>Ga0067045_1029564_pt1:2500-19729 | contig 19729 bp, 8 predicted proteins | sample TerdegcTABiofilm_FD_59184 | JGI IMG/M metagenome (GOLD analysis project Ga0067045, IMG submission 59184) | Combined Assembly of (Gp0054472, Gp0054536) Wastewater bioreactor microbial communities from Singapore -Terephthalate degrading... | reverse complement strand
GGAGTCTCTCACTACTCCGCCCTTCGCTATCTCGGCGTACTGCATCTCCTTAGCTCGCCCTTTCTTCGATAATACCTTCGTTATCGCCGCGGTTAATGTGGTCTTACCGTGGTCAACGTGTCCTATAGTTCCTACGTTTACGTGCGGTTTCGTCCTTTCAAACTTAGCTTTTGACATAAATTCCTCCTAAATTCTCGCTAAAATAAGATTATATATTTTTTTAAAGAACATATCAAATTACTTCGCCTGAGCCTGAGTGGATCTTTTTTCTATTATAGTCTTTGATACGTTCGATGGAACTTCCTCGTAATGAGAAGGTTCTAAGTTAAAAGAAGCTCTTCCCTGAGAAAGCGATCTTACCGTAGTGGCATAACCGAACATTTCGGAAAGAGGAACGGTGCCTCTTACAAACCTGACGTTTCCTCTATTTCCCATCTCGGTAATCTTGGCTCTTCTGGAGTTTAAGTCGCCTATAATGTCTCCGATATTTTCGTCGGGACAAACAACCTCAAACTTCATTATAGGTTCCAGTATATACGGATTTGCTTTTTTACAACCGCTTCTTAAAGCCATTGCGGCCGCAATCTTAAAAGCTATTTCCGAAGAGTCTACCTCATGGAAAGAACCGTCGAAAAGCGTAACTTTAAGATCTACCAGAGGATATCCGGCAAGAACTCCGCTTGAAAGAGCTTCCTCGCATCCTTTTTCTACGGCAGGTATATACTCTTTCGGTATTCTTCCCTGAGTTATGGCGTTTACAAACTCAAAACCTTTTCCCTTCTCAAGCGGTTCTATCTTAAGCCATACATGACCGTACTGACCTCTACCGCCGGATTGTCTTATAAACTTACCTTCTTCCTCGACCGAGCCTTTTATAGATTCTCTATAAGCGACCTGAGGCTGACCGACATTGACGTTGACTTTAAACTCTCTTTTAAGCCTATCGACGAGAATATCTAAGTGCAACTCTCCCATACCGGATAATATGGTCTGGCCCGTCTCTTCGTCCGTCTTTATTCTAAAAGTCTGGTCTTCCTCTGCCAATCTTGAAAGAGCAAGAGATAATTTTTCTTCCTCTTCTTTGGTCTTGGGCTCTACAGCTATCGATATAACCGGTTCAGGGAATTTCATACCTTCAAGCTCTATGGGAGCCGAAGGATCGCACATAGTCTCTCCGACGCTTGCGTTTTTAACGCCGACAACCGCGGCTATGTCTCCCGCTTGAATTTCTTTTATTTCCTCTCTTTTGTCGGCAAACATTCTGACCATTCTTCCTATTCTCTCTGTATTTCTTTTTTTAACGAAATAAACCGAATCTCCAGTTCTTAAAACTCCGGAGTAAACTCTAACATAAGTCAATTTACCTACAAACGGGTCCGCCTGAATTTTAAACATCAAAGCGCAGAACGGCGCTTTATTGTTGGTTTCTCTTTTTAACTCTTCGCCGGTATTGGGGTCTTTACCTCTGACCGCCGCTATATCGAGCGGTGACGGAAGATAAGCGACTACCGCGTCAAGCATTGGCTGAACGCCTTTGTTTTTATAAGAAGATCCGCAAAGCACGGGGAAAAATTTACAGGATATAACCCCTTTTCTTATGGCGGATTTTATTTCTTCTTCGGTAAAATTGGTATCGCCGTTTAAATATCTCTCCATTAATTTCTCGTCGAAATCGCAGACCTTTTCCAAAAGCTTTTCTCTGTATTCTTTGGCTTCGTCTACCAGATCGGCCGGAATATTATCGGTAACGTCGAAGTGAGCTCCTAACTGGTCTCCGGTCCAGACATAAGCTTTCATAGATATTAAATCCACAAGACCGACAAATTTATCTTCTCTTCCTATCGGAAGCTGTATGGGCCATGCGTTTGCTCCCAATTTTTCTATTATGGATTTATAAGACATGTAAAAATCCGCGCCGGTTCTGTCCATTTTATTTACGTAAGCGATTCTCGGAACGTTATATCTGTCCGCCTGTCTCCAAACCGTTTCGGACTGAGGTTCTACTCCTTGAACTCCGTCGAAAACAGTAACCGCACCGTCCAATACTCTCAAGCTTCTTTCGACTTCCGCGGTAAAGTCGACGTGTCCGGGAGTGTCTATTATGTTTATGGAATGCCCTTTCCATTCGGTAGAAATGGCCGCCGCGGTAATGGTTATACCCCTTTCTCTTTCTTGAGGCATCCAGTCGGTTATTGTGTCTCCCTCGTGGACCTCTCCGATTTTATGAATCTTTCCGGTATAATAAAGTATTCTTTCGGTCGTGGTAGTTTTACCGGCGTCTATATGAGCTATGATTCCTATGTTTCTAAGTTTTGCTAAATTAATATCGGCCATTTTTTTTCTCCTTTTTTATATGATTTTTAATAAACGAGATTTGTCAGAAGATGATTACCACCTGTAATGAGCAAACGCTCTGTTGGCTTCGGCCATCTTATGAACATCTTCTCTTTTTTTAATAACTCCGCCTTCCTTTTTATAAGCGGAAAGTATTTCTTCGGCGAGTCTTTCGTGAAAATTCTTAGACCCTCTGTTTCTTGCCGCTTCTATTATCCATATCATAGCAAGGCTGGTGCTTCTCATATTAGGAACTTCCACAGGAACCTGATAAGTCGCACCGCCGACTCTTCTGGGTTTCACTTCGAGCAACGGTCTTGCGTTTTCTATGGCTTGATTAAAAACTTTTAACGGATCCTCTCCGGTTTTTTCTTTTATCAAATCGAAAGCGGTATAAACTATTTTTTCCGCTAAAGATTTTTGGCCTCTATGATTTATTTTATTTATAAATCTCGCCACAAGTATGGAATTATACTTATTATCAGGCGGCGGAAGAGGTCTTCTTTCGTTCGGTTTTAAAGCTTTTCTCGGCATATTTCACTCCTTATTTCTTGGCTTGCTGTTTGGCTTTTTTGGCGCCGTAGAGGGATCTCCCCTGTTTTCTATTCTCTACACCCGCGCAGTCAAGCGCCCCTCTTATTATATGATATCTCACACCGGGAAGGTCTTTAACCCTTCCACCTCTAACTAAAACGATAGAGTGTTCCTGAAGATTATGTCCTTCTCCGCCTATATAAGCGGTAACCTCTATCTTGGAGCTAAGTTTAACACGGGCGACTTTTCTCAGCGCTGAGTTAGGTTTTTTCGGCGTCGTAGTATAAACCCTGGTGCAAACTCCTCTTTTCTGAGGAGAACCTACCAAAGCGGGAGATTTGCTCTTCCTTATTTTTTGAGTTCTTCCTAATCTTATCAACTGATTTACTGTAGCCATTTTAATCTATTAAGAGATAAACTCTTAATCCTCCTTTTTATCGTTTTTTAATAAATTCGGGTTCCTTGCGGCAAGACCTGTACCACAGGGCACCAAATGACCTATTATAACATTTTCTTTAAGACCTTTCAAATAGTCCAATTTATTCAGCACCGCGGCTTCGGTTAAAACCTTGGTGGTTTCCTGGAAGCTTGCGGCCGATATAAAAGACTCGCTTGAAAGAGAGGCTTTGCTTATTCCCAAAAGAACCGGCTCGTAGCTCGCTTCCTCAAGCCCCTTCTCTCTAAGCTTTTTATTTTCCTCTCTTATAACCGCTTTGGAAACTATTTCGCCGGCTATGAAAGAAGAAGCTCCGGGGTTTGTAATCTTAACATTTGAAAGCATTTGTCTTACTATTATTTCGATATATTTATCGTTTATCGAAACACCCTGGCTTCTATAAACTTCCTGTATCGCGTTTACGAGATAAGACTGAACTTCCTGAGTGCCTTTTACCTGTAATAGGTCGTATATATCTACCGCTCCGTCGGTCAAAGATTCGCCGACGCTGACTCTATCTCCGTCGTAAACCATCAGGTGTTTACCGAAAGGTATATCGTAGCTTTCCACCTGGCCGGTCTCTTCGTTCTTAACCTCGACTACAACCTGACCTTTGGTGTTTTGCTTTAATGAAACAACCCCGTCTATTCTGGTTATAACGGCGGCGTTTGCGGGCCTTCTTACCTCGAACAACTCGGCGACTCTCGGCAAACCTCCGGTGATGTCTTTAGTTTTTATCGAAGTTTTTTCCATTTTTGCTATGATATCGCCCTGTTCTACCTGCTCGTCGTTTTCTACCGTTATTATACAATTGACGGGAAGTATATAAGAATCTACTACTTTATCCTTTTCTATTATTTCGATTCTCGGAATAAGGTTTTTACCTCTGTGTTCAATTATCCTGTTTTCTATTATACCGGTTACCTTATTTCTTTCCCTATGTAAAGTTTTTCCTTCCTCGATATCCGCATATCTCGCATATCCCGATTTTTTGGTTATTATAGGCATTGAATGCGGATCCGACTTCGCTATTATATCCCCTTTCTTAACTTCTTTTTTGTTTAAAATTTCTATTCTTGAGCCGTAAGGAATTTTTATCTCGCTTGATTTGTCTTTGGACTTTATAACCGCTACGGCGTTTCTCGATATGCAGAGATGCTCTCCGTTTCTGTTCTTTATGGTTTCGAGATTTTTAAATTCAAGAGTTCCGTCTCTCTCGGCTTTTATCTCGGACCTGCTTGCCTCCGCCGCTGCGGTTCCGCCTATATGGAATGTTCTAAGAGTAAGCTGAGTTCCCGGTTCTCCTATCGACTGAGCCGCTATTATTCCTACCGCCTCTCCTATTTCCACTTCCTTATCCGTTGCCAAATTCTTACCGTAACATTTCGCGCAGACTCCGTCCTCGGCTTCGCACGTTAAAACGCTTCTAACCATAACCCTTTCTATCTGATGTTCTTTAATTCTCTTGGCAGCGTCCTTATTTATATACTCTCCGGATTTGACTATAACTTCACCGTCGGTGTCTATTATGTCTTCCTGAGCAACTCTTCCGACTATTCTATCTTCCAAAGGCTCTATAACATCCTCTCCTATTCTTATCTCTTCCACATATATCCCGTTTGTGGTCTGACAGTCTTTCATGGTAACTACAACGTTATGAGCCACATCCACAAGCCTTCTAGTAAGATATCCGGCATCCGCGGTTTTTAATGCGGTGTCGGAAAGACCTTTTCTTCCTCCGTGAGTGGATATAAAATATTCCAAAACGGTAAGACCTTCTCTAAAGTTGGATATGATCGGGTTTTCTATAATTTCGCCTTTACCTCCGGTAAGTTTCTTCTGAGGTTTGGCCATAAGACCTCTCATACCGCAAAGCTGTCTTACCTGTTGTTTGGAACCTCTCGCTCCGGAGTCCGCCATCATAAAAACGCTGTTAAACCTCGGTTTAGAAGGATCGTAATCGGTTTTTTCGTCCTTTGACATCTCGTCGAAAAGATGTTTGGATACTTTTTCAGTAACATCCGTCCATTGGTTTATGACCTGGTTGTATCTTTCCGCTTCCGTAATAATACCTTCTTTGGAAAGCTCTTCTATCTTTTTAACCTCTTTACTCGCTTTTTCTATAAGTTCTTTTTTCTGCTCCGGGATTTTCATGTCGGCTATGGATATGGATATTCCGCTCAATGTGGCGTAATGAAAACCAAGCTCAACCAGTTTATCCAATAACTGAACCGTTTTATAGGGTCCTATTTTATCAGATTTGTAACAAGTATCTACAAGAGTCACTATTTCTTTTTTGCCTAAAGGCTTGTTGTAATCTTTTAAGTTAACACCTTCTGGCAGTATGGAGAAAAATATTATTCTTCCGACCGTAGTGTAATCTTCCCATGTTTTATAATTTTTTATATCATATTTATCGTTATTTTTTTCGTCGAATTCGTTAAAGCCTCTGACTTTTATTGGAGCATGAATGTCTAAAATACCTCTTTGATAAGCAGCCATAACATCATCGAAATCGACAAAAAGCTTTCCACTTCCTTTTTCGCCTTTTTTGACCTTGGTAAGGTAATTTACTCCCAAAATCATGTCGTGAGAAGGAACGGCCAACGGTTTTCCGCTTGCCGGAGAAAGTATGTTATTGGTAGACATCATAAGGGCTCTCGCTTCCATCTGAGCTTGAGGAGAAAGCGGAACATGAACCGCCATCTGGTCTCCGTCAAAGTCAGCGTTGAAAGCAGCGCATACCAAAGGATGGAGTTGTATCGCCAAACCTTCTATCAATACCGGCTCAAAAGCCTGTATTGAAACTCTGTGCAAAGTCGGAGCTCTGTTTAACATAACGGGATGTTTTTTGGTCACTTTTTCAAGTATGTCCCATACCTCGTTATCAGGCGATTCTATTTTTTTTCTGGCTACCTTTAAAGTGATATTTTCTTTTTTAACAAGCTCGGATAATACGAAAGGTTTAAAAAGTTCCAGAGCCATTCCCTTCGGAAGACCGCATTGGTTTAATTTTAAATTTGGACCTATAACTATAACCGATCTTCCGGAATAGTCGACTCTTTTGCCCAAAAGATTTTGTCTAAATCTTCCTTGTTTGCCTTTAAGCACATCCGAAAGTGATTTTAAAGGCCTTCCGGTCGAGGCCGTTACGGATTTTCCTCTGGCTCCGTTTTCTATTAAAGCGTCTACGGCTTCCTGCAACAACCTCTTTTCGTTGAATATCATCACCTGAGGAGCTCTTAAAGCCTCTATATGTTTTAACCTGTTGTTTCTGTTTATTATTCTTCTGTAAAGATCGTTTAAATCCGAGCTTGCGAATCTTCCGCCGTCAAGCGGTACCAACGGCCTTAAATCCGGCGGAATAACCGGCAATGTGGTTAAAATCATCCACTCGGGTCTTACCTGATTTTCATAAAAACTTTCAAGAACCTGAAGTCTTTTTACTATTTTATTTTTCTCTTCGGGATTTTTTTGAATCTTTAAATCTTCAACAAGTTTATTTATCTCTTTTTCTAAATCCACGGACTCCAAAAGCTCTTTTATGGCTCCGGCGCCTATGTTAGCTTTGACTTTAGGAAGGCTTTTTCTTATGCTCGATAACTGATCCTCAAGTATAACGTCGCCTTTTCTAAACTCGACTTTGTTTGTAACTGGATCTATGACATCCTCGGTTATGACATAAGCCGCGTAATAAACAACCTTCTCAAGGTCCGAAGGCTTCATATCAAGAACAAGCCCTATTTTGGAAGGAGATTTTCTCAAATACCATATATGAACAACCGGAGCGGCCAACTCTATATGGCCCATTCTTTCTCTTCTGACTTTGGATTCGGTAACCTCGACTCCGCATCTATCGCATATGACGTTTTTATATTTTATAAACCTGTATTTTCCGCATTCGCATTCGTAGTCCTTTATCGGACCGAATATCCTCTGACATAAAAGTCCGTCCTTCTCCGGTTTTAAAGTTCTATAATTTATAGTTTCCGATTTTTTTACCTCTCCGTAAGACCAGGCCTTTATCTTAGTAGGGCTTGCAAGTCCCACTTTAATCCAGTCGAAATCGTCGTAGTTCATCGCCTTATCGTTTGATGTTTTCTTTTTGTTAAGTCCGAGGAAGTTGCTCGCTTTTAAAGTTTCTAATTCGTTATCTTTCATATTCGCTCCTTATTATTTGGCTTTCGCTTTTTTGGAAGTCTTTCTTTCTTTAGGCTTAACAACCTCTTCTCTTTCCGGATTTTTTATAAGCTGAACGTCTATGCCAAGCCCTTCCAGTTCCTTGGTTAAAACTTTAAACGACTCGGGAACGCCGGGGTTAGAAGGGAATTCTCCTTTTATGATGCTTTCGTATATCTTATTTCTTCCGGTAAAATCGTCGGATTTTACGGTAAGCATCTCCTGAAGCGTATAACTTGCTCCGTAACCTTCTAATGCCCAAACTTCCATTTCTCCAAATCTCTGTCCGCCAAACAACGCTTTACCGCCCAAAGGCTGTCTTGTAATCAAGCTGTAAGGACCGATTGATCTGGCGTGCACCTTATCCTCAACAAGGTGAATAAGCTTAAGTATATACATATAACCTATGGTAACCTTCTCGGAAAAAGGCTCGCCGGTTCTACCGTCGTAAAGAGTTATTCTGCAATAATCGTCGGGAAGATAAGCTTCGGGAACTCCGTTGGATTTAAGATGTTCTTTGGCTCTTCTAATCTGCTCTACCACATCTTTTTCTTTCGGTCCGTCGAAAACCGGACATATCATCTGAGTTTTCAAATTATAAGCCGCCCAACCCAACATCACTTCGAGTATTTGTCCTATGTTCATTCTCGATGGAACGCCGAGCGGAGACAAAACTACGTCTATGGGAGTCCCGTCCGGCATAAAAGGCATATCCTCTTTTTTCATAATCTTCGAAACGACGCCTTTATTTCCATGTCTTCCGGAAAGTTTATCTCCGACTTGCAATCTTCTTTTAAGAGCTATATATACTTTAACCACTTTATTGACCGTTACGGACAAATCTCCGGTCTTTTTAACAAGCTCTATTTCTCTTGTATATTTATCTTTTATCTTTTTTTCCATCAATTTATAGAAGTTTTCTATTTCCTGATTTTTCTCTCCGTTTTTAAGAGACTCTTTTCTAAATTCTCTTAAAACCTCCATATGCTTTTCCATTTCGGATTTAAGCTGGTCTATTCTGCTTTTTTCCTCTTCTTTGGTAAGCTTTTCTCTTCTTACAAAAACCCTTGTTCCTATAACCTTTCCGTAAACCCCGGGCGGAACTCTTAAAGAGGTGTCCTGAACCTCATCCGCTTTTTTACCGAATATTACTTTCAAAAGCCTTTCCTCAGGCGTCATCGCTTGCTCGCCGCGAGGCGAAACTTTACCCACGAGTATATCTCCCGGCTTTACCATAGTCGAAGGGACAACCACCCCTTCCTCATCCAAATGCGAAAGCATTTCGGAGCTTACATTCGGGATGTCTCTGGTTATTTCTTCGGGTCCTAATTTGGTGTCTCTGGCCTCTATTTCATACTCTTGAATAAATATGGATGTAAGAACGTCGTCTTCTATAAGCCTTTCGGAAACGAGTATGGCGTCCTCAAAGTTATAACCTTCCCAGCTCATAAAAGCCACGAGTATATTTTTACCTAAAGCCAACTGCCCTTCGCATGTGGAATGGCCGTCGGCTATAATCTGACCCTTTTTAACATGCTGACCGCTTACTACTATCGGTTTTTGATTTATACAGGTATCCTGGTTTGTCCTTCTAAACTTCGTAAGGTGATATATATCCGGATCGTTCGAATCGTCCGGTTTTACGGCTATTATGTTGGAAGAAACGTAAATGACTTTACCGCTTCTTCTGGCGACTATACAGGCCATGGAATCTTTAGCGACATAAGGCTCTATTCCGGTGGCGACAAGAGGAGATTCCGTCTCAAGCAAAGGAACCGCCTGTCTTTGCATGTTAGATCCCATCAAAGCTCTGTTGGCGTCATCGTTTTCCAAAAACGGTATCAATGAAGCGGAAACCGAAAAAACCTGAAGAGGAGATATGTCCATATACTCCACTTTATCCGAAGAGACATACAAATAACCGTCACCCAACCTTCCATACACCTGATCTACCGCTATTTTGTCCTTTTCTATGGGGGTATTCGCCTGACCTACGAATATTCCGTCCTCGGCGTTTGCATCCATATAAATTATTTTATCTGTTATCTCTTTTTTCTTAACAACCCTATAAGGAGTTTCTATAAGACCGTAATCGTTAACCTTTGCGTATGTTGAAAGCGAAACTATAAGACCTATGTTTGCGCCTTCGGGAGTTTCTATGGGACATACACGACCATAATGGGTATAATGAACGTCTCTAACCTCAAATCCCGCTCTTTTTCTGTTCAAACCGCCTGGACCAAGGGCCGATAATCTTCTTTTATGGGTCATCTCCGCCAAAGGATTTATCTGGTCCATAAACTGAGAAAGCTGAGATGTTCCGAAAAATTTTCTTATAATGGCCACAAGGGGAGCGGAATTTATTATGGTTTTAGGCTGCATGGCTCCTTCGGCTTTCGCCATTTTATCCTTTATGTATCTCGACATCTGAACAAGACCGAGCCTTATCTGATTTTCCAAAAGCTCTCCAACCGACCTTACTCTTCTATTTCCCAAATGGTCTATGTCGTCTATTTCGTATTTGTAAGTTAAGGTCTTTGTTTCGGGGTTATAGTCTCTGGTATTTTTTTCTATCAGTTTAGCTATTTTTGAGTTCCATTTGCCGTCTATTATAAACTCCTGTTTTTCCTCTTCGTTGTTTAATTTCAAAAGATACTGTATCGTAACTATTAAATCCTCAACAACAAGATGCCTGTTTTTTTCGTCCGGAATTTTATATTTATCGTTTTTGTCGCTTAATTTCTGATAAAGCGGGCCCAATTTTCTAAGAGCTTTATACCTTCCGACAACGGAAAAATCGTATCTTCTTATGCTTTTATAAAATATTTCGTTTAAGAAATTTTCTATATACTCCTTAGGAGGCTCATACTCCTGAGCTCTCATCTTTTTATATATTTCGTTTTTTGCTTCGTATGATGTCTTGGGCTGATTTTTCAGCAAGGTGTAAAATATTGTGGGATTATCCTTTTCGGGATTTCCTTTTATTATTTTAACTTTTTTTATCCCTTTGGACTCGAATAACTCTATATCTTTAACCGTTAAACTTTTACCGAATTTATCGTCTAAGTTAAACAAAACCTCGCCGGTATTTTCATCCACGACATCCGAAGCCAAATATTTGCCGTTTAATTTTTCCTTTTCCGAAACGCTTACTTCCTCGGTATCGTAAAACAGGTCTACCATATCAGCGTTTGTTTCTATTCCGCTTGCTCTTAACAAAACCGTAGCCAGAACTTTTTTCTTTCTATCCAACCTCGCCCACAAAACGTTTTCCTGGTCGAACTCAAATTCTATCCAGGCTCCTCTGTAAGGTATTATTCTTCCGTAATACAAAGGCCTGCCCATTGTAGATTGTTTCTTTTCCTCGTCTTCTTCGAATATTATTCCGGGAGAACGATGCAACTGGCTGACTATGACTCTTTCCGCTCCGTTGAAAACGAACGAACCGTTATCGGTCATTATGGGTATTTCGCAAAGAGTAACTTCCTGCTCCAACGCTTTTTTTACTTCTCCGTTTTTATTTTTAGTTATAAGGTTAAAAGTCGCCTTTAAAGGAGCCGCATAAGTACCGTCTCTAAGTATCGCTTCCTCCGGGCTTAAATAAGAAGGTTTTCCTAAGTCATATTTTACGAAATCCAAAACTACCTGTCCGTTTGCCGATTCTATCGGGAAAACGTCGACAAAAGCCGCCTGTATGCCTTTTATTTCTCTATTTTTTGGGTCTACATCGATTTGAAGAAAATCCTTAAAAGACTTTTTTTGCATTTCAAGCAAATCCGGTATTTCTATAACCCTTCCTATTTTGGAGAAATTATACTGTTCGTTAAAGATTTTCATAATATGACCTCTTTTTTTAAAAAATTAACCTTATTTATAAATAAGTCATCGGATAACGGCACGGTATATAACATAATCTGGTAAAACGATACCCTCCTCTATTTGCGGAGGAGGATATCGTTTAATAATTTAGAATAATAAGACACTATTATTTCAACTCTACTTGCGCTCCGGCTTCCTCAAGCTTTTTCTTCATTTCATCGGCGGTCTTTTTGTCTACATTGGCTTTCACATCTTTAGGAGCGCCTTCAACAAGCGCTTTGGATTCGGCAAGTCCAAGCCCCGTAAGCTCTCTTACGACTTTTATGACTCCGATTTTCTTTGTGGCGTCCGGAACGGCTTTAAGGACTACGGTAAACTCGGTTTTCTCTTCGGCCGCTTGGGCTCCGCCTGCGGCTGGGGCTGCGGCGACCGCTACTCCCATAGCGGGAGCGGCTTTTACTCCAAATTTATCTTCTATCGCCTTAACAAGCTCGCTTAATTCCATTACCGTTAAGTTAGCTATCGCGTCTACTATCTGATCTTTTGTAAGTTTTTCTGCCATTTTTATCTCCTTTTACCTTGAAGGTTTTTTGAATAGCCCGCATTAAGCGGTTTACCCCTCCCCGCTAAGAACAAACCTTGCGGGATTAGATAAGGCTTATTTCAAACCGTATCGCAGGGACTATCAAGGATTTTCCAGGGAGGTTCAATTACCTTTCTCTTTTTTTTCTTTAAGAGCGGTAAGAACATATGCCAAGTCTCTAACCGGGGCTTCCACTACGCTTCTCATGTTGGACATGGAAGAATATAAGGCGCCGGCAAGCTTTGCCAACAGTTCCTTTTTAGAACCAACCTTGGAAATCTGTTTGATTATTTCTGGCGTTATTATATCTTTTGATAAGAATCCGCCCTTAATTCTAAGTGTGGGATTTTCTTTCGCAAAATCAAGAAGAGCCTTCGATACAGAGGAAATTTCATCCGAATCCTTTACAAATATCGCTGCGGTAGGCCCTTTCAAAAAATCGGGTTTTTTCGAATCGGAAAGTATTCCTCCGTCTTTAGAGGCGTAAAACAAAACTGAATTTCTTATGACTTTAATATTCGATTTATGAGATTTAAGTTTATCTCTTAAAGCTTGAAGTTTTTCAAAAGTAAGACCGTCGAATGCTACAAATATAATATCTCCGGAAACTATTTCATCCTTTAATTTTTTTGATAACTCTACTTTTTTAGCTTTTGTAAGATTAGCCATTTAATTCCTCACTAAATTTTAAAAGACCGGCAGCGACTTACTCTCGCAGCACCGAGTTGGGTGCTACTACCATCAGCCCTGGAGCCCTTAACTTCCGTGTTCGGAATGGGAACGGGTGTTGCCTCTCCGGAATAGCCACCGGTCTTTAAATCTGCGTCTATACGATTACTTTTTTTAACCGTAGAATCGAAAAATAAGGCCAAGCCCTCGGACGATTAGTAGCGGTTGGCTCAACATGTTACCATGCTTACACCTCCGCCCTATCAACCCTGTGGTCAACAGGGGTCCTTACTCCACTAAAGGATGGGGAACCTTATCTTGGGGTGGGTTTCGCACTTAGATGCTTTCAGCGCTTATCCCTTCCAAACATCCGCTACCCAGCTTATGCCCTTGGCAGGACAGCTGGTATACAGGAGGTTTGTCCAACCAGGTCCTCTCGTACTGTGGTCAGCTCCCCTCAAGTTCCCTACGCGCACAGCAGATAGAGACCGTACTGTCTCACGACGTACTGAACCCAGCTCACGTACCGCTTTAATGGACGAACAGTCCAACCCTTCCCACCTGCTTCAGCGGGAGGATGCGATGAGCCGACATCGAGGTGCCGAACCGGATCGTCGATGTGGACTCTTGGATCCGACTAGCCTGTTATCCCCGGGGTAGCTTTTATCCGTTGAGCGATGGCCCTTCCATTCGGAACCACCGGATCACTAGGTCCTACTTTCGTACCTGCTCGGTCTGTCGACCTTACAGTCAAGCTCCCTTCTGCCCTTGCGCTCGACAGGCGATTTCTATACGCCCTGAGGGAACCTTTGAACGCCTCCGTTACCTTTTGGGAGGCGACCGCCCCAGTCAAACTGCCCACCTGCCACTGTCCCTCCGCCGGATATACGGCAAGAGGTTAGAATCACAATTTTAAAAGGGTGGTATTTCACCGACGCCTCCCCTCGGGCCAAAACCCGAAGATCACCGGCTCCCACCTATCCTACGCATTCAAAACCGTAATTCAATAACAAGATACAGTAAAGCTCCACGGGGTCTTTTCGTCTTGCTGCGCGTAGCAAGCGTCTTCACTTGCACCACAATTTCGCCGAGCCCTACGTTGAGACAGCGGTTCCTTTGTTATGCCATTCGTGCAGGTCGGAACTTACCCGACAAGGAATTTCGCTACCTTAGGACGGTTATAGTTACCGCCGCCGTTTACTGGGGCTTAAGTTCGGAGCTTCGCCTTGCGGCTGACCCCTCACCTTGACCTTCCAGCACCGGGCAGGCATCAGGCCCTATACATCATCTTGCGATTTCAGCAGAGCCCTGTGTTTTTGTTAAACAGTCACGGAACCCATTTCACTGCGACCCATTCATACCGCAAATTATAAAACCTGCGGCACTAATAGGGCACCCCTTCTCCCGAAGTTACGGGGCTAGTTTGCCTAGTTCCTTAACGTAGGTTATCTCGCGCGCCTTAGTATCTTCAACCCGCCTACCTGTGTCGGTTTGAGGTACGGTTACGATAGACACTCCCCACGAGGTTTTTCTTGGCAGTGTAGTTGGGCCACTCTGCGCGGTTTCCCGCACTCGTCTCAACTTTCAGTTTAACGGCCTTTGGGATTTACCTCAAAGACCTCCCTACAGTTTTTCCCCGGGACAACCTTTACCCGGTAGGCTTACCTTCCTGCGTCACCCCTTGAGTTATGACGCATCTATCGTAGTTCCGGAATATTAACCGGATGCCCTTCGTCTACGCCCTTCGGCCTCGACTTAGGACCGACTAACCCTGAGCTGACGAACATTGCCCAGGAAACCTTAGGCTTTCGGCGACAAGGATTCTCACCTTGTTTATCGCTACTTATTCCAGCATCCTCACTTCTTAACGCTCCAGCGCTCCTTACGGTACGCCTTCACCGCGTTAAGAACGCTCCTCTACCACTTATCGGAACTCGCGTTCCGACAAATCCGCGACTTCGGTACTGTGCTTGAGCCCCGAGTCATTTTCGGCGCGAACCTGCTAGACTAGTGAGCTGTTACGCACTCTTTAAAGGGTGGCTGCTTCTAAGCCAACCTCCTAGCTGTTTTAGCAAATTCACTTCCTTTACCACTTAGCACAGATTTGGGGACCTTAATCGGCGGTCTGGGCTGTTCCCCTTTTGCACGTGAAGCTTATCCCTCACGAACTGACTGCTGTGAAATACGCCGTAGTATTCGGAGTTTGGTTGAATTCGGACCCTGGGTCGCAGGGCCTACATCATCCAGTGCTCTACCCCTACGGTTTAACTCACAACGCTAGCCCTAAAGCTATTTCGAGGAGAACCAGCTATCACCAAGTTCGATTGGCCTTTCACCCCTATTCCCAGGTCATGGAGAAACTTTTCAACGTTTAACCCTTCGGGCCTCCACCCCGTTTTACCGGGGCTTCACCCTGCCCAGGAATAGATCACTTGGATTCGGGTCTACTGATACCAACTAATCGCCCAATTAGGACTCGCTTTCGCTACGGCTCCTTTGCTAAAGCAAATTAACCTCGCTGGTACCAGTAACTCGCTGGATCATTCTTCAACAGGCACGCCGTCGCGCATTCTCTCGTATTGCTACGAAAGCATAGCGCTTCGACAGATTGTAGATGGACGGTTTCAGGTTCTATTTCACTCCCCTAACAGGGGTTCTTTTCGCCTTTCCCTCGCGGTACTAGTTCACTATCGGTCGCCAGAGAGTATTTAGCCTTGGAGGATGGGCCCCCCAGATTCCCACGAGATTGCACGTGACTCGTGGTACTCAGGAACAACTCAAAGTCCGTTTCATTTTAACCTACAGGGCTGTCACCTTCTGTGGCTTCTCTTTCCAGAGAAATTCGACTAATGAAACGGTGTCTTTCGGCTTTAAACCAGAGCTGCCCTACAACCCCGGAACAGCAAGCTATTCCGGTTTAGGCTATTCCGCTTTCGCTCGCCACTACTTACGGAATCTCAATTGATTTCTTTTCCTGCGGGTACTAAGATGTTTCAGTTCCCCGCGTTGTCTCCTTAAAACTATCTCCCAAACTGACGTCTGGGCCTTTATTTTAAGGTTCTCGTTTTTAAACGAGAGGGTTTCCCCATTCGGAAATCTCGGGATTAACGGATGTTTGCTCCTTCCCCGAGCTTATCGCAGCTTACCACGTCCTTCTTCGACTTCTGGCGCCAAGGCATCCACCGTACACCCTTAAAAGCCTGGCCTTATTTTACGATTCTACTCTAATTTCTATAATTTAATATAGAAGACGCTTTTTGACGCATTATGATTTAAGAGAACATTTTTAAAAAATCTGTTATCGGTTTGGAGCAGACCGGGATCGAACCGGCGACCTCCTGCTTGCAAAGCAGGCGCTCTCCCAACTGAGCTACTGCCCCTTTATGGGCCCAGGTGGAATCGAACCACCGACCTTACCCTTATCAGGGGTACGCTCTAACCATCTGAGCTATGAGCCCCTTCTGCCCTACAAAGGACAAAAGAGTGGGACTTAAAAATGTGTATGAGCAGTCACCCTCCGAGAGGATTACTCCTCGAAGAATGGGACCGACCTATAACTCCCTTTAAGAGAGTTATTTAAAGGAGGTGATCCAGCCGCACGTTCTCGTACGGCTACCTTGTTACGACTTCACCCCAATCACCAGTCACAACTTGGTACAATGACGACCACTGCACTTCTGTTGCAACTGACTTTCGTGGTGTGACGGGCGGTGTGTACAAGGCCTGGGAACGTATTCACCGCACCGGTGCTGATGTGCGATTACTAGCGATTCCAACTTCATGTAGGCGAATTGCAGCCTACAATCTGAACTGAGGCATAGTTTAGGGATTTGCTCCGCGTCGCCGCATTGCTTCCCGCTGTCTATGCCATTGTATCACGTGTGTAGCCCTGGACATAAAGGCCATGATGATTTGACGTCATCCCCTCCTTCCTCCGACTTATCGCCGGCGGTCCCCTAAGAGTACCCGGCATAACCCGATGGCAACATAGGGCGGGGGTTGCGCTCGTTGCGGGACTTAACCCAACATCTCACGACACGAGCTGACGACAACCATGCAGCACCTCGGCTGGGTCCCTCATCGGGTCATTCCCTATTTCTAGGGAATTACAACACCAGTCGTTCGAGCCCAGGTAAGGTTCTTCGTGTAGCGTCGAATTAAACCACATGATCCACCGCTTGTGCAGGCCCCCGTCAATTCCTTTGAGTTTTAACCTTGCGGCCGTACTCCCCAGGCGGTAGACTTAACGCGTTAGCTGCGGCACGGAAGGGGTCGATACCTCCCACACCTAGTCTACATAGTTTACGGCTAGGACTACCAGGGTATCTAATCCTGTTTGATCCCCTAGCTTTCGCATCTCAGCGTCAGTATAGGCCCAGGAACCCGCTTTCGCCTTCGGCGTTCTTCCCGATATCTACGCATTTCACCGCTACACCGGGAATTCCGGTTCCCCTTGCCTCACTCTAGAAATTCAGTATCCATCGACATATCACCGTTGGGCGGTGAGATTTTACGATGGACTTAAATTTCCGCCTACATGCGCTTTACGCCTAGTAAATCCGAGTAACGCTTGCACCCTACGTATTACCGCGGCTGCTGGCACGTAGTTAGCCGGTGCTTATTCGCAGGGTACTGTCAGAATTCGTCCCCTGCAAAAGGAGTTTACAATCCGAAA
>Ga0067045_1000094_pt1 | contig 19760 bp, 24 predicted proteins | sample TerdegcTABiofilm_FD_59184 | JGI IMG/M metagenome (GOLD analysis project Ga0067045, IMG submission 59184) | Combined Assembly of (Gp0054472, Gp0054536) Wastewater bioreactor microbial communities from Singapore -Terephthalate degrading... | reverse complement strand
CTTCCATGCGACCAGGTGGACCGGGGCGTCGGGTTCACTCGACCGGACCACTGTGAATCCCCGCCGGCGCAGGTCTACACGGGCGTTGTGCTCCGCGGTCCTGGCCCGGCCGCGGTCAACCCGCTGGTCGCGGGTCTCCGCCTCATTCACTCTCATCCTGGTCCGCCTCCTGGTACTCGGGATTCGCCTGGCAAGGGGGGTTCGGGCATGGCTGGCCGTCCGGGAGTGTGCAGACCATCGTGGTCCACTTCCCGTTTCTCCGTGCGGAGAAATATGGACACTTCTTCTTTTTCGCCATCACTGGCCCTCCCAGGTGCCGCGGTTTTGGTTCAAAACCTCCCGGTGCACGGGGAAAATGAAAATTCGGGCACGCATTTCCTTTCACCCCATTACCGTGGACGTAACCTTTTTAGTCCCTGGGGGGAAGGATAAGCTAAGCTCCCTCGTGATGTCATAGCTGTGGAAGGCGGTGTCATGTATGGGGGAGCCCACTATTCTGCGCATACACTCTCCTCGTCGATGATTGTGATCAGTCCCTGCTCTGCAAAGTAATCGCCAAGGCCGGTAAACCCGGTGTGGCGCTCATAGGCTTCAATAGCCCTGCGTCGAGTGCGAAGCACGTTGTTATGCAATATATCACCTGTATGCCAGCCATTATCGAGGATGAATCAAAGAGGGAATCGGCGGCATACAAGAGAGAAGAGGATGATGGTGTTTAAAAATTTTTACCAGGGGGTCTGAATGTAGCCCGATATANACATACCTGGGCAAACGGGACGCAACAAGGAGGNGTGGGGATGAAAGGACACTGTTGGAACAGCGATATAGGGTAGTGATGTGGAGTGAAAGAAAAGACCAAGATTATCAGGAAAAATCGCCGGTCGTGACCGGGGAACAGGGTGCAGCACGAAGTTTTCGTGTATTCTCATATTGTGTTGATCGCGACCATGAATTGACATGTATGAGAGGATTTATTTCAGCATAGGGATACCTGTATTTATATGCCTCTTGAAAAAGTGCGGAATAAAGAGGAAGAAGATCAGCCGCTCAGTCCTGATATAATAAGAGATCTGAAACTTGCCCGCACACAGGTTGCCAAGGGCCAGTGCATTTCACTGGACGAAGTTCTACGCCGGCGTGGCATTGAATAATGGCGTATTCTGTTGAATTCACTCCTGTTGCAGATAAGGATCTTGATAACCTCTCTCACATCACTATCACGCGTATTCTGAAGAGAATCCAGAAAGCGCGTACAGATCCTCGTGCGTATGCCAAGCCATTAAAAACAGTGTCCACTCCGACCTATTCGTTACGTGTTGGAGATTATCGTGTCCTGTTTGAACTCGACGACGAGACGATGAAGATGAATATCCTCATGGTCCGCCACCGTTCAATAGTTTACCGGGATATTTAAGAGATCCCCCACGCTGTATGGAGAGGATCAGATAAGGGAAAAGAAAGGAGCAAAATCCCGGGATTTTCTCAAGAAGAAAAAATACAATTCCCCTCATCTCATGCTGCCCAAAGACTGAATGGATTCCCTCTCAACCTTGTCCAGGTAATTCCTGAATGTTGAAAAATTCTTCAACACGAACCGCTGCACAGTCGCCTCCTCTGCAATTGCTTCGGGAGTGAGAGGCTCCATGCAGTTCCGGCAGTACTCCTCTCCGGGGGGCATGATCTGTGCGCAGGACGGACAGATAATAGGAGTGAGGCGGTTCTGTACCGTTTCCTTGCTTTCAACCTCTATCCCATACAGTTTCCCTATCTCCGTGTCGATGTCCCGGCCGGTAAGGTGCCCGTAGGTACTGAGCATATCGGTGCTGAGTGTTCCCCACATCATCAATTTGACCGTGCTCTCNGGCACTCCTTCCTGGAGGAGGTGAGTGATCCGNGAATGCCGGAAGAGGTGTGGTGTGATCTTTTTGTTTATCTGTGCCCTTTTTGCAATTCGTTTAATTTGCATCGCTACTCCGGCTCGTGTCAGTGGCCGCCGGCGTTCGTTAAGAAACACAGACGAGTCAAGCGTCACTTCACCGGGATAATCTGCCTTCCATTCCGCGAGGTATTCCTTCGCCATGACGAGCCTGATATAGCGGGGATATGATGTCTTGAACTTGACATTGACGGCAATCCCCTTCGAATCCGCTTTGAGATCTCCCCAGGTAAGCTGAGCAATCTCCCCGACCCTGAATCCTCCTTCGTACAGGGTCATCAACAAAGCCCGATCCCTGCTCCATATGCAGGCGTCAAGAAGTGTCTGGATCTCTTTTGGAGTCAGCAGGTCGGCGGCCCTCTTGGTCATCGTATCCCTGGGCGGGCTCTTTATCCTCCGGATCTTCTTCTCCGGCAGATCGAGATATTCGTTCTCGATCATCCAGAAAAGGAACCCTTTGAGAATGACGACGTGATCGGCGATGGTATTCTGTTTGAATGGCCTTCCCCTTATGCTATGGCCGGATCGTAGCGATTCGATGCCTGAGTAAATCGAGCCTATGGTGAGGTCCTGGAAGGGTGGGATAAAACGTCGCCAGCTTATGAGTGTGCAGGTGATTTTATTGCAGCGGGTGATGCTTATTCCTGCGGTCGCCCGCTTTTCGGCAAGGTATTCTTTGATAAGTTGCAGGTCTCTGTTGTTGATCTGTCCGGTCGTGAGCCCCCGGTTGATGGCGGCATCAGCATATTCAGATTTGATACAATTGAACGTCTCAGCTGTCACAGTTGTGGAAGGCATACAAAAGAGAGTTTCAGGCCACCCTATATAAAGGGGGAACCTTGAGCACGTAACATGGTGTTCGAATGCTGCGGGTGGGATCCGAACCCACGACCTCCAGATATCTCAGATGATGGGCGCTTCGTTTCCTGCTCAAAACCCTATGAGTCTGGCGCCCTAACCAGCTAGGCCACCGCAGCGCACGAAAGTGCATATTTAAAACGCGGTATACGCTCTTAAAGGTTCTGTTTTGGAGTAAAAAAGAGGGAGAAAGGTTTTTGCCTCACTGCTTCTGCTGCCTCCTGATGTACACGTTGACCGCCCCGGTGATGGCTGCGATCTGCTTGCCCTGCCGGAGGGAGGCAGCGAGGGTCTGCATCCGTGCCTCCTCCTCGCGGACGTACCGGGCCAGCGTCTTTGACATGTGCTCCTCCTCGAGGAAGTGGGTGTGGGTCTCCCCCGCGGCAAAGTGGGGGTTGTGCATGATGGCATGGTGGAGGGGCAGCGTCGTCTTGACGCCGATGATGATGTACTCGTAGATGGCCCTCCGCATACGAGCGATCGCTTCATTCCTGTCGGCACCCCAGGCACAGAGCTTTGCGATCATCGAGTCGTAGGTTGGGGGGATGGTGTACCCCATGTGGATCCCTGAATCGACCCGGATACCAGGGCCGCCGGGGGAGCGGTACCGGAGGATCTTGCCCGGGTCTGCCGCGAAGTTGTTGAGCGGGTCCTCGGCGTTTACCCTGCACTCGATTGCGTGTCCACGGATGGTCACGTCCTCCTGGTCGAACGGTATCGACTCGCCGGCTGCAACCGCGATCTGCTCCTTGACGATATCCCTCCCCGTGATCAGCTCTGTTACCGTGTGCTCGACCTGGAGGCGCGTGTTCATCTCCATGAAATAGTAGTTCCCGTCGGCGTAGAGGAATTCGACCGTCCCGGCATTCGTGTAGCCGGATGCCCGTGCGACCGCAATCGCGGATGCAGCCATCCTTTCGCGGAGCTCATGCGTCATGATCGAACAGGGGGCCTCCTCCACCAGTTTCTGGTGCCTCCGCTGGATCGAGCATTCCCTGTCATAGAGGTGAACGATGTGCCCGTGCTCATCGGCGAGGACCTGGAACTCGATGTGCCGCGGTTTCTCCAGGTACTTCTCGATGAAGACTGTCGGGTCGCCAAAGGCCGACTGGGCTATCCGCTGGCCTGCCTCGATCGCGGCCCTGAGCTGGGCCTCGTCGTGGACGATCTGCATACCGATCCCCCCGCCGCCGGCACTCGCCTTCACGATCACCGGGTACCCGATTCCGGCCGCAACCCTGCATGCCTCTTCCGGGTCCGTAATCCCCCCTTCCGTCCCGGGAAGGACAGGGACACGGGCCTCGCGCATCATCCGCTTGGACTCGATCTTTGAGCCCATCGCCCTGATCGTCTTCCACGAGGGCCCGATGAAGACGATCCCCTCCTCCCTGCAGAGCTGCGCGAACCGGTGGTTNTCGGCGAGGAAACCATAACCGGGATGGATGGCCTCGGCCTCCGCCTTGTGCGCGATATCGACGATCCTCTCCATGTTGAGGTAGCTCTTNGCCGGNGGGGCCTCTCCCACGAGGAAGGCCTCGTCTGCATACTTGACGTGGAGAGCGTCAGAATCCGCCGTGGAATAGATGGCGACNGTCTCGATACCGAGTTCCCGGCACGCCCGCATCACCCGGATGGCGATCTCTCCCCGGTTCGCGACAAGGATCTTCTCGAAGTACGTCATTTGACCACCAGGAGCACGTCACCGCTCTGCACCGTGTCCCCGGCATCNACAAATATNTCCATCACTCTCCCGTCNACGGGGCTGTGGATGGGGTTCTCCATCTTCATTGCCTCCAGCACNAGGAGGAGGTCGCCCTTCCTGACCTCGGCCCCCCGGCTGGCGAGGATCTTCAGGACCATCCCCTGCATGTGAGCCTTGATCCCGCCCGGGATATCGCCGCGGGGGATCTTCTCCTGTGCCGGTGCAGCCTGCACGACGGAACTTCCTCCGACAGAGAGTATCCTGACAGAGAAGACCTCGCCGTCGACCTCGNCCTCCATTGCATGGGGGATCGCCGGGACATCGAGCGCAGCCGCCTTCTTTACCGGGATATCTTCGGGTGTCCTCTCCCCCTTCAGGAAGGAGGGTGCGATCGCAGGGTAAAGGATGTACGTCAGGACGTCCTCCTCCTTTTTGATGAGCCCCTCGGAGGTCGCCTGGGCCTTCATCTTCTCGTACACGGGCTCGAGGAGGTCTGCGGGCCGGACGGTGACCACGGGCTCGTCACCGATGATCCGCTTCCGTATCTCCTCCGGGATGGGACCCGGCGGTTTTCCGTAGAGTCCCCTCACGTAATCCTTGACCTCGTTCGTCACGTTCCTGTACCGCTCTCCGCCGAGGAGGACGTTGAAGACAGCCTGCGTGCCCACGATCTGGGACGTGGGAGTCACGAGCGGCGGGTACCCGAGGTCGCTCCTGACGCGGGGGATCTCCTGGAAGACTGCATCAAGTTTGTCGAGTGCATCCTGCTCCTTCAGCTGGGAGACGAGGTTCGAGATCATGCCGCCGGGGAGCTGGTAGAGGAGAACGTCGCTGTCGACCCGCTCGGAGATGGGGTCGAGGATACCGCCGTACTTCTCCCTGATTTTCAGNCACTCGTTCCTGACCTCCCTGAGCCTGTGCAGGTCGATCCCCGTGTCCCGCGGGNTCCCCGCGAGNGATGCGACNACGCTCTCTGTCGGGGGCTGCGATGTGCCCATGGCGAAGGGGGACATCGCGGTGTCGAGGATATCGACCCCCGCTTCGATCGCGGCCTGGTAGCTCATCGGGGCGATCCCGCTCGTGCAGTGGCAGTGCAGGTCGAGGGGGATATCTGCTCTCTCCTTAATCCGGACGACGAGGTCATATGCCGCAGCGGGCATGATCAGGCCTGCCATGTCCTTGATGCAGAGCGAGTCGCAGTCTAGCGCATGGAGCTCCTCTGCCATCGCCGCAAACTTCTCGTTTGAATGGACCGGGCTCATCGTGTAACAGATCGTGCCCTGGAGGTGTGCCCCCGTCTCCTTCACCCTCTTCATCGCCCGTGTCATGTTCCGGATATCGTTGAGGGCATCGAAGACCCGGAAGATGTCCACGCCGTTTTTGTGGGCTGCATCCACGAACCTGTCCACCACGTCGTCGGGGTAGTGGCGGTACCCGACGAGGTTCTGGCCCCGCAGGAGCATCTGGATCGGTGTCTTCCGGAGTACCTCTTTCAGCATCCGGAGCCTATCCCAGGGATCCTCCGCAAGGTACCGGATACTCGTGTCAAACGTGGCACCACCCCATGCCTCCACCGAGAAGAATCCCACGTCATCGATGAGCCGTGCAAGGGTGAGCATGTCGCCAGTCCGCATCCGCGTTGCTATCAGTGACTGGTGGGCATCTCTCAACGTTGTATCCGTTATTGCAACCTTTCCTGCACGGGGAACATGCATCNGGTAACCTCCGGGCTTGGCATCAGCTCNTCGGGGAGACAACAGCTAAACCTCTAAATCCTTCATTGTATAAGTATAAAAAATTCTCCGACTGGCAAAAATACGACAATTCCGATGGCAATTGCTGCGACCGTGACGAAAATGTCACGGGCAGACATTCGGAACCGGGGACAGGATGACCCTCCCCCCGCGTATCCCCTCGCGACGAGGAGGTCTGCCTGGTCGGATGCCCGCCGGAGGGCACCGTAGAGGAGGCCGGACGAGAGGGGGAACAGGGAGCGGAGTCCCCATGGGAGTCCCTTCAGCGAGAACGCCCACCGTGCCCTCTCGAGATCGTCGGCAAGGAAGCGGAGTCCCGAAAGCGCGATCTCTCCGGCGAGCCCGCAGTCAAAACCGGGCCGTCGGCCCAGCAACCAGGTGCAGACACCGAGGAACTCGCCGGGTGCCTGGTCCTGGAATGCAAAGACTGCAACAAGGAGGACGACTGCGATTCGGATGCTGTAGGATGCCCAGTCGCCTCCGGTAGCGAAGAGGACGAGGGAGACTGCAACAAGGGGGAGGAAGACGAGAACCGGCCACCGTGACCGCCGGAGGTGATCGGGCCCTTCGAGCGTGCATGCCCACCACGCGAAGACGAGGGCGGCGCCCTGTATCGAGACAAAGGCGGCACAGGAGAGCGTAATGACGGAAAGAAGCCTCAGGCGAGGGTCCTGCATGCAGCCTCCATCAGGTCCTCGATGGCCACGTTCCGGGGGATCCGTCCCCTCGCAACAAGCTCCCGGACGAGAGGGGGAGCTCCCTGCCAGGAGACGATGGCACCCGGGACCCGTCCCCGGCAGGAAAGCGTGTGCCCCTCGAACTCCCAGATCGTGTCCACGCGGGGGAGGAAGTACCTCTCGTGGGTGAAGATGATGGTGATTCCCCTTCGCCTTCTTCCAATCGCCCGCGATACCCACAGTTTTCCCTCGCAGTCGAGTGCACCAAACGGCTCGTCAAGGACGAGCAGGTCATCGTCCCGGGCGAGGATGCAGGAGAGGAGGAGTCTCTTCATCTCACCCCGGGAGAGCGAGAAGGGGTCGTCCCCTCCACGCCCGGAAAGCCCGGACCGGGCGAGTACCTCTTCTGCAGGGACATGGAACGAGGAGATCTCCTCGTTTGCGGTGGTACCCGTGATGTGCCACTCGGGGAACTCGAAGAGGAGCATCGACCCTTCTATCCCATGCCGGATCACGCATCCCTCTGCCGGGGGCACGAGCCCTGCTGCAACCAGTGCCAGCGTTGATTTCCCTGAACCCACGGGCCCTGTCACGAGGTGGAGGCCGGGAGGAAACGACCCGGTTGCATTGATCTGTACATCCCCCCTTTTCACGACGACATGGTCGAAGATGAGCTCCATTCCTTCCACCACCATGACGGGGGATACCAGCAGGAGCCGGCGAGAGACGAAAAGACGGTATCCGGCGTTCCTGCATGCCTGATCCGTCCCCTGTCGAGGAAGACCACGAACCCTGCAGATGCGGCAGCATCCATATCCTGCGTGCACCAGACGATGTGAGGAACGTGCATCTCCCGGAGGAACTCCCCCACGCGGGCAGCAGTCCCGGGATCGAGATGCGAATCAAACTCGTCGAGCACGAGGAGGACGGGATCGCAGGCGACTGCCGTTGCCAGTGCACAGAGAACCTGTTCCCCTCCCGAGAGATCCTTTGCCTGCCGGGAAAGGAGTCCCCCGATGCCGAGAAGGGAGGCGGCACGGGAGACGGAATCCTCCACCTCCCCGCAGGAGGCATGCCGGAACCAGAGAGGAGAGGCGATCTCCTGGAAGACGAGGGAGAAGAGGAAGTTCCTCCCCGGGCACTCGTGCACGTACCCCCTCCCGAGGCACGCAGGATCGTTTCCATCCACCCTGATGGAACCCTCTTTTGGTTCACATATTCCCGCAAGGAGCCGGAGCAGTGTCGTCTTTCCGCTCCCGTTCGGTCCCGTGATGACAGACAGACCGGGAGGAATGGAGAGATCGGGAATGGAGAGTATCCCGTGGCACAGTCCCTCGATCCGGATCATTTTCCCCATCCCCCGCCAGCATGTATCGCAGGGTTGCGTGAGAAACGTTCCGTCACCGTGTAGGCTGCGAATGCCTTGATCAGGTCACCGGGGATGAAAGGTACTGCCCCGGCAAGGACTGCTGCAGGGACGGAAAGGCCTGAGGAGTACGAGAGCCATGCGACTCCGCATGCATAGAAGATGCATGCACCCATGGCCATCCCTGCCCACTGCACCTGCCAGCTATGCCGTTCGAAGCAGAGGCCCGAGACAAACGCAGCAGGAACGAACCCGAGGAGAAAACCTCCTGTCGGACCGAGGAAGACACCAATCCCTGCTGCACCGTTATGGAAGACCGGGAAATTGAGGGCACCGAGAAGGAGGTAGAGCAGGACCGGTGCCACAGCATACCTTTTCATGAACCCGGCGGCGAGGAAGAGGAAGAGGGTCTGGAGGGTCAGGGGGACGGGGACAAAGGGGATCGAGATCCATGCCCCGGCTGCAAGAAGGGCCGCAAATGTCCCCGTGTGGGTGATGAAGAGAGCCCGTTCCCTATTAGAAAGCATCGTCAACCTAAAAAAATTTCACGGTTGACGATATAACCTTACCGCTGGATGCAGTCCCCTGCGATCACGCGTTCGATCTTGCCACTATCCCTGCGGACGAGCAGTGCACCGAACTCGTCGATATCGATCGCCTCGCCCTCGAAACTCGATTTCAGGGTGCTGATCTGGACCCTGCGCTCGAGGGTACAGGAGAGACTCTTCCACTCGCGGATGATCGATTCGTACTCTCCTGCCTCGAGGAGCATGTAGCGGCTCTCGAACTCTTTCAGGATCCGTGCAAGGAGAGCAGGCCGGTCGATATCGTGCCCGACCTCGAGGCTCACGGAGGTGACGGCATGGGGGACCTGCGCGAGATCCTGGGGAGAGACATTCGCATCGATGCCCATCCCGAGCAGGGCATAGTGAACCCTGTCGGCCTCCGCAGATATCTCGAGGAGGAGCCCGGCGACCTTCCTGTCCCCGATATACACGTCATTGGGCCACTTGATCAGCGCCCCGAGGTCGAACTCCTTCCGGAGCGCCCGGGCGATTGCAATCGACCCTGCCATCGTGATCATGAAGACCCTGTCGATGGGAATCGATGGCCGGAGGATGATCGTCACCCAGATCCCGCCGCGTGGCGAGACCCACGATCGACCGAGCCTTCCCATTCCCCCTGTCTGCTGCTCGGCGATGATGACCGTCCCGTGCAGAGTGGCGGGGTCAGCCTCGCGTGCCATCTGCTTTGCGACCCAGTTCGTCGAGACCGTGCTCTCGAAGTACCGCATCATCCTGCCCATCACGCTGGTCCGGAGCTTCTTGTGGATCTCGTAGGGGAGCAGCCGGTTGCTGCTCTTTTTGAGGCGATATCCCTCGCGGTGGGACGCCTGGATATCGTACCCCATGTCGATCAGTTCCTTGACATGTTTCCAGACCGCCGATCGCGATATCCCGAGAAGGGAACTTATCTTCTCCCCGGGAACGGGGCCGTCACTCTTCTCGAGCACTTCAAGGACGCGGAATGCAGCCTCGTACATGGTATTTACCTTTTGGATGCGGACTGTTCTCCGGGCAGCGGGCACGGGTCCTTCCCGCAGACCTGCCGCAGGATCTCTGACTGGTGTTCCATCAGGGTCGCAAGGTCGAATATCCCCGTGATGTCCACGACACCGATCGCACCGAGCACTTCGCCGGAGGAGTCCCGCACGGGAGCGACGACAACAGGGACTCCCCTGTACGCTCCTGTCCGGGGAGTTGTCTTGAACAGCCTGTTCTCCCTGATGGCCTCTTCCAGAACGGGACCCGTGTAGTTCCTGTCCACCACGAACCCGTTCTCGATCCGGATCCCCGGCCGGCTGGCAGACCGTGCGGTGATGGGGAGCCTGCTGAGGAGTTCATGGAGGGCAAGGCAGATTGGTTCGAGGTCTTCGGGGCCGCTGTCCGCGGAGATGACGTAGCGGTTCATGGACAGATCCTTACTCAATCCCTGGACTTTGTTCACAATAATATTTCCGACGTGCCAGAGCAGAATTGGCGGATGAATGCCTGCGAGGGGTATTCGTGGATGGTCGTGACAATCGCCTCGCCGTTCCCGGCAGGGCACCGGATGAGGACAGCCCCGTCACGGCTCCGTGCAATCGTTTCGCAGTCGTGTTCCGGGAAGAAGCCATCGCACTCGATCGTGGATGGATCGTATCCGGCAAAGAGGGATCCGCATGCATGGGAGGAGACGCATTCAATCCCACCCACCTGTTTCCTGTGCGTATAAATCACCCGGAATGGCAGCCAGTCGTAAGCGTCCTTCCGGTCGGCACCCGGCCCGAAGATGATCAGTCTCCCCCCGTTCTCGAGGAACTTCCTGATCCGGGAGGATGATGCCCGGAGTGCCGGAAGGAGGCGCGAGTAAGAGGGGTTGGCAAAGCCTGTCGGGACGATGATGGCACAGAACCGTCCCCGGAAGAAAGGGGTCGCGAGGAGCTGGGGCGTCACGTGTTCGCAGGAGACCCCGCATTCTTCGAGAAACCGGGAAAAGACGAGTCTTTCATCCCAGAGCAGGCCGACGCGGGCAGTCACCCCTTTATCACCGCCAGTGGTTCGAGCCGGGCGACGAGCCGGGAGAGTCCGACCTCGTGGACGACACGCACGACCTCGGCGCTCGGCTTGTACACCTCGGGGGCCTCGTCTGCAATGGAGGCATCGCTTGGTGCACGGACGACAATCCCCCTCCTCCCGAGGCTCTCACGGATCTCCTTGCCGGTTATCCGCCGCTTTGCCTGCGTCCGGCTCATCACCCTCCCTGCCCCGTGGCACGTGCTCCCGAATGTCTTCTCCATTGCAGTACCTGTCCCGTGGAGGACAAACGAGGGCGTTCCCATGCTTCCGGGGATGATCACAGGCTGGCCGACGCGGGAATAGGGAGAGGGGATCCCGGGGGACTGCGGGCCAAATGCCCTCGTTGCCCCCTTGCGGTGGACGCAGACACGCATCCGCTTCCCGTCGACGGTGTGCTCCTCGATCTTTGCGACATTGTGGGCAACATCGTACACGAGGCGCATCTCTCCCGGGGAAACGCCGTAGAGTTCTTCCATGACCTTCCGTGTCCTGTGCATGATCACCTGCCTGTTTGCCCACGCGTAGTTGGCCGAGGCAGCCATCGCACCGAAGTAAGCCTTGCCCTCCGGCGAGTCGAGGGGTGCACAGGCGAGCTGCCTGTCGGGCAGGGAGATCCCGTACCGTTTCGTTGCCGCTTCAAGCACGCGGAGGTGGTCGGTGCAGACCTGGTGTCCCAGTCCCCGTGACCCGCAGTGGATCATGATGCAGACCTGCCCGGGAGAGAGACCATACGTCCGGGCCACGTCAGGGTCATAGACCTCCCTGACCACCTGGACCTCGAGGAAATGGTTCCCCGACCCGAGTGTCCCGCTCTGGGGGATGCCCCGCGCCCGTGCCTTCCCGGAGACAGCGCCGGGGTCTGCCCCCTCCATGCATCCTCCCTCCTCGCAGAACTCCGTATCCTCTGCCCGCCCGTATCCCTGCCGGACGGCCCACGAGGCACCGTCAACGAGGACGGAGTCGAGATCCTTTTCGGAGAGGCGGAGAGTGCTCTTTCCCCCGACTCCCGTCGGGATGTCCCGGAAGAGGCGGTCTGCGAGCTCGCGGCGGTTGGAGATATCCTTTTCGGCGAGGGGTGTTGCGAGGAGTCTGACGCCGCAGTTGATGTCGAAGCCGACGCCCCCGGGGGAGATCACACCACCGTCAAAGGAGAAGGCAGCAACGCCCCCGATGGGAAAACCGTATCCCCAGTGGATGTCAGGCATTGCAAGCGACCGCTTCACGATACCGGGCATGGTCGCGACATGTGCAAGCTGACGGACTGCCCCCTCCTCGAGGGTCTCTGCAAGCTCGGGGGAGAGGTAAAAGACGCCGGGGACCCTCATCCCGGGGACATACCCGAGGGGGACCTGCCATTCATAAGGACCGAGGTTCTGTATCCCGGGGAGCATGGGAGATCACACATCAAAGATGACATCGAGGGTATATGAATCATCTTCCCGCCCGATGGAGAGACCAGAAAAGGAGATGCCCTTGACCCCGCGCCCGCCGCCGTGCTTCTCCGGCGAGAAGGGTTCGCCGTGGAGCGTTCCCTTCACGCTCGTCTGGCTCAGGGATAGATCCGCTCGCGAGAGGACGAATCCCTCCACCTCCGATACGAAGAGAACCTCGGAGAGGAAGGCGTGGAGGAGGGACTCCGTGTCATGGGCAGCGACCTCTATCTCCNTTTGCTGACCGTTNTCTCCCGGGCACCCGTACATCACGGTCATCAGTGCGCGGGCAGCCTCGGAGAAGAGCTCTTCCNGCGAGGGTGCCCTGACCCTGAACCGTGCGTCAGCCGTATGCTCCAGTTCTTCAAAGCTCATGGCCCGCCGGGTTGTCCCCCTCGCGGTCGAGGAAGAGGGGTAGCATGCCCCTGTGGATGGAGTGGAGGTACCGTGCCTGGTGGATGGAGATAAAAATTGTCCTGTCCCTGATCTTTACAGGGATATCTGTCGGTTTGGGAGGCTTCATGCTCACGGGAAGGAGGATGGGACCGCCACACGAGGTGCAGACCCGGAAATCACATCCTCTCATCTCTATGTAATCAGCCACGTCCTCACTCACCGGTATCTCATCAGGGAGGGGACGACAATTGGGTCGTATATACATGGTTCCTCNTACGTCGACNGGATAAGGTAAAAAAATTGTGAAGGGGTGCGGANGTCTCTCAACCCACGATTCGTGCNACGAGGTCGACGTACTGCTCNTTGAGCTGGTAGATGCTGTGTGTTCCCTCCCTGTTTTTCTTGACATGGAGGATGCCTATCCGCGAGGCAATGATGCCCACCATNGCGGCCACCGAATGGTANCTGATGGAGAACCGCCGGTTGAGAAGCTCACAGATCCTCGCGATTGTCAGTGTTTTCATCTTCAGGAAGAGCTTCAGCATCGCACGCCGGATTCCGGTCTGGTCACGCAAAAGATACACCCGAAGGCGGCTCTCGATGACAGCCTTGATCTCGTGCGGAGATCTCATGCACTGGTACTCACCACAAGTTTTATATAAGCATTTCTTTTCGAACCAGTGTTTCCGCATGGANTGAAGGGCNATGCAAAAGAGGCGCAGGTTCCGGGAAAGACCGTGATNGAGAGAAAAATGCCCTCTTTTTGGGANGATGGCATGTCCTGATTCCCCGAAGAATTTTACCCATGTATCACCAAGTACTGGGCTATGGGATTTGTCGGTTACGATGTGAACAGGTACACTCCCCGGCAGATGGTGGTCATTCCAACCGCAATCCTCNTCATCAGCNTGGTGATCCTCGGGCTCACCATGGCCAGCTACGGGTTGCCGGTCCGGCCGGGAATCGATTTCTCGGGGGGTACAGCAGTCACACTTTTTTCAGCTGATTCGCCCGATGAGATCAGGGCCGCCTTCTCCGGGTATCCCCTCCTCTCCATCGGGGAAGGGGTGAACAATGGCAAGTACCTGAAGTTCGGGCCGATGGATGATGCGAGCCTCCAGGCGCTTGCAACAGATATCGGTTCCCGTTATCCTGACGCAAAGATTGACCAGATCGGGGCCTCTTTTGGGGCAACACTCCAGCAGCAGGCCCTGATTGCTCTCATTATCTCCTTTCTGGGGATGACAATCGTCGTCTTCATTGCGTTCCGCACTCTCGTTCCTGCAGGTGCTGTCGTCCTCTCGGCATTTGCCGATATCGCGGTTACGGCAGCTGCAATGAACATCGTCGGGATCGAGCTCTCCCTTGCGACGGTGGCCGCTCTCCTCATGCTGATAGGGTACTCAGTCGACTCAGACATCCTCCTCACCATGAGGGTCCTCAAGAGGCAGGGAAAACTTGAGGAGAAGCTTGCCGGAGCGTTCAGGACCGGGATCATCATGACGACCACGACGATCGGGGCGGTCATCGCGATGTGGGTCGTCGCACTGGTCGGGCAGATCACGGTCATCTGGGAGATTGCAACCGTCCTACTGATAGGACTCGTCGTGGACATGATGAACACGTGGCTCACGAATGCCGGCATCATCAAGTGGTATGTCCAGAAGAGGGGTGGCCGATGAACACGCAAAAGATCAGGGCCATCGTCAGCCACTGGCAGGTCGCCCTCATGATCATCCTCCTCGTACTGGCGGCAATAGCAATCGCACCCCGTATCGAGGATGGGAAGTTCACGACAAACCTCCAGTACGGGCTCGACCTCCAGGAGGGGACATGGCTCCAGATGGAGTTCAAGGCCGTGGTTGCCGGGTTCCAGACCGATCAGACACCTGAAGAGTTCGCAAAATCTGTCCAGGACAGGGTGGATGCCGAAGTATACCTCCTTGACAAGGACCGGCTCGAACTGAGGAAACCGGTCACGAGGGATGACCTCGAGGCGATCTTCAGTGCATCCGGGGGCCGCCTGACCTCCTATGAACAGGGAGTCTCGAGGCAGACCGCAGAGGAGGTCAAGCGGATCCTCGAGAACAAGCTGAATGCCCTCGGGACAAAGGATGCGCGTGTCAACCCGCTCGTCGGTCTCTCCGGTGTCTCGCACTACATCAGGGTGGAGCTTGCCGGTGTGAGCCTTGCACAGGCAAAGGAGATCGTGGGGAAGCAGGGGAAGTTCGAGATAAGAATCCATACGACCGGAAACGAGACCGAGCACGTCCTTTACGGGGACAGCATCACGACTGTGGGGGTTCCAAGCCATGACTCTCCGGGAAGCCCTGTCTGGGGTGTCTCGTTCACCCTGAACCAGGACGGTGCAGAAAAACTCCAGAAGGCAGCCATCAGGACGGGAGCCGTCACGAAACCAGAAGATCACTACCTTGACATGCTCCTTGATGGAAAAGTCGTGTACAGTGCACCTCTCTCCCCGGATCTCGCGGCAAAGCTGGCACAGGAACCGATTCGCCAGCTGTATGCATCGACCGGTACCGGAAATGCGGGCCTTGATGCTGCCAGAAACCTCGAGATCCACCTGCGTGCCGGGGCACTGCCCGTCGACGTCGTGGTCGCCGGTTCTGGTTTTGTCCCTGCAGAACTCTCGGATTACTTCAAGATGATGTGCGCAGTTGCGTTCATCGCTGCCGCCATTGCGGTCGGGATCGTCATTTACCTCCGGTACCGCGAAGCATCTATCGTCCTTCCGATGATGGCAACGAACCTCACCGAGATTATCATTCTCCTCGGGATAGCGACGTTCATACAGCAGCTTGACCTCGCATCGATTGCAGCACTCATCGCAGTTCTCGGAACGGGAATCGACCAGCTGGTCATCGTCACGGACGAGATCCTCCACGAAGGGAAGGTCCCGTCGCCCACGCTCTACACGAAACGGCTGAGCAGGGCCCTTGGCATCATCCTCGTCTCGGCGGCGACCGTGATCATCGCAATGATACCCCTTGCACTGATGGATCTCTCGAGCCTGCGGGGCTTTGCCATCATCACGATGGTCGGCGTCATCATCGGGGTTGGCGTGACCCGTCCTGCATACGGAGAGATAATCAAGGAGATGCTCTCCAAATAGACCGATAGAAAATCTTTATCACCCTTTTTCTTCCACTAAGACACTTGGTAATTGCGATGAGCCGACCGGTTTTAATTGATTTTTTTGCCGAATGGTGCGGTCCGTGCAAGAGGCAGGGACCCATCCTCGAGGAGCTGAAGAGGAGAATGGGAGAGAAGATCGAGATCCGGAAGATCGACGTGGACCAGCACATGGACATGGCAAACAGGTACGGGATCCGGGTGGTGCCGACCCTCGTCATCGAGAAGGACGGGCAGGTCGTCCGGAGCCTCGAAGGAGTCACCAGTGCCGAGACGCTGGAGTCGATGCTGACCCCGCTGGTGGAGTGAGGATGAGAGTCGGAATCGTGGGCGGGACAGGAGATATTGGCGAGGGGCTCGCGATGCGGCTCTCGACCCGGCACGAGGTCATCATCGGGTCCCGGGACGAGGCACGGGCAGTCACGAGCAGCCAGTGCTGCATCACCACCCTCCGCGAGAGGGGGTTGCCCTGCTCCTGTGATGGTTCATCGAACCAGGATGCGGTGAACCGGTCAGACATCGTGATCCTTGCCATCCCCTTCTCCCACGTCACTGCCACCGTGTCAGGCCTGCAGGGTTTATCAGGAAAGATCGTCGTATCTCCTGTCAACCCGATAGAAAAGCGCGATTACTTCATGTACGTCCCCCCGCCCGAGGGCTCGGCGGCACTGATGATCCAGAAACTCCTCCCCCGGGATGCCCGGCTCTGCACGGCGTTCAACACCGTTGCCGCCAACAAGTGGAAGGCACTCGACCAGCAGCTCCACCTCGCCGTCCCGGTCTGCGGTGATGACAGGGAGGCGAAGGCGACCGTGATGGAACTCGTAAACAGCATCGAGGGCATCAGGGCATACGACGCGGGGCCGCTTGCGGCGTCCTGCATGGTCGAGTCCCTGACACCGCTCCTCCTCAATATTGCGCGGTTCAACAGGATGCGGGACGTGGGAATCGAGTTCAGGTAGACCCCGGAACATCCCTGGATGAAATCTGCCCCATGACGACATACGCACTCGAGTTCGAGACCGTCGGGAAACGACTCTACCGGGATAATCTTATCTCGGCGAATTTTGGGAACATGAGTGTCCGCGATGGTGAAGGATTCCTTATCACCCGCACAGGTGCATTCCTCGACAACCCGGGCGAGCCGGTCTATGTTCCCCTGGAGGGGACAGCACCGGAAGATGCCTCGAGCGAATTCCGGCTTCACAGGGAGGTTTACCTCCGGACCGACCATGCTGCCCTGGTCCATGCCCACCCTGTCCATGCAGTGGCAGTCTCGCTCGACAGGGACCGGGTCATCCCCCGCGACAGCGAGGGCCAGATGTTTGCCCCGGAGATACCGGTCGTTGTCGGGCCACCGGGGAACATGGAGATGGCCAAAAACGTTGCTGCAGCCCTTTCAAGGGCACGGGTCGCCATCGTGCGGGGACACGGAACGTTTTCCGCCGGAAAGACCCTCGAGGAGGCATACATCCTTACATCCCTTGCAGAACACAGCTGCCGTGTCCTCTACCTGTCAGAGATGCTCGCAGGGAGGCCCTCGGGGAGGGGAAGGTGAAGGACGGGGAGAAATCAGAGGTAATAAATTCCATCGAAAGCAGAAATATCCTGTGAGAGGGCTGGCAAAAGCGCATGGATGGCATCGCCGAGAAACTGTCGAGACTCCCTCCCGAGCTGAGGAAGGAAGTGGAGGATTTCATCGATTTCCTCCTCGAGAGGCACGTTTCATCCGGGGATCTACCGTCCGTTCCCCGGCTGTTCAACGGTGAGGAACCGCCTCTCCCTTCAACACCCGTCATCCTCGCAGACGAGATCCCGTTCCGGCCGCCAGGAGAGATCATCCCATCGTTTTCTGATCCCCTTCCCCGCAGCACGTTTTCGGATTCCCCGGAGAAGGTCATCGAGGTACCACGGCGGCAGCACAGCAGCCGCCCGGAAAAAGAGAAGGATATCCTTGACTGGATTGACTGAGAAGAGCATCACTCTTTCATCCCGGATTATCGGGAAAAGGCGTGACAAACCCTCCCCGCCCTCTGCGTTTCAGGAAACAACAACTATATCCCGCTGGCAGAGAAATATATTGGTCCGTCCAGGGCTTGTAGATCAGGGGTAGATCGTTACGTTCGCAACGTAAAGGCCGCGGGTTCGAATCCCGCCAAGTCCATCTGAGTGGATTCCGGAGGCGACCGGAGGTCGCGGCGGGGTCGAGGGGCGTGAGCCCCCGGTCCGAAAANGAAAAGGCCGCGGGTTCGAATCCCGCCAAGTCCATCTGAGTGGATTCCGGAGGCGACCGGAGATCGCGCCGGGGTCGAGGAGCTGGAGCCCCCGGTCCGAAAAAGGAAAGCGAAAAAGGGAAGGCCGCGGGTTCGAATCCCGCCGCTTCTCACTTCTTCTGGAGCATTGCCTGTACTTCAGCGTCAAGAGTCGACCGGAGCTTCTCCAGGGCCTCTCCCTGATCGGCGGTCGTCGTTATCGTGAACGAATTGTCGGTCTTCCTGTCGTGGTAATTCACGGTATACTCGATATTTCCGTCTTTTCCCTTCCGAGGTTCGATGATCAGCTGTGCCATGGATGAACGCGCCTAACATTGGCAGCATTGACACATCATCCTTCCGGTCCCAATGATCAGTAAAAATTTTATGGATTCCGCAGAAAAATGGAATACAGCACGCATGCGGCCACATGGGCTCGTAGATCAGGGGTAGATCGTCACGTTTGCAACGTGAAGGCCACGGGTTCGAATCCCGTCGAGTCCATCTGAGGAGAATCGAGTCGCGACCGGGAGGTCGCGTCGGGGTCGAGGGGCGTGAGCCCCCGGTCTGAAAAAGGGGAGGCCACGGGTTCGAATCCCGTCGAGTCCATCTGAGGGGGATCGAGTCGCGACCGGGAGGTCGCGTTGGGGTCGAGGGGCGTGAGCCCCCGGTCTGAAAAAGGGGAGGCTACGGGTTCGAATCCCGTCGAATCCATCTGAGGGGGATCGAGTCGCGACCGGGAGGTCGCGTCGGGGTCGAGGGGCGTGAGCCCCCGGTCTGAAAAAGGGGAGGCTACGGGTTCGAATCCCGTCGAGTCCATCTGAGGGGGATCGAGTCGCGACCGGGAGGTCGCGTTGGGGTCGAGGGGCGTGAGCCCCCGGTCTGAAAAAGGGGAGGCTACGGGTTCGAATCCCGTCGAGTCCATCTGAGGGGGATCGAGTCGCGACCGGGAGGTCGCGTCGGGGTCGAGGGGCGTGAGCCCCCGGTCTGAAAAAGGGGAGGCCACGGGTTCGAATCCCGTCGAGTCCATCTGAGGGGGATCGAGTCGCGACCGGGAGGTCGCGTCGGGGTCGAGGGGCGTGAGCCCCCGGTCCGAAAAAGGGGAGGCCACGGGTTCGAATCCCGTCGAGTCCACTCAAAAGAATCCGGTGCGGATGCGACCGGAGGTTGCGCCGGGGTCGAGGGGCGGGAGCCCCCGGTCTGAAAAAGAGAAGGCCACGGGTTCGAATCCCGTCGAGTCCATCGGGAATCGCGCGAGCTTCAGCTCAAGGAAACACAGTTTTGATTTCTGTCATGGCACTGTCCTTCATACCCCATGAGCAAAAATCCCTCTCTTTCTTTGAAATGCAATTGAAGTGCGAGAAAAGATGGAATGGGGAAAATGGAAAAAAATCAGAGAATGATCTCGATATCGAGCTTCTCTGCAAGTTCCTTGTACCGGTTGCGGATTGTCACCTCGGTGACTCCGGCAACCTCGGCCACCTCGCGCTGTGTCCTGCGTTCTCCGCCGAGGATGGATGAGATATAGATGGCTGCTGCCGCAACCCCCGTCGGGCCACGCCCGCTGGTCAGTTCCCTCTCGCCTGCCTGCCGGAGGATCTCCACGGCACGGCTCTGG
>Ga0067045_1029563_pt1 | contig 19772 bp, 12 predicted proteins | sample TerdegcTABiofilm_FD_59184 | JGI IMG/M metagenome (GOLD analysis project Ga0067045, IMG submission 59184) | Combined Assembly of (Gp0054472, Gp0054536) Wastewater bioreactor microbial communities from Singapore -Terephthalate degrading... | reverse complement strand
CCAGCCGCTCGCGCAGATCCACGTCGAGGTTGGAGAACGGCTCGTCGAGCAGCAGCAGACGCGGGTTGGGCGCCAGGGCGCGGGCCAGGGCCACGCGCTGCTGCTGGCCGCCCGACAGTTCGTGCGGGTAGCGCGTCTGCAGACCTTCCAGGCCCACCAGCCGCAGCACCTCGGCCACCCGGGCTTCGCGCGCCGCGCGCGGCTGCCTGCTGATGCCGAAAGCCACGTTGCGGCCCACGTCGAGGTGGGGAAACAGCGCGTAGTCCTGGAACACCATGCCGATGCGGCGCTGTTCGGCCGGCACGTGGTGCTGGCCGTCGCTGACGGTGTCGCCCTCCAGCACGATGGCCCCGCCGGTCGCGCGCTCCAGGCCGGCCACCGCGCGCAGCAGCGTGGTCTTGCCGCAGCCCGAAGGCCCGATCAGCACTCCGATGTCGCCCGCGCGCAGGCCCAGGGACACGCCGTCCACAGCCGCCTTGGCCGAGTCGGGATACTGAACGCGGAGTTGGGCAACCTGCAGGAACATGGCAGCGATTGTAGATAACTACAATTCTCATTCATCGCGCGTGGTCGTTGGCTGACCACCCCCTTTCCGGGCCGATCCGGGCCTGTCTCTTTTCCACACACCCTTTCATGCCGCGCTGGCTCTCTGCTGTTCTGCTCGTGCTGCTGGCTCTGGCCCTGACGCTGCCGGTGCTGGCCCTGGGGGCTTCCTGGTTCCTTTTCGACGACACGGCGCTCGGCATCCTGCGCGAGATGGCGGCCACCGTGCTGCCCGAATACGTGCTCACGTCGCTGGTGCTGTGCGTGAGCGTGGCGCTGGGTGTGGCCGTGGTGGGCGTGGCCACCGCCAGTGCCGTGACCTTGTTCGATTTTCCGGGCCGCCGCGCGTTCGAATGGGCGCTGCTGCTGCCGCTGGCCATGCCGGCCTACGTGGTGGCCTATGCCTACACCGATTTCCTGCAGTTCAGCGGGCCGATGCAGGTGTGGTTGCGCGAGACCTTCGCGCTGCGCGGCCGCGTCTTCCCCGAAATCCGCAACACGCCCGGCGCGGTGTGGGTCTTCACCTTTTCGCTCTACCCGTATGTGTATCTGCTGGCGCGCACCGCGCTGGCCGAGCGTGGCGCCCAGCTGATGGAGGCCGCGCGCCTGCTCGGGGCACCGCTGGCGCGCCGCATCCGCGAAGTGGCACTGCCCCTGGCGCGGCCCGCCGTGGCGGCCGGTGTGGCGCTGGCGCTCATGGAAACCCTGGCCGACTTTGGCGTGTCCAGCTACTTCGGCATCCAGACCTTCACCGCCGGGGTCTACAAGGCCTGGCTGGTGATGGACAACCGCATCGCCGCCGCTCAGCTGGCCACCTTGCTGCTGGTCACCGTGGGCGTCCTGCTCTGGCTGGAGCACCGCGCCCAGCACCGCATGCGCTTTGCCACATTGCGCGGCCAGCGCGCGGGCAGTGCCGAAGCGCAACCGGTTCGCCTTTCCGGTGCGCGCTCGGCCCTGGCCGTGGCCGTCTGCGTGCTGCCCGTCCTGGCGGGCTTCGTGCTGCCCGTGCTGTTCATGCTGCGGCCGCTGATCGGCGGTTGGGACGAACTGCCCTGGCACATGTTCGTGCAGTGGTCGAAAAACAGCATCTGGCTCGCGGGCCTGGCGGCGGTGTTGGCCACGGGGCTGGCGCTGTTGCTGGGTTTCGCCCAGCGCACCCAGGGGTCGACCCTGACGCGTTCGGTGGCCCAACTGGCCAGCCTGGGCTATGCCGTGCCGGGTGCCGTGGTGGTGGTGGGTTTGCTGCTGCCCGTCGGCTGGCTGCAGGCGGTGCGGCCCGAAACCAGCGTCGGCTACTGGGTGACCGCCACGGTGCTCGGCATCGTCTGGGCCTACCTGGTGCGCTTCACGGCCGTGGCCCTGCAGTCGGTGCAGAGTGGTTATGCGCGGGTGCCCGCCAGCCTGGACGACTCGGCCCGCATGCTGGGCACCACCGGTCTGGGGCTGGCCGCGCGCGTGCACTGGCCGCTGCTGCGCCGCTCCACTGCCGCGGCGCTGCTGCTGGTGTTCGTCGACGTGATGAAGGAGTTGCCGGCGACGCTGGTGCTGCGGCCCTTCAACAGCGACACGCTCGCCGTGGTGGCCTACCAGTTGGCCCGCGACGAACGCCTCGGCGAGGCGGCCTTGCCGGCGCTCACCCTGGTGCTGGTGGGGCTGGCGCCGGTGATGCTGCTTTCGCGGACGCTGCGCCAGAAGTGACCCGTCGCTGGTGAAGCCTGCTGCAAATCGTGCAGCGGCTGGGTTTTGTTCGACGGGGCTTGATATCCGTCAAATGCGGTGAGCGGGCTGCTCAACCTTTCCGGTGTCTGGCCGATGCCTTGACAGGTATCCACTGGAGCGTTCATGCAGAGAAGCCGTGCACGGGTTGTCAATTGGCCCTTGTGGCGGCCGGCGTCGGCCATCATGCGACGCTGGCGTTTCCCCGGAAAAATGGCCTTGGTGTCGGCGGCGTTCGTGCTGCCCCTGGCCTGGTTGGTCGTCGGCTTCGTGCTGCCCCAGCGGGCGGCGCTGACGGCCGTGCAGCACGAGCGTCTGGGCGTGGCTTACGCCCAGGCGGTTTATCCCGGCCTGTCGGCTGCGGCGCAAGGCTCGCTGGCCCCGTCCGGGGAGTCCCGCCGCGCGCTGGAGCAGGCCTGGGCCGCTCTGGAGCGCCTGCAGGCGGAACACGGGGCGGCGCTGGGCACGGCGGCGGCCTGGCAGCGTGTGGAAGCGGCTTATGGGGCGGCGCGCGCTGCCGCGCCCGCGCAGCAGGCGCCCGCGCTGGCGGCGCTCACCCGCAGCCTGCTCGAATGGCAGGGCGTGGTGACAGACCGCTCGGGCCTGGCGCTCGACCCTGAACTGGCGTCGTACTACCTCATGAGCGCGGCCCTGCTGCGCACACCGGCCGTGATGGGCCATATCGGCGAAGCGGGCGCCCTGGCTGTGCGCATCGCCGATGCCGGGGCGGCCGGTGCCGAACCCTGGTGGCGGCTGGCCGAACTTCGCGGGGCGCTGAGGGCCGGCCTCGACGAACTCGCGGCGGACCGGGCCAAAGTGCAGGCGGCCCCGGTGGCCGGCGCCGCTGCACCGGTCGATGCCGAGGCTGCCCTGCGGGGCTGGGTCGACCGGGCGGGCGTCTGGCTTCGTGCCGAGGCCCCGGCGTCGCCGGCATCGGTGAAGGCCTGGGCCGACGAGGCGCCCGCGCACCTGACGGGCCTGCAGCGCCAGGCGATGGCGCAGCTCGCCACGCTCGACGGCCTGCTGGCGCTGCGTGAGCAGGGCCTGCGCCAGGGCCTGTGGCTGAACCTGGGCGCGGCGCTGGCCGGCGTCCTGCTGGCGCTGTTTCTCAGCATGGGTTTCTACCGCTCGATGTTCGGTGGTTTCAAAAGCCTGCGCCGCCACCTCATGGCCATCAGCATGGGCGATTTGCGCGGCGACATCCGCAGCCACGGCCGGGACGAGGTGGCCGATCTGCTGCGCGAAGTGGGCCACATGCAGGACGCCCTGCGGCAGACCGTGCAGCAGGTGCAGTCGGCCAGCGATTCGGTGGTGCACGCGAGCCAGGAGATCGCCAGCGGCACGCGCGACCTGGCCGCACGCACCGAAGCGGCTGCCGCCGCGCTGGAGGAGTCGTCGGCTGCGCTGGAGCAGACCACGTCCTCGGTCGACCACACCGCCAACAATGCCCGGCAGGCTTCGCACATCGCGGTGGACAACGCGCGGGTGGCCGAAGCCGGAGGCGTGGTGATGCAGGACGTGGTGCAGACCATGGGGCGCATCCATGCGTCGTCGCGCAAGATCCACGACATCATCGGCGTCATCGACGGCATCGCATTCCAGACCAACATCCTCGCGCTCAACGCGGCGGTGGAGGCGGCGCGGGCCGGCGAGCAGGGCCGGGGCTTTGCGGTGGTGGCCGGTGAGGTGCGCAACCTGGCTCAGCGCACGGCCGAGGCGGCGCACGAAATCAAGACCCTGATCGCCGCCAGCGTGAGCGATGTCGACAGCGGCATGCAGGTGGTGCGCAACGCTGGCGACACCATGCAGGCGATCGTGCTGCACGCCGACCAGGTGCGACAGCTGCTGGACGAAGTGGCTTCGGGGGCGCGGGAGCAGAGCATGGGCATCGGCCAGATCGGCCAGGCCGTGCAGGACCTGGACCGCAGCACGCAGGCCAACGCCGCGCTGGTCGAACAGACCGCCAAGGCGGCGTCGGTCCAGCGGTCGGCGGCGGTGCGCATGGCGGCGCATGTGGACGAATTCCGCCTGCCGGGCCAGACGGCGTCGACCCAGGTCGAGGGCATCGACGTCGACGCCATCATCGACGCGCACCGGCAGTGGAAGGTCAAGCTGCGCGACGCGATCGAAGGACACCAGAAAGTGGACACGGCCACGCTGTCGCGGGACGATTGCTGCGCCCTGGGGCGCTGGATCTACGGGGACGGGCAGCGCCTGGCCGCACGCCCCACGTTCACCGAACTCATCGAGCGGCACCGGCATTTCCACACCGTGGCCGGGCAGGTGGGCGAACTGGTCAACCGGCGCAGCTACGGGGAAGCCCTGGCTTCGCTGGCGCCGGGCACGCCGTTCGCCCGTGCCACGGCCGACGTGGTGCTGGTGCTCTCGTCGGCCAAGCGGCTGGGGTTCTGAAAAAGCAGGGCCGGGTTCAGAGCGCGGCCGCCAGCCGCACGCCTTCGTCGATGGCGCGCGTCGCGTCCAGCTCGCCCGCCGCGCGTGCGCCGCCGATGGCGGTGGCCGGCACACCGGCGGCCTGCAGCGCCGCCAGCAAACGGTCCTCGGACTCCTGGCCGGCGCACACCACGACGTTGTCGACGGTGAGCACCCGGGGTTCGCCCGCCACCGTCAGGTGCACGCGCAACGCCTGGCCCTGCGTCTCGATGCGCTCGTAGGCGACGCCGCCGAGCAGGTGCACGCCGCGCCGCAGCAGCAGCGCCCGGCGGATCCAGCCCGTGGTCTTGCCCAGCCGCTTGCCCAGCGCTTCGGCCTTGCGTTGCAGCAGCCAGACCTGCCGGGGCGGGCACGGCGGTGCCGGCGGGCGCAGGCCGCCCGGGCTGCCGACCTGGTAGTCGATGCCCCAGGTGGCGGCGAAATGTTCGCGCTCGTCGCGGGTGCCCAGGTCTTCGTGGGTCAGCAGTTCGGCCACGTCGAAGCCGATGCCGCCCGCGCCCACGATGGCCACCCGCTCGCCCAGCCGGACCTGGCCGGTGACCACCTCGGCGTAGCCCACGACGCCGGGCAGGTCGGCGCCGGGGATGGCCAGCGCGCGCGGCCGGATGCCGGTGGCCACGATCACGTGTTCAAAGCCGGCCTGCGCCAGGTGCGCCGCGTCCACCCGCTGACCCAGTTGCAGGTGCACACCGGCGCGCTGCAACTGCGTGCCGAAGTAGCGCACCGTGCCGGCGTATTCCTCCTTGCCCGGAATGCGCTGCGCGAGCTGGAACTGGCCGCCGATGGCCGGGGCGGCCTCGAACAGCGTCACGGCGTGGCCACGCTGCGCCGCCGCGACGGCGGCAGCCAGGCCACCGGGGCCGGCACCCACCACCGCCAGCTTGCGCGGCTGCGTGGTGGGTTGGGGCCTCAGCTCGGTTTCGCGGCAGGCCCGCGGGTTGACCATGCAACCCGTGATGCGGCCGGAGAACGCCGCGTCCAGACAGCCCTGGTTGCAGGCGATGCAGACGTTGATCTCGTCCGCACGGCCCGCGCGCGCCTTGTTGACGAAATCGGGATCGGCCAGCAGCGGCCGCGCCATGGAGATCAGGTCGGCCCCGCCGTCGGCCAGGATTGCTTCGGCCACCGCCGGGTCGTTGATGCGGTTGCTGGCCACCACGGGCAGGCGCAGTTCGCGTTTGAGCCGCGCCGTCACATCGCGAAAGGCCGCGCGCGGCACCAGCGTGGCGATGGTGGGCACACGCGCTTCGTGCCAGCCGACGTAGGGGTTGATGAGCGAGGCGCCCGCCGCTTCCACGGCGCGTGCCAGCGCCACCACCTCGTCCCAGGTGCAGCCGCCTTCCACCAGGTCGAGCATGGACAGGCGGTAGATGATGAGAAAGCCCGGCCCGGTGGCGGCGCGGGTGCGGCGCACCGCCTCGATGGCGAAGCGCAGCCGGTTTTCGGTGCTGCCGCCCCAGGCGTCCTGTCGCTGGTTGGCGCGGGGCGTGGCGAACTGGTTGATCAGGTAGCCTTCGGCGCCCATGATTTCCACGCCGTCGTAGCCGACGGACTGCGCCAGGGTGGCCGCGTGGGCGTAGTCGTCCAGCGTGCGCTGGATGTCTTCTTCGCTCATGGCGCGTGGTGTGGCCGCCGCGATGGGCGATTTCAGCGCCGAGGGCGCCACGCCGTGGGGGTGGTTGGCGTAGCGCCCGGCATGCAGCAATTGCTGCGCGATCAGCGCGCCGTGGGCGTGCACGGCGTCGGTGATCGCGCGGTGGGGTGCGGCGTCGGCGTCGGTCTGCAGGGTGCGCATGCCGGCGAACATGTTGCCTTCGGCGTTGGGAGAGAGCCCGCCGGTGACGATCAGCGCCACGCCACCGGCAGCGCGCTCGGCGTAGAAAGCGGCCATGCGCGCGATGCCGTCGGGTTGTTCCTCCAGCCCGGTGTGCATGGAGCCCATCATCACGCGGTTGCGCAGGGTGGTCACGCTGCCATCGGCGTGGCGGATGTCCAGGGGGGACAACAGGTGGGGGTGATCGGTCGTCATGCGCCGGATTCTTCCGGCCGGCAGCCCGGGCGGCTTGCGCTTTCTGGCTGATCTGGCCGGGCGGCGCACCGGGCACAAAAAAGCCGGAAGGCGGTGGCGCGTTCCGGCGATGGATGTGGTCCCCCCGACAGGAATCGAACCTGTATCTAGCGCTTAGGAGGCACTCGTTCTATCCATTGAACTACGGGGAGACAGCCTGCGATCCTATCAGAGCGGTTTCCGGTCCGGCCCCGGGGAGCGCAGCCCCCGTTCAGGGTGCCGTGTAGGCGGGCCAGCAGGCCAGGCCAGCCGGCCGAGACAGGGCCGCAGGCCCGGGTTGCGCCGGCTCCAGCACCATCGCCTGCGGCTGCGCGGCGGTGAAGCGTGGCCAGGCCGTCCCGTTCACCGGGCCCGGCGCGCCGTGGTGGACGAAGTCCGCCCAGGCCCGGATCACCGTGGCCGACAACGCATCGGCGGCGCCGGTTGCGCCGATCTTGGGCGCCAGGTGCGGGTGGCGGTGGGTGCCGAAAACGAAGGGCACGTCGGCCGCGTGCGGCGTGCTGGGGCGGTCACCGGGCAGGGGGTAGGCGAATTCGTAGGCCCACGCGGGCTGGCCGTGGGCGGCCTGGCGGTTTATCAGTTGCAGGATGGGGGCGCGGAACACCAGGTCGGTGTAGAGGTCGCGCCAGCGCTGCGGCACACCGCCGCTGGCCGGGTAGGCGTCGAGCACGGCCGCGGTGTCGGGTGCCGGGGTGAAGGCGTAGTGCTGCGCCATCAGGCGTTGCACCCGGGGGGCCAGTTCGGCCGCGTCGTCCGGCTCGCGCAGCGGGGCCAGCGAGTGGCCTTGGCCATCCTGGAGGTGGAACCAGAAGTCGGCCTCGTGGCGCGTCCAGCCGGCCAGCAGGGGCACGCCGATGGCGGGCGCGTCGAACGGCCAGTGGCGCAGCAGGCGGCCGTCGCGCACCGGGGCCGTGTGCGGGCGCCGGCCCTCGGCGGTCAGGGTGCGGGCCAGCGCCTGCTCTTCGGTCTGCAGCACGCTGCCAGCCACCTGGCGCAGCGCGGGCACGGCCACGCCCAGGCGGCGCGCCAGGGCTTCGGTGTAAGCGGCAGCGTCGGCCAGTTCAGCGAACATCGGCGGCCGGAACAGGGGCGGGCTCTGCGCGATGAGCGCGTGGAAGTGCCCGCTGGCCAGGCTGTTCTGCGCCAGCATCACGGCGTTGGCGGCGCCGGAGGACTGGCCGGCGAGGGTGACGCGGCCCGGGTCGCCGCCGAAGGCGCCGATGTGCTCGGCCACCCAGGCCAGCGCCGCCAGCTTGTCCTGCAGGCCCCAGTTGGCGCAGAAGCCGGTGGCGGGGTCCTCCAGCCCGGGGTGCGCGAGGCCGCCCAGGGCCCCGAGGCGGTAGTTGATCGTCACGACCACCACGCCGAGCGCGGCCAGGGCCTGGCCGTCGCTGGCGGGCGAGGCCCCGTGCCCGTTGCGGGTCTGGCCGCCATGGATCCACACCATCACCGGGTGCCGGCCGGTGAGCGAGGGCGTCCAGATGTTCAGGAACAGGCAGTCTTCGGACAGGTGTTCGATGGGGGCGTTCAACCACTGCTGCTGGCCGGCCAGGGTCTGCAGGCTGGCGGCACCGGCGTCGTGCGCCGGCCGGATACCGGTCCAGGGCAAAGTGGGCTGGGGTGACCGCAGCCGCAGCGGCCCGACCGGGGGGCGTGCGTAGGGCACCCCCAGAAAGCGGTGGATGCCTCCGGTGCAGAGGCCGGACAGCCGGCCCAGCGGGGTGGTGACGAGGGAAGGGTTCATGAAGCAGCTTTTCGGTGGCCGGGCGCAATGACCGGGAGACGGTGAAAAGATGCTAGGCGGGCTGGCGGCCTACCGGGCCGCCCTTTGTTTTGCGCGCAGGCGCTTTTGATTTGCCAGCCGGCCGCTCAGGGCGCGGGCGCTCGGATCGACGCGAACTGTTTGGGCGGGCGGCCGAAGTGGCGGGTGAAGGCGGTGCTGAAATTGGCCGGGTGCCGGTAGCCCACCTGCCAGGCGGCCTGGGCCACCTGGCAGCCGCCTTGCAGCAGGCGCAGGGCCTGCTCCATGCGGGCTTGCAGCAGCATCTGGCCGGGTGACGTGCCAAAGCATTCGCGAAAGCCCCGCTTCAGCCGCGTTTCGCTCATGCCGGTGGCCTGGCAGAGCTCGGCCAGCCGCAGATCGCGGTGCCACTGGCTGTGGATCAGGTCCCGCGCTTGCTGGAGCCGCTCGCTGTCGCGGTGTGGGGGCACGGGTGGGGCCTCGGGCGGTGCCCAGCCGAGCGTGCGCAGCTGTTCGGTCAGCAGGCCCAGCGCCAGGGCCTGGCCGTCCAGGTGGTCGAGGGCGCTGGCGCAGCGGTGGCGGTAGAGCGCGAGCGCGCGGGCGGCGCACGCGGGTGGGGTGGGCAGCAGGGCCAGCGCGCGCACCCCGTGCCGCGGCAGCAGCCGGGCCAGCGCGGCCGGGCCGATGAGGCGCTCGGCCAGCGGGCCGTCCACACGCAGGCGCAGTTGGGCCACGGGCCGGTCGCCCGGAAAGCGCCGTTCGCCCTCGCTGCCGCGCAGCGTGGCCACCGTGGTGTGGCCGGCGCGGAACTGCAGGTGCTCGCCGTCGCGGCTGCGGTATTCGGACGCCCCGGCCAGGCCGAAGGTCAGCACCAGGGCGGTGGCGTCGCCTGGGTGGGTGTGGCGTTCGTGCTGGCGGCCCGGGCTGCGCGAGCGGATCGCGCTGAACCCCGGCACGATGTCCAGACGTTCGCTGACCGGGCCGGCCGTCGCCGCCGGTGGCGTGAGCGGCTGCCAGCCACCGGGGCCCGGTTCCGCCAGCGGGGACGCGAAGGCCTCAGTCATAGCGCCGGGTGAAGATCAGGTCGACCGCGTTTTCTTCGCCGGCGCGTCCGCGCAGCGTCAGCGAGCGCGTGAGGTCGTAGAACAGCGACACGGTGCCCAGCGTGCCGATGAGGCTGCGCTCGTAGCTGATGTAGAGCTGGCTCGACAGGCGTTTGCCCACCGAGACGGCCGCAGCGTTCACGGTGCCGTCGGTGTTCTGCGTCTGGCCGCGCAGCCCGATGTCGTCCAGCCCCAGGCTCTGGGCGAGCTGGGTGCCCCGGTCTTCGCCCCGGCTGGACAGCAGCGCCAGCGCGGCCTGCTGGAGGATGGCGGCTTCGGCGCCGGTGCCCGTGGCGGGCCGGCCCAGCACCAGCCAGGCGAGCTTTTCGCTGTCGGGCATGTCGGGGTCGGCGAACAGGCGCACCGTGGGCGACTGGGCACTGCCCGAGACGCGCACGCCCACGCGCTGGTCGCTGCTGCCCTGCGGCCGGATGGCCACGATCTCCAGCGTCGGGTCGTCGTACGGGCCGCTGAAGCGCAGCGCGCCGGATTCGATGGTGAGCTGCTGGGCGTAGGCGCGGTAACTGCCGCTGGTGGTGCGCACCTCGCCCAGCACGCGGGGCGTGGGTTCGGCGGGGGTGCTGCGCACTTCGAGCTTGCCGCCCAGGCGGGCCTGCAGGCCGCGCCCGCGCACGTCGAAGCGTTCGCCGAGGTCGATCTCCAGCCGGGCATCGGTGTGGACCTGCCGCCCGGGTTCGGTGGGGGTGGTGGCCTGCCGGCCACCGCGCACCACCACGTCGGTGTCGAGGCTGGGGGTGAACTCGTCGGGCAGCACGAACAGGGCTTCGTCGGCGCGCAGGTTGCCACGCACTTCCAGCTGGTCGCCCTGCAGGCGGGCTTGGGTCTGGCCACTGAGCACCAGGCGCCGGTCGGGCCGGTTGGACACGCGCAGGCGGTCGGCCTTGGCCTGCAGCGTGATGGCCGGCCATAGCGCACCGCCGGCGGGCTGGGTTTGCCAGCGCGCTTCGCCCGAGGCTTCGAGCGTGCCGCCTTCGGCCGCCCCACGCGGCCCTTCGAGCCGCAGGCTGTCGATCGCCAGGTGTTCGCCGTCGGCAGTGATCCGCAGGCGGCCGTTGCTGAAGGCGATGCCTTCGATGAGCGAGATCACCGCCACGTCGTCGGCCTGCAACTGGCCGCGCCAGTCGGGTTGGCCGCGTGTGCCGGCGATCTGCACCTGGGCCGCCAGCGAACCGCGCACGCGCCAGCCGGGCGGTGCCAGCGCCGACCACACGCCGACCTGGGGCATGCGCGCTTCCAGCGAACCCTGCAGCGGTGCCGACGCGGGCCAGCCCGCGGCCAGCCCGTCGGCAGCCGGGTCGATGCGGGTGCCGATGTCGGCACTGGCCTGGCCGAGCCGTTCGCTGTCCCAGCGCAGCGTGGCCTGGGCGCGGTCGCCCTGCACGTTCAGGTCGAGGCGGGCTTCCCGCACCTGCGCGGGCACCGGCGCGCTGGCGCGGCGCTCGGTGTTGCCGGTCACGGCATCGGCCTGCAGCAGCAGGTCGCCGCCGGTGCGGTGCAGCGAGGCGGCCACTTTCCAGGGCGCGCGCGTGGCCACGGGCAGGCTGACGTCCCAGTCGGCGCCGAGCTGCAGATCGCCGCTGATGCCGGCGCGGGCGAGCGCACCGACCGGCTGGCCGGCGGCGATGGCCAGCGCTTCCATCCAGGCCAGCGACAGGCCTTCGAGCCGGCCCTGGGTGGTGAGCAGGCCGGCGTCCCAGCGCAGGGCATCCCAGGCGATGCGGGCCGGTGCCAGCGCAGTGCTGCCCGCCGGGTTGCGGCCCAGCCACGCCCAGTTCAGCTGGCCCGGGTCGGCCGCCACGCTGAGCGCGGCGTTGGCGCCCGTCTGCCAGCGCACGGCCAGCGGGGCGGCCAGTTGCCAGGCCGTGGCCGGCAGTCCCGCGGTCGACGCGCTGGCGTCCGCCGGGGGCGCCCCGGGAGCGTGTTCGATGCGCAGGCGTTCGATGCCCACCTGGCCCGCCGCAGGCGGCCAGGTGGCCGGGGAGCGCGTGCCGGTTTCCAGCGGCCAGCGGGCCTGGCCGGCCGCGGACAGCGTCCAGGGCCCTTGGCCGCCGCTGCCTGTCCATTGCAGTTGCAGGCGGTCGAGCGGGCCTTGCGCCCGGACGCGCAGGTCCTGGAGCGACGCCTGCGTGCCTTGTGGGTCGCGCAGCCGCAGGCCGGGAATGCGCAGTTCACCGTCCAGACGCGGCCAGGCCGGGCGCGCACCAGCGGGTTGCCAGGCGGCCAGTTCGGCGGGCAGGGGCCAGGCTCCTTGCCAGGCCAGTTGCAGCTGGCCCGCGCCTTCGAGCTGGCTGGCCGACCACGGGGTGGCCGCAGCCAGGGCCGAGCGCACGGGCGGGCCGATCAGGGGCAGGTCGCCGAGGCTGTTCACCCAGGTTTGCAGGGCCCGGGCGTCGGACAAGTTCATCGCCAGTTGCCCACGGTCGGCGGGCTGGCCCTGGCTGCCGGCCAGGGTGATCGCCAGGCCCGGAGCCTGCACGCGGGCGTCGATGCGCAGGCGGTGGGCGCCCAGGTCGACCTCGCCCTGCGCGTCCAGCTGGGCACCGGCCACGGTGGTGCGGGCGCGGTCGAGTTGCAGGATCTGGCGCTCCGCCTGCCACTGCCCTTGCACCTGGGTCGGCCCGAGCAGCAGTGCCCGGCTGGCCGCTGCGCGCGCAGCGCCTTGCGGTCGCAGGTCGGCGTCGAACGCGAGTGTCGTGCCGGCCGGCGCATCGGCCTTCAGGCGGCCGTCGATGCGTTGCGGGGCGAGCGTGTGCCAGAGGCGCGAAGGGTCGATGCCGCTGAGTCGCGCTTCGCCCTGCCCGCGCCAGGGGGCGCCGGCGGTGCCCGGGTCGAGCTGGCCCTCGGCCTGGAGCCGGCCACCACCGAGCGCGGCGTCCAGTTGCGCCAGCGTCCAGCGGCCGTCTTGCAGCACCACCTGGGCCTGCAGGGCTTCGAGCGGCAGCGCGCCGGTGTCCCACGGTCCGGGCTGGGTGTTGCGCAGATGGGCGCTGGCGCGCCAGGCCGCCCCATCGGGCCGCGCCGTCACGGTGCCGCTGAGCGCGCTGCGCGGTGCGCCCGGCCAGAGCAGGGCGAGGTCCAGGCCGCGTGCGTTCAGGTCCAGCGTCTGCACCGGCTGCGGGAGCGGGGCCCACGGCAGGATCTCGGCCCGGGCGTCGAGGCCGATGTCCTGGCTGCCATCGGCCGGCGCGAGGGCCGCGGTCACCTGCAGCTGGGCGGCAGCGCCGGCCAGCGTGCCCGTCGCCTGGGCCTGGGCGTTCAGCGCCAGCGGTGGGGCGTCCGGGCGGTCGAGCGTGGCGAGCCCGGTCAGTTGCAGCGCCAGGGGCATGGGGGCTTGCGCGCCCAGCACGGCGGTGGCCTGGTATTGCCCCTGGGCGAGGTGCACCTGCTCGATGTGCAGGGCGTGCGCAGGCTGGCCGGCGGCCAGGCCTTCGGTGGGCAGGTCCGCATCGGGCGTGAAAGCGCCGTAGCGGTAGCGGCCGCGCAGGTCCTGCAGACTGACGCTGGGCGCGACCGGATCGCTGCCGTAGCTGAATTGCCCCACCTGCCAGGCCAGGCTCACGGGCAAGGGCAGTTCCAAGGCCTGCAGCGGCTCGGTCGGGGTGGCGGTGGGCGGGCGCTGGTCCACGATGCGCAACGTGCCGATGCTGAGCGGCGGCAGGTGCAGGCCCTGGCCGGTCAGGGCGTCGAGCCAGAGCGCGCTGTGCCAGGGCGCCTGCACCTGCTCGGCCCGCACGTCGAGCCCGTTCTGCGACCAGTGCAGGCGCCCGATGTGGCCGCCGCCGCGCAGGCTGCCGCGGGCATCGCTCACGGTCAGCGTGCCGAAGGTGTCGGGGTGGTTCTGGCTCCACTCGGCCACCCATTCCAGCGCCTGGGGCAGCGAGCCGTCGCGGCCGGCCCAGAGCCACAGCGCGAGCAGGCTGGCCAGCAGCAGGCCGGCCAGGGTGCCGAAAATGCCCAGTACCCGCAGCGCCCACCGGCCGCGTGGGCGGCGAGCGGGCGGCGGCGGGGGCTGCGTGGCGGGGGGCGGTGCGGCGTGCGTGGGGTCCATGGTCAGAAGTTGAAGCCCACGTTCAGATGCAGGCGCCAAGCGCGCGTGCGCTCACCCCAGGCCAGGTCCACCTGCAGCGGGCCGACCGGGCTGTTGTAGCGGATGCCGGTGCCGATGCCGCGGTCGATGCGCCAGTCTTTCACGCTGTCGGTGATGGAGCCGGCGTCGATGAACACCACGTGTTCCCAGTTGCCGCCCGGGGCGCCGACGGGGCGCTGCCATTCCACGCTGGCCACGGCCTTGTAGCGGCCTGGCGAGACGCCACCGTCGCTTTGCGGGATGCCGATGGCGCGCAGGCTGTAGCCCCGCACCGTGGTGTCGCCGCCGGTGAGGAACAGCAGGGTTTGCGGAATGCGCGCATCCTCGGCGGCCCAGACCGCCCCGCCTTCGAGCCGCAGCACCACCCGGCCGGCGCGGCTGCTGGCCTCGTCGGACAGCGGCCAGTAGCCCAGCCAGCGGGCCTCGCCGCGTGTGAAGGGCTGGCGTTCGCTGCCCAGCGTGGTGCCCACGCCCAGCTCGAACCCCAGGCCGTATCCGGCACGCGGGAAGGGCAGGGCATCGAAACGGCGCTGGGTCCAGGCCATGTTGGCCGACACGGACGCGTCGTAGCCGTCGGTGCCCAGGGCGCGGGTGGTTTCGTGTTCGGTGCGGGCGCGGTCGTATTGCAGGTAGTAGCTGCGGTCGAGCGACTGGCCGTCCTGCGAGCGGCCCCAGCGCAGCCGCTGGCTGGTGGTGGTTTCCAGACCGTCCAGCTGGCGGGCGGCCTGCGCGCTGGTGATCCAGCGCCAGCCGTTTTCGGCCAGCGGCGACGACCATTCGGAGCGGAACACGCTGTCCTTGCGCTCCAGCTTCAGCGTGAGCTGGCTGCGCCAGTCCAGATAGGGCACGCGGTGGTGGGTGTGTTCGAGCGTGAAGCGCGCGCCGTTGTCGGTGCTGGCACCGATACCCACCGACAGCTGCTGCTTGCGCGCTTCGCGCAACTGCACCAGCACGGTCGCGGGTTCCCCGCTGGCCGAAGGCTCGACGGTGACGTAGGCGGCTTCGTAGTAGCCGGTCTCCGACAGGCGCTGTTGCGCGGTCTGCAGCACGGCGAGGTCGTAGACGCTGCCCTCGCGCAGGCCCGCCAGCGCCAGCACGTGGCGGACGGTGGCGGGGTCGTAGCGCTCGGCGCCTTCGATGCGCAGGGCGCCCAGTTGCACCGGCGGACCGGAGTCGAATTCGACCGACAGGTGCGCGGCGTGCTGGGTCGGGTCGATGTCGGCCAGGCTGTTGTAGACCCGGGCCAACGGGTAGCGGCGGGTGGTCAGGCTGCGCAGCGCGTCGGCCTTGGCGCTCGACCAGGCCGACTGCGTGAAACGCTCGCCAGTCTGCAGTGACCAGTTCGCCGTGATGCCTTCACGCTGGGCCGCGGCATCCGTGCGGTGGGCAATGTCGCCCCGGAAGTAGACGTTCACGTCGGCCACGCGCGTGGCCGGACCGGGCTGCACCCGCAGCCGCACCGTGCCCAGTGGCGCAGAACCCGCCACCGGCGGTTCGATGTGGATGTCGGGCGCGAAATAGCCCTGGGTGCCGAGCAGGCCTTCGATGTCGGTGCGCGCCTGCGCCAGCAGGCGGTCCAGCTCTTCGGCGTCCAGGTCGGGCAGCGTGCGGAAACGCTGCAGGGCCATGTGGCGCAGCAGCAGGTCGCGCAGCTCGTCGGGGGCCTCCAGGTCGATGTCGAAGCGCGGGCGCGTCTCGGCGTCGCCTTCCGGGGCGGTCGGGGTGTCCGCAGCGGCGGCCTCGACCGGCGCCTCAGACGCCGGGTCTTGGGCCTGGGCGGGCGCAGGGAGCTGCCCCAGGCAGACGCCCGCCAGCAGCATGCCCCACGCCCGGCCCACGGCGCGTGGGGTGAGCAAGGTCATCGGTGGTTCATTTCGACAGCAGACGCATCGCTTCTTCCAGGCCCTTGAGGGTCAGCGGGTACATGCGCTGGCCCATGAGCTGCTGGACGATGCTGATGCTCTGTCGATACTGCCACACGCCCTGAGGTTCCGGATTGATCCACGCGAATTTCGGGAAGGCATGTGTAAGCCGTTGCAACCACTCGGCGCCGGCCTCTTCGTTGTTGTATTCCACGCTGCCGCCGGGCTGCAGGATTTCGTACGGGCTCATGGTGGCGTCGCCCACGAAGATCAGCTTGTAGTCCTTGTTGTACTTGCGGATGATGTCCCAGGTCGGGAATTTTTCCGCGTAGCGGCGCTTGTTGTTCTTCCACATGTAGTCATACACGCAGTTGTGGAAGTAATAGAACTCCAGGTGCTTGAACTCGCCCTTGACGGCCGAGAACAGCTCCTCCACGCGCTGGATGTGCTCGTCCATGGTGCCGCCCACGTCCATCAGCAGCAACACTTTCACGTTGTTGTGCCGCTCCGGAATCATCTTGATGTCCAGATAGCCGGCATTGGCGGCCGTCGCGCGGATGGTGTCGGGCAGGTCGAGTTCGAGGTCGTTGCCTTCGCGCGCGAACTTGCGCAGCCGCCGCAGCGCCACCTTGATGTTGCGCGTGCCCAGCTCCTGCGTGTCGTCGTAGTCGCGGTAGGCGCGCTGGTCCCACACCTTCACCGCCGACTTGTTGCCGCCCTTGCCGCCGATGCGGATGCCCTGCGGGTTGTGGCCGCCGTGGCCAAAGGGCGAGGTGCCGCCCGTGCCGATCCACTTGCTGCCGCCTTCGTGGCGCTCCTTCTGCTCTTCGAGGCGCTTCTTCAGCGTCTCCATCAGCTCGTCCCAGTCCATCTTGGGCGCGTTGGCCTTCTGCTCCGCGGAGAGGATGCGCTCCATCTCCTGGCGCAGCCAGTCGGCGGGAATGGGCTTGGTGAAGTCGGCGATCATCTCGACGCCCTTGAAATAGGCGGCGAAGGCGCGGTCGAACTTGTCGTAGTGCTTCTCGTCCTTGACCAGCGCGGTGCGGCTGAGGAAGTAGAAGTCGTCCATGCTGCAGGCGTCCGGGTTGGTCGGCCCGACCACGTCGGCCTTCAAGGCTTCCAGCAGCGTCAGGTATTCCTTGACCGACACCGGCAGCTTGGCCGCGCGCAGGGTGTAGAAGAAGTCGATCAGCATGGCAATGCTCCGTTCAGCCGTGCCGCCCACGCAGGTACAGCAACTGCGCCCGGGCCTCGGGCCATTCGCCGGCGGTCATGCTGTACATGACGGTGTCGCGGATGGTGCCGTCGCGGCGCAGCGCGTGGCCGCGCAGCACGCCGTCTTTTTGGGCCCCAAGGCGTTCGATGGCGCGCTGGCTGGCGAAGTTGTAGTTGTCGGTGCGCCAGCCCACCACGCGGCAGCCCAGGGTGTCGAAGGCGTGGCCCATCATGAGCAGCTTGGCGGTGGTGTTGACGTGACTGCGCTGCACGCTGCGGGCGTACCAGGTCCAGCCGATTTCGACCCGCTGCACGGCCGGCACGATGTCGTGGTAGCTGGTGCTGCCGAGCACGCGGTCGCTGGCGTCGTCGATCACGGCGAACGCGAAGCGGTGGCCTTCTGCGCGCATCTTCAGCGCGGTTTCGATGTAGGCGCGGGTGTTCTCGGGCTCGGGCACCGAGGTGATCCGCAGGGTCCAGAGCTCGCCGTCGGCCGCAGCGGCGCGCAGGCCATCTTCGTGCGCCAGCGCCAGGGGCTCCAGGCGCAGGCCGTGGTCGCGGAGGGTGACGGGCTGGACGAACATCACCGGTTGCGCTGGTTCATGAACACCAGCTTTTCGAACAGTGTGGTGTCCTGTTCGTTCTTGAGCAGGGCGCCCACCAGCGGCGGGATGCTGACCTTGCTGTCGGCACTTTGCAGCGCTTCGACCGGGATGTCTTCGGCCATCAGCAGCTTGAGCCAGTCGATCAGTTCGGAGGTAGAGGGCTTCTTCTTGAGGCCGGGCAGGTTGCGCACGTCGTAGAAGGTCTTCATGGCCGCCGTCAGCAGGTCCTGCTTGAGGTCGGGGAAGTGCACGTCCACGATCTTCTTCATCGTGTCGGCCTCGGGGAACTTGATGTAGTGGAAGAAGCAGCGGCGCAGGAATGCGTCGGGCAGTTCCTTCTCGTTGTTCGAGGTGATGAACACCAGGGGGCGGTGCTTGGCCTTGATGAGTTCGCGCGTTTCGTAGCAGTAGAACTCCATGCGGTCGAGCTCGCGCAGCAAGTCGTTGGGGAACTCGATGTCGGCCTTGTCGATTTCGTCGATCAGCAGCGCCACCGGCTGGTCGGCGGTGAAGGCCTGCCACAGCACGCCCTGCACGATGTAGTTGCGGATGTCCTGCACGCGCTGGGCACTGTCGGCGGTGTTGAGCTGGCTGTCGCGCAGACGGTTCACGGCGTCGTATTCGTACAGGCCCTGCTGCGCCTTGGTGGTGCTCTTGATGTGCCACTGCAGCAGCGGCATGTTCAGCGCCTGCGCCACTTCTTCCGCCAGCATGGTCTTGCCGGTGCCGGGCTCGCCCTTGACGAGCAGCGGACGCTTGAGCGTGATGGCGGCGTTGACGGCCAGCATCAGATCCTGGGTGGCGACGTAGTTTTCAGAGCCTTGGAATTTCATGGATGGGCAGGTGACGCGAAGGGGACTGGAGGGGTCTGGCTCAGGGTTATCAATAAGCTTGAGCTGATAACCTAGTCTATATAATCGACTGTTGATTTTTATCAATCGACCATTTCATTGTGCTTGCAAAATGAATTCACTGTTGCCCACGATCGTCCGTACCGTTGTCGCCGTTGCGACCCTTTCCGCGGCAACGCTGACTGCGCATGCCCAGGGCGTGACCGGTGATGTGCAGGCAGGTCACAAAAAGGCCGAGATGTGCATCGGGTGCCATGGCATCCCCGGCTACCAGAACAGCTTCCCCGAGATCCACAAGGTACCGAAGATTTCGGGCCAGAACGGTGCGTACATCGTGTCCGCGCTGAATGCCTACAAGAAGGGTGACCGCAAGCACCCGACCATGCGCGGCATCGCCGGCTCGCTGTCCGAGCAGGACATGGCCGACCTGGCGGCGTTCTACGCCAGCCAGGCCGGTCAGACGCCGGCCGACACGCCCAAGACGGCCAGTGCCACGGCCGCGGCGCTGATCGAAAAGGGCGCCTGCGCGTCCTGCCACGGGGCCAACTTCGCCAAGCCGATCGACCCGAGCTACCCCAAGATCGCCGGCCAGCACGCCGACTACCTCTACGTCGCGCTCAAGGCCTACACGGTCGAAGGCAACAACGTGGTGGGCCGCTCCAACGGCGTCATGGCGGGCATTGCCAAGCAGTTCAAGCCGGCCGAAATGCGCGAGATCACCAAGTACCTGAGCACGCTCGACGGCGACCTGCAGACGGTGCCGCAATCGCGTTTCCGCTGAACGCGTGCGGGCCGGGTTGCCGGCACGCCGCGTGAAAAAGCCACCTCATGGGGTGGCTTTTTTTGTGCCTCAGTCGCGTGTGGCGCGGCGGCGGACTTCGTCGATATAGGCCTGTCCGTCCGGCGGACGCCCGGCGCGCTGGCTTTCCCAGATCATGCGGCCCAGGCATTCCATCACCTCGTGATGCGCCACGTGGAGGTCGCCCCGGCGCGCGGCCAGCAGTTCCACGGCCTGGCGGATGCCCGGAGGCTGGTCGATGCTGCACTGCTCGCTGATCGACAGGTGCATGGACAGGTGCAGGAAGGGGTTGTCCTGCGTGCCGTCGCCCGGCTGGCCCAGTTGCGCCAGGGCGGCGTCCACATCGGCCAGTGTGGCGTGGTATTCGGGGTGCTCACCGATCCATTGGCCAGCCAGCACTTCGATGGCCTCCATGGTTTCGCCAGCCAACTGCTTGGCGTGGACCGCGCAAAAGAAGCGCCGGACATCGGCTTGAGAGGGGCTGAACATGGGATGCATTATCCTGCATGTTTTCGAGGAGACATTGCATGCCCCCAGCCTTCATCTGCGACGCGATCCGCACCCCCTTTGGCCGCTACGGCGGCGCCCTCAGCAGCGTGCGCACCGACGACCTCGGCGCCATCCCGCTCAAAGCCCTCATGGCCCGCAACCCCGGCGTGGACTGGGCCGCCCTGAGCGACGTCATCTACGGCTGTGCCAACCAGGCCGGC
>Ga0067045_1029562_pt1 | contig 19776 bp, 12 predicted proteins | sample TerdegcTABiofilm_FD_59184 | JGI IMG/M metagenome (GOLD analysis project Ga0067045, IMG submission 59184) | Combined Assembly of (Gp0054472, Gp0054536) Wastewater bioreactor microbial communities from Singapore -Terephthalate degrading... | reverse complement strand
TTCTACGCCACCGCCATCGCCAAGAGAGCCAATCCCGAACTGCTGTCGGATCGGGATTTCAAATACAGCCTCCTGCTGCACGATATAGGCAAGATCGGAGTCGCCGACGAGATTCTCAGCAAGGTGGAAAAACTGACCGAGGAAGAATGGCAGATACTGAAAGGCCATACTGAGAAAGGGGTTGAATTACTGAGAGAAGTTCAATTTCTTGCCCCCGCTCTCCGGGTCATGCGGAGCCACCACGAACGGTGGGACGGCAAAGGATACCCCGACGGGCTCAAAGGAGAGGAGATTCCCCTCATCGCCCGGATTATCGCCCTGGCAGATGCCTTCGACGCCATGACCACGGATCGGCCCTATCGCCGGGGAATGTCCCTGAAAGAAGCCCGGGAGGAAATCATCCGTCAATCGGGCCGTCAGTTCGATCCCGGGGTGGTGGCCCGGTTCCTGGAAGCCTGGGAGGAAATCGAGGAATCGGTCATGAAGAAAAACGTGCCGCCGGAGGACGGACAAGAGGAGAACTGAACTTCAAGTCCGGGAAAAGCCTATAAGAGGCTATACGGAAAATAATAGTCTGTAATCGGCGGTTGAAGAAAATGTACAACAGGAACCTACTCGTAGAGTGGGAATCAAACTTTCCAGGTTCCAAGTTGCAGTCAGTGTCAGTAGAACCGGCATCTTGCCGCTGTTGCTTTGATGTTAATCCGGGAGGAGACCTGAACCTTAAAATATGGAGTTTAATTATTTAGTATCCGGGATTGAACGGAATTTGCCGGGAAAGGAATTTTTGCCTTCCATAGCTTTCGTCCCTCTGGCGAGTCCGGAGCCGCCCCGTGGGGAGAGCGGGATTTTTTCCCGTCGGATTCCCCATTATCTTCAGATTAAATTTGAACTGCTCCCTTATCTGAATTCCCGGTGGTTTCTGCCTATAGATCAGCAAAAGGGGGATTATGTCCGTTTTCCGTCAGAAAACCCTCTCCTGGGGATACAGAGGTTTGTTGACTTCAGCGCCGAAAAACTTAACTTCATCCTCTGGGGAATCCTGGAGATGAAGGGAGAAGAGGAGAATATAAAATTATCTCTTCACCTCCATTCGGTAACCGACGACCGGGAGGTTTTTCAGAATTCCTATACGGGAGACCTGGAGGGAGTTCTTGAATATCTTAACGCCTATGCCCTCAAGATCCTGGACACAATCCGGATTCAACCCGGTAGGGAGAAGGTTCCCGATTTTCTGTCCCGTCCTCTTGTCAGGGCTTCATCTTTTCGTGTTTTTCTGCAGGTTCTGGAATCGCCGGGAGAGGATGGGGTTTTGGATGAGATGCTGGAAAAGGAGAAAGATAACCCTGATATATTAAGGATTCTCTTTCAACAGGGGGAGAGGTTTTTCCAACTGGGCAACATCCAGGAAGGAGAAAAGGCGGTTGACGGGATTCTCCGATATGTGCCTGATTACCTGCCTGCCAACCTGCTAAAGATAAAGATTCTCATGGGTAAGGGGAACGATATCAACGACCTGTACCCGGTTATGGATTACCTGAAGGAAAAATTGCGACAATTCCCGTCTCTGGCTCCTCTTCCTTTTATTCTTGCCAAAGAGCTGATGGAATCGGATCTGAGGGATATAACCGAGGAACTGTTCCGGCTAGCTATGGCGTACAACCCCCGTGATAGCCATGTTCCCCAATATTACGGAAAGTTTCTCACATCTACGGGTATGGAGGAGAAAGCCCTGGAAATATATGAAAGAGGCTATAAAAATTCGCCATCGGACAAAAATTCGCTGATAAATTATGCCCAGATCCTGACTCAACGGGGAGAATATGAAAAAGCGGAGGAACTTTACCGGCAAGGTCTTCCCCTTTATGACCGGGATACGGACTTTCTCTCTTCCTATGCCCTCCACTGGGGATTCCGGGGTGAAAAGGAAGAAGCCCTGTCGTTTATAAATCAGGCTCTGGAGATTAGTCCCGAAAACCCCCTATTAAATATGATGGCGGCATGGATTCATCATAAATTCCATGACAGGGAGAAGGCGGTTTACCGGGCGAAACTGGCTGCTGAACTGACCTTTCCTTCCAGAGAACCTCTTGGTGAGGAGTCCATGCTCCTCTGGTGTCGATATCAGGCGGACATCACCCGGGAACAACAACAGGAAAACCGGGAAAAATTTATCGAGGCGGTTAGATTAATCAGCAGAAATCAGCTACAACCCGCAGTGGAAATTCTGGATGAGGTTACAACCACAGAACCGGTTTTCATGAAAGCGTGGTTTATGAAGGGAGTCGCCCTGAGAAAGATGGGGAAAGTCGAGGAAGCCCTTTTCGCCTTTGAACAGATTGATGAACTTTTTCCCAACCGGATTGATCTCATGCACGAAACGGGCAAATGTTATATGATGTCGGGCAAGTATGAGCAGGCATTCAGCCATATCAGCCACGCTTTCCGCCATAAACCCGACAACCCGGAAATCATGCGGAATATGGCTCTGATCTACATGAAACTGGGCATGATGGAGGAGTCCCTTATACTTTTCCTGCAAGCAAAGAAGATGAATCCCGCCGATAAATATCCGGATAAATATATAAACGACCTGCAGAAAATCATAAAGAGGAAACAGACGGGAAGAGGAAATGGTAGTTTGAAGAATTAAATTTTTGGGACGATTTTAACAACTTGAACTCCAAGGAGTGAGAATTAATGAGATTAAAAGAGATTACCCCGGAACATATCGCAGGCAACAAGATGATTCGGGATCTGACCTGGAGCCGGGATGATAAATATATATTCTTTATTTCCAACCTGGGAGAATATTTCAATCTGTGGTCAATTCCCTCCAGAGGAGGATTCCCCCGACAGGTAGGAATATTTCACGGCTACGACCTAGCCCGTATCGAACTTTCCCCCGACGGCAAATATCTGGCTTTAATGGTGGATCGGGACGGCAGAGAAAATTTCGAACTCCACATTATCGGCTCTTACGGCGGCGGTCAGAAAAAAATATCCGGCGATCTGAAGATCAATTTCCCCGATCTGGCGTGGAGCCCCGACAGTAAGAACATAGCCCTCATTGCTCAAAAAGAGGGAAATTATAATATAGCGATCCTTGATATCGAGGGAGAACCCCAACCCCGCTGGCTCACCAATACTCCCGAACTGAAACGGGAACTCCACCGGAGAGGCGACAGGATTGTTTATACGGTCTTTCATTCTCAACTTCGAAGCCATATATATATGACATCCGCCGGAGAGGAACCGGAAACCCTGAATCTCACCGACTTCCTGGAAGGGGAGAATCACGGCGGCAAGCTTTCCCCCGACGCCAAAACCCTGGGCTTCACCTCGGACGCCCGGGGCATGAAAAACGTCGCTTTCATGGATCTGGAAACCAGGAAAGTTACCTGGATCTCCCAGAAAAAAAACGAGCAGATATTCGGCGACTGGAACCACAAAGGAGACCGGTATCTCTTCACCCGCAACGAGGAGGCGGAACTTTCCCTCTTCGAATCGGACTTTCCCCCCACCCGGACCAAACGGGTCATGCCCAGGGGACATACTACCAGCCTCTTCAGATATTCCAATAATGACAAGAAGATAGCCCTGAGAATCTCCAGCCCTGTGAAAACCGGCGAGATATATGTAAAAGAGGGAAATAATCTGTATAAATTAACCGATTTCAAGGTGCATGGACTCGATTCCTCCCATTTCGTCGAACCCCTCCGGATAAGATATAATTCCTTCGACGGTCTCTCCATCCCCGCCCTCTATTACAAGCCCAAAAACTGCAAAAATTATCCCGTACTGATATGGATTCACGGCGGGCCCACAGGTCAACACTACGCCAACTGGGATCCCTTTGTTCAACTCTGCCTTTTGAATAAGATCGGAGTGCTGGCTCCCAACATCCGGGGTTCGTCGGGCTACGGCAGGGATTTCGAAAACAAGAACTTCCACGACTGGGGCGGAGGAGATCTGCAGGATATAGTTTATGCCGTAAACTACATAAAAACCGATCCCGATGCCGACAGCGGCAAAATCATAGTTGGAGGCGGCAGTTACGGCGGCTACATGACCATGATGGCGATGACCAAATTCCCCCGGATCTGGCAATGCGGCATCAACATGATGGGCCCCGTGAACCTGGAAACCCTCTATTCCCAGGGACACCCCTGGCTCCATATGGTTCTGCGGGAAAAATACGGCTTCCATCCCCCGGAGGAAGACCCCGACTATTACGCGGATCGAAGTCCCATAAACTTTGTAGAGGATATTCAAGCCCCCCTGTTGCTCCTCTACGGAAAAAATGATCCCAGAGTTACCATCAACGAACTGGAACAACTGAAAACCAAACTGGATCAACTGGACAAAACCTATCAATGGGAAGAAATGGACGACGAGGGACACTCCTCCAACCGTCTTGCCTCCCGGATTACCCTTTACGGCAAGATGATTGACTTCATCAGATCCAACGTCGATATGCAAAATATAGTGGAACTTCAGGCGGAGGAAAAAGAAGAACTCCCCGGAGAACCCGACTATAACGAGCAGATCCGGGAAACTCCCCCGATAGGGGTTCCCGATCCGAAAAACCCCGCAGCAGTTCCCCTTCAAGGACAGGCTGTTGAAGTCCCTCCTAAAACCCCCGCTCAGGAACCGGCTATTGCAGTCCCTCCGCAAGCCCCCGCAGCAGTTCCCGACCGGAAACCGACAGAGGAAAAGAAAGCTGTTATCGAGGAAATGACCTCCCAGGGCATGAGAGAGGAACCCACGGAAGAAATCATAATCCGGGAAGGTTTTTATCCCCCTGACCCCGCCGCTCCCCATGAAGAGGTGGAACTGTCCGCCATGAGCGTCCCACCGGAAATGGAGAAAGTTTCCTTCCCCCATCGGGAGGAAATAGCAGGCAAGGAACCCCTGCTGCCTCAACCTCCCACTCCCTATTCCATCGAAGAGGATATGGCTCCGCCGGTTCCCCGGTGGGGAAATATACAGGAAGAAACCGACTCCGACGATGATCTGCAAATGCTGGGAGCCCCGGCCATGCCTCCTCCGCCTCCTCCCCAAATGCCCGACGGAAAAGGTTTTAACGGCATCAACGGCATGGATATGGAAATCCCCGACATCGAGGTTCCCGATCTGGACATACCGGATCTGGAAATCCCCGACATCGAAATGACGGAATAACGGAATCCTTTTTCAAACAGAAACCCGGACTGAATTTCAATCCGGTTTTTTGTTTTCTATTCGATGAAGTCAATCCTATTAACGAATAAGTCCCCGGAAACTGTTGTATTGAGGGTAGTTGGAGCCGCTACTATCGTTGGGGTGGTTGTTTCCGCTGCAATAGAAAGTGTAGGCGTCAGGCTCTGCGGATACCTGGTAACTCTCCGAGTAGGTATCTCTGCCGGCGGCGGGACAGGTGGGGATCACCTTCAGGTAGTCGGGAGCAACTTTACTCAGGCTGTCGGGGTATCTGCCCCTATTGTCCGTTGAATACATTTCAAGGGCGGTGGCGAGATTTTTCAGATTGGATTGGCAGGCGGTGCACTTATCCTGTGGGTTCATGGAGGTTGAACTCTCATCGTTATCACTCTTGTTGGGTGTATAGTTTAAGCCCTCGGTACTGTTATATTGGGGGAAATTGGGACCGGTCTCGTTGGGGTGATTATGTCCGCTGCAACAGAAAGTGAAGGCGTCGGGGTCGTCGGACACCTGATAACTATCCGAGTAGGTGTCTCTGCCTGCGGCGGGACATGTGGGCAGCACTCTGAGATAGTCCGGGCTCAGTTTGCTCAGGCTGTCGGGATAGTGTCCGCTATTGTCGGTGGAGTACATCTCCAGGGCGGTTCCGATATTTTTCATATTGGACTTACAGGCGGTAAATTGCCCCTGTCCCCTTGCCTGGATAAAATTGGAGGCGAAAATCGGAACAAAGCAGTTGAGTTCGGGATCCATAAGAATAGCCATCAGCCGGGCGACTCCCAGTTTGTTCATACCCTTTATCATTTCCTTCTCATCCTTCTTGACGAACTCGGAAAGATGAAGAGTATTTACACCGTCGATCCTCCATTTGTTATCTCTCTTAATGAGGACGATGGTTTCGGTTACGGTTCTGTAATCACTGTTCCACCCTTCCTCGGGAGAAAGGCCCTTGGGAGCGATCTTGCAATTCTCCTCCACATCCACAAAGGCGATGGAACCTTCCACTCTGACTTCCTTTATTTCAAAACTCTTGATGTCTATTTCTATTGCCCCTTCCAGAGCCTGTTTCAGGTTATCAATAAGTCCGTCTTTCATGTCCTTTTCCAGAGTCAGCCCCGACATGGTGATAAGAGTTTCAAAGTCTTTCTGTTGTATAGCGGTAAGATATTTGTTAACCATATCCTTGACCGTCGAGGTATCCTGGGATTCGGCGGGTTTTCCGGTATCCCTAGTCCCGCCTCCGCAACCGGCTATAAGCACCAACAGGGCTATAACCAACATAACAGGCAAATACTTTTTTAATTCAAACATAATATCACCCCTTATTTTTATTACAACAACCTGTGCATGTAGATCAGACCTTCAGGTCTGCCTTTAAAGAAGAGAGAAAACAGAGATAAATAACCTCTATATAGGCAGGACTGAAGTCCTGAACTACAATATTTTAGTCCGACTTCTAACTTCTAACCTCTATATAGGCAGGAATGAAGTCCTGAGCTACCGGATTATATTCTTTTTCCCACAGTCCGACTTCCGACCTCTGACTTCTAAACTAGGGGGTTTCTTCGATGAGGAGTTTGACGATTTCCAGGTCATCGATTCTTTCGATAATTCTGAAGTATCGTTCCTTCTGGCGGGTGAGTCCCAGGTGTCGGGCGATCTTGAAGGCTTCCCGGAATTTGGATAATGCTCCTTCCTGGTCGTTGATGCCCAGACACATCAAGCCGTATTCGTAGTAGGCTTCCGCTAATTTGAGGCTTTTGCCATGTCCCTTGAGGAGGTCAATACATTCGTTGAAGTATGAGGAGGAGTCTGCCCAGTCTTTCTTGTGGCGGTGGATGATGCCCACCAGCATCTTGAGGGTTCCGGCTTCCAGAGATTTTTCTTTGGGTGGAATCATCTGTCCCAGTTTTTCGGCGATTTTTTCCGCTTCGTCCAGATTTCCCTCGTTGATGTGGGCGAGGCAGAGATCCAGGATGACTTTCTTTTCATTGATGGGGTCTCCTACCTTGCGGAAGAGTTCCAGACTCTGCTTCAGGTTTTCCACCGCTTCCAGGTTGGCACCGATATAGATGCAGCATTCCCCGATGTTATGGTAGGCAAAAGCCATGGCCCGGATGTTGGAGAATTTACGGCACATTTCCATGTCCCGTTTGAAGAATTTGGCAGCCCGGTCGTAGTCTTCCCGTCTCATATAAACGGTTCCCAGTTTGCCGTAGATGTTGGCGGATTCGGCGTCGGCTCCCAGTTGATGGTCGATGGATTCGGCTTTTTCCATGAAGTGGATGGCTTCTTCCAGTTTGGAGAGGGACATACAGGTCTGTCCGATGCTGTTGTATGCCTTTGCCTGTCCGAATTTATAGCGGGTCTGTTTATAGATCCAGAGGGCTTCCGAGTGGTATTCCAGAGCGCTCTTGTAGTCTCCCTGGAGGCTTTTGGTAACGCCCATATACCGTAAGGCTTCCGCTCTTTCGAAGGAATAGAATTCATTCTCCATGAGGTTGATGGTCTGGAGGAAGTATCCCTGGGCTTCTTCCATCTGGTTTTGTCGGAATTTCATAAGTCCCAGCTGGTTATAGTTGGCTCCCAGAATATTTTTCATATCCTGTTCTTCCTTGTGGGATTCGGATATTTCCAGAGAGCGTTCCAGCAGGCGCTTGCCTGTGGTGGCCTCTCCCACCTTGGAGTAGAACATTCCCAGCAGATAGCAGGCTTGAGCAATTTCCCGATAGAGGTTCAGTTCGTCGGCCATGGAGAGGGCGTTCTTGACTATATCCACCGCTTCCTTGTAGTCTCCCCGGCTTCCGATAATTTCCCCCTTACCCAGATAGGCATTGATAATATAAGTCCGGTCGTCCACCATGCCCCGCATATCCAGTATCAAGTCGTAGTCGTGTAAGGCTCTCTCCCATTCGCCGTTGATGCGATAGATCTTCGCCCGTTGAGTCAGGAGTATTATCTCCTTTTTCTCCCGGTCTGCTATCTTCTCGTTTTTGATGATTATCTCTTCTGCCTGTAAGAGTTGATTCAAGGCTTCTTCGAACTCAAAATAATCGGTAAATTTTTCGGATTCTGATATTAATTCTCCAAACTGCTTTTCATCAGAAATTTCCTCCCCGACTTTTTTCTGTTCGGTGGTAACCGCTTCTTCCATAAAGTACCTCCTCCGCTAAACTGCCTCCGGAAAATTTGCAAAGATATTTCTGGGAGATTTCTTTCTTTATAAAAGATTTCCTGTATGGTAACGAATCGTTTTGCAAAAAAATTAAAGGCATTGGAGAAAGGGTGTAGAAATTGTATATATTCAGTCCTCTGGCAGAGAACCCCGTCATCCTGAACTCGTTTCAGGATCTATACAATATCTTGTGCCTCAGATTCCGAAATAAATTCGGAATGACGGCAGAACTGAATGCATACTAGAAATTTATAGGGCAATTTTATCCCGACCCTGGAGGCAGCATGAAAAAAATTTGTCAATATATATGGAAACACGGCGAAAAGGCCGGAGAAAAATGTAATATAGCGTGGGAGGAGGAAGAAAAGACCGGTAGTAGGGAACTCTGCTTTTTTCACCGGGATGCCCCCGACACCTTTGAAAAAAACTATCCGTCAAAATTAAAAAATATTCTTCATAAGCGAAATAAAGATAAACTCTCCCTGGAGGGTTTCTGGCTAGCCAAGGCGGATTTAAAAAATATCAACCTCATGGGCGGACAACTCCAATCCGCCAAATTGATGGAAAGCAACCTGTCGGGAGCGGATCTGCGGGGAGCGGATCTGTCGGGAGCCAACCTGTCGGGAGCGGAACTGTCCGACGGCGATCTGTCCGATTCCAATATGACGGGAGCGGTTCTTAAAAAAGCCAACCTCTGGGGAGCAACCCTGCGGGGTGTGGAACTGAGCGACTCGGATCTCTATGGAGCCAATCTCATAAAGGCGGACCTGTTAAGAGCCAATCTGAAAAACGCCTTTCTACGGAGAGCCAATCTGGGAGAAGCTTTCCTCAAAGGAGCGGATCTGACGGGCTGCAACCTGGCTCTGGGGAATCTGATCCGGGCTAACCTTCAGGAAGCCAACCTGGAAAAGGTAATTCTGGGGGAAGCGGATCTGACGGGAGCCAACCTCTCCTCCTCCAATCTCCGGGAAGGAGATCTGACGGAAGCCGTCGCCGATCATGCCGATTTTTCCGGTGCGGTCATGTCCCACTGCCGGGGAGAAAGAACATCCTTATTTTCATGCCGGTTTGTCGAAGCCCATCTGAGCCACGCCGATCTTACCGGCGCCGATCTCCGCTTTGCCGATCTCAGGGACGCGGATCTTTCCTTCTGCCATCTGTCCGGCGCCAGGGTCTATGGAGCCAACTTCGACGGAACCAATATGACCGGCATCGAATGTCAATTCCTCAACTGGAATCCCGACGGCGGGGAAGATCCCGGAGGCATCAAAAACTACAAACCGGGAGATTTTGCCAGAGAACTGGGACTCCTTCCCTTCCTGGAACTGCTGATCGCCGGAGAAATCACTTCCCTCCATCGGGCGTCCCTGGGTCTTTACGAAGACGCGATAAAAACAAAATTCCCCCATACCGAGTTCCGATTCGAAAAATATTCCCGAATCCCCGGCGAAACCCGATTCACCTACTCCGCCCGGGACAAAAAGAGCCTTCTCATCATCCTTGCCTGTTTGCCCGGCCTTTTCTCCTCCATGAAGAAGGAAAAACTGGACTCCATCATAACCGAAATAGATAAAATATATATATGCGAAAACGGCGAAATCCCCCCCGCCAACGAAAACAAAACCGAAACCGACGACAAAACCGCCAACAAAAACGAAACCGCCGATGTCGGTCAAAAAACCGTGCCATGCCCCCTGGAGAACCTGGACAAAATCGACAGAAAAATAAAGAAGATCAACATTGGCTTCACCGGCGGCAGATACTCATACAATCTGGAAGTCTGAGGTCAGGGTGAAAGCGGATTCTCCCGATCCCGATTTTGGGCAGGAGGGGTGTCTGTTGCCGACGTTAAAGCCGTCTTCTCCATATCCCGACTTTGGACAGGAGGGGTGTCTATTACCACCGTTAAAGCCGGTTTGCCGAAACCGGTTCCCCTTATCCTCCGGCGATTTTCATTTTGCCCATTTCCTGGGACAGGTTGGTGTCCAGAAGTTTGAGCATCTCGTCGGCGGTAAGGGCTTCATCGGGGTAGGTTACGGAAGCGAAGACGGGAGTGGGAGACTTTTTCAGGGGTTGGGGAACAAACCCGTTGAGGGCTTCCCAGAGTCGGAACTTGGCGTTTTTTACCGCTTCGATATCGGTGTGGGTGATCAGCAGGATACTCTTTTCATCATAGTAACGCCGGACCGTATCGTGGGGGTCTCTCTGGGTCTGTTTGATTCTCCGTTCGATATCCTTGAGGGTCTTCTGCATGTCCTCCTCCCCCTTGACGCCGGCGATTTCATCATATTCCAACAGGGCAACGGCTATAACGGACAGGGAGGAGAGCTGTTTGAGAGAAGCATCGATCTCCTTTTGCAGGAGGCTCTTGAGAGATTCCCAGTCCTTGCCGTATTGGGGCAGATTGAAGAAGATACGGGTTCCCTGGCTTCCATTTTCACCCGCCCAGACAAACCCCTGGTGAGCTTCTATCAGTTGACGAACCAGAGGCAGCCCCATGCCCGAATAAGAATTTTCAATACTGAGTTTTTCCGGTGATTCCTTGGCGGTATGGAAGAGGGTCTTTCTGATTTCCGACGGAATTCCGGGACCGGTATCGGAGATATTGATCAGCAGTTGATCCACCGAGCGGTCCACCAGCCGGGCATAGGGTTCGGGGAAGAAATCTCCCGCCCGATCCCTGAGCCAGAGCCGGGACAACAGATTAACCTTTATCGTTATGGTTCCCCCCGAGGGAGTGAACCGGCAGGCGTTGGAGAGAATCTCTTTAAGGCACATACGGAGTTTCTGCCGATCTGCGATGATTTCGGGCAGGATCCGGGGTATTTCCTGTTTTACCGAGAGTTTTTTCTGAACGATGGTATCCTGGAATTCCCACAGGGCTTCCTGGAGCAGTTCCACAAAAAGGAATTCCTCATGCTCCACGTCGATCTTGGTGGAGATGCCCCTGGAGTAATTCAGCACTTTTTCCAGAGAGTTGGACAGGTTTTTGATCTGTTCCAGAATCTCCTCCAGGGATGCCTTTACATGGGGTTGTTTTATAAAAGTATAATTTTCCCTGATGGTATGGGAGGTTTTTTCCATGAGGTACAGGGGTTGCTTCAGGGTGTTGCCCAACCGGGTATAATATTCCTCAAGATCCAGATTTTTCTTTTTCAGCTGATCGATCTCCTCATGAAGGGTGGAAACCGAACTGGAATTTTCCACCACCGCCGCCAGCAGAGTGGCAATACGGCTCAGAGTCCGGACGTCCTTCTGGGAATAGACGGCGGCGGTTTTGGACGCTACAGCCAGAGCTCCCACGAATTTCTGTTGAGGTGAAAACAGGGGAATTATTATCCGGGCGGATAAACGGTTGAATACATAAAACTCATCTTCGCTGAAGGGCTTGGATACATTAAGATCCTCTTCCACCCAGGGTTTCTTATGCTCCTGCACCCAGGTAACGCCCGACCCCTCGATGGGGATATAACTCCGTTTCAGGCTGACGGCTCCTCCGGAAAACCGCACCGACACCAGCCGGTATTTGTCCCCTCCCTTTTCCGGTATGGCGATGCTTCCCCAGTCCATGGGAAGAAAATGACTCAGGGATTGCAAAAAATTCTTGCACAGATCGTCGAATCGGGACAGTTCTATAAGACCCTTATATATCTCGTTTTCCACTTCCAGTAGAGAAAATTTTTCACTCTTATCCTTGTTACGGGATTCACTCTTATAGAATTCCCCTATCATTTCGCTGCCCAGTTTGAGCATGGCCTTCTGCCCCAGGGAAAACTCCGGCATTTTATCTCTCTTTACCAGGATTAATCCTATGGGTTCCGAATCCGACAGAAGAGGAATAAAAAACAGATTTTTTATTTCATTTTTGTCCGCCCAGTTGCGGATATCATCCCTGAGACTCAACCGGAGATCCCTGACCGGATTCTCTATATAGCCGGGTTGCCTGTTTTTGAATCCGTCCAGCAGACTGTCGTTCCCCACGTCCTTGAGGAGGATGGTGCTGAGATGACTCAGCTCCCTGGGATTCGGATTGGCCCGTACCAGTTTGTTGGCCAGTTCGTCTTTTCCGAACAGGAAATAATCAGGCATTTCCAGATAATTCATCATCAGTTCCACGGTCTTGCCCAGGCGGACATGGTATTCTTTATGGTTGCGGGTTATCTGGGTAATTTCCAGCAGGGCGTTCACGTCTTTTTCGTGAATCTCCCTGGTGTTTTGTAACTCTGTCAGAGTTCCCTCAATCCGGGCGGAGATTTTAGATAGAACATTATTTATCTCATCCAGTTCTTCAGGTGGAGATGAAAGGGGAGAAATATCCTTTCCATGACCTTCCGCCACTTTCTCCGTATTTTTTTGTATCTCTCTGAGGGAGGGGAGGATTTTTTTGCTGATTTCATCGACGAGATAGTAAGCCGCTCCCGCTCCCGCCAGCCCCGATGCCAGAGCCATGAATTTCCCCAGGGGAGGAGGCATAAAAAATCCCGCCAGAGTCATCAGAACTCCCGCTCCCGCCACTGCCCCTCCTATGACGGTCTTATGTTGAGATACCATTTCTTCCAGTTTCACCGGTACACGATCCTTCCTGTTGAGAGGTCAGAAGTCTGAGGTCAGAAATTTCCTCTTCCTTATTTTAGTTATCCTATACCCTTTAATTTTAACCTAAATTTCAGCGGAAATCCAAAATTTAAAGAAATCTTAAACTTTTTCTTATATCTTCGATTTCCGTATGAGAGTTTCCTTGAATATGGATTCCTGCTTGCCGGCAATATTTATGAGTAGTCCTATACAGGTCATATTGGTGATAAGAGCGCTGCCGCCGTAGCTAAAAAAGGGCAGGGGGATTCCCGTTACGGGCATAACCCCCATGGTCATGCCAATATTGACAAAAATATGGAAAAAAAACATGGCTCCTATTCCCACTGCGATAAGGGTTCCCAGGTTGTCCTTGGATTCCAGGGCGATGCGGACGATCCTCCATACCAGAAAAAAATACAGAACAATCAGGGAAACAGATCCCAGAAATCCCAGTTCCTCTCCCAAAACTGCGAAAATAAAATCGGTGGAATGTTCGGGAATAAACTGCAGCTGGGTCTGGGTTCCGGAGAAGAGTCCCTTGCCCATGAGCTGCCCCGAACCGATGCCCACAGTGGATTGAATTATATTCCACCCTGAGCCGGTGGGATCCTTCTGGGGGTTCAAAAAGACCAACAGCCTCTCTTTCTGATATTCCTTCAATACAAAGGGAGAGACCGAAAGCCCCATAATTATAAGAAATATCAGAAACCAGGGATTTATCCCCCTTACAAAGAGCATGACGAAAAGGATGGCCATCAGCACCAGGGCGGTTCCCAGATCCGGTTGTTTCATGATGAGAAGCATGGGAACAGCGAGATAGAAAAAAGTTCCCAGCAGTTTATCCTTTTCCAGGGCGTCTTCCCGTGATAACCGGGTGGCCAGACATATAATCATCAGCACCTTGGCAAATTCCGAGGGCTGAATGGTAAAGGAACCCAGGGCGATCCAGCGTTGAGCTCCCAGAGCTTCATGGCCGGCGAAGAGCACCACCATCAGCATGATGATGTTGGCAAAATAGAGGTACCATTCCATCCGGGAGAGAAATTCATAGTTTATCCTCATTATAACCAGCATACAAAACAGACCCGCACCGAAATAGATCATCTGTTTGCCTGTTCTGCCTGCCTCTCCCGTGGTGTCGTCCCGGGTGGCGCTATAGATCAGCACAACTCCAAAAGCAGTCAGAATAAGCACAAGAAAGATGAGAAAATAATCGGTTCTCTTCCACCAGGATTTATGCATAGATACCCTTTATTTCGTTCTTTTTTTATAGCAGAACTCTTTTCTTCCCTTTTTTCATGGAAAGGTTTCTACTCCGTTTCTTTCTGGATGGTGGAACATCGGGAAAATGCTGGCTCTCTTTTTCCTCTCCGGGAGACTCGCTGACAACAGGAGATTTCTCCCCCATTACCGTCGGCGGCTTTTCCTCTCGGACGACGGGTTTTTCATCTCTTACGGCAATCGGTTTTTCCTCTCGGACGACGGGTTTTTCCATCGGTCGGACTGTGGCGGAGGTTCCGTTATTGCCCGTAAAATGCCTTTTCACGTCCAGGATGGGGATATTGGCGGCCAGAGCGATGCTGCCTTCCTTTTTTTCCAGTCCCATTTCGATGGATGTGGTGTCGATGGTCATATATTTGGATATGACCTGAATCAGATCCGTCTTGAGGGATTCCATGACCTTGGGGGAAACTCCCACCCGATCCGAAACCAGCACCAGTTTAAGGCGATCTTTGGCTCTGCTGCGGGATTCGGTTTTTTCTTCCTTCTTGAAAAGATTGGCAATAAATTCAAATATGTCGAACATATCGGTTCAGCCTCCGGTGAATTAGAACTTATAACCGAAAATCTTGCCGCCAAAGAGGACTCGCAATTTAGCCCAAAACCCTGTTTCCTGGGTTTCTTCAGGCGCTTCGGTACTGTTGGGATCTATGATCTTGTTGACTATGCTGCGATAGGCTTTTCCTGCCCTGGATTTTTTGTTGAGGATGCAGGGTTCCCCGTTATTGCTGGAAAAGAGGATGCACTCGTCTTCCGGGATGATTCCCAGAAGATCGATGCTGAGCACGTCGGTGATATCCTGAGTGCTGAGCATCTTGTCTTTTTTCACCAGTTCCTCCCGGAGGCGGTTGATAACCAGAACCGGTTCCTTTTTCTCTTCCGCTTCTAAGAGTCCCACCACCCGGTCCGCGTCCCGGACGGCGGATACTTCCGGGTTGGTTACGATGATAGCTTCGTCGGCTCCCGCTATAGCGTTCCTGAAGCCGTGTTCTATGCCTGCGGGGCAGTCAATCAGTACAAAATCGAAATTTTCTTTCAGTTCCTTACACAGTTCTTCCATCTGTTCGGGTTGCACCGCCTGTTTGTCCCGACTCTGGGCTGAGGGGAGCAGATACAGGTTATCGAACCGTTTGTCCCTTATGAGAGCCTGGCGGTAACTGCGGCATTTTTTCTCCACCACGTCCACCAGGTCGAATACTATGCGATTTTCCAGACCCATTACCAGATCCAGATTCCTCAGTCCTATGTCTCCGTCCACCATGACCACCTTCTTGCCCGCCATAGCCAGACCGGAGCCGATATTGGCAGTCGCTGTGGTTTTTCCCACTCCGCCTTTACCGGAGGTTATTACTATCACTTTTCCCAAAATAAAGCCCTCCCTTTTCTGGAAGTCAGAGGTCAGATATCGGAAGTCAGAGGTCTGAATTCGAATGTCTGACCGGGTACAACAGGACTTACGCTATTTTCTGCAAAAATCCGGATTTTATGCCGATGACCGGAGATCCTGAAACGAGTTCAGGAGGACGATTTTATACCGGTTTCCTCAAATTTCTGCGTAACTCCCGTACAAGTTTATCCGTAGATATCGATCTGGATCTTGCCGTTTTTAAGAGTCGCAATGATCGGTTGTTTGCTGGTTAAAAACTTCTTGTCAAATTTGTTTATCAGTTGTTCGCTGATGCTGATCTGGGTGGGTTGGAATTTCAGAGCCACGATGCTGGAGGTTACTCTGCCCGGTTTTCTCCCCGCATGGGCATTCCCCCGGAGAGTGCCGATGATTATTATATCTCCTCCCGCCTTTACTTCCGAGCCGGCGTTGACGTCGCCGTAAATGACCAGATTGCCGTGATGTTCCACGGTCTGTCCCGAACGGACGGTCTTGCGGATCATGATGGTGTCATCGGTGGGAGAGGGGAGTTCCTGAGTTTTCCGGTCTTTTTCCTCTACAGGAGGCGTCCGGGAGAATTCTCTCTTTCTTTCCGGCATCGGGGATCCGTGTTTTTTATCATATTTTTTCCGGGCGGCGTGGTCTGCCAGACCCAGACGACCTATAATAACTTTCAGTCCTTTATGTTCGGCGATACGTTTGGTATTCTGGGATGAGGAGATTAGTCCCAGAAGCCGTAATTGATTTTTTTCAAAGATCGAAAGGATCTCCTCCAGATCTTCCTCGTCCACCTCTCTCCAGCCCAGATCCAGGCTAATGGGCGAACCCAGGAAAAACTGATGATTATGTGTAATCTTGTCCGTCAGCACGTCCAGGGCTTTTGCCAGGGGTTCGTCCTCGATTATGGACATCAGGATCCCCTGCCGGGTTCCCTTGAAAGAGACGATTTCTTTATCCACCACGTTCATTTACCTGCCTTATGGGATTATTAATTCGCGTGCATTTTTTTTCGACAAACAAAAACCCTTATTCGTTTCTGCGATGCTTCTCTTTTTCTTTTATTGAATTTTACTTATTCCTGACGAGTTCTCCACTTTTCTTTGTATTGTAATTTAAAGACTGGGGGGTATTTTCTTTTTCCCCCTCAAAAATCCTTTCCCATACAGGGAACATGGATATAGTTCTTTCGACTTATAGGGAATAGTCTTTTGTAGGGCTTTTTATAAGACCGGAGATGATTTTTTACTCCTTCCGGGGGATTCCCCCGTATAACCGAAAAGGATATAATTTAGTGGTAATATGTGAGTTTTTTTGTTATAATACTATTGTCATCCCAGAAAACAATTTCCTCTATAATCCCGTCATCCTGAACTCGTTTCAGGATCTGTTACGAAGGAACTTTCTTGGATTCACAATATATACAGGTCGTTGGTGAAAATATCTGCCTCACTCCCATCCTATTTGAAAAGGGAAATTTATGAACTACAAGGATTCCGCCAATAAACAGAAACTGATTTATGTGGGAGTAGGGATGCTCCTGATGCTTATTGTCGCGTCTCTCCCCCTGACCTCCTATCTTGAAAATTTCTTCTACAGCCTTAAAATGGCAGCCTACAAGAAAACCCGAAGCGACTCCCCCATCCACACCGCCGTTATCAAAATTGACGACGCATCCCTGTCCCGATACGGTTTTCCCGTCAAGTATAAAGATTACCTGGATATGATGAAAAAACTGAAATCCTGCGGGGCAAAAGCCGTCGTTATGGTTACACCCCTGGATTATGACTCCTCAGACCAGGAAAAAGACAAGAATGCAATGGCGGAGTTCATCAGCAAGGAAATGCCCACCTTCCTTATATATTACTTCACCCGGGATCTGGGGCAGGGAAACGAAATGCAGATCCGTCTGCCCGATCAGGGGTTGCTCAATAAATCCGCAGGCAAGGGTTTTGTCTTTCCCGTGCTGGATTCCGACGGAGTTATGAGGAAAAAACAACTGGCGCTGGTCTGGTCGGGAAAAATTTTGCCGTCCATCGAACTTTCCACTGCGGCGTATCTGAAAAACGTCCCCGTAAAGGATATAAAATACGAACCCGAATCCATAAAACTGGGAGGACACTCCATAAGAGTCAACCCCCGGAATGAAATTAAAACCGTCCCCCTGGATGAGAACCGGATCCCCCGGTATGAATTCAGCGACTTCATGAAAACCAATACCGAGGAGATAAAGGATCTGGCAGGCAAAGTCGTACTGGTGGGTCCCACCGCCGCCCGGTTCGAAGGATATTTTCCCACTCCCGTCCCCTTCGGCGAAAAACAACCCTACATACTGACTGTGGCGGGAACCATCGAAAATATCATGTCCGACAGTTATATAACCGACCTTCCCGGCTGGGCTCATTTCGTCCTGCTGTTTTTGTTCGCCCTGACCCTGGCATGGCTCATCCCCTCCACAGCCCCCGGCAAAACCGTAATGACCTCCATCATCCTAGCCGCAGGCTGTATCGTCGTAAATCTTCTGGCTTTCATCCTGGGATTTAACCTTCCTCTTATTCCTCTTCTCCTCCATATACCCGCCTATACCGCCTTCATCCTCCTCTACCGCTACTATCAGTCCCAATCCCTGATCCGCCGGTTTGTTCCCGAAAAGATCATCCGATATCTCCGGGAGGAATCTTCCGATGACGAAATGGCATCCCAGTTAAAACGGTGCACCATCCTCTTTGCCGACATCAAGGGCTATACCACCCTATCGGAACGCTATAACCCCGCCCTCATCATCGGTATGCTCAACGAATATATCCAGCTGATGAACCACGTCATCGCCAACCACGGCGGACTGGTCATGAACTATCAGGGAGACGGACTGCTGGCAGTATTCGGTCTGGGAGACGGCGACAGGGATTCCAGCCATGCCTACCGGGCTGTCACGGCGGGCATCGAGATGCAGGAAACCATCGAAAAAATGAGACGAAAATGGATCATGGAACACCGGGAACTCTTCGTGGTGGGCATCGGCATCGCCACGGGAGACGTCGCCTTCGGCGCCCTGGGAACCCAGCACTTCATGCAATACGTCGCCATCGGCGATACCGTCAACCTGGCCGCCCGACTCCAGGGACTGGGCAAGAAGATGAGAATCCCCATCATGATCGACGATGCCACCTATAATATGTCCCGGACCAAGATCACCGCCGCCGAGATCGAAACTAAAAAGGTAAAAGGCAAATTCGATGTGTGCAAAATATTTGCCGTAGAAGGACTCAAATCCAAAACCGTCTCCATCGCCCCCGGCGTCAAATTCTACGACGACGACAAAACCGCCCTCTACAAAAAAACCCACTTCTACCACGAAATACAAACATCGGACTATAAAGTTTAAAACCGATTCAGAAAGAGCAAGATCTATTTCCTTTCAATTACCCGGATTTTCTTTTCTGTTGTAATGAGAGAGGAAATCTATTTCAGAATTTCAATTATTTCCGATGTGGTCAAAACCCTGGCGAAGACGCTGTTTATGGCAGCCAGAAATGAATTATGAACATTTTCAGCAGATATTTCATGTTTGCCGAATTGAAGCGCTCTGGTGGCACAACCGTCGCCCGCCACCATCAGTTCATACTCCAGATCAAATGCCGCCCGGACTGTGGTATCAATACACATGTGAGTCATCATGCCGACGATGACCAACTTCGATATATCATTCTCTTTTAAATAATTATGTAAATCGGTCTTTCTGAAACTGTTGGGGTAATTTTTTACAAATAGTTTCTCACCAGCCAGAGGCTTTACATTATCATGAATTTCCGCTCCCGGGGTTCCGGGCAGAAAGAAAGTGGCTCCCGGATAGACGGAAATATGCTGAACATGCAGGACAGGCATGGATTTGCTTCTGAAATGATTAATCAATTTTTTTATATTCATGCCGGCTTCAATACTTTTATGCAATTCCATCTTACCACCGGGGAAATAATCATTTTGTACATCAATAATTAATAAGGCTGTTTTCATGAATTCGATTCCTTTTCGCATTATACTACTCACGGAAATTTACCTCTATCTTCAGAGTCTTTGACCATAACCGGAGTTCACGCCTTATATTAGCCGGAAACAAGCCGGGATCACTGCAAAAAATCAGGACTTATACCCCCCCCCC
>Ga0067045_1003490_pt1 | contig 19780 bp, 22 predicted proteins | sample TerdegcTABiofilm_FD_59184 | JGI IMG/M metagenome (GOLD analysis project Ga0067045, IMG submission 59184) | Combined Assembly of (Gp0054472, Gp0054536) Wastewater bioreactor microbial communities from Singapore -Terephthalate degrading... | reverse complement strand
TTAACTCATCATTGTAGTAGCTAAAACCTAAAACCCTGTCCGAATACAATATCCCGGACAGGGTTTATGAGCAATACTGATGGCCATAGAATGTGATCAATTTGCGGTCAAATAGTGCGAGTAGCGACAGNTATATGGAAAACTACGCTGCCGGCACCCTTCAGTATAGAAGATTTTACTGTGGATAATACTGGGATAGTATGGGCTATAGACAATTGGATGGGAAACAGTGTTGCTGCATATATAGGAGGTGCATGGTATACAGATACCGACAGTTTCGATTCAGCTCTTATTGAGGCAGCAAAGAAAGCAGCAGATAAAGCTAAGTTAAGTGCCGATACGGCGGCCTCGAATGCTATTGATGCAAAAACATCAGCTAATACAGCAGCCACTAGAGCACAGACATCAATTAATCAAACAATAGATGCGGGTACTTCCGCAGCAAGCTGGGCACACCAAAGTTTCGATAAAGCAAACGCCGCATCTCAAGATGTGGCATATATAAAAAATACACAGATTCCCAGTATACTTACTAAAATAGATAACATAAACAATACTATAGCCAGTGATAATGTACCGCCTGTTATACAGAAAGTAGCTGGAAAAAATGGTGCAACTTGTACCACGTCAGGAATATTTAATATAGTAGTGTCGGCTACCGATAATAACTCTGGCCAACTTTGGGCACAAGCTAGAGTGGATGAAGGCAGTTGGACTTCATGGTTTAATATACCACAATCATTTATACCGTTAACATTATCAGCAGCAGGGTCACATACTATAACAGTGAATGTTAAAGATGTATCAGGTAATATATCAAGTACATCAATGACAGCCTTTAGAATATGAAAGGATAAATAATAGAATGTTCTAATAATATTTAGGGGGAAATTAGAATGAAATTTAAATTATCTATTTTACAGATATTTTTATATGTACTAGTAGTTTTAACACCAGCTTACGCAGCTGGAGTGCCGCTGGATTATATAGTAGATATACCAACATTAGCTTCTGGTCAACCTTCTGGTTATTATGGGGATAATTGGAAATCCTTATGGTCATATACTCCACCTTATGGGAGAAAAGCTGTAGGTGTAACACTCAATTATAAGAATTGGACCAATCATGAAGGGTTTCGTGTGCGAATTTTAATGGACGGGATAGAGAAAGCAAGTGGTTTAGCATCAACATCAGAAGGAATTGGAACAGGAACAATATCTTGTACTGGTTCTTGTGATCTAGTTGAGATACAATGGCAGGGATTATCAGCGACGAGTGTAGGTTCAATGTCATCTCTGACAGGAAGCACAGTAACAGTAGAGGGATATGTAGCTTCTGATGTAGACGTAATAGCAGCCAAAATCGCGGCAGAAACAGCCGCTGCGAATGCAACAAATGCAAATAGTGCGGCTAATAATGCAGCTCTGTATGCTATTAATGCGGCAAATAATACAACATATAATGGTCAATCTGTTGCTTATATGACTAGTATGATTTCTTATAATATGTATCCATCTATAGAAAAGGTTCAAGGAAAGAATGGCTCAACATGCACTACAGGAAGTAGTTATATAGTAGTGATTGCGTCGAATCCTTCGAGTGGAGTTAGCTATAGGGTGACATGTAATTCTTATGATAGTGGCTGGGTATCAAACAATAATATTGTAATTAGCAGCGGTATAGTAAGTGGAGCAAACACAGCAACTATAAAAGTTAGAAACAATATGGGTAATGAATCATCAACTGCATTAACATTTTTTAAAATTTAAGTTTAGAATTCAGTAAAATAATCATAACATTATGGTCAAAAATACCAAAATGTAAGGAGAAAATATATGAAAAGATTTATATTAATATTATGTTTGATTATGATCCCTTCTTATTCAGTAGCATTTGCCGCTGATGGTATACCGATAAACTATGTAGTAAACATACCATATGTTGCAACCAGCTATCCTCCATATACATTAGAATGGAAGGATATATGGTCATATACAGTGCCTAGTGGACAAAGAATAGTAGCAGTTAATGCTCTAGTGGAAAATGTCAATAATGATGATACTATTTATGCACGTCTTGTTGTAGATGGAGTAGAGAGAGATAATAAAGTTTGTGGTTCGAATAAAACAATAAATCTTGATTATTATGGATCATGTTCTCAAATATTATTACAACAAAGAGCACGCACTTCTGGAGAACGTGGTGCGGGAGGATTACCGAACGGTGGCACACTGACAATAGAAACATATGTAGCTTCCGGTGCTGATATAGTTGAGGCTAAGAATGCGGCCATATCTGCTGCTGTATCAGCTAACACAGCAAATGTGAATGCAGTAAGTGCATATAATGCTGCTATTTCAGCCAACACCAATGCTATTAATGCTTATAATATAGCTAATTCGGCTAATACTTATGCTCATCAAGCAGCAACCAATTCTAGTAATGCATATAATATAGCTTATAACACATATCAAGCTATTATAACAGATAAAACGCCACCAACTATACAAAAATTACAGGGACTTAATGGTGCAACATGCACAACATCATCATCGTTTCATGTTTCTGTAACTGCCATAGATAATACGTCTGAAAATTTATATGCTCAGGCCAAAATAGACGATGAAGGATGGGGAGGGTGGTATGATTTACCAAGGCAATCATTGCCAGTAGCATTAGGATCAATAGGACCCCATACCATAACGATAAGAGTAAAAGATTCGTCTGGAAATATGTCTACGGCTTCGATGACGGCATTTAGAATATAAACAAATAGGCGGCTACATAATAGCTTAACCCGGGGTGATAATTTCCCGGGTTTTCTTGTTTACAGGGAGGTGTGGGGCATAGGTGTTTAATAAAATCTTTGTTATAGGAGGAATCATAATTCTGGTTTTGTTTGCATTTTTAATCAGGCAGGAATTTGTGTTTAACGCCGCAATTGATGCGTCAAAGAAGTACATTACAGCCCTGGCAGAGGGAAATGCGCAAAAAGCCTTAGAATACTCTTCCGGTGAAGCTGCTGTTGCAGCAACCCGTCTGATGGACGGAAAGGTTGCCGCAAGTGTAGACATTTTTTTGTGTGAAATAGTTTCTTATGGTAATGATTGGGGCAAAGCGACGGCTGGGGTACGTTTAACACTGAGCGATGGTACGGAAGACATCGGCTGGTATAGTATGGATGTAATAAAGAATCGTCAGGGTTGGAAGGTAATTTCATTAAAGGAAACAGTACCTGTTTTATCCGGGCAGGGTCTTTTTATCAGTCAAAATGACGTCAGCCAGGGACAAAAAATTATTACAGGCTACTTGGAAGCACTAACCCTCAACGATTTAGAAGGGGCGAAAAACTTCCTTGCCGGACAAGCTAAAAGACAACATGAAATTAGCGCTTCTGTATTAGGTAAGGCTCCGCTAATTAAAACCTATGGCAATGTGCAGTTAAGAGGGGTATGGGAAAAAAACGGGTTATTGGTATGCCGTGCGGAATACCATGTTGACGATAGAGAGGTAATATCCATTGTTACCCTGGCTGAAGTCAAAACCGGACAGTGGCGAATAATAAATATTCAGCAGGTGGGCACGTAAATGAATCTTAAAAAAATATCCATATTGATTGCTGTAATTTTATTTTTGGTAGTGCATCCCCGGCCGGCTCCGGCAGATACCTGGAACTACACCATAAGCGCTTCGGATACGCTAACCACCATTGACACCGGCAATACAACCGCTGTTGTTGACACAACCAACCATGTGATTAAACTCCCGTTTATGACACCAAACTCTATAGCGTTTGCTCCGGACGGCAGTATGGACTACGTGGTTATGGCGCCGGGGAAGATAGTCCATTACAGCTTTGATCAGGTGAGCGGAAAAATGGTGGAGAATAACATTCTTGACGTACCGTTACCCTCTAATCCTATAGCCGTGGCCGCGCCCGCACCCTATCCTGACATAATAGCTATTACTCCAAATAAGATGTATCATTATTCATTCACCGGCTCAAGCATGGTTGAAAACCCGTCTTTGGAGGCAGCCGGGTTGGCAGGAGTTGCCGCTATCGGAGCGAACAGCAGCAACGAGGTTGCCGGAATTGTATCTGGCCAGGTGAAAGCATATCAGTTCGACCAGGGCTCTAATCGTATGGTTGAAATGCCTTCTCTGGAGCCTTCCGGTTTGACCAATCCAATTTCTATCGCCTTAAACCCAGACAATTACGACATGGCCGTGTTGGATTCGGGGGAGGTAAAATACTTTAACTTTTCCGGGGATGAAATGGTAAACAACCCGGATCTTGCTGTTACCGGCCTGACGAACCCTAAAGTAGTTTCCTTCGCCGGGGGATACGACATTGCCGTCTTGGACGGTAGCCAGGTGAAACAATTCAGTTTTAACGGCTCGTCTATGAGTTACAATGTCGCTCTGTCTGTGACCTCCGGTTTGACATCTCCCAGCTGTGTGGCAGTGCGACCCGGTTCGTACGACAGGATTATCGCTGATGGTGACAAGGTGAAATATTACCAGTGGGACGGCAGTGCGCTGGTCTATAACGACGACCTTTCGGTTACGGCTGCCGGGCTGAGCGGTTTGGGAAGTTATGCTCCTTCGGGGGTGATAATGTCACAGGCGTTTACCACTGCTGTTTCCCAAGACTATTTGAGAGTACTGGCTTCGGTTAACACACCGGATAATACATCGGTGACATGGTATCTGACCGCGGACGGCACGAACTGGACAGCAGCGTGGCGCGCCAGGGGCACTTCTGCGGGGAGTGTATGTGAATCAACAACGGATAACGGTGTGACATGGAACTCAATCGGTGACAATTCAGCGGCCCTGCCCAGCTCCAACAACATTGCCTTATGGACAAAAGTAAACGCCGGCACGGTTCTAAAATGGAAGGCGGTCATGGCCACCAGCGACCTTGGTGTTACTCCTGAGATAATTACCAGCCCGCCCGGGGGTATCGCCGTTGAACTGGATTCAGATTCACCGCCCCTGGCGCCGGTGCTACCAACATACAGCACATGCTTTACGACCACCACCCCACAACTAAGCTGGACATATATAGACCTTGATGTGGGTGACACGCAGTACGCCTACGAAGTTCAAGTTTACAAGGCGTCAGACATAACCGGCGGCAATCCTAACGCCGGAGCCACCCCGGTCATAGACAGCGGAGAACTGGTAAGCAGTGACGGCCATTATACAATTCCAAGCAGCAACACTGCCGGTCAGCCCGGCCCACTTTGGCTATCAGGAACGTACCAGTTTGCTTATAGAGTGATGACATGGGATCAGGCCGGACTCCCGTCCCCCTGGTCAGCGTGCGCTGATTTTTGTGTTATTGCGTTCGAAAGACCCCGGATTGGAAAAATATTTGCACCACCCCTGGATCAGCAGGCGCCGGTGCCAGCAGATCCATCGACATATATTATGGTGATGCAGAATGCCACTGCCGACCAGCTGCCGAAAGTAAAGGCGGGGGCAATGGCCGAACTCGTGGTGGATAGTATCGGACCTTTAGACAACGTTACTGCCGTATTCCCGTATACAGGTCCCCAGGGGAACGAAACGGCAACTGTGCAAATACCATTAACACAGCCCGACGAACTTACGCCAAATCCGGTTAATTCTGAAGGTAGCCAGGTAAACCGCTGGACGATAGGGTTTTATACTGATCCGTCGTTAACTGTTTGCCCGACCGGTACGGTGGTGCAAATGCAGTTGACGGGCTCAGGGCCGGTTGCAACGGCGATTCTGAACGCCCCGCCTTGGGCGGAGGGAGTGATAGTAACCGAGGGTAGTATATACGATGATTGGTTTGTGGTGCTGCAGGGAAGCGACAATCCACAGTGAAGAAGAGGCCAAAGCGCCTCTTTTTTCTATTAAGGGGGGATTTTATGCGTGAAAACATTGACGCCTTAACGGGCTGTTACACAAGAAGTCACCTGAGTACTTTAGATTCAATGCCGGCTGGTTATTCCCTTATATTTATAGACCTGGATAAATTTAAACCGGTGAATGATCTCCTTGGTCATGCCGCGGGAGATATGGTTCTGGCTAAAATAGCCGATATATTTAAAAAGAACCTGCGTTCGGATGATATTGTCTTAAGGTATGGCGGCGATGAGTTCGTCATTATCCTGCCCGGAGTTACCCCAGCGGCAGCCGAAAAAACCGTTGACAGGCTACTTGCCGTATGGCAAAAAAATCACCCGGACACAGGGCATTTGAGGGTGGGGTTCTCGGCCGGCGTAATCCAAGGAACCGGGGATATTAATCACGATATTGCGGCTGCGGATAAAATCATGTACGAAGCAAAACAAGGCTCTAATATTAACGTACCTTTTGAGCCTAAATCGCAGGTAGCATTTGTTACACCTAAGACTGTTCAGGAAGCAGTTGAATACATAACAAAAAACAAAAAACAGTCAATGGTAGTAATCGATACAAATCGTGCTTTGTTAGCTTTAAGGCTTACTAAAATTTCCGGGCAAAATGATTGGCGCAGGTGGCCCGCCGCTAAATCCGCATTCCTTGGGAAAGTAGAACTATACAGCACTCCAGGAGGCCGCGAGGAAAAATTCGACGCTAACGATATCAGGACTCTTATCAGTATTGTCCTAAAGGGAATATCGGAGGGGAAAAAGATTATAATCAATGCCGGTCCAGGCATGGTGAAAGAATTAAGTGGAGCAGTTCGGACGGCAAGGCGTAATGCTTTGCGAACTGTTGCCTACTAAGGATGGTGATAAATTGGTTTATCCTTCTTTACCTGTAGAATTTGGAGTATTTGAAGCGTTACGTGTTTTAACGCTTCTTTTGATAATTATCCCGGCTTCTGTGATCGACATTCGATACAGGATCATACCGGACAGGTTACACATCGCTGGAGCAGTATTAAGTCTGCCTTTATTGTTACAGTCGAAGCAAGCATTGGTATTTGGTATAAATGGTTTTCTAATTGGTGGAGTAGTCTTGTTTGTAATAGCAATTCTTTCTAATGGGGGAATTGGTGGAGGTGATATCAAACTGGCAGCAGTGATAGGGTTATATCTTGGCTATGGTGTGATACTTACAATTATTCTGGCTTTTGCGGCCGGGGGAATATACTGTCTTGTTATGCTCGTACTCAAGAAAGCGCGATTAAGAGACACAATGCCCTTCGGTCCGTTTTTGAGCTTGGGTGCTATAGTTGTGTTATTTATGGTGTTACCGTTGGTGAAAATACTTTAACCTCCCGGATAAAGTAATGAAAAGGAAGTGATTAAAACGGACCCCAGGGAGTTACTCATAAATATTACTAAGTTAAGAGATCCATACTTGTTAAGTCACCACAATAACGTAACCTTTTACAGTGAGATAATAGCTCAATATTACTCTCCTAAATTAGTAAGCGTAGTTAAAACAGCCGCATATTACCATGATGTAGGAAAAATCGGTATACCTGATGCAGTATTATTTAAGCCAGGTCCTCTTGACGACGAGGAATGGATTCAAATGCGTTTGCACCCAGTAGTTGGATCACAGCTTATCGAAAGAGGTAACGGTGATATGGGGCTTGGTGATGAATTGCCGATTGTTGTTACGACCGTGCGTTATCATCACGAGAGACTGGACGGCAGTGGCTACCCTGACGGTTTAAAGGGAGATAATATACCAATTGCATCGAGGATAATAGCGGTGGCTGATGCATTCGACGCCATGACGACCGACAGACCATACAGAAAGGCATTTAGCAAAGAACAAGCTATGCGGGAGATAATTCGTTGCGCTGGCAAGCAGTTTGATCCCAGTATTGTAAATGCATTTGTATATGCTTTAGCTAATGAAAACAGAAAGGTGGTTTGTGGTAAATAATTATTAGTATTGATGAAAGCAATTGCAAAAAATTAATATGTTCACGATGACATTAACCAACTCCTTAACAACAATGCTATTGAAAGGAGCTTCTAATGCATTTTAGCGATCAGATTAACGAGATAATTAATAACAAAAACATATCGACTTTTTTTCAACCGATAATCCATTTAAAAACAGGGCGCATAAAAGGATTTGAGGCTTTATCCAGGGGACCGGAGGGCAGTCTATACTCACCTAATAATTTGTTTGCCGCGGCAAATAGGTGCCATAAGCTGCAGGAAGTTGAACTTGTTTGCCTGGAAATGGCAGTAGAAACATCTAAACGCCTTCCGTCGGGCTACATTTTTTTTAATCTGAGCCCTAAAACTGTACAATTGCGTTCTACTAAGATTCTTGATATTTTAGGTATTTTAAAAAATAGGTCAGTTATCGAACTGACCGAGATTAGGGTAGAAAAAAAAGCAGTTGGCAGCCTGGTTTGCATCCTTGAAAAAATGCGCAAGCAAGGTATTAAAATCGCCATTGATGACATAGGCAAAGGAGACCGGGATTTTTGGAGTATCAGTGAATTGCCGTCAGATTTTTTTAAAATAAATCAAACTGCAATAAATGGATTGATGCGATGTAAAAACGGCACCGCGCGGCGTTACAGGATTACTATAGAAAAGCTAGTCGAGATGGGAAGGCTTTTAGGGGCTGAAATAATCGCCGAGGGAGTGGAGACTGCCGACCAACTTTTGATAGTTAAGGAGCTCGGTATTGAACTGGTGCAGGGACACTACTACTCCAAAGCTATGCCAGTGGAAAACTGGATTAGGGGGTTAAAAAATGCTAGTAGGCGTTGATTTGTGTAATACGATACAAAATATCAATTTGGAACTTGTGAAGTATTATCGACTGGACTTTTGTACATATCCGTTTAAAAATGTTTCTCAAGACTTTTTTGAAACCGCTACGGGAAACCAGGTATTCATGAATGCCAGCCCGTTTCCGGGAGCGCGAGAATTATTACGCGATCTAACTAATAACTCGGGAGTCCGGATAGAATATGTTACTAACCGTCCAAGAACGGCCGATTTCGTAACGAGACGGTGGCTAGCGCTGCACGGTTTCCCCCCGGGTCGCATTATCTTTACCCGTAAACCGGAAGACAAGGTAGATTACATTTTAAAGCGAGGCATTACGTTACTGTTTGAAGATGATCCCCGGGTTGTAACCAGCATTAAAAAGCATTATCACTCAATTGACATCTTTTTAAAGGACTGGCAGTATAACCGGTCAGTTCGCGGAATCAATCGTTTTAGAAAATGGAGCGACCTAGTGGGACCTTCCGGTGTCAGTCTTGGCTTGTGATTTAAGTGGAAACTAAATATATATTCATTAATAGAGCCAGGGGGCTAAACTCCTGGTTCTATTACTTTTGAAAACTATTTAGGAGGTGTTTTATGAAGACAAAAATTTATTAGTAAAGACCGTTGACGGCGACGGGAAGCAATAATGTTTTCTCTCGGTCCTGGCCCCAGTGCGGGAGGATGATTTCAACGGAATTTTTGATGGTAATGGACATAACCATCGTGTTACAGTTCGTAAGGGGTCGTAAGGGAATGGTATTAAAGAAGTGCTGCTGGTCAGTTACATGGCAACAATCCATCATGGAAATTCAGTAATTGTTCAGTATATCTTCGGTAATGATTCGGTAATATTTCGGTAATGTTTAGATAATTTTTATTCTTCTCGAAAGGTGGTTTTAATTATGATCGTTATTTCCGTTGTCAATAGTAAAGGCGGGGTGGGGAAGTCTACGATAAGCGTTCATCTTGGCCATGCCCTGGCCTTGGCCGGTAAGAGGACTTTGATTGTTGATATGGACATGCAAGATAATATACGTATTTGGTTTAATGCAGAGCAGAGAAAAACTACGCTTTTTGAAATATTACTGGAAGGTAAAAAAGCTAGCGAGGCCATTGTAAATGTCAGGGAGGGGCTTGACATAATTCCCTCCGGAGGGGACAACCTTGGCGCTGTTCCATACCTCCTAAATCTTGGAATTCAGTTTTCAAATTTATCCGGTAGTGACTATGCAGTCTCAAAAAAGATTTTTCAAAAAATAGGCATGCAGTGGATTTTTGATCTGAATGATGTTACTCCTGAAATTCTTAAAAGGTCAATGCATCCACTTAGAAATACGTATGATTTTATTTTAATCGATTGCTCACCTTCGAGAACACTGCTTCACACAATTGCGGCAGTAGCTTCGGATCATGTTATGGTGCCCGTCAGCATGGAATGGCTCAGTGTTGTGGGCAGCGCTCAGGTGGGCTCCGCCATAAGCGAGGTCAGGGAAAAGTACGGGCTTCCAACTGATATATCCTTTGTGGTGCCGACCTTTGTCGATGGGCGGAGAAGTCGTGTATGCCAAGAGATAAACGATGATCTAGTCAAGATGTACGGGGAGAAGGTTACGAATCCCATTCGCGTGAACGGTCGTCTTTCGGAGGCTCCAAGTTGGGGAAAAACAGTTTTTGATTTAGCTGACCGCCGAGGAATGGAAGACTTCGAGGAACTTGCGAAAAGAGTGATAACAAATGCCTCATAAAAGGTCCGCGATAGATGCACTTATGCCTGGCAGTGGGAAAGGAACATTCGGTAATGCTTCAGCAAATATTACCGAAGTATTACCGAATAATACGGTAAACAATACCGATTCCTATAGTTTCACAAAGAAGCACAGAAACAGGCCGCAGGAAGAAAAGGCCATACGGAAGACCTATAGTTTCTATCCCAGCACCGTAAGAGGATTAGAAGAATACGCGGATGATAACCGTATGACCTATAGCCAGGTTATAAACCTAGCTTTAAGGCAGTTAATCCCCAGGAACTATTTTGAATAATTGGTGTGCTAATAATTTTATGATAAAAGGTCCTGATAGATGCGCTTATGCCTGGCAGTGGGAAAGGAGCATTCTATAATAATTACATTATTTGACATGTTTGCCTTATTTAGAGCCCGGTCTCTCCCGGCCTTTCGGCCTTTTTTGCACCCGCAATATGCTCACTATATTTAATACACGCTTACCGTACCCCGGAGGCCTTGCGCCTCAAGGGCTGAGGTGTCGGACAAATTTTACCCTGTCCGACACCAACCCCTAGAAGCCTTAAGGCAGTATAGCTGAGGCGTCAGACATGCGTCCGACACTTAACCCGCAATCCATAATACCCTCAAGACCGAGGCGTCGGACGCCTAGTATTTACCAGGAACCCCGGGCGGGCGGCCTAACCAGGCCCAGGCCAAACCAGCCAGGATTCTAGGAACCAGGTAACCGGGGCCTTTTTCCTGGTATCCAGGTCCCGGCCCCGGCCCCGGCCCTGGATACCAGGAAACCCGGTCCAGGAACCAGGCCCAGGTCCCCGGCCACGGCAAACCCAGGAAACCAGGTGCCGGGAACCAAGGCCGCCGGCAGCCGCCGGCGCCAGGACCATGCCCGGACCCAGGGCCAGGGCCTGGAAAGCACCCAGGGCTAGGGCCTGGAACCAGGCCAAGGCCAGGTGCAAGGTACCGGCACCGGATCAGAACGGAGGTGAAGTTCTGTATGCAAGTTAACATTTGTCAACCGAAAGAAGGTTTCAGTGCCAACACAAAAAAGGGTGAAGCATGGTGTCCTTATTGTGTCGAAACATTACCATTCGGTTGGGACCCCGCATTAAAGACTGCCAGGTGTACTGGGTGGTATGTGTTCTGTGAAAGACTTTCATATACGTGATTTTAACGGTTTGTGGAAAGAATCAAGTTTTGACAATTTTATTCGTACAGTAAAGAAATCTTGATTGAAGGTGAATTCATATCATGGCTTCGGAAAAAAGATCAATACGGTTTCCGCTACCCATAGCTCAGGAGATAAATAAAAGGGCACTTACCGAACATCTTGATTTTTCGAGTATAGTGATAGACCTATGCAGAAGACAGTTAGGAGAAGACAACAGTTGGGAAAATACCCGGATGGCATCTCTTTACAGTAGGGCCGCTTTCTTAGCAATATCCGAGTTACTGGCTTTAGCAAAGAAAGAGGATGTTGATACGGTACGGCGGGCGCTCCTGGCCAAGGCCGGGCGCAAGGAAAACCGGGACTGGCCTGGTCCAGGCCCGGGTACCGGGATGAAACCGAATGCTGGCCAGGGGTAGGATAACAGTTGGTGGTGATCTTTTGCTCGTAAAAGTGTGGTTGATTAAAGAAAAGTCTCGTGTAATTGGACTAGCCAGGCGAATGGGTATGCTCTTCGATTCCAGGCGAAAGGATTTAGCACCCGGGCGGTTCTGGCATCCGGGTACCTACTTTACGCATCCGGCCAGGACTAAGGCGGTTGTGCTGGTTCTTTTCCCGGCGCCCGGCCGGGACATGGTTACCCTGGGCCGCCGGGCGGCCGGGCTCCTGGAGGCGCGCAAGGGCCTGGTCCTGGACTGGGCCGGGGCGACCAGGCGGAGCGGGATCTGGCTTATCGTGAAAACGCTGGCCATTGATGCGAAGACGGGGAAGAACAGGGAAGTGCGCTTGGACAGGTCGGACCTGGCGGCGATCAGGGCGCTGGCGCCGGGTAGGAATACCGCGGGTAGGTGGCGGGGGAGGTAAATATAATCAACGCGGTTGGATTGTAATTTTTACTTTTGAATCGAGCGCGTTGGCCAATTTAGTCAGTGTCCTGATGCTCACGTTTTGGCCGCCTCTTTCAATCCTGGCGATTGTGGATTGAGTTGTACCTACTATTTTTGCCAGTTCTTCTTGGGTGAGTCCTTTTTTGAGGCGTGCTGCAACAAGCTGACGGATTAACTGGTATTCCGGCTCTGTTTCATCCCAGACTTTGTGAAAAGACGGGTCTTTAATGCTTTCTTTAATATGTTTTTGTAAGTCGTCCATTTTGTTACTCCTTTTCAGAACGTTTTTGATACTTGGTAAACCTGCTAACGGCAAGCTTTATGTCTTTATCGGGTATTTTTTGAGTTTTCTTTTGAAAACAGTGCAACAGCAGAATTATTTTACCTTCTTTAACTGCAAAAAGTATCCGGTGCTGGTTACCCTGGTATACCGTTCTTAATTCCCAGATATTACGGGAGACATTACTCACAAACGGCCAGCCTAGGTTAGGGCCGAACTCTGCCAGCAGTAAAAGGTTTCTCAAGATTTTTGCTTTAGTCTTGGGGGACAGGCTATCAAGGTATTCCTGTATAGGGTGATGATTGCCTTCCCGATAGTAAAATATCTGCCAGTTCATGAATCTAGTATAGCATATACGCTATACTTCTTCAATATAACACAAATTTTTTCTTGAGAGGAGAGTGTAGGCTTTGTGAACATAAAAGAATGGGCATACCAAAAGAGGTACGTTCTAATAAGTGCTGTTGCGGCAGGGATAGTAATCCTAACACTCTTGAATATATTTCCCCTGGTTTTGCCGGTCATTGCACTGGCGGCTCTGGCCGGTTGGTTGGGATACAATTCAGGTCACATTGGGCGGGGTGTATCTGCTTCGCTTTCGGTAGTTTTGATGGCTGCTTTACTCGCATATGGCTCATGGAAGATGGTTGACGTTTGGGACCGCGGTATAAACAGTAATACCAGACCAGCTGTTGTTACCTGGTTAAAAACCGGGCGGGTAGACCGGACTGATAAGGCGGCTCGGGTTGGGCTTTTAATCGGGGCAGTGGCCGGCATGTTTGCGTTTTTTACCGGGAACAAGGACCTCTTGGTGATGAGAAGACATGGGCCGGGGTTGGTGCGCGGCCGGGACGTGGTGGAGGGAGGTTGGGCAACGGAGAGAGATGTTGCTGCAGTGGCGGAGTTTGGGCCGCCAAGGGAAAAACCTTTCGGTGGTGGTACTGTACTTGGCCGGCTCAACGGCAGAATACTACGGATTTTACCGGAAAAAGGCAAGATCAAGATGGCCGGGCACGTAATTCTGATTGGCGCTACCGGTATAGGTAAGTCCTTCACTTACATTCGTAACAATATCATTGCGGCGGTTTGCGCGGGGGAGTCGATTGTTGTGACCGACCCGAGCGGCGAGTTGTTGGAGGACTTAGCTCCTTGGCTTAAACTAAAAGGTTATGAGGTTGATGTTTTCAACGTTCTTAATCCGGAACATTCGCACTGGTTAAATATGCTCTTGGAGTGCAAAGACGAGGATGAGATGGCCGAACTTGCCGATGCAATGATCTCCTGTGCGGGAGATGACCACGCTTTCTTCAGCGGCGGTGAAAAAAATGTCTTTACGGCAGTTATTGGCTATGCTCGCTGGGTACTCCCAAAGGGGCAAAATCACCTGCGGGCCGCGCTTTCACTCCTGGCCTGGCCGGAGGAGGAACTGGAAAAAGCTTTCCAGGATGCCTATAAGAAGGGTTTGATCAGCCAGGGTCTTTATGAAACCTACGTTACATCACGGGGACACTGGAGCAACTATGTAGAGGGTGTACGGAACAAGCTTAGAACAATAACGAAAGGTGGGTTGGCAGCGCTTACCTCTGAGAGTGATTTCTCACTCAGCGACATAGGGAGAAAAAAGACGGCGTTATTCTGCGTCTTACCCACTGACGGAGACTTCCGCATGTTATTGACACCTTTTTATAGCTTATTATTCAAACGCTTAAAAGAACTTGCCGCGGCAAGTCCGAAGGGACGGCTACCGGTACCGGTGAGGTTTGTTCTTGATGAGGTTGCCAATGTGGGCAGAATTCCCGAGCTTGAAAAAATTACGGCCGTTGGCCGGAAAATGGGCATCCAAATCCAGTTAGGATTACAGAACATCGGTCAAATCCAGGGGCTTTACTCAAAAGAGAAAAAGTGGACTGCCATTGTGGGGAATTGCCCGGTTAAGTTATGTCTTGGCTGTGACGACATGGACACTGCCACTTGGTTTGTGAGGCCTTTTGGGGATGTGCTGGTTGTGTCGGAAACCCAAAATAGGGACGTTACCCTGCCGCACCAGCGTTATACAGAAGTTGTAAAGCGCCGGGAAAGTGTCCGGAAAGAGCGGCTGATGGAGCCGTGGGAACTCACCCAGTTGCCGGAGGACGACATGGTGGCCACGGTCAGGGGTAGGCGACCGTTATACCTACAGAAGCTCGCGTGGAAGGACCTGCCACAATACAGGGAGGTGGTTGCAGCCGGACAGTTGCCCGTTCAGGAGCTCATACCGGCACGTTCTTTAAAAATCTCGTTGCCAGCCATACCAGGTATGGCAACCGGCCAGGCTCCCTCAAATACCAATTCTTCTGGCAGATCTGCTAGATGTCAGGGGGAAACGGAGCAGGTTGACGTGATGGGACTCTTTAACCAGGGATGAGTAAGTGACAATGTTGACGAAAAAGGTATTCGGATTCTGGGTTGGTATGCAAAAATAAGTTACCAGAATAAAACAAACGGAATCCTCACTTGACATCCTTACTTTTCCTTACTATTATAGAAGTAAGGAAAAGTAAGGAGATGATATTTTGATTAAGGCCAGCATAACAAGTAAAGGTCAAATAACCATACCAAAAGAAATCCGGGAATATTTAAGTCTGGATACGGGGGATAACATTGTTTTTAGAGTCGACGAGGCTAAGAAAATTGTTACCTTCGAAAAAGATATAGAAACAGTCAAATGTCCTATGTGTTTTGGAAACGGCGAGTTTGACAGCCATGGTTCTGTTCACGACAAACACGTAAATCTTAAATGCCCTGTGTGTCAAAGTTCTGGTCTGATAAAAACGGATATCTCGGCGTTTCAAGAAATAGCTAATTTAATGCATGTTAGCATGAAGTATAGTATAGCTGTTTCGCTCATTCAAAGAGATGAAGATCCTGCTAAAAAATTGATTCCTGTAATAAAACTTACAAGTAAATTATATCCGCAAGATATATTAAATAGGCTTCAGGATTATTACCAGGTTAGACTCATTGACGAGTGTGCTCCAAAAAATTTTTCAGACCAAACAAAATTTATGAATCCATCTGATTCTGCGTTAGACGAGATTTTGTGTCTGCTTCAGACATTTGAAGCTAGGGAAAAGGTTAGAAACTGGTTCCGATATGATAGAAATATCTTCTCACCTAATAAATGACAGCAAATAATCAAGTGAAAATTAGTTAGCCCTGCTCTATTATAGATCCGAATAGCCCCAAAAAATAAGTAGTAGGAGGCAGCTTACCGGTTTATAACCCGGAAAACTGCCTTTTATTTTTTTGAGGAGGTGATGGACATTCAGGGCATTACACACCTTGGCGTTGGGCTTTTTACGGGTGCTGTGGCAGGTGTTGCTTTTGGCGGTGACTTGCCTGGTTTCTTTGCTGGTACGATAATCGGCGGGGTGACAGCGATTTTTCCAGACGTCGATCATCCCGGCAGCATGGCTGGGCGGGTTTTTAGGTCGTTGTCGCTTTACCTGGAGGAGCGCTGGGGACACAGGGACAGCCCGACACATACGGCAGCTTTTGTTTTTTTAGCGTCGTTGCCGTGTGTGATGGCGCTGTTTTTGACCGGGTGCCAGGCGGGGCTCCTAATGACAGCGCCACTCGGAGGGACCTCGCACCTGGTATTGGACTCGAGGACCCGATCAGGAGTGAGACCCTGGCGCTACTTGCCAGTAGGTGAAAAATGGCGCAATAAGATCTACAAGGGAGCAATGGAGACAGGAAAGTCACCACTGGAATGGGCGATAGCTTGGGCCGGCTTCTCGGGAACCGCAATACTATCAGCTTTTAAACTATCGGGATTAATTTAAAATGGGGGTGTTTATATGCAATTACTTAAGCCGGAAGGGTTTGAGTACCGCGGTGGGGTAATGGATCGGCTTTACGACGCGATGCAGCGGGAATCGGTCATTGAGGCAAGGATTGTCCGGGTGACTTATGTAGACGACCGGCCCGTGTGGGAACTGGACTTGGATGTAGTTAGGGGATTAGTGCCATCTTCCGAGACTGGCCTGGGCGAAGATACTAATTCCTTGATGCAGAGGTTCACGGGGCAGATGGTGTTTGTCAAAGTGAAAAGTATTGATAAAGATTCAGGAATCGCAGCTTGCAGTAGGCGAGAGGCAATTGCCGACGCAAGAGAAAGACTGTTCGAAACACTGCAAGCCGGGCAAAAAATTGACGCAGTTGTGAAGGTTGTTAAACCAAAGCGACTCCTGGTGGATATCGGCGGCGGTGTGCTTGTTGACGTGCCGCGGGCGGCGGCGACTAGAAGCAGTGCCTTCAGGCTGTATGAGCTTTTCAGGCCGGGACAGCCGGTAAGTGTGACAGTGAAGGCTCTGGACAAGCAAACCGATACAATTTCGGTGACAATGTTAAACGGCACTGACCCGTGGGAGAAGGCTCCCGAGTTCAAGCGGGGTGATGAAGTGGCCGGGGTTGTTGTAGGCTTAAGAACGAATTTTGTTTTAGTCGAAGTCATGTCGTCGCAGGGTCTAATTGGACTTTCACCGCCACCGTTACGCGGAAACTTGCGACGAGGTGATAAAGTCAGGTGTATGGTGGCTAACTTTAACCGGAAAGATAAAAAGCTGAGTTTGAGGCTGCGCGATACCCTGGCTTAAGGAGGGGGTACCGCTGATGTGTATTGTTGTTGATCAAACCCGCGCCGCGCCGGGTATTGTAACGTCCAGCAGGGCCATGGCCATGCTGCGGTTTATAGAGTCCTGCGGCGGTGTGCCTGAAGAGGCACTGGGACTTGTTTATCGCAAGAGCCTTAAGTTACTATCAAAGCTCCGGGGTGCTGGGACTATATACCGCGTAACGGCTGGAGGAATGGTTTTGTGGATGCCGACGGAAGCTCTTCCGCCTGGTGACTACGAAGCTTTTAAGCGAAAATTTGCAATCGGTTGGCTGGCTGCTAGGTTGGTTGAATCAGGCGGTTGTTACGAGAATGGTTCCGCTGTCTTTCCAAACGGCGCAGCGTTTCGGGTCGCCGTGGCTCCGCCAGCGCCAGCCGACACGTGCCTTGTTGTGTTTCTATCAGGAAGAACACACGTGAGCAAAGGTTCTGTTTGGGTGCTATTTGACGAACTGCGGCAAAAGAGTCTCAAAGAGTGTTTGAGATCGTAATATCAGCAATAAAAGCGGGGGTTACCCCCCGCTTTGCAAACAAAAATGGGTCAAAACTATTACGCATGTTAGTAATTGACCCATAAGTTATAACTGTATTTGTATTATAATTCATTAGTTGAATTATGTCAATTATTTACGCTTAACCTAATCAAATATCTTTGTGGAGGCAAAAACATGATTAATAAACTTAAGCGTGTCATGATAAAAGAGGAGTTTGTAAAACTGACGGGTGATATTATCCAGGCAATTATCTTGAACCAGTTTATATATTGGTCGGAGAGGGTTAGTGATTTTGATCGATTTATCGCCGAAGAAAAAGCCAGGGCGGAGCAGAGCGGCACGAATGTGATAATCGAACCGACGGGCGGGTGGATATATAAAACAGCGGAAGAATTGTCAGAAGAAACGATGCTCAATATGGCCCCGAACACAATTTTGAGGCATATTAAAAAACTGCTTGAAAAGGGGTGGCTTGACGAAAGGAATAATCCTGTACACAGGTGGGATCGGACGAAACAATACCGGGTAAACCTGATAAAAGTTCATGACGACCTTCTTGAGATAGGTTATACGCTTCAAGATTACAAGATTGATCTTCCATTTTCCAAAATGGAAAATGCATTTTCCAAAATAGAAAATGGAACATCCAAAACGGAAAATGGAAACTCCAAAATGGAAAATCGATTTTCTAATTTGGAATATCAAACCTTACAAAATGGAAAAGCAATACCAGAGATTACTACAATAAAAGATTTTCAATCATTCAATCATTCATCCATTCATCATGTAGAGGATGATCGCGCGCGCGCGAAGATAGCTAACTGTGAGGCTGAAAATGTTTTGGGTGATGTGAATTATGTTGATAATATCTCTGGACCACCTGCCAGTGGGGTTTTACCAGAAAAGTGTTTTATTGTACCCATTTTGAAAAACGCTGGGTTTGATGGGCTGCCGGTAGAGGTTGAGTATATTTCCAAGTGGGCTGAGGTATTCCCCCGGGAAATGATCGAACATGCGGTGAACAAAGCGGTCTTAAACGGCAAAAAGAGTTTGCCGTATATTGCTGGAATTTTTGAGGATTGGTTAAAAAAAGGTGTTAAGAGTATTGAGGAAGCCGAAAAGGAAACCAGGTATGATTCTATACGCTCGAAGATACCAAAAGAAAAAAATCAGGACCCGGGGAGAATAATAAAACTCCCTGATCCACAGGTATTTAAAGACTATCTAAACAGACGAGGCGGTTAGAAAAAAATAAATTTAAAAAAAACTATTGACAAATTGCTTTTTGTTTGATTATTATTTTCTTGGATTTACCACGCTCCCTCTCATCCGAGAGGCACATGCTGCTCCGTTAAGGAGTAGGGACTGCGGCACTGTTATTAGTACGCGGCGTCCAAAGCTCCCGCCCAGTCCGGGCGGCACATCCTGCCCGTTGTTAACGGGTAGTGGTCGCGGCCGAAATGGCTCGGCGCCATCTCCCTCTCATCCGAGAGGCACATCCCGCAGCGCAGGTCCGGAAGTATATTCCGAATCAAGCGCGGCGGCTAACACCAACATGAGCAGGGTATCCCTGTCTTCAGAGCAATCATGAGATATTAACGGCATTTACTCTTGATTAGGAGTAGTTTGGCCGTTTTTATTTTTGCCACAAGGCGCTTGATTAATGGCGCCATGAAATATATAGGCCGCCGGCAGGCCCGCAAAAATCCAATTACGGACGTCCTATGTCAATGTGAAAGACGAACAGGGGGTTAAAGTTTAAATATTCAGTAAATATAAGTGGGCTTAACTGAAAGATCAGTCCATTATCTAGAAACAAAAGAATGATTTAGCAGTTG
>Ga0067045_1029561_pt1 | contig 19790 bp, 17 predicted proteins | sample TerdegcTABiofilm_FD_59184 | JGI IMG/M metagenome (GOLD analysis project Ga0067045, IMG submission 59184) | Combined Assembly of (Gp0054472, Gp0054536) Wastewater bioreactor microbial communities from Singapore -Terephthalate degrading... | reverse complement strand
GAATATACATCGTAAGATAAAGCGGTTTTAATTTCCTTTATCTTATTTATAAAAACGCTTTCTCTTTCAATATTATCCATAAACGAGTAAAGATTTAAAAAATCCCGGTTAAAGTTATCGGATTTTAAAAGATAATACGACTCCAGATCCGATTTTATTTTTGCTATTGATACTTTATACTTAGGGATATCAGACAAATCTTTTATGTTTGAATATTTCACTAAAAGAGCTTTTAAACTTAAAAATCTCGAAACCTCGTCTAAAATTTTTTTTAGTCTTTCCCCCTGTTCCAAGCTTATTCTTCTGCTGCCTTTTAAAACCGAGACATACTCCAAAAATTCTTTGTGTTTCCAGTCGGTTTTTTCGATTATTCCGCCTATATCCTCTATTTTTATGTTTTTAAGATAATCGTAAGCTTTATTCACTCTTTCCGCTTCTTTATAAAGATTATCGGCATTTATGTTTACGTAGTTATAAGAAAGCGTTTTGGAATAATCTTGTTTTTTAGAGGATTTTTTTATTTCCACTCCTTGAGAATCGTTTTCTTTAAAACCTTCGAAAAGAAGAGAAGCGTAATCTCTGATCTTTTCGTCTTTTATATCGTTTTTGGACGCAAACTCCATTTTATCTATCAGTTCCTTAAGTTTGGGATTAATTTTATAATCGTAAATTTGATACCTGACACCGTACTCCCCTTTTTTATCGACTATCTCCAAAAACCTCTTTGCGGCTTCCTTCGGATCTTCTTCAATCCAGTTCATCACCCGGGCTCTTAGTTCCGAATATGTATAAAAATTCCCCTCGACCACATCTTTATACTTATCGTTTTCTATTATATTATCGGCGACCACCCCTCTAAAAAATTTATCGGTAATTATTCTGTTATATACATCCTCAAAAGATTCGCAAAACCCTAAAGCCGCAAAAAAAAGATATAAAAAAAGAAGCTTCATAAAAAATCTCTCAAAATATATATGAACTGACTCATAATTTTGGTGGAAACGGGAAGAGAATTTATATAATCTAACGTCATTTCGCAAGAGTTTTTTAAATCGTTTTCAAAAATCTCCTTCATTTTAAATCCGATAGTTTCGTCGTATATATTTAAATTAAGCTCCAAATTATAATGCAGGCTTATGTGGTCCAAGTTATGAGAGCCTATGGAAGTCCAGACTCCGTCTATTACTGCGGTTTTCGCATGCAAAACCTCTTTCTGCCACTCGTAAACCTTTATTCCGTGTTTTATCAAATGTCTAATTATGCTAAGCGAAGCTATTCTGACGTAAGGATGATCCGTTTTAAAAGGAAGAATTATTTTTACATCCACCCCTCTTATGACTGCTCTTTTAAGACATCTGTATATTAAACCGTCGGGCAAGAAATATGCGTTTGTTATGTATATGAAATTTTTAGCGTTATCCATGGCGTATTTGTAATTTCTTCTAACCGAGTGTATATTTCTTATTCCAAACTCCCACGCTATGGATACCGGTATATCTCCTTTTACTTCGGGCAAAGTTATTTCAAAAAAATCTCCCCCGGCCCCTACCCATGTTTCTCTAAATATCAACGATATGTCGTAAACGCTTTCCCCCTCGAAATAAACTCCGAAATCTTTCCAATTATTTCCCCCCATCGAATAAGGCGCAAAATCTAAGCTTAAATTAAATCCGCCAGTTAAGGCTTTTTCAAAATCAGCGACTATTATCTTCCTATGATCTCTTCTAAACCATCTTCTTACCGAACCGAACATTTTTATCGGGTTATATTCTATAACTCGGACTCCGTTAGTTTGAAGTTCCTCAAAAAACTTTTTGGAACTTAAGCGGGAACCTATGCTATCGTATATTACTCTTACGGTTACCTTTTCTTTAACTTTCTTTATCAATAGTTTTTTAAGTTCTTCGCCTATTTTATCGTCCGCTATTTCGTAAAACTCTATGAGTACCGATTTTTTAGCGTTTGAAATGATGTCGAAAAGAGTATTAAAAAACATTTCTCCGCTGTCTATCAGCTTTATGTTATAAGCCATACGCACGGAAGAAACATCCGAACAGTATTTCTTGATTCTATATAAGTCCATATAAATATTTTATATATTATTGGGCTTTTTTATTTAACTTCTTTTAAAAGACGATAATAAAGATTTAAATTCAAAGACGAAATATATGAAAAATAAAAATTCCGCTCGCCGTTTTCGACGATTTTAATTTTATCGATATAATTTTTAAAATCTTTTGCTTCGCCTTTAATAAATTTAAGATACGCCGTCATAATCAAAGCGTTATTGAAATTGGGCTCAATCTTTAAGGCTTTTTCCGCATAATTCAAAGCTTTATCGTAGTCTTCTACGCTTTCATAAAACTTGGCCGTTTCAAACGCAAAAATCGGATTTAAAGGATAATGATAAAACAAATATTCGGAAACTGCCGATTTCCTAAAATCGTTCGGATTTTGCGACAATTCCACGTACCCTTTTTCATATTTTTTAAAGTTTTTGTCTTTGATAGCATAAACAAACGCCACAAAAAACAAAACGACTAATAAAATTATTTTTCTAAATCCCACTTCGTATTTAAAATTAGACTCGTAGTAACCCAAAAACAAAAAATATATTATCCTAATAAAAGGCAATTTTAAAACTATGTCGAATAAAGAAAAAACGGTAATAATCATAATGGAAAAATAGATCTCGTTTTTTTCTTTTGATAAAAACCATTTTTTTAAAATTAATAAGTATGCCAATAAAACCGTTATCCCGTTTTCAACCGCAATATTTAAAAATTCGTTGTGAGCGTGAACGGAAGAGTGATTATAATAGCAAAAACCGTCGAAATAAGGAAATTTAAACTTTTCAAAAACATATTCGAAACTTCCTCCGCCAAATCCCCAGATAGGGCTTGAAACGAAGGCTTTTAACGAACTTAACCATATATAAGGCCTGTAATACGCTTTGGGGTCGTCCATCTTTAGAAAATACGAAATTATCTCCCAAGGCGAGAGAATAAAAATAATTAGAAGAAACAAAAGCGCAAATAAAGCTTTTTTAAGTCCTTTTTTATGGGAGTATAAAATAAAAAAAGAAATTACCAACGACAAATAACCGCTCCTCGAGTTTAAAACCGTAATCGCACCCAAACAAACGGCAGTATAAAACAAAAAAATTATCTTTTTATTATCCAGAAACCTTAAAAAACACGCAAAAATTGAAATCGAAATTAAAATCGCCGCGTAATTGGGATTATTGCCGATAACGTAAAATCTACCGCCTTTTATAAAATTTATTAATACGAGAATCGAAATAAAAGTCGATGCGTAAATCAGAATATCGTTAAAAGATTTAAAAAAATATTTTTTTTCTTCTTCTTTCATATTCGAAACAAAATAATACGAAAATACGCATAGAATCCATACGGAAATCGAAAAAAAAGACTCGGATTTAAAATCGCCAAAAAACAGGGAAAATAACATTAAAAAAATGAAACCAAAACCCGATGTTAATCCCACTCTTATGTTTTTTAAATAAAAAAAAACCGTCAAAAAAACAAACAAAGGAATAAAATAAACGCTTTTCTTATAACCCTCGAAAAAAAATCCCGAAATAAAAAAAGCGGAAAATATTAAAATACCGATATGTTCTTTTTTGTATCTTATGAGTTTTTCCACATTATTTTATATATGTTTTTTTTCTGTTTCTAATCTCGGCCAGGGATTTATCGTCTCGAATAAACTCGTATATCCTCTCTAAATTGTCGTAGGCCGGTCTGTAATAAGGATTTATCAAAAGCAAATATTCCAACGATTTTGCAGTTTCTTTTAAATACCTTTCATCTCCGGTCATATCGTAAAAGTTTCGATTGATCTCTACTCTTCTCAAAGCCAAATCTATGTTATCCGGATATAACGATACAAATTCGTAAATCTTATCCGAAGCTTTTTTAAAATCTTTTTCCAAATAAAGCTTTAATATTTCGTAATTCGCCTTATCTATACGGTAATATTTATACGAATACAAACCCCACGAAACGATTAAAATTAAAGAACTCGATATCAAATATATCCTGTATTTTCGATAATCTTCTTTAAGCCTGAACATAAGTTTTTCTTTTTTATGGCTTAAAGCCAAAAAAAACATAAAAAACCACCATCCCGCCAAAGTATCCATGCCGAAGTCGAAAAACGAGTGTATCAAAGCCGCCATTAAAGAATACTTATAAAAACCCTGAGATTTTCTAACCGAAATAAACAAAAAGAAAAACCATAGAAAAGAAAATATCAAACCGTTTTCGGCCATGGACTCTAAAAAGTAATTGTGAGCGTATGAAGATTTAAGTCCCCCGTTCATAAAGGCCGAAATTATATGAGTAAAAGAAGAGTATCCAAACCCGAAAATGGGTCTTTCAAAAAACATATCCAGACAAGCCTTCCACCACGAAATTCTATCGGTAACCGATTTGAAATCTATATTGACCAGTAAAAATAAAAATAAAATTATCATAGCGGAAAAAACGATATGGTTATTTTTAAAATCTATGTTTTTCCTGTTTTTAAACCCGTAATAAAAGCTTACTACCATAATCGAAAGCATTGCGGCTATCGATTTTGTAGAAATAAGAACCCCGGCGAAAAATATCGCCATATAATATTTCTTCTTCTCGGCCAGCATTCCTATTATAAGTATCGAAACAAAAGCCAATGTATTTGCGTTTTTAAGCGTTGAAATCAACTCCTCTTTTCCCATGAAAGATTTATAAGCCCCGGAAATCGCCATAACGACCAAAAAAGGATAAAAATATCTATAATCTATCTCCTCGTCGATATTTAAAACGATAAAAAAGATTATAAACCCGGAAATAAAGTTAATATATTCCATCGAAATTAAACCTTTTACAGGGCTTAAAGCGAAAGAAAACAACGAGACAAAAACCGCCGAAAATAAATACTTATAACCGTATGGAAGATAAAAACAAGAGCCCGATCTTAGTTTTATCAAATAAATAAAGAAATATATAAAAACCAGAGAATTTAATAAAAAATAAACTTTAACGTTTATAAAACCGTAAAAAAGAAGTGAAATAAATGGTATAAAAACCGCGGTTTTAACATTCATTTAGATTCTAATCTTCCAAAACCTTCGGAGTAACAAATATCAATAGCTCCATTCTGTTTCTCTCTTTTCCTTTTTTCTTAAAAGCGTAACCGATTATCGGGATATCTCCCAAAACCGGAACCTTGTACTCATATTCGCTTTCGCTATCGTGTATCAAACCGCCTATTACCACGGTCTCACCGTCCTGAACGACTACGGTCGTATCCGCGGTTCTCTGATCCACGGAAGGTGGTTGAAACTGCGCCGCCTGAGAAGGCTGAGAAACTGTGGGATTTACTTTCATAACTATTCTTCCGTCCGAAGTTATCGTCGGCAAAACTTTTAAAATTATTCCGGTTGTAACATATGTGACTTTGGTGGAAGAAACCGAACCTCCGGAAGTGTTTGTTATCTCAGTAGTGGTATAAGGTATTTGATTTGTTATGTTTATACTCGCTTCCTTGTTGTTTAAGGTTGCTATCTTTGGGTTCGATAAAACTTTGGCTTTACCTTTTTTTGCCGCCGCGGAAATCACAGCATCAAACATAAAATTAGATGTAATCCTTCCAAATCTAAAAGCTCCATAAATTTCTTTTGCAGGAAGCTCAACTCCACTCCCTCCTTTAGAAGCTACAAGATTTGGAGGAGTTCCTGTGTAACTACCTTCATAATTTGCTGATATGCTTTTAGCTCCGCCCCATTGAGAAATAGGACCTATAGCCGCACTTGCATCGTTTGCTCCTATGTAATTTCCATTGCTATTTCCAGAAACGGACCATTGTATTCCTGTATGAAGTCCGCTGTCTAAGGAAACCTCGACAAGTTTAGCCTCTATCAATACCTGTTTAGGCATTCTATCCAACTTCTTTACGAGTCTTTCGGTAAGTTCTATGCCTAAAGGCGTATCGGTAACTATTAGAGCGTTATTGGTTTCGTCCACATTACACTTGGAAGTGGTCCTTCCCTCGGCTTGAGCGATTGATTCTATTTGAGATTTTATATCGGAGGCTTTAACGTAGTTTAAGAAAAATACTTTTGTCTGAAGAAAAGAATTTTTTTGTTCGTCTAAAAGTTTTTGAGGAGTCGAAACCTTTAAAATGTTATCGCCTACCTGCTGGGTTACAAGTCCTTTCATATTTAAAATGGTTCTAAACGCCTCGTCGAATGGGACGCCTCTCAAAGAAACGGATATGGTTCCGACAACCTCGTTTGAAAATATGATGTTAATTCCGGCTTTAGCGGCAAGATGCCTTAAAACGTCTCTGACATCCACATCCGAGTAGTCCAGATCTATTTTATATTTGGGAAGCATGTCTATTATGTCTTTTCTATCCGATGAAAAAGAAGTTTTTTTCTTTTCGGTCGGAGGAATTACTTTTACGTCTTCTATCTGAGAATAAGTCTTACCGAAATCGTTAGGTTCAAGCGCCACATTAACTTCCTTTTCCTTTTCGGATATTAGATATTTTATATCCATTAAAGTTTCTACGCTTATTAAAGAAACGGAGCCGTTTTGAGAGGTATATATTCTTTTCGCCGTATCGGAATTAACCGGCTGATCTTTTAGTATTTTGAATCTCGAACCTGAGATTTCGATATTAATTCCCGAAGGATTTTTAGTATTTTTAACCGAATACTTTATTTTGTCGCCCGAATATTTTATGGTTAAAATATTTTTGCTAAAAGAAACGTCCTCTATAACGGTCTCTGAGACTCCGAGCGCATAAAAAGAGAAGAACGTCATTAAACTTAAAATTAATTTCATAATTTACTCCTTTTCGTTTAAAAAAAGTTCCGCTTCCTCTTTTTTCTCGATATTTTTTATTAAAACTGATTTTCCTCTTATCTCTCCCGTCATATTTTTCAAGGGAACTTTTTTTATGTCGTAAATCTTTCCGTCCCTCAATATATACATCTCTCCGTTTATAGTATTTTTCAAAAGGGCTTCTTTCGAACCGAAAAACTTTATTATTCCCTGCAATGAAAACGCTTTTACGGAAAGATCGTCGTATCTCAAATTAAAAGTCGAAAATTTAATGTCGTACTTCAAAGTGACGGATCCTTTAGTTTGAGGCTCTATCATCGGATTTCTTTTAACGTAAGGTTTATATATTTCGTTTAAAGAAGACGCGGTAGTGGAAACGAAAACATCTGGCTTTAGGTTTTGAGAAGATAGCGGCAAGAAAAAATTTAAAATCAAAAAAATAATCATAACTCTATTTTTTCACCTCTTCATACTGATAAGATACCAAAACAAAGTTCGAATTGGAAACGTCTCCCGCGGTTATTAATACGTTTTCCACGTTTAAAATTCTTTCTTGAAGAGATATCTCCGAAAAAAAGGAAGCTATATCGTGATAACTCCCTTTTACCGACATATTATAAGTTATTCTAAAAAAATACTGTTCTTTTACGGCCGTCGAAGGAGATATCGAATTAATGGTTACGGAATACTTATCCGCTATTTTTTTTATAGTCTTCATCAAATCGGGCATATTTTTTTCTTTGGGAAGTTTTTTTTCTATATCCGATTTTACGGCTTCAAGTTCGCTAAGTTTTTTCGAAAGGTCGGGGTATTTGGAACTTATTTCTTTGGCTTTTTTTATATCGGCTTCTATTTTCAAAACCTTATCTCTCATATCGTTTATTTTTTTGGATATAGGAAACCAGAAAAAATAAAGATAAGAAAACAAAATGGCTCCGACCAATACGACAACGGCGACTATTTTAGTTAACGCGTTTTGATCTATTTGCAATTTATTCATAAATAAGCGTACCTAAAACTCAGCTGAGTATTGTAAAAACTCCCGTTAAAATTTATATCGGTTATTTTTAATTCGGAATACCTTTTCGACCCTTTATCGAGAAATGCGTACCACCACAATAAATCTTCAAGAGAATGGGAATTAAGATTTATCGAAACCTCTATAAAATCTCCCCTATTTTTCGCGTCTATTCCGCCAAACCACACGGTATCGGGAAGATTATTTATAATATCCTGCAAAAAGGCCACATACAAAAATCTATTTTTATTAAGCTTATCTACAGCCGATATATAATTATCTATTTCTTTTATCTTAGCCTCTAAAATTTTGGATTGAGCCACTTTTTCGTTTAAATTTTTATATTCCTGTTCCAAAGAAGCGTAATCCATTTCAAGGCCTTTTAAAGAGGTATATCTTACTACCGACAACGCCGCAAAAACCGAAATTATTATACCCGAGAAAAGCAATATCTTGGCCACAAATATGCTCGAATAAATTTTATCCACGTAGATTCTCGGAGTAAGATTTATTTTTATCATAAATCTTCTATCCTCCTTAAAGATAGACCGGCCGCCACCGAGAGAGAATTTAATATATGAGGAGGAATATTTGAAGGCTTATTTTCCACTATGGAAAAAGGATTTAGATACTCCACGGGTATCTTAAGTTCGTCGTATAAATACATGTTTATGTTTTTTATGGAAGACACTCCTCCGCATAGATATATCTTTGATATGTTGGCTTCAACCCCGCTTGAAATAAAAAAATCTATGGACCTCGATATGTCGTTTACAAGTTCCTTCATGACACCCGTAATTACCTTGGAAGAAAGTATGGTAAATTTATCGTAATTTTTTATCGCGTCGAGTTTATCGTCGTCCGTAAGCAAAACCTTGGCGGTTTTTTTAAACTCATCCACCTTATCGGCGTCTATGTTCATTTTTTTAGATATGGCTCTGTCGAAAGAATTTCCCGCCACGAATATGTCTCTTACAAGCTTGGAGTAGTAAGCGGGTTTAATTTGAGGGATTTCCCTGGCGACGTTAAGGTTGTTTATCAGTATGGACAGATTCGTAACTTTATTGCCCATATTTATCGCCATTATTGACTTGAAATCGTCTTTGGGATCTCCTTCTATTTTATTTATAAGGGTCTCTAAAGCGAAGCTATCCACGTCAATCAAAACCGGAATAAGACCGGAGGAGTTTATTATTTCTATCTTTTCGTCGACTATTTCTTTTTTAGCGGCGACTAAAACCAATTCGATTTTGTTTTGGCCTTCTTCGAATATGGATGGATTTGTCACATAATAAGAGAGATAAACTTCGTTTATGTCGAAAGGTATGAACGCTTCCGCTTCGGCGTATATTTTATCTTTTAGCTCTTTATCGTCTATCTTGGGCAGTTTTATGTATCTTATTATTACCGAATTGCCGGAAACCGAAGTCGCCGCGTATTTTGTTTTTATGCCCGATTTTTTTACATATTTCGATATTTCGTCGGCGATTATAGCTTTTTTTTCGGCGGGGTCCGTATTATCTTTCAGAAAAAGAGGAACATAACCCCAATTTTTTAAAATCACTTTATCGTTATTTTTTGAAAAAAGGACGAATTTTATGGAATAACTCCCGATGTCTATCCCCAAAATTTCGTCTTCGGGAAAAAAACTTTTAAAATATTTCTTCATATAAAAATCTCAATAAACTATTATAAAACTATTATATTAAATATTTATTTCATTTTTACTAATAAATATACCCCCTTTTTTAAATCGAGCTTAATTTATCTCGTAAGAATTTTCTCCCAAAAGTACGTCTATCCCGTCTATATCTTTATTCGCTTCTTCATAATACATATTTTCGTAAGACTTTTTCTCCACTTTCAAAAATATTCCGAAAGGAAGAGGAAAATCAGGAGGAGTTAAGGAAGATACGATTCTGGCCATATTTATATCCGAGCTATCGTAAACGGTAAGATTGGAAGGCGGATTTGTCGGGTCGAATTCTACTATTTTAGGTCCGCTTTTTTCTATCACGACGGCCTTGTTTTTGTTTTTTCCAAATATCATAGGTTTGCCGTTTTCTATTTTTAAAGAAACCTCGTCTTTAGTTTCGGGGTTTTTAAATATATCGAACTCTTTATCCGTAAAAACGACGCATTTCTGTATTATTTCCACGAAAGCAAACCCTTCGTTTTTGGAAGCCTCGACTATTATAGAAGAAGTGGAATTAAGATCCGAATCCATGCTTCTTGCCACGAAAGGAGAACCCAAGCTGACGGCAAGCGCTATTGGATTAAAAGAATAATCGTTATTTCCGGCGGGTGTAGTTTTGGTTTTGGATCCTTTTTGAGTGGTCGGCGAAGCCTGTCCTTTTGTAAGAGCATATATTCTGTTATTAAACATCAAAACCTTAAGACCTATGTTTCTTCTTATACCGTGCATCAAATGATTTCCGCCTATCGACATGGCGTCACCGTCGCCTGTAACGACAAAAACCATAAGATCGGGATTAGAAAGTTTAACTCCCGTGGCTATGGGTATGGCTCTTCCGTGAATTGTATGATAACCGTAGGTATTGACGTAATAAGGGAATCTGCTTGAGCATCCTATTCCGGAAACCACCACATATTTTTCATGAGGCAATCCTATTTCGGCCATGGCTTTTTTAACCGACGTAAGTATGGCGAAATCTCCGCAACCGGGACACCATTTGACCGGCAGATTGGAAGCGAAATCGTTGGGCGTAAGTTTGTTCATTTTATCCTCCGTTAAAACTTTTTTATTTCGGATTCTATTATGCTATAAACCTCTTCGGTGGTATAAGGTTGTCCAGTAACTTTCGTTTTCGAAACAACATCCAAAAGGTAGTTGGCTCTTAACATATAAGCAAACTGCCCCGTATTCTCTTCGACGACTACCACTTTTTTATATGATTTTAATATATCTTCAAGGTCGTTAGGAAGCGGATTTAGATATTTTATGTTAATGGAAGCCGCTTTCATTCCGTTCGCTACGGCTTTCGATACCGCGCTTGTTATAGCTCCGTAAGTCGAACCCCAGCCGACTATAAGCAAATCCGAGTTTTTATCGCCGTGAATCTGAATCGGTGGGATTTCTCCGGCTATTCTGTTTATTTTTTCTTTTCTAATGTCGGTCATTATCTGATGGTTATCGGGATCGTAGCTTACGTTTCCTTCTATATTGGATTTTTCAAGACCGCCTATTCTATGCTCGTAACCTTTCAAAGGAGGATAAGCCCAGGGCCTTGAAAGGGTTTCATTATTTCTCATATAAGGCTTAAAATTCTCCGGCTCGGGAAGAGTCATATACTCGAAGCTCTTCAACTCCTTATCCGAAGGTATTCTGAAAGGCTCTGAACCTTGAGCTATGTATGCCGAAGTCAAAACTATAACGGGCGTCATATATTTAACCGCGATTCTTGAGGCTTCGTATACCGTATCGAAACAATCGCTCGGGCTTGTCGCCGCCATAACCACCAGAGGAGAATCCCCGTGACGGCCGAAAACGGAAAGGAAAAGGTCCGACTGCTCCGTTTTTGTAGGAAGTCCCGTCGAAGGTCCGCCTCTCTGGACATCCACGATAACCAGGGGAAGCTCGCTTATTACCGCAAGCCCCAAAGCTTCCACTTTAAGCGCAAGTCCGGGACCGCTCGTTCCGGTGCTTGCAAGACATCCGGCAAAAGCCGCGCCTATTGAAGAACATACCGCCGCTATCTCATCCTCGGCTTGAAAAACGACGACATCTCTTTTTCTAAGTTTTGCAAACGTATGAAGTATCTCGCTTGCCGGCGTTATGGGGTATGAGCCGTAAAAACATTTTCTACCCAGCTTCTTGGCCGCCGCTATCAAAGCGTAGCAAACCGCTTCGTTTCCGGTTATGTTATGATAAGTTCCTTTGGTTAAGTTTCCTTTTTCTATCTTATATTTGGCGTCGAATATCTCGGTGTTTTCCGCATAGTTATACCCCGCAAAAAGCACCTTTTTATTCGCCTCCATTATTACGGGTTTTTTGGAAAACTTTTCCTCTATCCATTTTACCGTTACCTCTATCGGAAGGTCGAACATCCAGTAAAGTATTCCTAACATCAAAAAATTTTTTGTTTTAAGTATTTCGGTTCTTGAGAGTCCGCTGTCTTTAAGAGCCTCCTCCACAAGATGGTTTGCGTCTATGGATATAACCCGATAGTTGGAAAGAGATCCGTCTTCCAGGGGATTTTTCTCATAACCGGCTTTCTTAAGATTTTCCTCGGTAAAATTTCCCGAATTGGCTATTATTATGCTGCCCTTATCCAGATACTTTAAATTAACCTTTAACGCCGCGGGATTCATAACGACAAGAAAATCGGCTTTCCCGCCCGGATTTTTAACCGAGTCGTCTCCAAAAGCGACCTGAAACCCGCTAACTCCCCCCAAACTTCCTTGAGGAGCTCTTATCTCCGCCGGATAATCCGGAAGAGTGGACAAAACATTTCCGCTTATAGCGGTGGCGTTTGCAAACTGGCTTCCTACCAATTGTATTCCGTCTCCGCTGTCTCCCGCGAATCTGACAACGGTAAGATTTTTCTTTTTAATGTTAACTTTCTTGTTATTGTTTTTATTCATAAAAATCTCCTAATATCAATATACAAATTATAAAATATTTTTTCAAATAAATCGGCTAATATTACGAAATTTTAGACTAATTTTTATTTTTTATCGGATGAGGTATTTATCAGACTCAAATATTCTTTTCTTTTTTCTTCTTTTATTCCCGGGTTTTGAGACCATTTTTTTAAAACAAACAAAGCCGTTTCTTTTATTGTCTTGTCCTCGTAATTTAAAGCTCTTCTTATCGCTTTTTCGTCGTTTTCGTCCGGATTTATTCCGGACATTTTCTTTAAAGACCTCATATATGTATAATAATTTATCGGCCTTTTTTCGGAAACGAAAACCGGTATCTCTTCGGTTTTTAACTCGGCCTTTTCTTTTTTATTATAAAAAATATATAAAACAATAAAAAACAAAACGAAAAAAACAAAAAAATATTTTATGTTTGATTTTCTGTTTTCTTCTATCAATACCAATTTTCGGCTACCGCAGACTCCACATAGATCCGAATTTAGACGATTTTTATAACCGCAATCCCCGCAAAGTTTATAACTCGCCATAAACTATTCCGTTTTTAAAATCGGTTATCGTAACATCGGCTCTGGCATTTACCTCGGCTTTATTTTTTAAAGATACTTCGAGAAAATTTGAAGTCAAAGCCCAAAAAACTCCTTTTTTTTCTCTTATTACCACCGAATCTATATTCTTGCCTATCATTTTTAAACCGAAATTTTTTCTTAACTCTTTATCCAGATCATGCATAATTTGAGATCTCTTTTTTTTAACTTCGTATCCTAAATCTTCCATATAAAAAGATTCGGTTTTCGGCCTTTTAGAATAAGTAAAAACATGAAGCCCCGAAAGCTCCGCTTGTTTTATGAAATTAACCGAATTTAAGAAATCTTTTTCGCTTTCGCCGGGAAACCCGACTATCACATCCGAATATATTCCGACATCTTTTATTTTTTTTCTTATCAAATCCAATTTATTAGAAAAAAAATTTATATTATAAGGTCTTCTCATTTTTTTCAAAACTTCGTCGCTTCCGCTTTGCAAAGGAATATGGAAATAAGAACAAAATCTTGAAGAATCGGAGCATATCTCGCACAATTCTTCGTTTATTTCCATGGGTTCGAGAGAAGAAAGCCTTATCCTAAAATTACCTTTAATATCCGCTATTTTCTTCAAAAGATGGTTTAGTCTTTTCCCCTCGTCGTCGTAAGCTCCCAATCTGGTCCCGGAAAGAACTATTTCTTTATAACCTTTTAAAACGAGGTTATTTATTTCTTCAACCGCATTAGATAAGGGTTTTGATATCATTTCGTTTCTCGCAATCGGCACTATGCAATAAGAACATCTTAAATCGCAACCGTCCTGAACCTTTACAAACGCTCTGGTTCTCGATTTAAAACCTTCTATTCTAAACAATCGGTTTGTTTCTTTTCCCGTAAGAGTTTTTATTATATCCGATTTGTTGGAATTGGAGAAAATTTTTATGTTTTTGCTTATCTCTTCTATCTTTTCTTTAAAAACCGTCGCAAAACAACCGGTTACGATTATTTGGATAAACGGCTTCAAATCCAGCGATTTTTTAATATATTTTATTATCTCTTTTTCCGTTTTCTCGGTAACGCAACAAGAATTTATTATAAGGATGTCGAAGTTTTTTTCGTCGTAATAAATCCCGCATTTTATAAGCTCTTCCGCTACGCTTTCGCTTTCTATCTGATTTACCCTGCAACCGAATGTTTTTATGTAAAACTTCATTTTTCGCCAATAACTCCGATAATGGCGCAAACACCGCCGATAGCCGCCGTTTCCGACCTTAACACGTTATCCGAAATTTTTACGGGATAAAAATTTTCTTTCATGTAAGACAACTCCGATTCGGAAAATCCCCCCTCGGGACCTATTAAAACGTTAATCTCGTCTTTAAAATTTTCCAAAGCCTCGGTTAGTTTAAAGAGTTTACCGTTTATCTCGGTTTTCGACATTACCATTATTTTTATATTTTTTTCAAAAATATCTTTAAAATTTATCGGATTTTTTATCTCGGGAAACGAGTCTCTTTCGCTTTGTTTTACCGCCGATTTTATTATCTCCTCGAGCCTTTCTTTTTTAGATTCGATATCGAAAACGAAATGTTTTTGAGTATATTCCGAAATTATCGGCGTAAAAGAATCGACGCCGATTTCTGTAGCGGTTTTCAAAACATATTCGAAATGTTTTTTTTCTATGAAAGGAAAATAAAGATTTAATTTGATTTTTTTCACGGCCGATTGGATTTTTATTATCGGCCTTAAAAAGACTTTATCGTTTTTAAATTCGATTATCTCGCAAACCCATTTATTTTTCCCATCGAAAACCTTTACCTCATCCCCGATTTTCAGCCTTAAAACTTTTTTCAAATGGAAAGACTCTTCTTCGTCTAACAAAAATTCTTTGTTCGATATCTCGGATGAAACGATAAATTGCATTTTCAATTGAATATCTTCTTAAAAAAGCCGCCGTCGTCTTTTTGTTTTTTTTCTTCTTCTTTTTTAAAACTTTCCTTAAGTTTTATGAAAAGCTCTTTTTGTTCCTCGGTAAGATGAGTGGGTATATTGACTTTTACCGTAACCAGCATGTCCCCTCTTTTTTTGGAGTTGGCTATGCTCATCCCTTTTTCGCTTATTCTCATTATCTTTCCGTGTTGAGTTCCGGCCGGTATTTTTATCCTGGTCTTTCCTCCTTCTATCAATGGGACCTCCGCCTCGGTTCCCAAAACCGCGTCGGCTATGTCTATATTTACGGAGTATAACAGGTCGGAATTATTTCTTTCAAAATGATTATGATGTTTTATTTTTATTTCAAGATAAAGGTCTCCCGCATCGCCGTCTCTATTTATATCCCCCATTCCGCTTACTCTCAATATGTTTCCATCGTCGACCCCGTGAGGTATCTTTACCGTTATTTTATTTTTTTTGTTTACAACCCCCGCTCCCGAACATGCCGAACACGGATCGGTTATCACCTTTCCCTCTCCTCTGCATTTGGGACAGGTTTGGGTAAAAGCGAAAAAACCTTGAGAATACTGAACTCTTCCTCTTCCTCCGCAAGTCGGACACTTTTTAACGGAAGATGAGCTTCTGGCCCCGGTTCCGCCGCATTTGTCGCATATGTCCATTCTTTCATACTCAAAATCTTTCTTAATTCCGGAAAAAGCCTCTTCCAATGTTATTTCTATCGAAAATTTCAAATCCTCGCCCCTTCTCGATCTTCTTCTCGATTTTGAAGAAGCCGAGCCGAAAAAGCTCTCGAAAACATCGCCGAATATATCGCCGAAATCTCCAGAAAAACCTTCAAATCCCCCGGAAAATCCCCCCTGACCGAATTCTCCTTTTAATCCCTCCTCTCCGTAGGAGTCGTATATTCTTCTTTTTTCCGGATTGGAAAGAACCTCGTAAGCCTCGTTTATCTCTTTAAATTTGGACTCCGCCTCTTTGTTGTCCGGGTTTCTATCGGGATGATATTTTAGCGCCAATTTTCTAAAAGCGGACTTTATTTCTTCTTCGGTCGCGTTTCTTGAAACGCCCAAAGTCCTGTAATAATCTTTTTCGGCCATATATGATTTTCTCCGTTATTTAACCCCGCCCTTTCATCGGGCGGGGTTAAAATCAGATTTTATTTTTTATCGTCTACCACCTCGGCGTCCACCACGTCTTCTTTTTTAGGCTGTTCCGAAGATGTTTGAGAAGATGAAGTTTGATTTTGAGAGGATTGCTGTTGTGCCTTATAAACCGCCTCTCCTAATTTCTGAGACGCTTTTATAAGCTCGTCTTTTAATCTCTTTATTTTTTCTATATCCTCTCCTTTAACCGCTTCCTTAAGATCGTTCAAGGCTCTTTCTATGTTAAGTCTCTCGTCGTTAGATATCTTATCACCGTAGTCTTTAAGAGCTTTTTCGGTAGAATAAACCAAAGAATCGGCTTCGTTTTTGGCTTCTATGAGCTCTTTCATCTTCTTATCCTGCTCGGCAAACTTCTCCGCCTCTTTTATATATTTTTCTATCTCTTCTTTGTTAAGTTTATTAGGAGCGGATATGGTTATGTGCTGAGATTTTCCGGTTCCTAAATCTTTAGCCGATACTTTTAATATCCCGTTTGCGTCTATATCGAAAGTAACCTCTATCTGAGGAACTCCTCTGGGGGCCGGCGGAATACCGTCCAAGTCGAATTTTCCCAACGAAACGTTATCTTTGGCCATCGGCCTTTCTCCCTGCAACACATGAACGGTGACCGCGGGCTGATTATCGGTAGCTGTTGAAAATATCTGGGTTTTCTTTACCGGTATTGTGGTATTTTTTTCTATAAGCCTGGTCATTACTCCGCCTAAAGTCTCTATACCTAAAGAAAGAGGAGTTACGTCTAACAACAAAACATCCTTAACCTCTCCGGTAAGTATCGCGGCCTGTATCGCGGCTCCGTGAGCCACGCACTCCATAGGATCTATTCCTCTCTCTACTTTTTTGCCTACATAATCTTCCACGAATTTTTGAACTATCGGCATTCTGGTCGGGCCTCCGACAAGTATTATTTTATGTATATCCGAGGTCTTTAATTTTGCGTCGGAAAGAGCGGTATCTATGGATGTTTTGCATCTCGATACTATGGGCTCCACAAGCGATTCCAATTTGGCTCTGGAAAGCTTCATAGATAAATGTTTGGGACCGGTGGAGTCGGCTGTTATAAACGGAAGGTTTATATCCGTTTCCAAAACCGTGGAAAGTTCTATTTTTGCTTTCTCCGCGGCTTCTTTTATCCTTTGCATCGCAGTCGAATCGCTTTTCAAATCTATGCCGTATTGTTTTTTAAACTCTCCAGTTATCCAATCTATTATGGCGTTATCCATGTCCGTTCCGCCGAGTTGCGTATCCCCGCTTGTGGCTATAACCTCGAAAGTCCCTTCTTTTCCTATCTCCATTATGGTCACATCTAAAGTTCCGCCGCCCAAGTCGAAAACCATAACCTTTTGCTCCTTTCCCAACTTATCAAGGCCGTAAGCCAAAGCCGCCGCGGTAGGCTCGTTTACAAGCCTTACAACCTCAAGTCCCGCTATCATTCCGGCGTCTTTTGTGGCTTGCCTCTGGTTATCGTTAAAGTAAGCGGGAACCGTTATTACCGCTTTCTCCACTTTATCTCCCAAAAAAGCTTCCGCGTCTCTTTTTATTTTTTGAAGTATAAAAGCGGAAAGCTGCTGAGGCGTAAATTCTTTTTCGAATATCTTATATTTATGGGTTGTTCCCATTTTTCTCTTAAAAGCGCTTACCGTTCCTTCCGGGTTTGCGACCGCCTGTCTTCTGGCAGGCTCTCCTACCAAAAGCTGGCCGTCTTTTGTAAAAGCCACGTAAGACGGAAAAGCTTTACCTCCTATGCTGGTTCCTTCCGCGGCCGGTATAAGGCTGACCTTACCCCCCTCCATAACCGCTGCCGCCGAATTCGAAGTTCCTAAATCAATTCCTATTATCTTTGCCATAATTACCTCCTTTAAAATTAAGAATTATTTTTTTCGCTTTCTTCTTTTTTATCGTTTTCCTTAGATTTATCTTGGGTTTCTTCTTTTTTCTTTGCGACCTTTACCCTCGCCGCCTTAAGAAGTTTTCCGTTTATCATATAACCCGGCTGAACCACTTCGACTACGTTTCCGTCGTTTTCGTCGTTTCCTTCAACGGTCCCGATAATCTCGCATGTCATCGGGTCGTATTTTTTGTTAAGAGCATCCACTTCGCTTACACCCTGATTTTTAAAAAGCTTGTCAAACTCGGCAAAAATCATATTAAGCCCGACTTTTATGTCCTCGTAAGAAGAAGAGTTTTCCAGGTGATTTTTAGCCATATTCATCATCTCGTAAAGCGGAAGAAGATGTTTCATAAAATCATATTTTCCCCACGCTATGAGATCGTGTTTTTCTTTATCCACTCTTTTTCTGTAATTTTCAAACTCCGCTTTTAACCTTAAAAGCTGCTCGTAATATTCTTCGGATTTTTTCTTATAATCTTCCAACTCTTTCTCTATCTCTTTTTTATCTTTATCGCATTCTTTTATCTCTTCCTTCAATTCCTCTATCTTCTCTTTTTTTTCTTCCAGTTTTTTTTCGCATTGTTCTTCTTTTTTCATAAATCTTCGCTCTCCTCTTCCCACTCGGATAAAATGCTCTCTATCATAGAGCTTACGGAATCGACTATCGAAATGACTTTTGGATACTCCATTCTTTTATGTCCTATTATTCCTATAAGACCCAAATTCTTTTCCCCCGCGCAATAAGACGATGTTATGAGGCTGAAGTTGTTTAATTCTTTTATCTTATTTTCGCTACCGACGCTTACGTTTATTATGTGTTTTTTCGATGTTTTGCCTTCGCTTTCGATTAATTTGGCCTTATTCAAACTTTCATTAAATCTTTCCTTTATAATTTGGGAAAACCTTTCTTTCTCTTCCAAAAGCCTCGCCATGCTCCTTATCTCTTCCGGAGAGAAATCCTCCATATCGTCGTAAATGCTCGAAAGCCCTTCCAAAAACAACTCGTCGTCCTCTCTTGCCGCCGAAACGAAAATATCGTATATGATTTTGTAAATTCCCGAACTGTCTTTTGCGATAAAATCTTTCAGTATCATTTCCTTAGCCTCGATAATACTGTTGTTTTTTAATCTTTTATTTAAAACGGAAACGATATTTTTTACGTTAATCTTGGAATCTTTAAAAGTAAAGGGATAATGTTTTATTATTCCGCTTTGAGTGACTATTATGAATATATAATTAAAAGAGGAAACCTTAACTATATCTATCCTTTTTATGCTTTCGTTGGATATGTCGGTAACCATAGAAAAACCTATCTTTTTAGTAAGGTCCGAAAGTATTTTGGTGGTATGCTTTAAAAAATAATCCAGCTCCGCTATCCTTCTTTCGTAATCAAGCTCCACTCTTTCCTTTTCCATTTCGGCCAAATTTTGCAAATTTAAAAGGTTATCCACATAAGCCCTGTAAGCCTTATCCGTAGGGATTCTCCCCCCCGAAGTATGAACCTGTTCCAGATAACCCTCCTCATCTAACTCTTTTAAAATATTTCTTATGCTTGCCGGGGAGATATTAAATATTTTGGATTCGAATATTTCTTTGGAACTGACCGGCTTTCCGTTTGAAATATAGTTATATATAAGCCAGTTAAGTATTTTATCTTTCCTCTCTTTCGCCACTTCCGGTTTTAATATTCTCATAAACACACCTTTTTTAGCAATCTGTTGCATTGATTGCTAAAAATATTATACCACAAATAACTAAAATTGTCAATAG
>Ga0067045_1029560_pt1 | contig 19797 bp, 12 predicted proteins | sample TerdegcTABiofilm_FD_59184 | JGI IMG/M metagenome (GOLD analysis project Ga0067045, IMG submission 59184) | Combined Assembly of (Gp0054472, Gp0054536) Wastewater bioreactor microbial communities from Singapore -Terephthalate degrading... | reverse complement strand
CCGCCAGGACCAGCAGGCCGGCGATACCGGCGGCAATCCAGTGCATGCTCAGTCCGCCGATTCCTCACAGTTCAGGCTTGCTCGGGCCCGTCCGCCGCCATTCACTTGCCGGGAACCGCCAGGTCGGCCAGGAATTCGGGCGTGATCTTCTTCCCGACCAGGAAGAACTTGCGGTCCGGGTGCCACAGCACGTGGTTCCCGCGGCGGTGGGTCATGCTGGGGTAGACCCCGATGTCGGTGCGCTTCAGCGGCCCGATGCCCTGGCCATGGTTGTCCATGAGTTGCTTGGAGCGGCTGAACCAGATGGGCTGGTCGGCGTCGGGCCGGTATTCCCCACGCGCGATGAAGGCGGGCCGGCGGTTCTTGCCTGTGTCCTCAGGCTGGCAGCCCTGGAAGCGCCCGCTGTTGTTATGGTGCAGGAGCAGGTATTCCCCGGTAGCGATCTCGTAGATCGGGCAGCAGCAGAGGGGCTCGAGGATCGGCGTGCCGTGGTCTCTGCGCAGGAGCGGCCTCGGGTTGCACCAGGTCATCCCGTCATCGCCCGACAGACTGTACCAGATGTAGCCGGACATGGTGCGCATCACGCAGAAGAGCCGCCCGTCCGGCAGGCGCACGAGACTGGGCTCCTGGGCGATGCTGAGCATTGGGTCGGCGTAGTGGGGCACCCGGAGGGCTTCATCGCCCCAGCCGGAGTAACTGATCTGAACCTCGCCCGGCTCCGGGTTATCGTCGATGTTCTCAAAGCGCATGAACTCGACCACTGTCTCCCACGAGGTCCACGAGTTGCTGTGCATGGGCCAGCGCACGGCTTTGCTCACCCAGCGGCTGAAGCCGGTGAACCACCGGCCGCGCAGGTCGCGGATGGGCTTCTGCCAGACGATCCAGTTCGAAGGCACCGAGGGGTCCGGGTGGTCGTGGGGGCTGCGCTTCAGGGGAATGTTGGCCGGCTGCGACCAGCTCCTGCCCATGTCGTCGCTATAGCACCCCTCCATGGTCCCCGTGTGCTGGTGGATGACGTCGTCGATGCCCTGGTACTGGTTCCAGATGGCGTAGATGCGCCCGGATGCTGAGATCAGGGGGAACCCCCAGCTTGCCATGAAGCCGTCGCCGGGACGCTTCGGGCCCGCCACATGGGTGGGGTCGGCCCAGGTGACGCCATCGTCTTCGGATCTGCTGAACATGATGCGGTGGTCGCCCGCGCCCTCGTAGCTGCTCTGGGTCCAGATGCACATGAGCGACCCGTCGGGGCCTTCGAACACCAGGAAGTGTTCATTGCCGGTATCGAAGGTGGAGCCGTCGACGCTTTTCGGCACGTAGACCACATAGTCGGGTTCGGTGCGCCGAAGCTCGCGTTGCAGGATATCCTGTGTCGAATCCATGGTTCTCCCTGTGTGGGTGGTGTCTCGCGCCAACGCGCCCTGCGCTGAAGCACAGGACAGGGCCTTCGCCGGTCCTGGGGCGCGCCCTAGATCAGCGTCACGGTGGCCACCGACATCGGCGGCAGTTCCAGCGTGACTTCCCCCGCGCACTGGACTGCGCCGCCATCCACGACGCGCACAGTATCGGGCTTCTCGGCGGAATTGACGGCATCCGGCTGGGTCGCGGTGAGGAGCCGCATCGTCCCGCTTGTGGCTTCGCCCGCATGCAGGTCCACGGTGACCGCCGCCGTCTTGTCCAGGCTCAGGTTTGTGACGGAAAGCACCACGCCGCCGGAACCGTTGCTCCGGCTGGCAGACGCGCTCACCAGCGCCACGCTGTGCCGCTGGTTGTCCACGCTGAACTCATGGCGGTCCACTTCCACGTCGGTGCGCACCGCGATATTGCCCATGTGCGGCCTGTACAGGTCATAGACATGGTACGTGGGGGTGAGCCACATTGCCGCGCCGTCGGTTTGGATCAGGCACTGCAGGACATTGATAAGCTGGGCGATATTGGCCATGGTCACGTACTCGGCGTTGCGGTGGAAGACGTCGAACACCAGGGCCGCCGCGAGAGCGTCCCTCAGCGTGTTCGGCTGGTAGAGCCCCACGTCGGCCTCGGGGTGCCAGACGCCCCACTCGTCCACGGCGATGCCCACCTGCCGTCCACGCTCAAAGTGTCCGAGCAACTGGGCCAGCCGCCGGATCTGCCCCTCCATGGCTAGCGCAGCCGGGAACAGCCCGTAGTACTGCTCTTCGCTGAACCCGGTGCCCGGCCCGCACTTGTAGTAATGGTGGATCGAGTGCTGGTCCACGAGATCGATGCGCTTCAGAGCATTGAAGAATGCCAGGTCCCATTCTGCATTGAAGCCGCAGGAGATGAGCTGGATGTCGGGGTCGATGCGCCGCAGGTAGCTGGCGAACCGGCGGTATTCCCGGGCATAGTGGTCCGCGTCGTAATGCCCGCCACAGCCCCAGTTCTCATTGCCGATGCCCCAGTACTTCACCTTGTAGGGGGCCGGGTGCCCATTGGCGGCGCGCTCCTGCGCGAGGGTGGTGGTGCCCTCGTAGTTGCAGTACTCCAGCCACTGCATCATCTCCCGCGGGTTGCCGGAGCCCACATTCCCGCAGATGTAGGGCTCCGCACCGATTCCCCGGCAGAAGCGGATGAACTCGTCGGTGCCGAACTGGTTGTCCTCTTCGCGGTTCCACCAGACATTGATGCGCCGGGGCCTTTGATCCCTTGGCCCAATGCCGTCGCGCCAATCATAGGCGTCGGCGAAGCAGCCTCCCGGCCAGCGGAGAACCGGGGGACTCAGCACCTTGAGGGCTTCGACCACGTCAGTGCGGATGCCCAGGTCGTTGGGTATGGTGCTGTTCTCGCCGACCCAGGTGCCCTCGTCGATGCAGCGGCCGAGGTGCTCGGCGAAGTGCCCATAGACATTGGGGTTGATGCGTCCCAGGGGTTCATCCAGACGGACGGTGACGGCGGCAGTCATCATGGTTGTTCAGACTCCCTGGATCGAAGTGTCTTTGATAGAGCAATTCCACTCACAGGCCCTGGTTACCTTCACGGAAGGGCAGGCCGGCGATCCCGAGGAATAGCGTGGTGAGCTGTCAGACAGGCGCGATTACGTCAGCGGCTCAGCCCCACGGGAGGCAGGTTCATGGTGGGTACCGGCCGTCTCTTGCCCGTTGTTCTGGCACTCCTCGCCACGCATGGGTGCGCTTCCCCCCCCTGCGAAGTGCTGCTCGTCCGCAGCGAAGACTCGTCGGCGTCCAACTGGGGCGCTCTGCCGGGGTTCATGTCCAGGACCGCCCGGGTGGAGATGCGGGAGGATGGCCGCCTGCCCGAAGGCGACCTGCACTGGTACAGGCTTATCGCACTGAGCACCAATCTCAACGTCTACCACAAGGACCTGCGGCGGTTGTGGGAGTTCGCCAATCGCGGCGGCATCCTGGTCACCTGGTTCGCTGATGACGCGCGCAGCGAACCAGCGTTCTGGCCGTACCGGTTGGTGCTCGGTGACCGGGACCCCGATCAGGTGACCTTCCGCAACGATCCCCACCCGCTCCTGGAGGGCCTGCGAGGGAAAGCCTTCAGCGGGCAGATGCGCGGGGGCGACGTGGTGCGCGACTGGGACCGCGAGCACTGGCAGGTGCTTGCCGACAGCCCCGACGGGCCGGCGCTTCTTGTTGCACCGTACGGCGCGGGGCATATCGTCGCAGCCCAGTTCCACGCCCCGTTTTCCGCGCGGGAGGAACTGGCGCGTCCGCTGGCCGACAATCTCCTGAAATGGGCGGGTGTGAAGCAGGTGGCGCCGGAAGACCTGGCTGCTCGCTCGGACCTGGAGGTTCTCACAGCACTGGCCCGCCGTCAGCTGCGGGAGTTGGGGGCCGGTGAGTGGAAACGCGGTTCGTGGGAGGATGTGGAGAAGTCTCGGCCGGTGCGGGGCATTTCGTGGTCTTACCCGCGCGGCGTCACGCTCTACGGACTGCTGAAGCTCAGCGAATCCGGCGGGGGCGAAGAGTGGAGGCAGTTCGTGCTGCGCCACAACGAACTCGTGGCGAAGCAGTGGGACTGGCTCACGTGGCAGATCGAGACATTCGGCCGCCGCACTCCGGCCCAGGGCATCGAAGAACTCATGCGCCTGAGCAGCCTGGACGACTGCGGCTCAATGGGCAACCAGGTGGTTGAGGGGCTTCTCGCGCACGGGGCCAGTGCGTCGCCCGAGATGACCCGGATGCTGGAGCGGATCGCCGACTACATTCACACGCGCCAGTCACGCCTCCCTGACGGAACCCTCTGCCGGGGCCGGACGCTGTGGATCGACGACCTGTATATGAGCGTCCCCTTCCTGGCTCGGTGGGGCACATATTCCGGCAAGCCCGAATACTGGGATGACGCCGCGAAGCAGATCATCAACTTCGCCTCGCGCCTGCAGGCAGAGGACGGGCTGTGGTACCACGGGTGGTTCGACCGCGAGCAGCGGCATTCGCGGTACAAGTGGGGCAGGGGCAACGGGTGGGCGGTGCTGGCGCAGGTGGAACTGCTGGGGCAATTGCCGAAGGATCACCCGGAGCGCCCGAAGCTGCTGGGCATCCTGGACCGACACGTGCAGGGGATCGCGAAACACCAGGCTGAATCGGGCATGTGGCGGCAGATCGTGGACATGGAGGACCTGTGGGAAGAGACTTCTTGCACCGGAATGTTCGCGTACGCGCTGGCGCGGTCGAGCCGTGAAGGGTGGATCGACCTGGACGGCGGGGCAGCGGCGCGGAAGGCCTTCGATGCGCTCAAAACGCGGGTGCTGTGGGACGGTTCTCTCATGGACACCTGCGTGGGAACCGGCGTGAACAACAGCCTGGACTACTACAGGGAGCGCCCCCGGATGCTGAATGACCCACACGGCCCGGGGCCGGTGCTGCTTGCGGGAGCGGAACTGCTGCGGGAGCAGTGAGGCGTTGTTCTGTCGCCCCTTCGGGGCTCTTCCGGGATCAAGAGAAGGCCCTGTCCCAGGGGCTTCCGCCCCTGGCTATAGGCGGACGGCCCCTGCGGGGCCTTACGACAGAGACGGCGCGCTGCTGACCTGGCCCCTTCGGCTATTCGCTCTCCCCATCATTCAGCGGCAGGATGAACCCGAACCTAGCGCCGCCTTCGGGCCGGTTCTCGGCGAAAACGCTGCCGCCATGGGCAGCGATAATCTCCCGCGCTATTGCCAAACCAAGCCCGGCGCCGGTGTCCGCGGGGCCGCGCGACTTGTCCACCTTGTGGAAACGCTCCCAGATGTGTGCGAGATGCTCCGGGGGCACGCCGGGGCCCTCGTCCTCCACCAGGACGCAGACCTGCCCCGGTGATGGTCCGTCCAACTGCTCTGCCGAGACCCGGACTTTCCCGCCCGGCGGGGAATGCCGAATCGCGTTGTGCACGAGATTGATGACCACCCGCACCAGGCGGTCGCCGTCGGCTCGCACGGTGAGCGGGTCCGGGCGCTGGTACTCGATGCCGACGGAAGCTGCGGTCGCCGCGGGAGTGAGGGCATCCACGGCGGCGTTGACCACTGTGGTTACGTCGAGATCCTCCGGCTCGAAGGCCACAACGCCCGCCTGAAGGCGAGACAGGTCGAGCAGCTGGTCCACCAGCCTGCGCATGAGATCGGCCTGATCCGAGGCCACCCTCACGCAGCGCTGTCGCTCCTCTTCGGTCTCTGCGGTGCCGTCGGCGAGGGCACCCAGGTAGCCGCGGATTGAGGTCAACGGCGCTCGCAGTTCGTGGGATGCGTTGGCCACGAACTCCCGCCGCAGTCGCTCGAGGCGCTCGGTCTCGGTGATGTCGGTGATGACCACCACCGCGCCGCCGGCCGCCGCACTGATCCTTGCGCCGCGCAGGCGCAGGATGCGTTCGCCCCGCTCCATGTCCCGCGCGAAGCTCTCACTCTCGCCGTTGAGCAGTAGTTGCACGTCCGCCAGCGCGTCTTCTGGCAGGCCCAGGTCAGGCAGCGCGGCGTTGTCCGGCAGCTCCGGCAGTTCAAGCAACTCCCGGGCGCCCTCATTGAGCATGACCAGTGAACCGTCGGGCGCGAGGCCGACCACGCCTTCGTGCATGCTGGCAAGGATATCCGCAAGCTGCTCGCGCTCCCGGGACAGGTCGGCGAAGGCGGTCGCCAGGGCGTCGGTCATGTGGTTCAGGCTGGCTGCGACGGTTCGCAGTTCCAGTGGTCCCTGCCGGCGAACGCGTGCTGTGAAGTCCCCGTCGGCGAGGTCTGATGCTGCGTGAGCCACTTCCGCCAGGGGACGAGCGATGGAACGGCTGGCCATTGCGGCGAGTACAAGTGCGAGTATGGCCGCGGCTGCGCCGGACGCGATGAACAGGCCGGTGGCAGTGCGAAGGGTGGTTTCGACTTCCCGCAGGGGACGGCGGAGAATCAGCGAGCCGCGAACGGTGTTCTCGCCGGGTCTGCGGATCGGGGTTGTGATCGAGATAACCGGGCCGGGGTAGCAGTAGCTGCGAGTGTGGTCGATACTTGAGCACGTACCGGCCGCGCAGAGAAGCTCGTCGATGTCGGGACCGGATCCGGCGCCGGGCTTCAGGTCGCTGCTGGCGATGAGGCCCTCGCGCTCATGGTCGAACACGCAGACCCGGCCGCCCAGGGTGAGACTTGCGGTCCGGGCGATCATCCCGATCTGCTCGATGCGGTCCGGGTCGTCCATGAGGCGCGCGATGTCCGCCGCCATGTCCTCGGCCGACGCAGCGAGAGCCTCACGCGTCTGCGTCACGTAGTAATGGCGGAACAGGCGCGTGGAGAGGAGGCCGACCAGGGACAGGGCGACCACGGCCACCAAGAGGTGGGTACTAAGCAGCCGGGAGTAGAGGCTACTGAACATGCTCGAGGCGGGATCGGGCGAGCCCGTCCTGGCTCACTAAGCCTCCTCTTCCCCTTCGGACTGGCACAGGAAGCGGTACCCGGTGCCCCAGACGGTCTCGATCACGCAGCGGGTCATGCCGGCATCCTTGAGTTTCTGTCGCGCGCGCTTGATGTGGGTGTCCACGGTGCGGTAGTCGCCGTAGTTCTCGTCATATCCCCAAACATCCTGCATGATCCTCTGGCGAGAGAAGACGATGCGGGGCCTGCGTGCGATGAGCAGCACGATATCGAACTCGTGTGGCGTCAATGCCACTTCCACACCGTTAACCCGCACCTCCCGGGTTGCGGGGTCGATCTCGAAATCGCCCATGCGGACGGCTTCCAGGGTCTGCTGGGGCTTGGGCCTGGAGCGCCGGAGAACCGCCTCCACCCGGGCGACCACTTCCCGCGGGTTGAAGGGCTTGGTGATGTAGTCATCCGCTCCCATTCGCAGGCCGATGATGGGGTCCACTTCGTCATCGCGGGCAGAGACGAAGATGATCGGGACATCGTGCCTCTGGCGCACAGCCTGGCAGACCTCGTACCCATCCATACCGGGCAGCATGATGTCCAGCAGCACGAGATCGGGCTTGCGCTTGTCCAACGCCTCGAGGCAGCCCGGTCCCGTGTCCGCGGTGCGCACGGTGTACTGCGCCTTCTCGAGGTACATCTTGAGCAGATCAACAACGCCCGGATCGTCGTCTACGATGAGGACTTCCGGCATGCATTCATCACCCCGTATGACTAACGCCGGGTAGAGGCTCGTTTGCTCCCGGCAGGATAACAGACCTCGGCCCGGGAACCTAACCCGAAACCGACACCCGGAGGCAAAGAGATGAAGCTCATTGTCATCGCACTCCTCGCATTGCTCCTGTGCAGCATACCCGCTCTGGCACAGGATGCGGATGGCGACGGCATACCGGATGCAGTGGAGGCGGATCTTGGCTCCTCCGTCCAGCGCGCACAGGAGTTCACGCGCCTGGCGTACGACGGCAGCGCCAAAGGCGGCGACCGGTCGCTCAGCAGCAGCTTCGCGGACGCGCCGGACTTCCTGGAGATCGGCCTGGCGAACATCGCGGCAGACCGCTGGCTGTTCCGGGTGACCTTCGCCGGAGACTATGTGGCGGACGGGAACACGTTCATCCTGTACCTGGACATGGATCGCGACCTCGGCACCGGCCGCCAGGACGTGAAGGCGAACCAGGGCACGGACATCATGTACGTGCAGCAGAACGGGAAGTTCACCACCGCTGAGCACACCAAAGGTCTTCAGCGTGGCCCGGCGCGCCTGGCCGTCGTGGACAACACTTTGTACATCAGCACCGACGCGGCCATCGGCGAGGGCAATGCCGATGGTAAGCTGCGCTTCAAAGCGCTGTCCCACGTCTCGCCGCCGAAAGCAGACGACTCCGACACCATGGACTGGGTGGTGGTGGACCTGCCGCCGGTTGTCGGCGCGGTGAAGCCCCGGATTGGCCCGCCTTTGCCGGAGCCACCGCTGTCCAACCTCGCCACCGACCAGCCCGATGCGGACCGCGACGGTATCCCCGATGGCGTGGAACTGGCCCTGGGGAGCAATGTGGACATCGCCGAGCCAATGTACCTCGTGCTGGATGACGGCGTGTGCGGCGTGGACGACAGGACGGTGCGCGAGGCCCGGGAAGTCGCTCCGGACGTGACCCGGGTGCATTTCGGGAATGTGGGGCAGGACCGGTACATCTGGAAGCTGGAGTTCGCCGAGGATTTCGTGGGCACCGGCACGGTGCTGATCCTTTACCTCGACGCGGATAACCGCACGGATACCGGGCGGCAGGACTTCGCCCTTGGCGTGGACGTGATGCTCACCTGCGTGGACGGCGGCTTTGCACCGACCATCATCAATGCGGGAGTGGCGGGGATGGACCGGCGGCTGCGCGGGATTATCGACGGCAAGTCGGTCTGGATGAGCATGGACCTGCGCATGAACCACACCGAGGACGGCCATACCGAGACCCGCGCCCATGTCCTGTGTCACCGCCGCCCGGAGACGTCCGACGCTGATTTCACCGAGTGGTTCGTGCATTACGGGCCGGGCGAGTCCGACCGGCCGAAACCCCGGGCAGGCAGCGCGTCGGAGTTCCGCTCCGAGAACCTGAAGGTGGAGATGCCCTGGCTGGGCTGGCGCGATGATCTGCGCAGGCTGCAGGTCATCGATCTCCCGGCGGCGGAGGCGCAACTGGAGGGGATGCGCCTGTTCGACCGCGCGGTGGTGCCGGAGAGACCCGGAGCCACTGCAACTTTCGTCTCGCCGGCGGACGGCCGCTTCCATCTGTGTTTCGTGGTTCAGGACAGCGCGGTAGGGGACGAAACGCTGACCGTTGACGTTGCGGGGACCCAGGTTGCGCGGGCTGTGGCTGCGGAAAATGACGGCTTGTTCCACCTGTACACCACTCTTGAGCCCGTGCAACTGGCGAAAGGCCAGCCGATCCGCTTCACGGCGCAGGAGCCTGCGCAGGACTTCCAGGTATCCGAGGTCTTCCTGGCCGCGAGCGCGCCCAAGCCGCGGGACCTGGAGATCAGTCACTTGTCGGCCTACTGCGCTCCGGATCAGACGGGCGAACTGGTCAGTGTGGATATCTGCTGGCTCACCAACTACCCCGATAGTGCAGCGGTCATCTGGGGACCTGGCGACCAGCCCACGCGAAGGCAGGAATCCCCGATCCAGGGCGGCTACAGCCACAAGGTCACCCTTGCAGGCCTGCGGCGCGGCGAGGCCTACTGCGCGCGAGTGGAGACGGCCGGGGGACGCCTGCGCTCTGAGCTTGTGCGCTTTGTGGCCGAACCGTTGAGCCTGGAGGCCGGAACTGCGCGACGGGAGAGCGTTCGCCTTCATGTCGGCGTCTCGGAAGGCGCGGAGTCGGGTGGCTGGCCGGTTGAGGGCGGGGTCCCGCTGCCCTCCGGCGCGCTGGCTTCTGTTGAGCATTGCCGGGTGATCAATGCCGCGGGGCAACCGGTCCCGGCCAGCTTCAGAGCTCTCGGCTGGTGGCCCGACGGGAGCATCAAGTGGGTGCTGGTGAGCCTTCCGGACGGGGCAGGCGGACCCTTTGAGCTGGAGTACGGGGAGGAGGCGCAGGCCGACAGCCCGCAACTTGTCACCGTTGCCGAGGATGAGGCAGGACTGACGGTGTCTACCGGCATCCTCCAGGCGCGCATCAGCCGCAACGGGTTCGCGCCGCCCGGCGAAGTGCGCGTGGATCTCAATGGCGACGGGCGGTTCGCGGAGGATGAGGTGGTTGCTCCGGCCGACCAGCCCGGAATCGTTCTCACTGACAAGGCCGGCAAGCGCTATACCAGCAAGGCTGGCCCGGTGGATCTACGGTGGGAGGAGATCGGGCCGACCCGCGCGGTGCTGCTCGCCGAAGGCCCGCTGCAGGCTGAAGATGGCGGCAAGCTTATGCGCTACCGCTGCCGGATGACCTTCCACGCGGGCTTCGCGGGGATTCCTACGGTTTTCACGCTGATCAACGGCGAGGGCGCGTCGGCGATGCCCCCGACCATGACGGCGGTAAAAAGCTTGTCCCTGACGATGAACACCGGCCAGGGCAACCAGGCGCCCACGCGGGTGCTTCAGGACTACGACAGCCATACCGTGACGACCGAAGGCGACACCCGGACGGAGTCAGAAGGTCGTCCGCTGGGCGTCATCAGCGCGCAAGGTGAGAATGCCCGTGCGACCCTGTGCCTGCGGGATTTCTGGCAGCTCTACCCGAAGGCCATCAGTCGCTCGGAGAACGGTGAGCTGTCTCTGGGACTGCTGCCGGAACTGCCCGCCGACCAGTACGCGCAGCACACCGACCCGAAGCTGAAAACCCAGCATTACTACTGGTTCAGGGATGGTGCTTACCAGGTCCCGTGCGGCGTGGCCTTGAGCCATGACATTCTGTTCCACTTCGCTTCGCCGGATCAGAGCCCGGATACTGTGGCGGCGCAGTGGCAGGCGACGCGGCTTCTCGCAGCGGAGCCTGAGCACTACTGCGCTTCCGGGGCCCTGATGGACATCGCGCCCGAAAAGGAGGGGCTCTTCACCTCCTTCCAGGACTACGTGCGGCGCGGTCTCGCCCGGATCAACGACGCACGCGAGCGGGTGCGCGAGTACAGCTACATGAACTTCGGCGACTGGTACGGCGAGCGCGGCGTGAACTGGGGGAATCAGGAGTATGACCTGCAGTGGGGGCTGCTCCTGCAGTTCGCCCGTAGCGGAGACCTGGCGTTCTTCGACCGGGCGGAAGAAGCTTCGCGGCACATGGCGGCGGTGGACATCATCAACGCTTCGCCCCAGCAGAACCAGGTTGGGCGCGTCCACATTCACGGTCTGGGGCACACGGGGGGCTTCGGGATGGAGCGGGTGCCGGGCTCCGAGTTCTGGATCGACAGCGGCGGGCACGACATTGGCCACACCTGGACCCAGGGCACCTACGCGACGTACTGCCTGACCGGGGACAGGCGACACTTGGAGAGCGCCGAACTGGTTGCCGACTGGATGGCCACGGCATACACCCAGAGCCTGCAGGACCAGATCCACCGCAACTACGGCTGGGCGACCCTCGCGGTGCTTGGCGGCTATGCGGTCAAGGCCGACCCGTACCTGCTCAATGCCGCCCGGCTTTTCTGCGACCATATGGTTGCGCGCCAGGACCCGGGAACGGGCGTCTGGGCCCATGCCATCGGCGAGTGCGAACACAAGCCGCAGCACATGGGCGGCAAGGTTTTCATGAGCGGCGTGGACATGACCGCGCTGCGCACCCTCGATCTGATCGAGCCCCGAGATGACCTGAAGCACGCCATCGCACGAAACTGCGACTGGATGTACACGCGCATGTGGCACCCGGACGAAAACAACTTCCAGTACGCGCAATGCACCCAGTTCGACAAGAGCTCCACCCACGCGGGAACCTGGATGGCCTGCGAGGGCCTGGCGTATGCCTACGAACTGACGCGGGATGACCGCTACCGGGAGATGCTGGTGCGATCCCTTGGCGACAGCATGCAGCGCGGCCCTGGCGGCGAGGGTAAGACCTACGCCATGCAGATCCGCATGGTTCCGTATGCGCTGGCGATCCTGGAGCGCCTGGGGATGGACGAGCTTCCCCTGCCCCCGCCTCCGGCGCCCGAGGTGACCTGGGACCGCGGCCTGTACTTGTCACCGGCGGGCGGTCGGGTTGCGCTGTATGTCAACAACCGGGCGACTACTCCTGTTGCGGCTCGCGCGAAAGTGGTCTCGTTGCCGGAAGGATTGGCCGCGGCCAACGAGACAACGGAGTGGACCGCCGCGCCGGGGAGGGCAGCAGGCCCGGTGATTGGCTTCACCGGCAAGGCGCAGGACGGCGCGAAGGTGGTGCTGGAGTACGAGGTGGGGCAGGTGAGGGGCAAGGCAGAGATCCCTGTGCGCAATGCCGTTGCGGTGGAGATCGGGCAGGGCGCGGGGTATATCGGCGTGCCTCCCGATCCGCTGGGACTTGCCCTGGGGAAGCTGGGCATCGACCTGCCCGTCGTTGAGAAGCTGGACGACGCCACGTTGGCCGAGTTCGGCGGCCTGATTATCGGCGCGGAGGCTCACTTTAAGGGCTTCGCGGGCCTGAAGCAGAACCCGTATGCGCTCGCGGACTTTGTCCTCTCCGGCGGGCGCGTGGCCATCCTGCAGCTTCAGGATTCCGATTACGAGACGGGCTATCTGCCCTTCGACATCCAGGTACACGAGGACGCCTCGAGCCTGGGCCGGATCACGTTGCCCGACCATCCGCTGTTCACGCGGCCCAATCGGGTGGAGTCGCTTTCGGGGGCGGTTGAGTACGACCGGCTCACGGGCGCGGGCGCCGGATGGCAGGTGCTGGCGGTGGACGCGGGCGGCGCGCCGGCGATCATCCACGCGAAAGCGGGCAAGGGTGAGGTCGTGGTGGTGCAGGCATCGGTGGATCGCTACATCACCGGCGAGGTCAGCCCGGCCGGCACGCTTCGGGTCGAAGATTGCGAGGCGTTCCTGCGCAACCTGGTGGAGTGGGTGAGGGGGCGGGGATAGCTGGTGCGGGGCTCTTGTTAAGGAGCTTCGGGACGCCTTGACTTCTCGGCTCAGACGGTCATAATGCGCGTCTGTCCGAGCCGTCGCAATCCCCAAACGGAGGCGTCCGTCATGACACGTCGTGGTTTCACACTGATCGAGTTGCTGGTCGTTATCGCGATCATCGCGATCCTTGCCGCAATCCTCTTCCCGGTCTTCGCCCGGGCGCGGGAGAAGGCCCGTCAGACCAGTTGTCTGAGCAATATCAAGCAGTTGTCCATGGGCTTTGCGATGTATGTGCAGGACTACGATGAGCGTCTGGGCCGTTACTGCTCCTGGCTCGTGGGCAGTTCCTGGAACACCGCAAATGACAAGACCAACCTGAACAAGGGCGTGGAGCCGTATGTGAAGAACACCCAGATCTTCCTGTGCCCGAGTTTCGCCGGCAGCTACCGCTACGGCCCGAACGGCGCCTGGACCCCGTGCGGCTCCTACGGCTGGAGCATCAATGCCACCCGGGATTTCCCCTCACTGGCGCAGTTCAAGGAAGTCGCGCAGACCATCATCCTCGCCGACAGCAGCAGCGGCGGTTGCTGGATGGGCTACTACAACAACCTGATGTATTACACCACCGGCGTGCACAATGAGGGCGCCAATGTGGGCTTCCTGGACGGGCATGCGAAGTGGATGAAGAAGGACAACCTGGAGGACACCGCGGCCATCAACGGCATGTGGCGCGGCGCGGGGTGCCCTGGAGGGTACTGAGCGGCGCTCTCCCCGACGCGAAGACTGCAGATGAGTGTGGAACCGCCCGGCACGGACCCTCGTGCCGGGCGGCGTCTCAAGCGCGGCCGGCAGAGCCCTCCTTTCCTGATACCCACAAGGACTTCCCCTTCTCGCGGCGAACTGCCCGCGGAAGTCTGACGCTCCGAACCTGAAAGGACCACCGAACATGGCCGAGTACCGCTCTCTCCTGCTGGGCTGCGGAGGACGGGGAACCGCGCACGCCCGGGCATACGCGCAACTGGCGAACATGCATCTCGTCGCCGTCTGCGACGCCATCGAAGAACGCTGCGATCGCTACCGGGAAACCTACAGCGTGCCTGAAGCCTACTCGGACTTCGAGCAGGCGCTGGATGCTGTCCGCCCCGATATCGTCCACGTGGTAACGATGCCCACTAACCGCGTCTGGGAGGCTGAGACCTGCGCGAAGTACGGTGCGAAGGCGATGATCGTCGAAAAGCCCGTTGCAGTTCGGCCCTCGGAACTGCCGGCACTGGAAGCCATCCAGCGGGACACCGGGCTGAAGATCATCGTGAACGCTCAGCGCCGGTACTACCCGCAGTTCCGGGACGGGACGATCCGCGACATCGTTGCGAACCGCATCGGCGAGCTGTACTTCGTCCGCGCCAGCACAAAGGGGAACATGATGGGCATGGGCCCACATACCATGGACCTGCTGCTCATGTTCCTGGGCGACGTGGCGCCCGAGGCGGTGTGGGCGACCGGGCATACTCTCAGCGACGAGAGCTACGAGCTCACCCACCGCGCGCCGCAGAGCATCATGGCCCAGTACTGGTTCCCCGGCGGCGTCCGCGCCATGTTTGACTGCTCACCCGATGCCCTGGGAACTCCCGGCGAACAGTCCTTCTGGATGCACCTGCATTTCGACTTCTTGGGAACTGAGGGGCGGCTGTATCTCACGCAGAACGCGGGGTATTGGTACCAGTCGAAGGGGATGGCCGAACCGGTGTGCGGGGAGAGCAGTTGGGATAGGCAGGAGGAAAACGGCCAGCGGGACTTCACCCAGGCGGTTGCGGACTGGCTGGACGGGGGCGAACCCCACCTGAACCGCCTGGAACTGCACGCGAATGCAGTCCGTGCCCTGCACGGGGCTCAGAAGTCGGCGTGGGTGCGCAACCGGGTGGAGTTGCCCACCGAATTCAGCGACGCCGAGTGGCAGCAGTACATCGACAGTCTGAGGTAGGGGAGAGTCCGGGCCGCCGCGTTCATTGGGCATACAGTGCAAACGGAACGGGCTCCCGGCGATCGGGAGCCCGTCTGGTGTTCAGATAGCACCACCTCCGCGCTACTCCTTGAACAGGTGCGGCGCGAAGGGTTCCAGATAGTCGCGCCATTCGGGACGTTTCACGGCCGCCCGGAAGGTAGGATAGTTGAGATATGGGATGAACCGGGGCCGGCCGGGCCGCTTTCGCAGTTTCATCCCGGCCTCGCTGGGCGTGCGGTTGCCCTTCTTGTTGTTGCATTCGGTGCAACAGGCGACCACATTCTCCCAGGTGTGTGATCCGCCACGGTCCTTGGGCAGCACGTGATCCAGGGTGAGCGCCTTGCCCCTGGCGCCGCAGTACTGGCAGGTGTTGGCGTCCCGCGCCATGATGCTCGACCGGGAGATGCGCACTTCCGGCAGGGGCCGCTTGACGAGGTAGTTGAGCCTGACCACGGTGGGCAGCCGCACGGCCGTGCTGGACGCCCGCAGCATCTTTCCGTCGTGCTCGATGGCCACGGCCTTCTCCAGGAACAGGAGTGCCACCGCGCGCTGCCAGGTGCACACGTTCAGGGGCTCGTAGTTCTGGTTCAGTACAAGTACGCGACCGTCCATGAAGGCCGTATCCCATCTCGCAACTGGTTTTGGTTGAAAAAAGCCCCGCCGACCGAAAATCGGGCGGCGGGGCCTGTGTTACCGCAGCATGCCGGTACGAACCGGCGCCTGGCTGAGCAGGAAGCCCACAGCCGCATGGCGGCCCCGCCGGCGAACGGCGAAGCACGCGGTTTCAAATGCTGGCACTGTCCGGAACTGGAAACTCGGCATGACCGGGTTATCGCTTCCTGTCTCGAGATCGGTACGCGGCGAATCGTAACAGACGATCTTGCGGCAAGTCAAGCGTGCGGAAAGCCTGTCATCAGGCCTTAACGCAGGCTGGGCTACCACTCGATTCCGGTGTGGGTCGGCTCGATGCCCGGGCCGTCCTCGTCGTAGCTCAGCGGCAACTCCACGGTCATGCCACCCTCGCGGCTGGAGCGGTAGATGGCCTTGATGACCTCGACCGCGCGGCGCGCTTCGGAACCGGGGATCTCCGGCTCCTTGCCGGTGCGGATGCACTCCACCATGTCCGCCACGTGCCGGGTATGGCCGGTGGCGGTGAGGCCGGCGGTGGGGTCGGCAGCGGTGCCCTTGTCGCCCTCGCCCTCGACTCCCAGGCCCTCTTCGCCCTTGACGTCCCAGACCGCAATCTTGTCACCGATCATCTTGATGGTGCCGTCGTCGCCGCTGACGTGGATGTCGCAGCCGTATCCGGGAGTGACCGAGGTGGTTCCCTCGATGACGCCCACAGCGCCATTGGTGAACTCAAGGATCGCGACAGCGGTGTCCTCAACTTCGATGTTGCGGACCAGCCGGCGGGCGTAAGCGCTGAGGCGCTTGACGTTGCCCATGATGTAAAGGAGCAGGTCGATGCCATGCACGCCCTGGTTCATCAGGGCGCCGCCGCCGTCCAGTTCCCATGTAGCCCGCCAGGCCCCGCTTGCGTAGTACTCATGGCTGCGGAAGTACTTCTGGTAACAGTCGCCCAGCACCAGCTTGCCCAGCTTGCCGCCCTGGACAGCCGCCCGCATCCGCTTTGAGCTGGCATAGGTGCGCCGCTGGAAGACGCCCGAGAGCTTCACATTGTTGCGCGCCGCGGCATCGATCATCGCGTCGATCTTGGCGAGGGTGATGTCCATCGGCTTCTCGCAGAGAACATGGCGGCCCATATCCATGGCCATGATCGCGTGTTCGGCGTGCAGCCCACTGGGGGTGCAGACGCAGACTGCCTGGATCTCGTCCATCTTGAGCATCTCTTCGATGCTGCTGAAGGCGCGAACTCCGTCTCCGGCATCGTCTGCGAACTTCTGGGCCAACTCAGGCACGATGTCGCAGCATGCCACCAGTTTGGCGCCAGGGGCGTCCTTGATGGCTGAGCGGTGGGTCGGGGCGATGACGCCGCAACCGATGATACCGAAACCGACTTCTTCAATCGCCATTGTCACGGTCTCCCTTGTGGACTGTCGCGGCTATCTCGCCGCGCGTTTCCCTGCATGCGGGTAGCCCCGGGCCGGGGCTACCCCGCAGTGTGCCGCGTTACTCGCCCGAACTGAGACCTTCGAGGATCTGGAACATGCAGATCATGTTCTCCGCGGTGGCGTCTACCACGTCGGAGGTGATGTCCTCGCCCATGGAGCCCTTGAGCCAGCTGCCGTTCTGCAACTGGGCCTCGAGCAGGTTGTTCGCCACAGCCAGCGCGATGCGCCGGTAATTCTGGTTTCCAGTGGCGCTGAACAGCAGGGCAGCCGCCCAGCCCACGAAACCACTGCGCTCGCTGGTGTAACGGTCGGGACCGCCGCTGTCCACGAAGTGGAGGTAGGCCTGCGCAGCCTCGAGAGTCTTCGCCGAGCCCGTAACGTCTGCGAGTTTGACCAATAAACCCGCGGCCAGCGCCGGGACGTGGTACCACTGCTCAGGCTTGCCCACCTGCATCATCTGCTCGGCAGCGTTCTCTTCGCTGAACTCGGTGACGATCTGCCGCCCGGCGCGAGACTTGAAGAAGAGGCGTGCGGCCGGGGCGGGCTGGTTGCTGATCATGTACTCGAGGTATGAGCCGGCCTGCTCGGCGTCTTCAGCCCTTCCGCAGTACAGCAAGGCGAGCCCGCAGGCGGCAGTGGTGTGAATATCTTGTTCGCCGGTGACGGTCGCCGCCGGCCCGGCGGTGAAGAAACCGCCACTGTCCGGGTGCTGGAAGCTTCCGACGAAATCCACGGCTTTGAGCGAAATGCCGAACTGGCCGAGCCGCTGGGCTCCCGCGACAAGCCAGGCATTGGGGATCATGTAGTAGCGCTTCTGCAACGGAGAGCGGGGGAAGTGGCCCACAAAGTCGCCCTCGTCGTCGAGGACGCCCTCTTTGATGTACATGCAGAGTCTCTGGGCTCTTTCGGCTTGCCCCATTAGGGAAAGCGCGTAGGGGACCTTCGAGTAAGAGGCGATGCCCTGCTCAACAGGTTTGAACGACCCGTCCTCATTCTGCTGCGAGATGAGGAAGCGAGTAGCCTGAATAACGGACTGCCTGTAACCCTTGATGTCCATGGATCGGCGCTGCCTTTCGGTGATGACGGATTCGCATTGCCGGCCTGTGGTTGGGAGCGTAGTCTCAGTGGCGTCACCGGGGACAGAGCATCGGTTCGCCATAGCTCCGCGGCAGGCAAAAACGGCTGCCAGGGCCATCCACAGTGGCCCGCGCAGCAGCCCGACTTGCCATGATCTTGCCACGCCATTCTACCCCTTCGGGCAGGCAGTGGCAAGCTTGACTTGGACTATGGTACCGGGCTATAATCGTGATGGCAAGAGTCAGCGCGCACATGCAGACAGACCTTGCCAGGCGCACTTTCTCAGACGATACGAACCATGCAAAGGCCGAGCGGGGAAGTTCGGCCCAGGGTGCTGAACGCGTGTCGATGGTCGCCGCCGCCGCCGTCCTGAGAGTGATGTTCAGGTGTCTGCGGAGGTCTTGTGTTATGGCGCAGCTCAGCGAGATCGACTTCGTGTATGGCCGGGCGCATGCCAGGTTAGCGGATGAAGAGCTTGTTGCCCACGCTCACAGCGGATGCAACGCCGCGGTGGAGTACCTGCTGGGCAAGTACCGGAGCTTGGTGGAGGGTAAGGCGAGCGCCTATTTCCTTGCGGGGGCAGACCATGATGACGTGGTCCAGGAGGGCATGATAGGGCTGTTCAAGGCCATCCGCGATTTCTCCGCCGAGCATCTGTGTGCGTTCCGCTCTTTTGCGGAGCTGTGCATAACCCGGCAGATCATCACCGCAGTGAAGACTGCCACCCGCCAGAAGCATTCGGCGCTCAACGCCTACGTGTCCATAGACCTGCCCGTCAGTGATCAGGAGGAAGACCGGACATTCGGTGAGACTCTGGTCAATGCGGTCTGCGACGGCCCGGAGGGCGCAGTGGCCGGTCGCGAGTTGCAGGTGCTGATCCGCAAGCGGATCGAGCGAGACCTGTCCCGGCTGGAAAGTGGGGTTCTTCTGAGGTATCTCGAAGGCAAGTCCTACGGGGAGATCGCCTCGGATCTCGGCTTGCAGGTGAAGCAGGTGGACAATGCTCTGCAGCGAGCGAAGAAGAAACTGGCGCGGTGTTCGGAGGGTCTCTCAACGGCCTGAAGCATGACGCCGGGCCGGCGTAGCTCAGTTGGCAGAGCAGGGCACTTGTAATGCCCAGGTCGTCCGTTCGAATCGGATCGCCGGCTCCAAACGGCTGTAGAGTCCGTTCGCGGCGAGAGCGAAAAATGCTCTTGCAATGCGTTCAGGGCCTTGCTATACTGCAAGTCCGCGTCCGGAAGGGCGCGGTCGTTTGCTTGACGGACTGGAGTGTGGAGGGGTGCCCGAGTGGTTAAAGGGAGCGGACTGTAAATCCGTTGGCTGACGCCTACGGGGGTTCAAATCCTCCCCCCTCCACCATATTCCTTCCCTCAGGCCGCGCCGGTCGTCAGGGCACAGAGGATCCCTACCCGACATAGCCGTTCAGCTCGCCCAGTCAGCTGGCCGGCAGGCAGGTTGAACGTCGGGTTTCCTTGTGTGTTTGGCGCTTGTGCTTCCCCGCCCACGTAGCTCAGTCGGCAGAGCGTGTCCTTGGTAAGGACAAGGTCACCGGTTCGACCCCGGTCGTGGGCTCCATCTGCAATCCTGTACGAGGCGAGACCTCGCCTCGTCTTCTGTATTTGAGACAGCCGCAAACCTGTAAGTAGTGACCAGATCCGGAGGTAGTCTCGACCATGGCCAGGGAGAAGTTCGAGCGAACAAAGCCGCATGTGAACGTGGGGACCATCGGTCACGTCGACCACGGCAAGACCACCCTGACGTCGGCGATCACGAAGTGTCTGGC
>Ga0067045_1029559_pt1 | contig 19799 bp, 14 predicted proteins | sample TerdegcTABiofilm_FD_59184 | JGI IMG/M metagenome (GOLD analysis project Ga0067045, IMG submission 59184) | Combined Assembly of (Gp0054472, Gp0054536) Wastewater bioreactor microbial communities from Singapore -Terephthalate degrading... | reverse complement strand
CACGCCAGCCGCCGATGGCCACGCTGGGATCCCAGCCGGCGCGCAGGAGCATGGCCGCCAGCATCGAGGCCGTGGTCGTCTTGCCGTGGCTGCCGCTGACGGCGATGGTGGCGAACTGGCGCGACAGCGCCCCCAGCAGCGCCGCGCGGCTGACCAGCGGAATGCTCGCCGACCGAGCGTACTCGAGCTCGGGGTTGTCGTCGCCCACGGCGGCGGAATACACGACGACATCGGCCCCGCGCACCCTGTCGACCGCATGCCCCACCTGCACGTCGAAGCCATCGCGCTGCAGCGCCACCACAGTCTCCGAGGCCCGGGTGTCGCTGCCGCTCACGCGGCAGCCGAGAGCTGCAGCCAGACGCGCCAGCACCTCCATGCCCGCCCCGCCGACCCCGACGAAGTGCGGCCGCGCGTACTGGCCGAGAAGCGGCTTCACCAGGGCCTCCGCACCATGGCAGGCCCCTCCCGCTCTGGGACGCTGTCGAAGCTCCGAGGCAGCGATCGGTCACGCGAGATACCCATCAGGATGCCGACGCCCGCCAGGTTCACCAGCAGCGAGGTGCCTCCGTAGCTGATGAAAGGCAACGGCAGACCGGTGGTGGGCAGCAGCCCGGTCGCCACCCAGGTGTTGAGCAAGGCATTCGTGGCGAAGATGGCGGTGATACCCGCGGCCAGCAGGTGCGAGTGATAGGTCGGAGCCTGGCGCGCGATCCTCAACCCCTGGATCGTGAGCGCTGCGAACAGGCCGACCACGCTCAGAGTCCCGAGCAGCCCCAGCTCCTCGCCGATCAGGGCGAACACGAAATCCGTGTGCGGTTCGGGCAGATACCGGAACTTCTGGACGCTGTTGCCCAAACCCACGCCGGACCATCCGCCGAGGCCCAGGGCGATGAGCGCCTGCCGCAGTTGGTAGCTGCCCCCTTCCAGAAACTCGGTGAGGCGTTTCACCTGATAGGGCTTGAGCAGCAGGGACAGAGCGAGCGCCGGCACGCTCCCACTGGCCGCGAGGATCGCCAGGTGCTTGGTGCGGCCGCCCCCCAACCAGATCATGGTCAACCCCAGAGTGCAGACCACGACCGAGGTGCTCAGGTCCGGCTGCGCGGCGATGAAGATCACGCACACTCCCGTGGTCGCCAGCAACGGCAGCAGTCCGCGCCGGAAGCCGCAGATCGCGTGCTGCCTGCGCACCAGCGCATCGGCCAGGTAGATGACGATGCCCAGCTTCATGAGCTCGGACGGCTGGATCCACACCCCGGGGCCGATCTGAAGCGAGCGACCGGCACGACCAGTGCCGACAACGAGAACTGCTCCCAGCAGGACCAATCCACCCAGCAGGATCAGCCGCCCGCCTCGCTGCCACCAAGAGACCGGCACACAGGCTACGAGCACCATGATCACCACGCCCATGACCGCCCGCTGCGCCTGTCGCTGAACGAAGAACTCGGGATCGGCGTAGCGCGCCCGGGCCAGCGCCGAGCTCGCGCTGAAGACCATGGCGAGCCCCAACCCCGCCAGGACGAGCGCAAGCAGCGCCACGTGGACCCCCGACCTCTGCAAGGCGCGTCTGTCAGGCAGGATGCTGCCAGCCAACGATGGCGTCGAGACAGGAGTCGAGCGCCACGGATGGGCAACCAGCGATGGGCGCATAGTCGTTCGCAAGCCGTTGTCGGGGAAGAGCGGTCCCGTGGGGGGGAACGCCGAACAGCGCGGCCCGTTCGGGGCCGGTCCACCGCTCGTGCCAGCACCACAGGTGCCCTAGCGCAGCACCGCAGCAGCGACCTCGTCCAGCCTTGTGGCCCGCGAGCCCTTGACCAGCACCAGATCCCCCGGACGCAGCAGCCCCTGCAGGCACTGGACCAGAGCATCTCTGTCCTCGAAATGGCGCACGGCCGCGGCCGGCATCCCAGCCTCTGTCGCTCCCGCCGCGGTGTGCCGGCTGAGAGGTCCGACGGTCAGCAGCAGCGCCATCCCGCTCGCCGCGACCTGGTGTCCCACCTGGCGATGCAGGTCTGGACCACTCGGCCCCAGCTCGAGCATGTCGCCCAGCACCGCTATGCGGCGCTGGGCCTGCATGGCGGCCACCAACTCGAGGGCAGCGCGGACCGATTCCGGGTTGGCGTTGTAGCTGTCGTCTAGCAGCGACCACCCCGCGCGGCGGTGCAGCGCGGAACGCATGGACACCGGCTCGAACTGCGCCAGTGTCGCGGCGATCTCGGGCCACGCTATGCCGTGCAGATGTCCCGTGGCGGCTGCCGCCAGCGCGTTGTAGACGTTGTGCGTACCCGGAATGCGGAGGCCGAACGGGGTGTTCTGTAGAGAGAAGTGGCCGCAGCCATCCTGGTCGAGGACGAGTCCCTCCCCACGAAACGCGCTCTCGCACCGAAGACTGAAGCCAAGGAGCCTCCCCTTTGTTACTCTTGCCTCCCTGGCCACGACACAGTCATCGGCGTTGATGAGAGCGGTCGAAGACTCGTCCAGATACTCCAGGATCTCCCCTTTGGCCTTGGCCACTCTCTCTACAGTGCCGAACACCCCCAGGTGCGCAGTCCCGATGTTGAGCAGCACTCCGAAGTTGGGCTGCGCGATGGAACATAGGTAAGCGATATCGCCCACCTGCCGGGCAGCCAGCTCCAGAACCACTGCCTGGCAGGAGGAATCGAGCTCCAACAGCGTCTTGGGGACCCCGATCTCGTTGTTCTCGTTGCCGCGGTTCTTGAGCACCCGGACATGGGGAGCAAGTACCGCCGCGATCATCTCCTTGGTGGTCGTCTTGCCGGCACTGCCCACCACCGCGATCACCGGCAGCGAGTACCGCCTCCGATAGTTGCGGGCTACGGCACCCAGCGCCATCAGCGGCGAGCTCACGGCGAGCAGCGTTCCCGCGAGCATCGGCGCCTGGACGGCAGCCCACGAACGCTCGACAATGGCGGCCGCGGCCCCCCGCTGCAAGGCGCTGGCGACGAACTCGTGACCGTCGAAGCGTTCGCCGCGCAGAGCCACGAAAACGTCGCCCGGCGCCACGGTCCGGCTGTCGGTGGAGAGCCGGGCCACCGCGATCGTCTCCGGAGCGCGGGCTAAGATACCAACAACCTGCGCATCCGTCCACTCGATAATGTGGCGAAGGGCAACCCCTTGCATCACGATCCCCTCGGGACCACAACATGCGGCGTAGATAGCAACTCGCGTGCCACAGTCACGTCATCGAACGGGTAGGTGCGTCCGGCCACTATCTGTCCCTGCTCGTGGCCCTTGCCAGCGATAACCACCGTGTCCCCCGCCACTGCCTGCGCCAGCGCGAACTGGATGGCCTCTCGGCGATCGGCATTGACCACCGCCCGCTCGGGTCTGGCCATCCCCTCCAGAATCGCCGCGATGATCGCCTCCGGCCGCTCGCTGCGGGGATTGTCGGACGTCACCACGACGACGTCGGCGAGCTCCTCCACCACGCGCCCCATCAGCGGCCGCTTCCCCGGATCGCGATCCCCGCCGCAGCCGAACACGCAGAACAGCCGGCCCTCGGTGAGCTGGCGCGCAGCCCGCAGGACATTGCGCAGCCCATCGGGCGTGTGGGCGTAATCCACCACGACATTGAAGGGTTGGCCAGCGTCGACGGTCTCGAAGCGTCCCCGCACCAGCGGCAACGCGTCCAGCCCTCGCTGCACCGCTGCCCCATCCGCCCCCAGTTCCAGGCAGCAGGCAGCAGCCGCGGCCACGTTGTAGGCGTTGAACTCGCCTCGCAGGCCCGTGGTCAGCAACAGCGTGCCCCAGGCGCCTGCCAACCGCAGGCGCGTGCCGCCCGGGCATGGCTCGATCGCCGCCATCCGGTAGTCTGCGTCTGCCCCGCGTCCGTACGTGACCACCCGGCACGGGCACACCCCCCGCAGCGTGGAGGTATGCTCGTCATCCGCGTTCAGCACCGCCACCGCATCGCTCCCGAGGTCGACGAACAGCCGTGCCTTGGCCTGCAGGTACCGCTCGATCGTGCCGTGGAAGTCCAGATGGTCGCGGGTGAGGTTGGTGAACACGGCGCCAGCGAAGCGCAGTCCAGCCACCCGCTGCAGCACCAGACCATGCGAGGAGACCTCCAGCGCACAACTCCGGTGGCCGCTGTCGACCAGCCGGCGGAGCTGCTCGTGAAGGAGCGGCGCCTCGGGAGTCGTGTTGGGCAGAGCCCAGACACCGTCCTGGGCATGGACCCCAAGGGTGCCGATGTACCCGCACGCCTGACCCGCGGCGCTGAGCATGTGCCGCACCAGCAGCGCCGTGGTCGTCTTGCCGTTGGTTCCGGTGACCCCTACCAGACGGAGCGCGGCCGCCGGCCTGCCATGAAAAGCCGCTGCGATGTGCGCCAGCGCCAGCCGCGCGTCGCCGACGCGAACCACGGTGCACGACCGAACCGCCACGGGTTCCTCGACCACGACGGCCACGGCTCCCCGGTCCACCGCATCCGCGACGAACGCGTGCCGATCGCGTTCCTGACCGCCGCGCACCGCCACGAACAGACCGCCCGGCCGCACGCTCCGCGAATCGCAGAACACGCCACCGATCGGCAGGTCGGCGGTTCCGTCGAGCTGGTATCCGGGAACCGCCCGCAGCAGCTCGCGCAAGAGGACCTGGCCCATGGTCTCAGATCTCCGCCTCAGCCGCAGCCGCCGCACCGACGTTCAGCGCACGCAGCAACTGCGCCTGCCGGGCCAGGCCCGGAGGCATCTGCTCGCCGGCCAGCGAGTCGATGGCGCCCAGCGTACAGACGATCTGCACGAGGCTCTCTCTGCTGCACACGCCTGGAGCAGGATCCTGGGCCACCACCAGATCGCCCTGGCCTGCGAACACCACGGGCAGCCCCCGGAGATTGGCTTGGTAGTGAGCTGTCTGGCGCGTCATGCCGCGCAGGTCGGGGATCGAGGCGAACATCTCCTTCTCCGACTCGCGGTGTTCTTCTTCGCGGCGGAATCCAGGGCTGTCCGGCAGGTGCAGGATCCGCTCCACGACCCGGCGGAACGCGGGCGCAGCGATCGTCCCGCCCCAGGCATTGGCCCGCGGGTTGTCCACTACGATCAGACACAGCAGCTCCGGATCTTCGGCTGGCAGGAAACCGACGAACGAGACCACGAAGCTGTTCCGTTCGTACCCCCCGTTCTTGGAGGCCTTCTGCGCGGTGCCGGTCTTGCCGGCAATCGACACCCCCTCGATCCGGGCCAGCTTGCCGGTGCCGCGCTCGACCACACCCACGAGGATCTCGCGCATGCGCGCGGCCACCGCCGCGGAGATCACCTGCCGGACCGGCATGGGAGTCCGCGCCTCGTACGTGCCGTCCGGATGGATCACTCCCTTGACGATCTGCGGCGTCAGCAGCGTGCCGCCGTTGGCCACCGCGGCCACGGCCGTGGCCAACTGCAGTGCCGTGACGCTGATCTCCTGCCCGATGGCCATGGTCTCGAGCGTTCGATCCGACCAGTTCTGCACCTGGGCCAGCATGCCCGGCGCCTCGCCCGGCAGCTCCGTCCCCGTCCGCACGCCGAAGCCGAAAGACCGCAGGTGCTCGTACAATTCCTGCCGCGACAGCCGCTGCACGAACCGGATCGTGCCGATGTTGCTCGACTTCTCGATGACCTCGCGGAAGGTCAGAGTGCCATACGGATGGTGATCTTTGATCGTATGCCCGTTGGGCAACTGCAGGCGTCCTTGGCCGCAGTACATGGGTTCTTCCACGGACGCGCGCCCGTGCTGCAGCACCCCGGAGAGCGTGACGATCTTGAAAGTCGAGCCTGGTTCGTACGGGTCGGTTACCGTCCGGTTCCGATGGTAGTCGGCCGGAGCACTGCCTGGCTGGTTCGGGTCGAACAACGGCACGTTCGCCATGGCCAGGATCTCGGCCGTGCGGGGATCCATAATGATCCCCATGGCTCCGTCGGCGTGGGTGCTGTCGAGCGTCGCCGCCAGTTCCTGCTCCAGGATGTCCTGGTACACCATGTCCAGAGTCAGCACGACCGAGCAGCCGTCGCGAGGGGGCCGCATTTGCAGGGTGGAACCGGGCACGCGGACCCCGGTGGCGTCCACCTGCCATTCCTCCTCGCCATCGACCCCGCGGACCAGCTCATCCAGCGCGAACTCGAGGCCGTTGTTGCCGCGATTGTCGATGTTGGTGAACCCCAAGACCTGAGCGGCCAGCATGCCCTGCGGATAGCGACGCCGGATCTCGGGCTGAGTATGGACCCCCGCAAAGTCGCGACTCATGGCCCGCACGGCGGCCGTGCCGTCCAGCTGGCGGGCCAGGTACACGAAGCTCCTGCCACTCTCCAGGCCGCTCTGCAGTTGGCTGAGCAGACGGTAGGCCGGCTGGCCCGTCACCGCAGCGAGGTGGTCAGCCACCGCCTCCGGCTCCGTGACTTCCTTCGGATCCGCGAAGATCGACACCGAACGAACGTCGGCTGCCAGGATATCGCCGCGCCGATCCAGCAGACGCCCGCGCTCGGCCTTCACGGGGCCGCGGCGCAGGGCCTGTCCTTCGCACTCCTTGACATAGCGCTCGTGGGACAATACCTGCAGTTGGAACAGGCGCAGCACCAAGATCAGGCAGAGTGCGCCCCACACAGCCGCCACCACGCGCAGCCGCTCGTGCGCCGACTCAGCCGGCGAGGGAGTGTGGCTCAGAGGTCTCATTCGGGAAGGCGCCGGCCGACCGCATCGAACGTGAGCTGGTTCTGGTGCCCGACCGGGTAGCCCATGGCGAGCCGGCCCCGCGCGATCTGCTCGATCGTGCCGGGCTTCTGCCGGAACACGATCAACCCGAGCAGTTGGGCCCGCTCCTCGCGCAGACGGCTCGAACGGCGGTTGATCTGATCGATTTGCTGGGCGACATCGTCCAGCCGGACCTTGTTCTCCAGGAACAGGATGCTGCTCCCCACGCACAACCCGACCCACAGTGCCGTGCGGCCAATGGCCAGCATGGGCTCTCTGAACGAACGCCGGCGCTTGCTCATCGCCATCACCTCACAGTTTCTCGTAGACCCGCAGGCGCGCGCTGCGGGCCCGAGGGTTGGCCGCTATCTCGGCAGCGGTTGGGCGCAGCGGGCGGCGCACAGCCCGGCGAAAACTCGGCCGGCGGCCGCACGTGCAGACCGGCGCTCGCGGCGGGCACACGCAGCCCCGGACCAGGGCCTCCATCTTGCGCTTCACCACCCGGTCTTCGCCCGATTGGTAGGTGAGCACCACCAAACGGCCGCCGGACTCCAGCAGGGCCACCGCCTGGTCCAGCCCCCGCTCGAGCTGGACGAGCTCATCGTTGACCGCAATGCGGATGGCCTGGAACACGCGAGCGAGCGTCTTGCTGGGCGAGGCCGGACGGGTGGACATCACCGCGGCGCGCAGATCGGCGGTGGTCTGCAGGCCCCCGCTAGCGCGGCAGCGGACGATGGCCCGCGCGATGCGGCGGGCGCCCCGCTCCTCGCCGTATTCGCGCAGGACGCGGGCGATCTCTGCCTCGGAGGCGCGGGCGAGCCAGGTCGCCGCGGTCTCCGCTTGGGTATCGTCCATGCGCATGTCCAAAGGGCCCGACGCCCGGTGGCTGAAACCGCGTCTCGGCTCGTCGAGTTGGTGCGACGACACGCCCAGATCGAGCAAGACCCCGCGCACCGACTCGATTCCCCAGCGGCGGCAGCAATCGGCCATGGCAGCCAGCTCCGCCTTCTGCACGTGGACACGGTCTCCGAACGGAGCCAGTCGGTTCGTGGTCTCGGCTACGGCCGCCGCGTCGCGATCCATGGCGACCAGGCGCCCGGACGGGCCCAGAGCCGCCAGGATGGCCGCGCTGTGGCCACCGCCGCCTGCGGTCGCGTCCACGTACGTGGCGGCTGGATCCACCACCAGTTGCTCCACCGCTTCCTTGGCCATGACAGGTACGTGGAAACCCATCCTCGTCGTCTACAACGGGTAGTTCGGGGCGACCTTGTCCATCCTGCTGTTGGCTTCTTCCATCACGGGTCGCCACTCCGCCGGATTCCACATCTCCATGCGGCTCAGTTGCCCCACGATCACCATCTGATCGGTGATGCCGGCTCGATCCAGCAGTTTGCGCGGCAGGGTGATCCTTCCCTGCCGATCTATGCGTGCCTCTGCAGCCTGGGAGAGCATGCCCCGCTCCAGCAGTCGGGCATCGGGGTCAGTCTGGGGCCATTGCTCGATCTTGGCAGCCATCTTCTCCCAGACCGTCAGCGGGTAGGCATTGAGACAGCGGTCGAAGCCCCGCACGATGATCAAGGTATCCGCCGCCTCGGGAGGCATGTTGCGGCGCAGCTCGGCAGGGACGAAGATGCGTCCCTTCTCGTCTACTGGGACGTCGTACTCCCCCAGAAACTGCCACATGGCCTGGGCTCCCCGTGCGGCTCGGAGGACCCTCCCCTATACACCCCTGAGCTCCCTCGAGCACCACTTTGCTACAATATTACTGCGAGCATGCCGTCGGTGTCAACCTTTTTTTGGCGATCCTCGCTGGCCACCCAGGTTGGCCACTGGCGCCTGGCCACCCGGCTCGGCGGAGGTCTCCGGCAACGCCGGCCACGTCGGAGCCCAGGCACCGCCTGCCGCGGTCCGGCCGCGCCAGACGCTGGCGACGCCAGGGTGCGCAGCTCTCGGTTCGGCTTGGTGCTCGCGCGAGGCTCCTGCGCTTCGAGCGAGGCGGGCGCGAACGAGCCTCCGCGAGGCGAACCCGCCCGCGCCAGGCGCTCCTTGTCCATCGGTTGGCACTGCTTCTGGCGACTGCTGGCCCGAGGGCGGCGCCACGCCAACGGCAGAGGTGGGATGCGGGGCAGAATGCCAGCCGCCAGCCATGCGGCCAGGGCGATGGCCGCCGGCCCGGTGGGCGATCTGGTTGACCCTTCGGCGAGTCGCCGGCCCGACCCACGACGGAACAGGCCGGCCGTGCGGAACAGCGGGATATCAGCGGGCGAAACAGCGAAATCGCACCGGAGCCGAACCCGGTCTCCGCCCGTCAGAAAGAAGGCGCCCAGCTTCGGTCTCTAGGCCAAGACCTTTTCCACCACAGCGCGGTAGATAGTCCTGCCTTGGGCGAGGTACTTGTCTTCGTAGTTCGTGCGGGCCCCGCCCCAGGCTGCCTCGACGGGTCGCAGGCGGGACCGCTGCGCGAGGGCCTCCTGCATGCTCTCGAAGTACTCGGCATGGTCCGTGACCAGCCACAGGCGGCCGCGGGGACACAGAGTCCGCTCGACCTCGTCCAAGAAGGATGGGTTCACCAGACGCCGCTTGTGGTGCCGCTTCTTGGGCCAGGGATCCGGGAAGAGCACATGGATGGCTGCCAGCGACTCGCTGGCGACGAAGAACTCGATGAACTCCCGTCCGTCGGCCTTCACGAAGCGCACATTGGTCAGACCTCGCCGCCAGCCACGCAGCGCGGCCAGGCGGAGGTACTTGCCGGCCCACTCGACGCCCACATAGTTCGTCTCCGGATGGCCGGCTGCCGCATCCAGCAGGAACCTCCCTTTGCCAATGCCGATCTCCAGCTCCACGGGGTGGTCCGAGCCGAACACCGCACGCCAGTCCAGCACTGGATCGAGCTCGCAGTCCCGATCCAGGTCCAGCAGCAGCGGCGAGGAATCATGGCTCATGGGCGCGTTCCCGGATCCTTCGGTCGAGTTGGCCGTCTGCGCGCGGACGAACACACCGGACATGCCGACAGTGGGCCAATATCGCCGCCTTGCGCTGCCGTATCAAGGCCTGCAAGCTTGGGGTGATCTGGCGACCCAGCGAAAAGCCTCGTCGGGCGCGATCTGGCTGCGAACAGATGCCGGCCCACCGCGCTACGGGCGCCATGTCCTCCTGCGGCGCCGCCGATTCCGGTCGACGTCCCGCACGTCCACAGGTGCGCCGGTTCTTTGGTCGACGGGACGCGTGGGGACGGAAGGCCGCGCGCATCACACTCCGGACAAGAGACGATGAACATCCATCTCGTGCAGGATGCCATGTGGCAGGCGGTGCACCAGCAGGTTGTCCCGGGGATGGTCCTGGGCGTCTCGCAGAGAGCGGACGGCCCACATGTCCTGGCGGCCGGCTCTGCCACTCTGCTTCCCAGCCCAGAACCGATGCGGGCCGAGACTTTGTTCGATCTCGCCTCGCTGACCAAGGTCCTGGCCACCACCACGCTGTGCATGCGCCTGCTGGAGCGCGGAGTGTTCGATCTCGATGGCCCGCTCCAGCACGTCGCGCCCGAGCTGTATCGCGGCCGCATCGGTCAGCTCACCCCGCGCCTGCTGCTGCTGCACGCGGCCGGGTTCCCTCCCTCGATCACCTTCTACAAGGGACAACCCCCGCGCGTGGCGGACGGCCCGACCAGGCGCGCCAGAGTCTTGGCGGCAGTGCGTTCGGCCGAGCTGGTGTACGAGCCGGGGACCGAATCGCGGTACAGCGACGTGGGGATGATCCTGTTGGGCGACGTGCTCGAGCAGGCGTGTCGCTGCCGCCTCGACGAGCTGTTCGAGCGGGAAGTTGCCGAGCCTCTGGGGTTGGCGAACACCTTCTTCCGCCACCTGCTGGCGCCGCTGCCCAAGGCCGAACGCCCGGTCGAAGCGTTCGCCGCGACCGAGAGGTGCGCCTGGCGGGGCGAGCTGGTCCGGGGATGGGTGCACGACGAGAACGCCTACCTACTCCTGGGGGTGGCCGGCCATGCCGGGCTGTTCTCCACGGCAGCCGACGTGCTGCGTCTCGGCAGCGTCCTGCTCGCTGGCTACCACGGACGCACCGACTACCTGCAGGCCGCCACGGTGCGCGCCTTCGTCCGGCGCCACGACGAGGTGCCAGCAAGCGACCGCGCTCTCGGCTGGGGAACGCCCTCGCCCGGCGCGTCGTGCGGCAGTCGCTTCTCGCCGCAGGCATTCGGACATACTGGGTTCACCGGCACTTCGGTGTGGATCGATCCCGAGTTCGAGCGCGTGGTCGTCCTGCTGGCGAACCGGGTCCATCCGAGCCGCCACAACGTGGCTTTCCTGGACTTTCGGCCCGGCTTCCACGACCTGATCGTCGAGGCTCTGGGCTCGGACTAGAGCGCTCGCATCGGGGCCGGGAGTGCGGCCCGTGAACGGCTCGTGCGCGCGGCACCCGGCCCCGCAGCAACGGCAGTGCGGGGCTCCACCCTGGCGCGAGGCACAGGGCGAACGCTGCCGCGAGTGGAGCCAACGACGGGTTCGCGCTCCTGGAGGGCAGCGCAAGCCTGCGCAGGCGCGACACGCGGCGGGTGCAACCACCGGGCAGCAGCGCGCGTCCATGGGAATGACGGCCGGAATGACGGCCGTGCACCCTGCCCGAGATCCATCGTCGTCTGCCGGGGCGGGTGCCGGGGACGCTGCTTCGAGCCCACCGACCGCGGGAGCGAGGCGGCGGTCGGCGGCCCTGCTGGTTGGTCGCTGGCCGGCGCCGACGCGCTCACTCGAGCGACGGAGATGCCGATGCGCGCTGTGCTGGTCCTCTTGCTGACGTGGTCGGCGGCCGCGCAGGCCACGACGGTGGAACGCCTCGCCTTGCCGGAGTTGGTGGCGCGGGCCGAGACGATCTTCGTGGGCTCTTGCACGGCGATCGAAGAACAGACGATCGACGGACGGCCCTACCAGCTCTATCGCTTCCGGATCGCGGAGACGCTCAAGGGACGCCCGGTCGCGGTCGCCGAGTGCCACCTGCCCGGTGGACGCGTGGGCGGGATGCGGGCCACGTACGCGGGCATGCCGCTGTTCCGCGTCGGCGACGAGTCCGTGGTCTTCCTCAGCCGCCCCGACGACACGGGCTTTGCCTGGCCCCTGGGTCTCGGACAGGGGTATTTCCGCATCCTCCGCGACCCGCAATCAGGGAAGGCCCGGATCCAGCAGATGCTCGACGGGCTGCATCTGGCCGAACCCGGAGCTGCCAAGGCCGCGGCCGCGAACGACCAGACCCCGCTGGTGCCTGTGGAGGATTTCCTGCGCCTGGTGCGCGACCTGGTCCGCGCCCAGATGCCGGCAACGAGGCCCGAATGAGGTCCTCGCGCGTCGGCCGCCTGCTTCTGGCAGCGGCCCTGGTCGGGGCCCTCGCCCGACCGTCCAGCGCCTTCCTGGTGCAGACCTTCGACGGTCCGAACGGGCGCGTCCAGGAACGCTGGCTCAAGCCCGAGCAGATCGGGTACACGCTGCACAAGGCCGGACCACCGGGGCTGCCGCCGGAGAGCGTGCAGCAGGCGCTGCGCGAGTGCTTCGAGGTCTGGGAAGAGGTACCCACCTCGCGCGCGGCCTTCGTCGACCGCGGCATCAGCTACACCCGCGTGCCGGACGAACGCGATCGGGTGAACCTGGTCTATTTCGATTCGACGGGCACCTATCTGCAGGCGCCGCCAGGTTCGGGTGTGATCGCCTTGACGCGGATCGTCGCCGACGACCTCACTGGCGCCATCCTGGACGCGGACATCGTCTTCAACGCGCGGGAGTTCCGCTTCGTGCTGGGCGGCGCCGTCGACGCGCGGACGGTGTACCTGCAGGACGTCGCGGTCCACGAAATCGGGCATCTGCTGGGGCTGGAGCACACGCCGCTGGACGGCCCGGCGACCACGCGTCCTACCATGTACCCGTTCTACCGCAATGACGGTCCCGGTGAGGCTTGCACTCTGGAAGCCGACGACGTGGCCGGCGTCAGCTTTCTCTATCCGACAGCGGATTTCGCCGCAGCCACGGGGACCATCAGCGGTCAGGTCACCCGGCCGGACGGCAGCCCGATATTCGGCGGCCACGTGGTGGCGCACGACGCGACGACTGGGGTGCGCATCAGCACCGTCTCGGGATCCGAGCCGCAAGCGCCTGGGACCGGTCGATACACCCTCCACGGCCTTCCTCCCGGGAAGTACGTGCTGCGCCTCAGCCCGATTGCCGGCTCGATCACCGACGAGAACTTCGGGGGCATCTTCACCGGCTTCGACACCGATTTCGCGCCCGAGTACTTCGAGGATGTCACCGAAGCCCGCCTGGCCACCGTGCTCGAGGTGCGTGCGGGCCAGGCCCTCACCGCCATCGACTTCGTAACCGGCGAGTCGACCACCGGTGGCCCACAGGTGGACTTCGTCACCGTTCTGGCGAACACGCCCGACACCACTGGCCCCTATCGGGTGGAGGTGCGCGGCGCGCAGATCGCAGCGGCGACCGTCCACTATCGGAGCACGCGCGCGCCTGCCGTAGCTCGGCTTCCCCTGCTCGCCCAACAGCCCGGCTCGTACGTCGGCGCCTTGGCTGGTCAGCCGCGCGGCACGCGCATCGAGTACCGAGTGGAGGTGCGCGGTCCGACCGGCCAGTCCCGCGTTCTTCCTTCTGCCGAGGGCTGGTTCGCTTTCGAAATCATCGCGCTGTCGGGAGCGCCGCTAGCCTTTGCGGCCCTGCGCGGCGCGGACGCCATCGCCGTGCTCGACACCGGACCGCTGTCCGAGATCGCCAGGGTCCAGGTGGGTGACGATCCGATCCAGGTGGTCCTGGACCAGGCGGGGCATCGGCTGTTCGCAACCAGCATGGCGTCGAACGAGATACACGCTATCGATACGGGCACGTTCCAGGTCGTGCAGCGCTTCGTTACCCCCGCAGGACCGCTGGATCTGGCCTTGTCTCCCAGCCGGGACCGCCTGTATGCGACGTGCCCAGATGCCGGTGTCGTCTTCGTCGTCGACCAACGCACCGCAGCCACTGGAACTCTGCCGCTGACGACCAGCGAGGTCCGCCCGTACGGGATCGCGGTGACCGAGAAGGCGGTGTACCTGACCGACACCAATCGGGACCGAGTGATCGTCGTCGAGCGGTCCGATGGAACCAGCTACGCCATCGCCGTGCCCGGCCTCCCCAGAACCCTGGCGTTGAACCCCGCACGCACGCGGGCGTACGTGACCAGTCTCGGCTCTGGGCAGGTGACCGAACTGGACCTGGAGCGGGGAGAGGTTGCGGCGACGATCCAGGTACCGGCTTCGGGGACCTTCGCCGCAGCGGTGCACCCATCCGGGTCCAAGCTGTACGTCACAGCGCACGACGACGCCCGGCTGATCGTGATCGATCTGCCGAGCCGACAAGTTGCGCGGAGCCTGAGCGTGGGGGCCGATCCGCGAGGACTGGCGTTCACGCCGGCGGGTGACAGGCTGTTCGTCACCAGTGCCGCGGCGAACCTGATCGCTGTCGTCGACGCTGCCGCGGACACCCTCCTGACCGCGGTGTCCAGTGGCGCGGGACCGCGCGGCATCGCCATCGACACAGCCCCAGCCGCGCAGGCTGAGTCCGGGGCGGGTGGTGGCGTCACCGCAGCCCCCGGCATTGCCTCGCCCTACCCCAATCCCTTCAACACCGTCATCCATTTCCTCTACAGCGTGCCGGCACTGCCCGATGGTCCCGGGTTGGTGGCATTGGAGGTCTACAACATCCTCGGCCAGCGCGTGCGCACGCTGGGCTCGTACACCCTGCCGGCGGGGGTCTACCCAGGCGACTGGGATGGGCACGACGATCGCGGGAATCAGCTCCTCAGCGGGGTGTACATGATCCGCCTGCGGGTCGGCGGCCTGCAGGCCGTGCGCCGAGTCGTGCTGCTGCGCTAGACCAGCCACGCCCGATCTGCCGAGCGACCCTGCTGCAGCCGCCCCGATCGCCGCGACCTCCCGACGAGCATGAGCACCGGGCCATCTGCGCCGCGACCCACGTCGTGCACCCACAGCCGGCCCATGGGCAACGCCGGCGTCCAGCGCCGGAGAGACGCTCGCTAAGGCTCGTCAGCCGCGGCATTCCCCGCCTGGACCAGGCCTGCGACCCAGGCCACCAGCTCGGCAAAACGGCGGTCGGCGACTGGGCCCGCCTGCGGACACGAGGCCCGCTGGCGGTGCCAAGGCAGCACCTCCGTGCGATAGCGCCGCTCGACGAGTTCCTGCTGCGCGGCGGGCAGGCGCGGGATGCGCAGCGACCGAATCTCGGCGAAGCTGATGTTGGGAGTGCCGACGCCACTGCTCAGACTGCGAATCTGTTGCCGGCCGGCCTGGGTCTTCAGATAGCACCACACATAGAACGGGTTTAGTCCTTCCAGCCGAATCAAATCCACGAAACAAGTGACATTGGCGGGCTGTTCGTCGACCCAGACGCCCATGCGGTTCTTCCCGAGCGCACCCACGCCGGAACGCGCCATGAGCAGGTCGCCTGGCCGCACGCGGCTGCGCTCGGGATCGAACACGCTGTCAGGTTCCACCCTCAACGTATTGGCATCCAGCGCGATCCCTGATTCGGCCAGATCGCTCTGGCGGACCAATGGCACACCTCCCTCCAGGTGCTGCGGGCGACGCCCGGTGACGATGGGGCCGTACGCCAGGTGAGCGATGTAGTCGCCCAGCCGCAGCCACCCACCCGCTGGCGCCTCCCGTTCGCGCGCGATGTCACCGAGCCAGAATGCCGGATCCCAGCGACAGCCCACCAGCCGCTCCCCGTCCAGCTCGACGGCCGGGCACGCTCCGGATCCGCCACGATCCCCCAGAGCGGCCGCCGCCGCAGCCTCTGCCCAGAGGGGATCCAACGGGTTGCCCGCCGAAGCGTCCACCAGGCGCACCGAAGCACGCGAGCCGATCGCTGGCGGTGTCCGCTGCAGGAACACCGCGCCCGCCCAAGCATTGAGTCGCCGCCCCCGGAAAGCTGCTACCGGAAGGGCCACGACCGCCCGCACCTGGCAGCATCGCAGGACCCAATCCCGAGCCCATTGCAGGCGCGCGTTCGCCAGATAGCCGTTGGGCATGATCAGCCCCACGACGCCATCGGGGGCCACGAGCTGCAGCGCGCGCTCGAGGAAGAGCACTTCGATCGGACAAGCGGCCAAGGCTGCCAGGCGCGGGCGCGCGCCCCGGCCGCCGCGGCTCTGCCAGACGCCGAAGCGCAGCCAAGGCGTTGCCTCGGCGATCGCCGGGTACACGCGACGGACGCGGCCGAAGGGCGGATTGCCGATCACCACGTCGAAGCTCCCATCGTCGATCCGCTCGCACCGGTCCAGCAGTGCATCGCCCCAGTGGATGCACGGCGCGATCCCGGGCGCCAGCCGGCGCGCGAGACCCCGGTCGACTTCGATGCCGGCCACGACCGGATGTGCCGTTCCAGGATCGGCCTGCACGACCTCCAGGAAGACACCGATGCCGGCCGCCGGGTCCAACACGCGTAGCGCGCGCCGTCGTCCCCCGCCCGCCAGTCGGCGCGCGACAGTCCACACCATCCTCGCTACCGGCCTGGGAGTGAAGTGCTGCGCCAACCTCTCTCCGACCGTGGGAGGGCGCTCGCACCTGTCACCTCGAGCACTCATCGCTGCCTCGTCTCGCTCACAGCCAGACCTCACCGCAGACATCAAGCCGATCCATGCATCCTTTCCCGCAGAAAGAGATGACGCGGAAATATGGACATCGGCACGGATCCTGCATTGGGACCCGCCAACAACGCGGGGCCACCAGCGCCCGAGATCTTGTCCCCAAAATCCTCGTGGAGGTTCTCATGACACAACTGCGTCTGCCCGCGATCAACCAGGTCGCCCTCAGCGGCCGCCTGGTGCAGGACCCGGAGTTCCGAGTCATGGACAACGGCGTTTCGCGGCTGAGCGCCCGCATCGCCGTCAATCGCCCCTACCGCGACCGCAATGACCAGTGGCAGGAGGAGACCTCGTTCTTCAGCATCGTTCTCTGGCAGCGCGCCGCCGAGTTGTTCTCCGAGCGCCTGCACAAGGGCGTGCCCGTGTTCGTGTCCGGCCGCCTGCGGAGCTCGAACTGGCGCGACGAGGAGGACAACCCGCACTCCCGAGTCGAGATCCAGGTGCGCCATCTGCAGATCCTGGAGAGGGACGCAGCGCGCACCGAATCCGACGCACTGGAGGAAGACGAGGACGAGACCGAGGAGGCGGTGGCCTGACTGGCAGCACCGCAGCGAGCCCGCGCCTCCGGTCGTCTCCGCCCCGTCGTGCCGCTGATTGCACCGGGTTTGACGCGGCCGCGGGCCCCGGCTATCTTCTGCGCCCGCCGCGGCTAACGGGCACCCGGCCGGTCCGAGTGGATGTCACTCGTGCGCGCCTCTCCTGTTCGGCGCGGCGGAATCAGCAGGCCACGCCAAAGAGCCCAGGCGCATTGCCAGCGTCAAGTGCCTGGCCGTGAGGTGGGGGCAGTAGCTCAGCTGGGAGAGCGCGGGCTTTGCAAGCCTGAGGTCGCGGGTTCGAATCCCGTCTGCTCCACCATTTTCAGCGCGCGCCCAGGCCGCTGCGGGTCTGGGCGCGCGTCACGCCTGACCCGTCGGACCTGACCGGTCGCCACGGTCAGGTCCGGAGTCCCGGAGCAGGATCCCCGGATCCGAGGAGCGGGCGCCGGCGGGTCCATCCCATCCCCAGTCCACACGCCGAGCGTATTCCGTAGCCACCGACTGCAGTCTCTGGCACAGTTCCTGAGGGTGGTCGGCGGGGCTCACACAGATCACCGGCACCACGATCAGCTCGGGGGCCGTCTCCTCCATGATCTGGCGGTACCAGACCACGGGGTCCGGCCCGCCTTCGTACAGCAGGTAGACGAATGCCTTGCGGCGCAGGGACCGTCTGAGCTGCGGCAGGTCCGCGTGGCTGTACCGGTCGGACAGGTCCAGGCTGCGCGGCCGAATCGGATGGGCCACGTAGGCTGCATGGCAGGGATGGGGGCCGCAGTTGTGCAGACCGCCGGCGCCGAATTCGGCGAAGATGAGCGCATGGTACGGCGCCGAGAACTCGGCGTAGGTCTCCGGCCCGAAAGCCGCCGAGACGTCATCGCTGACATGGCCTTTCCAGCCTTCCGGGTACCACACGTCCTGGAAGTCGGTCGTGGTGACGAAGGCCTCGCCACCGGCAGCTTCCAGACCCGCCCGGATGGTGGCCGCGTACAGCGCCTGGATCTTGGCCAACAGGCGGTGCACCGCCTGCGGGTGATCGTGAAAGGCCAGCATCAGTGCCGTCATGCCCAGAAGATCGGCAGCCACGTTCACTCCGCCCGCGGCGTCGAGGAGCGATACGGGGATGAAACCCTCGCCCGCCTCGGCGAACCGGCGGATGCGGCGCAGCCCCTCGGGCAGCCAGCCATCGCGGTACGGGTCGGGCGCTGGCAGAGCAGCAACCTGGTCCTCCAGCCCATTCAGGCGGAGGATCGGCTCGAGCACGCCGGGCGTCTGGGTCGGGTCGTCTGCCCAGTGGTACTCCGCCCCGAAGGCGCTCGCCAGACAGGCGCAGCCCACGTCGGGCCGCATCGCCGGGATGCAGTCGCTGGCCGGGGCGTATCTCCAGGTGGCCATGGCATTGGCCAGCGCGACGGATAGCTGTTTGTCGCCGTCCCGGAACAGCTCGGCCGTCGCGTAGGGCGAGGGAACGGCCACCCGAACGTCCACCGGCAGGCGCGCCAACGGCTCGCCGGCGAACAGGCGCCGATAGAGGTCCTGGCGCCGCTCCAGTTCCTCGCGCATCCAGGAATCGACGATCACCCGCATGGTCTGCATGCCGCCGCTCCCCGCCCTGGTCAACGCAGCGCGCCGGCCAGCCGCACGCTGCAGGTACCGAGCTTTGTTCAGCAGGATCCGATGGCCGACGCCGGCGCCGACCCCTGCGGCTGCCTCGTCCTCGGCACGGTCCCCCTGCTCCACCGTGGCGTACGTGCCGCCGGACAGCCGCGCCGCCGGTACAGGAACCCGGCCACCGTGTCGCCGACGATCCACGATCCAGCGGCGTCGAGCAGGGATCGCCTCCGGGACAACCGCCCGAGCCAGACCTTCGTCGCCGCCTGCCACAGGGCAGTAGGCCCCGGATCCGGCACGGCGATCGCCTAGATCCGGGTGCGCTGACCCGCAGCGCGGAGATGCCCGCTCTTATGGGCATTCCATCGGCCGTCCGGCAGACAGGGTGTGCGGCCGCTCCGGCGCGCAGGGCGAAATGTGAGGCTTCTGCGGACCAGGGGCCAGCCTGTACCGTGCTGTGCCGCGATCACGGCGGCCAGGCCGTCGCTGTCCGTGCGCAGGGTGCCGCGCGGCCCGGCGCCCGGGCTCGCCGACCCGGCGACGTATCGACGCCGCGATCGGAGGTTGGTCCGCTTCCGTCGTGGCGGGCCCTGCGCCGCACCCGATCCCAGTTGACGCCACGCGACCGCGCAGACGATAGTATATCCGCCAATGGGTCTCGGTTGGCGCGACGTGTACTCGACTTGCCCCCCTTCGGAGGCCATGTGAGGAGCATGACCGCAAGGGCTCGATCCACGCTGCTGCGGTGGGGTGTGCTCGGTCTGGCACTGGCGTTGTTGGCGGCGTTGGGCCTGGGTGCGGCCGCATGGCGCAGCCGCAGCACCGACAGATGGATGCGCGAGCGACTGCTGCAGCAGGCCATCGAGATCGCGCAGGCGATCGACCCCGAGTCTGCCAGAGCGCTGACCTTCACCCCCGCCGACGGGGGCACTCCTGTCTTCCAGCGCCTGCGACGGCAGTTGATCGCGTACGGGCGCGTCTTCCCGCAGCGCGGCATCTACAGCCTGGCCCGGCGCGACGGCCAACTGGTCTTCGGCCCCGAGAACTACGCCGAAGACGATCCCATGGCCTCGCCTCCGGGGACCGTGTACCACGATCCTGGGCCAGAGGATTTCGCCGTCTTCGAGAACGGCCGGCCGTATACCGTAGGGCCAGAGACGGACGAGTATGGCTGCTTCGTGTCGGCGCTGGCTCCCGTGCTCGACCCGAACAACGGCCGAGTGTTGATGGTGGTGGGCATCGACATCCTCGCGGACACGTGGTTGGCCCGGCTGG
>Ga0067045_1029558_pt1 | contig 19799 bp, 6 predicted proteins | sample TerdegcTABiofilm_FD_59184 | JGI IMG/M metagenome (GOLD analysis project Ga0067045, IMG submission 59184) | Combined Assembly of (Gp0054472, Gp0054536) Wastewater bioreactor microbial communities from Singapore -Terephthalate degrading... | reverse complement strand
TTATGTTAGAACGAGTAAAGAGCCGATCTTAATGGATTCTCCCTACTATCTTATAACTGATGCTGTTGAGATTTTATCTGTTAATGTAGATCCGCCAGCAACGGGTGTTGTGGCTAAGTATGAGATAAAAATAAAGATTGGAACTGGTCTTCTCGCTAATAGTGGTACTATAACTGTAGTTTTTCCTCAAGGGACAACTGTTCCTGCTACGATGTCAACGAGTGGAATAACTATTAAAGTTGGAGCAAATCCACCTCAAACTCTTACTGTTTCTCCAACTGTCTCTACTACACGTGTTACAATCACAGTTCCATCTATAATTAACTCTGGAGATGAAGTTATTATAACTTTCTTAGAATCCTTGGGAATAAAAAATCCTACAAAATCTGGTATGTATACTCTTCAGGTAATGACCTCTTCTCAACCGTATTTTAGAGTCTCTCCTCCATATACAATAGGTTCTTCTGTAACAGAAGTTAAGATTACTCCAATGCCTAATAACATTGATGCTACGCAAGTTGAATATAAGGTAGAATTTAAGCTTGGCTTAATTCCTTTAAAAGCAAATTATGATAAGATAATAGTCGAGATTCCAGCTACCACTGCTCTTGCAACATTGCAACCGGCAACCATTATAGTTAATGGAGTTTTTACCACTCTTACAAGTAGTGTTACTGGAATTGTTTTCACTGATATGCCCTCTTCTGGTATAGATACAAATGGTAGTAAGATCGAAATTACTACCCCGATTGATTTAAAACAAAATCAGGCAGTAACTATTATTTTCCTCTTCTCTTGTGGATTTAAAAATCCATCTACAGAAGGAAATTACTTTGGTAATGTATATACTTCTCTTGAAACAATTAAGATTGAATCAGCCCTTTATAACATTGTTGATTCAGTCTCATTTCCTGGCTTTTCCCCTCCAGGTGATTTAAGGTCAGTTTTACCAAAGCCAAATGCTATTAAACTAACTGCACAGTATCTTGTGCATTTTAAAACATCTTCTACAAAGCCAGACTTAAAAGCTAATATTGGGACTATATCTATTGTTTTTCCAGCAGACACTAAAGTCCAATCTACTATTTCACCAGGTTCTATTTATATTTCGACTTCTCCTATATGGGGTGGAGGAAACCCTGATTCCGTGAAATGTCCTCCTCCAACTGGACAGGTTTTAAATCAAGCACCAACAGTAAAAGGGAATGAAATAACAATTACTGTTCCATTTGATATTCCAGCTGGCTCAGATGTTTACATACTAATATGTCTATCTGCTAATATACAAAATCCTTCCAATGCAGGATTGTATACTTTACAGATAAAAACGAGCACTCAACCAAACTATGGAGTTTCAAGGTCTTATATAATCCGCTCCACTATTGAGAAACCAAATGTTTTACCTGTTCCTCCTGTTACTGATGAATCTGCTGAATACTCAATAACATTTAAAACTGGCTCTCAGGGAGATTTAGTCGCAAATGTTGATAAACTTTATATAGCGTTTAATGGCGACTATTATACTACTCCGGGAGCCGGTAATCTTGCTCCTTCTACTATTAAAGTAAATGGGGTTTATTTAAATGTATATGCAGTAGTATCTACTGGAGCTGCTCTACCATCTTATGTGGATAATTCTCCTGGCTGGAGCAACTATAGATGGATTGAGATTTTGACACCCATTGATGTTAAAGCCTCTCAAGATGTAACAATTCAGATTTTACTCTCAGCAGGACTTAATAATCCTTCTAATCCTGGTAATTATACTATTATTGCATGGACCACTAAGGAACCTATCGCAATTGAATCTTATATCTATACGATTGGTGAAGCAGTTAAGAATGTTACTGTTTCTGTTTCTTACCCCAATCCAAAAACGTCTGGAAGCATTGCTGAATACCTCATATCTTTCAAAATAGGCTCAAACCCTGTATCTTCTCTCTCCGCAAACTCAAGCACGATTACTGTGACATTTCCTGAAGGAACAAAACTTCCCTCAAATATAAATCCCGCTGATATAAAGATTGGGAGTGGCTCTCCTTGCGATCCGACGAATTCTTCACTACCGCCGGTTGTAATCGAAGGACAATCTATGAGATTTGTAGTTCCTATAAATATTGCTGCTGGTGAAACTGTTTGTGTTAAATTCCTTAAAGGTGCAAAAATAACCAATCCTGAGACTCCTGGCTCATACAGACTTAAAGTGCGAACTTCCTCTCAACCAATTGATGCTTATTCTAATTACTATACGATTCTTTCAACGAGTAGTGTTCCAAAAGTTGTCGCTGATCCACCTGCAATAAATACAGTTAATGTCTCTTATACAATTGAATTCAATGTAGGAGCAAATGGTAGTTTAGCTGCGAATATTGGGAAGATTGTTGTTTTCTTTGATCCTTCATATTCTGGAGCAGATTACATAGTTGGATTTGACCTTAATCCGTCTCAATATCCACTTCTTGCTACTGCCATACCTCCTAATTCAATACTTGTAAATGATTCACCGGTTACATCGATTGTTAAGGTTAAAAATGATGCAACTTCACTCAAATATATTGAAATAATAACACCTGTTGATATTGCGAGCGGGGGAAGTGTCAAGATTGCATTTGCTCAGACGACTGGTATAAAGAATCCACCAACTGTTGGTTCTTATAGATTAGCAGTGCTGACTTCTTCTGAACCAACTCCTGTTGAATCGGTTTCCTTTAGTTTATTCTCCTCTATAACAATTCCAACAGTGACTCTTTCAGTTTCTGATTTAACTCTTCCCAGGCCAAAAGGCTCTACACCTAATGCAATTGTTCAGTATAAAATAGCTTTTTCCACAGGACCTGCCGGGAATCTTGCAAGAGATTTGGGAACAATTACAGTAGTATTTCCTTATGATACTACTCTTCCTTCCTCTTTCCCTGCAGGAAGCATCAAAATTGGGGCAAATACTCTATCTGAGCCACCAATTGTTGATACATCTGCTCGCTCTGTTACATTGAAAGTTCCTGCCGATATTGGTGCAGGGGAATCTGTTGAGGTTGTTTTTTCAGAACTTGCCGGAGTAAGAAATCCAACTAATCCCGGGAGTTATACTTTGAAAGTTTCAACTTCTTCTGAACCTCTTCTTATAAGATCTAACCCTTATTTAATTGAGGGTTTGTCATCTGCAAAAGTTACAGTTAATCCCTGCACACAGGATAGTTCTTTTGTACAATATAAACTTCAATTTTCTATAACCGATGCTTTATCAGTCGGTAATTTCATAATTGTGGAATTTCCTTATTCAACAAAGCTTCCCTCTGTTATTACAGGTAATAATGTTTTAATTAATGGGAAGCCTGCAAATGTCGGCACTTTTCCTCAGGTTTCCGTTAATGCTCAAGTTGTGAAGATAAGAATTCCGGAGAATATAAATGCCTTATCAGTTGTAACTGTTGAGTTTCTTCCGGATGCAAGAGTTACTAATCCTCCTCTTGGAAGTTATAGACTTAAAGTTCGCACTGATGGAAATGGGAGTGATAGAGACAATAGGTTTGTAGAATCTAATCTCTATGACATTTGTAGCGCCTTTGTTATAACTTCTGTAGAAATAAATCCCTCTTCGGCAACTTTAGCAAAAGGCGAATCAAAGAAATTTACTGCTATTGTAAAAGATGAGCAGGGAAATGAAGTAACGGTCGGAATTACCTATAATTGGTCCCTGCAGGGTGGAATTGGAACTGTTTCTCCCACAAACGAGAGAGAAGTTACTTTTACTGCTGGACAGAATCCTGGAAGTGGAAAACTTATAGTCCAGGTTTCAGGTGGAGGGGTAACTTTATCAGCAGAGGCTCAAATTAAGGTTTCAGCTTCCTTAGCCTCTGTAACTGTAATTCCCTCTTCTGCGACAGTTCAAGTAGGGCAAACTCAGATATTCAGAGGAGAGGCTAAAGATGAGCTTGGAAATATCTTAGATATTGAATTTGATTGGTCTATTACAGGAACAATTGGCACAATAAGCCCTATAAAAGGTAAGACCACAACTTTTACAGGAGCTACTGCTGGTAGCGGAACAATTAAAGCATCTGCTACTTTTGGTGGTATAACCAAGGAGGCTACTGCCTCTATTACTGTGACAACTGAGCAACCACCACCTCCTCCACCAGAAGGTGAGGTTGTTACTGCTTCTATTACTCCTGCTACTGTGCGAGCTAAACAGACTGATATTTCATTTACTATTTCTGTAAGTGCTCTTCAAGATATTGCTAATGGAGTAGTTGAGATAACTATTCCTGAAGGATTTCCTGCTCCATCAAATACTCCTGGAGGACAAGGATTTGTCGATGCAGTGGCTGGTTCGGGAGTGAATATCTCTGTTCCACCCGCAATTGATGGTAGAATTATCCGTATAACGGTAGTCAGAATGAATAGAGGTGGAAGTTTTACTGTATCTTACAGTCGTGTTACTGCTCCAGAAACTCCCGCTGATTACAAGTTTATTATTAAAGCAAGGAAAGATGCTATCTCACCTCTTAGTGAAATAGCTACTTTGCCTGTTGTTAAGGTAGTCTCTGTTGCTGATGGGTCAGGACGTGCTACAATTTCTCCTTCATCTGCTTCAGCTGGTGCAGTGGGTCAAATCTTTACAATAACATTTACAGCTGATGCAGTTATGGATGGCGGAGGAATTTCAATAACAATTCCTGAAGGATGGAGTAGACCAACTCTAACTTCTACCGGTGAAGGATATGTAAAGCTTGGACAAACAGATGGTGAAGTTGGGTCAATTGAGGTTTTAGGGGACACAATTACAATTCCAATAATGAAGCTCGGTGTTAACCAGAAGATATCAGTAATTTATTCGAATGTTACAGTTCCTGCTATTCCTGGAACTTACTCATTTGTTGTTAAAAGTAAAGGTTCAAGCGGAACCTTTAAGAGTATTGTTTTAAGTCCTTCTGTTGAAGTTAAAAATACAAGAATAACTGATGGAAGAGTTGAGGTAAACCCAAATACTACTTTAACGGTAGCTGAATATATCATAACTTTTAAGACTTCAGAGACTGGATTCTTGCAGAAAAATTCTGGAACAATAACATTTGTGTTTCCTCCTGAGACAACTATTCCTGACTCAATAAAAAGTGAACTTGTGACAGTAAATGATGCTCCTTGTACGCTACCTATCGAGGTAGATTCGATAAGAAGCACTATAAAACTTACAGTACCAATTGATATTCAGTCAAATACTCTGGTTAGGGTAAAATTCCCGACTGGAGCAAATATTGTGAATCCAAAAACTCCAAAAGATGATTATAAAATAATGATTTCGACGTCATCTGACTCAATTCCTACACAAACAGCCAACTATAAGATTATAGTTTCAGCTCTTCGGGATATTACTGTAACTGTTTCTCCAATAGTTCCAGGAGCAGAAGCTACTTATACAATTAAATTTACAGTAGGCGGCGCTGGTGCTTTAAATATCAATAGTGATTCAATAACGATAATGTTTCCTTCTGATACAACGCTACCAACAACTATTCCTGCAAATACAATTACTGTTAATGGAACACCTCTTCAGGTTAGACCTCAGATTGATGTTGCCCAGCGGAAAATTACTATTTTTCTTCCCGTAAGAATTGAGAATGATTCCACTGTAACAGTGATAATAGATACTTCCGCGAAAATTAAGAATCCGACAAAGGATGGTATGTATAAGCTTAAAGTCTTTACTTCTAAAGAAACTACACCTACTGAATCTCAAGCCTATCAAATAGGAACTTCTATCCTTGGTGATGTAAAAGTAAACTTATCATCTTCAATTGCCGGCGCTGAGAATGTTACCTATACAATAAGTTTTAGAACAGGAGCTTATGGAGAACTGAAGGTTGGTGATACCATTACAATCACTTTTGATAGACGTTATAGGCTTCCATCAATTCAAGCATATCAGGTTGCTGTCAATGGAGTGGTTTGCACTATAACACCTGAAATAAGAGAGAGCGTTTCAGTTGTGATTAATATTCCTATAGCGATATCTGCCCAAAGTAATGTTACAGTTACAATTAGTGGCATAAAGAATCCAGAAGAGACGGGAGAATATAATGTCTCAGTAGCGACACAGGCAGAGCCTATGCCGGTTGTTTCTACTCCATATAGAATTGGTATGGTTCTTGAGACTAAAGTTACTGTAAATCCTGAAAATCCTAATGGCCTGGCTGGCTGGTATACAATAGCCCCTAATATAATATTCACCAATGAGGTAACTTCGGCAAAAATATACTATTCCTGGGATGATCAACCGTTTCAGCTTTACATAGGAGGCTCGATAAATGCCCCTGAAGGGATTCATATCCTGAATTATTATTCAACTGCTGAAGGTTTTAATGATGAACCTAAAAAAACTATGCAATTTAAGGTAGATACTCGTCCTCCCGTAGTTAGGGTTATAAAGCCAACAGAAGGAGCAGTATTTAATGTTCCAGAAATAACTGTCGAGGGTGAAGTAGATGAAGTTAATAATTTCACGGTTTTAGTAAACGGGAAAACGGCTACTGTTACGGAGAATAAGTTTACAGTCAAAATTACTCTTGAGGTAGGAGATAACATAATTGATATAATTGCAACTGATGAAGCAGGAAATAGAAGTATAACTCCGAGAATAAGAGTTAGTTATATTATTCCTTCAGAAATAAAAATAACAATAAATTCTCCTAAGAGTCTTTCGTCGATAAGTCCGTATCTTAAACCTATCGGAGGAGGTTCTTACCAGTTAACTGCGTCAATAAGGGTAACTGGTAGAATTGATCCTGTTAACTCAGATACCTTAAGCATCTACATTTTAGGAAAGATGGAAAGTCCAATAAATATTCCAATAGCTCAGGATGGTTCTTTTGATGAAACAATTGAGTTGCCGGTTATCGCAGGACTCAATGGAATTACTTTCTCAGTTAAGGATAAAATTACTGGCAAAGAATATTCAACTTCTGTGGCGGTTATAGCAAAAATAACAATAAAACTACAGATAGGAAATGCTCTTGCCTTTGTAAATGATAAGGACTATAAAATTGATGCGCCACCTTATATAAAGAATAGCCGAACTATGCTCCCAATGAGATTTATAGGTGAGGCTTTTGGCGCAATAGTTGGTTGGGTTGCTGACAAAAAGATGGTGACTTATGATTTTGATACAGTACATATTGAACTTGTCATAGGCGATAAACGTGCTACAGTTAAAAGGGGGGAACGTACTGAAACTGTGGAACTTGAGGTTGCCCCCGAAATTGTTGGTGGTAGAACATTTGTCCCATTGCGTTTTGTTTCGGAAACACTTGGTGCTCAAGTTGAATGGATTGCAAAAACTAAGAGTATTATTGTTACTAAGTAGATATGATTTTCCTTTTTAAAAAGGGAGGTAAATTTATGAACTTTAAGAAATTTTTGGTTTTGTTGTTATCAAGTTTGCTTATATTCTCTTTTATACCAGTCTCATTTGCTCTAATTACAAATCTTACAAATACTCCTACTCCAAATACTGCTGGTAGTAATGCTGATCAGAAGATAAGATTTGTGAATACCGTTTCTATACCTGTTGGTGGTAGAATTGAGATAACTTTTCCGTCTCAGTTTAATCTTTCAAGTGGTGGTGAATGGAATATAGCTGATATAACACTCAATTTGCAGGGGGGATCAACCGTTTCAGATGTAATTAGATCTGGGCAGAAGATTTCAATAGGGATAGGTGGTGTAGCGTCTGGAACTGGTTTTCAGGAAATTATTCTCTCTTCTTCAAAAATTATTAATCCTCCAACTCCTGGCCTATATACAATTAGTCTAGCTACTCTTGATACGCAGGGTCGCTCTCTTGAGGGAACAGCTCAATCTGCTCAGTTCGAAATAGTTTCGAATATGACAGCTGCATCAATTATTGTTGAGCCAAATACTGCTGGAGCACAGGCAAAATACACTATAAGATTTAACCTTGGTTCAGGGAGTTCAAGAAGTCTATATACTGGTGATAGGATTAAGATAGAGTTTGATACAAATTTGCCTACTCCTGCTAATGCTACAACGGTACCTGGCACAATTACTCGGGAGTGCATTAAGGTTAATAATATCTCTCCAACTGTTGACCCTTCGGTTACTACCGGAATTCCTGGAGTTTCTAAGGGCGCAATTGAGGTTATTATTCCTCAAAATATTACTTCTACCTCGCAAGCAGGAGCTTCTATAACGATTGTTTTTGATTCTTGTGCAGGGATTCTTAATCCTACTGGTACTCCCTGGGATAGAAAACTTACAATTACAACTATGCGGAGTAGTGGGACAGTTATAGAAGGCCCGACTGATTCCAATTCTTATCTAATAAGAACTGCTCTTACTTCTCCTGCTGTTTCAGTAAGACCTGATGTGGTTGGCACAAATGCTGAATATCATATCAAAATGAAAATAGGTGAAAATGGAACTTTATTTGCTAATTCTGGGAGAATTGATGTAACTTTTCCTGATGGAACTTATGTTCCACAAACTCTTCCTGCTTCAGGGATAAGGATTTCAGTCGCTGCGGGAGAACCTGCCTTTCCCTGTACTGGAATTGATACTTCTCCGTATGATCCACTTGTAAGTGGTAATAAAGTTTCGTTTATTACACCGAAGACTGTGAATGCAAATGAATGGATTTGTATCCTATTTACTACTTCTGCTGGCATAAGAAATCCAACTACTCCAGGAAACTACTCTTTAAGGCTTTCTACCTCAGCTGAACCATCGATTGTCTCTTCTCAGAGTTATGTAATAAGGCTTCCCGGGAGGGGAAATGTTACAGTTTTACCAAATACCTCTTCTTCGGAGGCAGAGTATCAGATTATTTTTGCTCTTTCCGTAAATGGCGCTCTTTATCCTTCGGGTACTCCAGGCATAGATAAAAATATTATGCTAACTTTTCCGGCTGGATTTGTTTTACCAGCTTCTATCCCACAAGGATCAATTCAAGTTAATGGTGTTCCAATCTCAGAGTCTGCAACAGTAGCTGGGCAAAAAATCACTTTTCCTACCCCGGTTGTTTTGGAAAATAATGCTTCCGTAACAGTTAAGATTCTTAAGCAGGCAGGAATTAAAAATCCTGATATAAATGATACACCTTCATATTATAGCCTTATTATAGAGACCGATAAGGAAAATGGTTCAAATAGAATAAATTCGGATTTGTTTACAATTGTATCAGTAATTAGTAATGTGAGTACTCTTGTTTCTGACCCTGGTGTAGGAGTGGTCAGCCGATATGAAATTTCGTTCACTACAGGAGATGTTAATTCAGGATTAACAAGTGGAGATACCGTAACTATTGAATTTCCATCAGGAACTGTGATTCCTTCATTTATCTCTTCCGGAAATGTGAGACTCCAAACTGATGTTGGTCCACAACCTTCCTCTATTTATATTTCTGGAAGTCGAGTTATTATTACTCTACCATCTGCTTTTAGCATATTAGAGAATACAAACTTAAAAATTATATTTCTTTCAAGTGCAGGAGTAAGAAATCCGGATGTAGCTGGCTCTTATAGGGTTACAGTTTATACTTCTAAAGAATCGACTCCTGTATCAGGAGGTCCTTATTTTATAGGGACTGTTGCTTACGATGTTTCTATAACAGTTGAACCAAACTATTCTGGTTACTGCACTGATACAGCAGAAGGAGCACGTTATTCAATTCTTTTTATTACAGGTGCAAGTGGAGGGCTTTCATCTGGACAGAAGGTTTATATTGTTTTTTCTCCAGAATATTCAACTCTTCTTCCTGCAAACGTTCCTGCAGGCAGGATTCTTGTGAATGGTATACCAACAAACTCATCTTCATCTATTGATCCTGCACCTTCTCAGTTCTCGGCTGGCTCAAAGGTTATATCGATATCTATACCGTTGTCCGTTTCAAGTAATTCTGCTATTCAAATTGAGTTTTTGCCATCTGCTAATATTGATAATCCGAATGTTTCAATTTCTCCACAACCCTTTTATCTTTATGTTTATACAGATAGTGAGCCTTCTTCAATTTCTGGCATATATAATATAATTTCAGTAATAAGAGGAATTGGCGCTGGTTGTAATTTACCTATAGAGGTTGACTTGAGTGATAATTCTTCTGGTAGAGGAACAGGGATTAATATTTCTTTTAAAACAGGGCCTGCAGGAGCATTAACCTCTGGAGTGGATAGTATTTCTATTAAGTTTCCATCCGAAACCCATATTCCTTCATTTATTTCTGGCACATACATAACTATAAATACTGTTGATAATTTTGGCAGCAGCAAAAGTGTTCTTAATCCAGCTGTAAGTGACACTACAATTACCTTTACCGTTCCTTATGGTATATCAATAGGAAATAATGGAGAAGTTTATATTTATATCTCACAGGGAGCAGGAATTGTAAATCCTTCCATTCCAGGGAATTACAGATTATACTGTAAGACATCGAAAGAACCTGTTGAAATAGCCTCGAATGGATATTCAATTTCTGCAGTTGGAATAACAAGACCAACTGTTTCTCCTCTTCCGACGCTTGCGGGAGCAACTGATGTTCAATACACGATAAAATTTGCAGTGGGGTCTTATGGAAATTTAAATGTTGGAGATACTATAACTATTGAATTCCCAGCAGACACACTAATTCCTGCCTCTATCTTTTCTTCAGCTGTCCTGGTCAATGGTGCAAATTGCACGATTGCTCCTTTTACAGATCCACCAAACAGAAGAATTACAATATATAGTCCTGTTTTTATTGCAGGAAATAGTTCTGTTACTGTTATCTTTACAACAGACGCCCATATTAAAAACCCAACAACTGCAGGTGTAGGTTATATTTTAAAATTGTGGACCCTTAGAGAAGGTAGTTCCTCTGCCCCTCTTCAATCTGACCCTTATGAAATAACTCCTTCTGATAGACTTACAAAGGCAGTTGTAGGAGTTTATCCTTGCACTCCATATTCTTCTTCAAGATATACTCTTGAGTTCTACACACCTGTAGGACTTAGTGCTGATACTGATTCATTTGTTATAACATTTCCAAACGGAACGTTTATTCCTTCGACTCTGAATGCTTCAAATGTTCTTTTCTCTATAAAAGATAATTCAAATGTTCAGTCTAACACTGAGCCTTTAGTTTATCTGTATGATATAACAGTTTACCCTCCTTTTGATATTCAAGCGAATTCATATGTAAAAATTGATTTCTTGAAAGAGGCAGGATTACAGAACCCGCAAGCTGGAAATTACACCTTGATGGTTAAGGTTGGATCAGGTGGAGTTCCTCAAGAATCTTATTCGTATTATATTTGCCCCGATCTTAGCTTTGGAAGACTTGAAATATTACCTCCAGGAGCAAGAATTTCTTTAGGGAAAACACAAGTTTTTAGTGCTCAAGCTTATGATTCGTTTGGTAAAAGGATGGATTATGGTGTTGTTTATAGATGGAGCATCACCGGGAACATTGGAGTTTTGTCAGATACCGTGTCTCAAACAGTTGAATTTTATGCAAGAAATACTGGAAGTGGAAATATATCCGTAATTGCAGAATATGGTTCTAAAATAATATCAGCATCTGCAAGTATTGTAGTTGTAGGTTCTCTTGATAGAGTGATTATAATCCCTTCATCTGTTACAACACCAAAAGGTAAACCTGTCAAAGTTACTGGTGAAGGATTTGATATAAATGGGGAAAGAATTGATGATGTATCTTTTGATTGGTATGTTACTCCCTCTGATATTGGTGAAGTAAGAAAAATCGGTGTAAATGAAGCTGAATTTATAGGATTGAAAGAGGGAACCTGTGTGATTAAATTGGTAGGTATACATTCTGGAATAATAAAGGAGACAGAATCGCAAGTTACGGTTACAATAAGCGTAAATAGTCTTCAATTTATGCCACAGAGTTATGGCTCTTACTTTGAGCCATCTGTTCCTATAGGTCCCATAACAGTTAAGTTAGTTGATGCAAATAGTAATGCTATCAAAACTTCAAAAGAGATAGAGATTTTAGTTTCTTCGTCTTCAACCACAACAAGATTTTCTCTTGACGGCGTGGGGTGGACTAAGACAAATTCAATTTCATTAAAAGTTTCGGTTAACTTTTCTGAAACTCTTCCTTTCTATGTAGCTGACACTGAACCCTCTAATATAACTATTATTGCAACATCAATCGAGTTTAATTCTGCAATTTTAACTCTTTCTATAAGGGGTAATAGGAAAACACTCCAATTTGTTAGTCCTCCACGTTCAGCAAGAGCAGCGAAAGTATCAGAGGAAATAGAAGTAATGCTTGTAGATTATTTTGGAAATCCAGTAAGTGCAGTATCTGATACTTTGATAGTTCTTTCCTCAACCTCTAAAACAGGTTCTTTCTCAAAAAAACCAGATGACTGGGTAGTGATAAATTCTATTGTTATTCCTAAGGGTGCAAGCTCTGGATCATTCTATTATATGGATACAAAGGAGGGCACTTACACAATTTTTGCTTCTAATCCTCTCTTTGGAACAGTATCTCAGTTGATTAATATTGCTCCACCTGGAGCGGTAAGTTCTCCTGAAGTTAATGTCAATCCTGCAATAGCTGGAGTTATGGCAACATATACTATAAGATTCAGCGTTGGTATTGATGGTAGTCTTTCAGCGAATAAGGATTCAATCACTGTATATTTTCCTGCAGGTACTAAATTTCCTCAAGTAATGCCTGAACAAAACATAAAGGTAAATGAAGTCCAGGTTGTTAAACCTGTAGTTCTCGATAGAACCAAACTTGCCTTAATTATTATAACTCCTGTTAATATTGGACCTGGTGAGAATGTTGTTTTGTCAATTAGTGGGATATATAATCCCGAAGCAGTTGGTGATTACAACCTCAAAGTTTCTACAACTACGCAGCCAACTCCATCTGATTCGGTTCCTTACAGGATTGATGTTTCGTCTATTACAAATCTTAAGTGCCAGGTGAAACCTTTGATAGCTGGTGCTACAGCAGAGTATATGATTCAATTCACTACAGGGCTTCGAGGACAACTTGATAGTGGAGATGAGATTATAATCGTTTTTAGCTATGAGATAGTTTTACCAGAAAGTATTTCAAAGGAATTTGTTTATTTGAATGGAATACCTTTATCCTCCGATCCTGTAATTCAAGGGAAAACTGTTATAATAAAGACTGATAGATCTATTTCTGCCTCAACTCCTGTCAATATTCTTTTTAATCTCGAAGCAAAAATAAAGAATCCGCCATACCCGGGGAAATATATTGTTAAAGCATATACTTCCAAGGAGCAAGTTTTAGTTGAATCAGAGCCATTTGAAATTGTTCAGGCTTCAGTTATTAAAGATGTTAAAGTAATTGTTAAACCCCCTCTTGTTAGTGTTCCTTCTGAGTATACAATTTCATTTACAACTGGACCTTATGGAGCTTTAACTACTGATGATTTTATTTTTATTCTTATACAGGATGCAGTTCTTCCGCAGTCAATTAATGGCTCATTTATTTCTATAAATAATGTAGTTGTTTCAAAAACAATTTCTGTGACTGAGAGAACAATTAAAATTCCTGTTCCTGCTTACATATCAGAAAATTCAACTGTTATTATCACAATTTTCAGGCAAGCTGGAATTATTAATCCTTCAAAGGAAGGAAACAACTATAGAGCAACAGTTTTTACTTCGAGAGAGCCTTATCCAGTAATTTCAGAACCATATACAATAGAACCCCTCATTACTGTAAGTTATATTCTTGACCCTATTTCTCCGAATGGACTTAATGACTGGTTTATTACTCCTCCAACCTTGATTTTTGTTACAAATGTGAGTGCAAAGATTTATTACAGCATAGATTCATCTGCTGAAAAGGAGTATGTTGCTCCAATAAAGCTTGATATGTCTGGTATACACACTATTTCATTTAGAGCTGTATCTTTACTTGGAAGTGAATCGGAAGTTTCATCTTTTACCTTTAAATATGATGGTACTCCCCCAGAAATTACTACAAATATAGAGGATGAATTCTACACTAAAAATGAGTTACTTGTTCTTTCTGTTAAGATATCTGATATATCAAGCGTTTCTTTGACGCTAAACGATGTTAGAATTAATCTGGTAAACAATGCCTTTACAACCCAACTCACGCTTAGACAAGGAGAAAACATAATTTCGATAAGGGCAATAGACGAAGCAGGGAATTCGATTTCTATTTACAAAAAGGTTATACTTAAAACAAATCCCCCAATTCTTATTGTTACTCAACCTACTGCATTTCAGCTTTTAGAGGATGTGTTCTTTGGTACTACAGATACTGGTTCAGCACTTTTTGCAAATGTTAGGATTAAGGGCAGCACAGAGATAGGAATTGAATATTTAACTGTAACATCTAATACTGTCTCAGGGTTCTCAACAATTGTCCCAGTTGGGCCGTTGGGAGAGTTTGATAAAATTATTGGTATTAGAAGCGTAGCTGGAGATAACTTGTTGTCGATAACTGCTACTGACAAGGTAGGTAACTCTACAAAAGTTTTAGTCTCTTACATTCTAAAAATAGTTGTTCGTCTTCGAATTGGTAATGCTACTGCATATGTTAATGGAAATCCTAATACTTTAGATGTAAAACCATACCTTAAGTATAATCAGTATACGATGGTTCCATTTAGATTTATTGCAGAATCATTGGGTGCTTCCGTAAAATGGGAAGAAACAACAAGAAAAGTTTCTTATGACTTTAGGGGCATTCATATTGATCTATGGATTGGAAGCAAGAGAGCTGAAGTTACGGATTCAGGCGGAAGAAAAAAAACTGTTACTCTTCTTGCAGAGCCAGAAGTAATACAAGGAAGAACACTCGTACCATTGCGTTTTGTCTCCGAAGCTATGGGAGCTAAAGTTGACTGGGATCCAAAACTCTGGGAAGCTATAATATCTTATCCTACTGTTTAGGAGTTCACTTTTTAAGATTTTCCTCTCTTTTCTTATAGGAGGGAGAGGAAAATCTTAAATTTTTCACATATTTATTAAAAAGACATATAATTAGTTTCTGTGAAGATTCTTACCGAAATTTACATTTTTAAGGAAGAAGATATGATTCTTCTTGGTAAGTTATTTACTGAAACTTTATTAGATAGTTGCGTTGTCTCGCTTGAAGGAGAACTTGGTTCAGGAAAAACAACATTTGTTAAAGGTGCTGGTTTTGCTCTAAACATTGACGAAGAAATAATAAGTCCTACATTTGTTATTTTAAGGGAATACAGAGGCATAAAACCTTTATATCATTTTGATTTTTATAGACTTTCAAAAGAAACTGAGCTTTTTGACATAGATTTCTTTGATGTCATAAACTTCCCTGGAATTAAATTTATTGAATGGGGAGATAAATTTTTAAGCCTTACCGATTATTATGATTATGTAATCAGGTTTGAAAAACCTTGCCCTGAATTAAGAATATTAAGGATTTATAGTAAAGATGAATAGATGAATAAATCAGGTATATTTTTAGAAACAGTCCTCAATAAAACTTTTGTCTCTCTTTTTCAGGAAAAACAGGTAATTGAAACAAAATATAGTCTTCTCGATTTTAAAAGTGATAATACGTATGTTTACGACATAAGTAATATGCTTAAGAAGCATTCATTAAACATAACTTCAATTGATGAAATAATTGTTGTTAATGGGCCTGGCTATTTTACGGGTATAAGATCTGGTATTATAATAGCAAAAGCCCTTTTTTATGCCTCTGGGCTAAAAGTTGCAATAATAGATAGTTTTACATTTTTAAGAAGATGTTCTAAGTGGGATTCAGATTGTGGTATATTGATTTCCACCTCAAAGGAAGGCTGTTATTTAGGTTACTTTAAAGGATTTAATAAGGAAAAAGAAGTCCTAATCTCACTTGATGATATTCCTAAAGTGAAGGAAGAGGTCAAGCTTTTTACTGAATCTTCGTATCTATCTTCTACTTACTTAATTGATTCTATTGAGCCGCAGCCTGTATTAGATTTTGACTATGAGTTTGCTAAAACAATAGACGAGATAAAGCCATTCTATCTGAGGAGTGAAGAAAGTCTTTTTAATAAGAATACCAGATGAACATAAAAATAAGAAGAATGATGCTCAGCGATTTAAATGAGGTTTACAAAATTGAGGAAGAATCTTACAGTCATCCCTGGGACAGATTAGAATTTGTCAAAGAGATTAAAGGTAATAAGTTTGCTTACTATTTTGTATGTCTATTGGATGGGAAAATTGTTGGATTTTTAGGAATGTGGATTGTATTTGAGGAAGCTCATATAACAAACATTGCAATTTCTCCTTTATACAGGAGAAAGGGTATTGGTTCCACTTTGATTGACTTTTCAGAATCCTATGCAAGAAGTAGGGATGCCAAAAGAATAGTTCTTGAAGTGAGAATTTCTAATAAAGAAGCTATTGGTCTGTATTTAAAGAAAGGTTTTAAATATGCTTCAATTAAGAAAAATTACTATCTCGACAATTTTGAAGATGCTTTTGAAATGGTTAAGGAGCTTAATTAGAAATGGATACTTCCTCTTATGTGTTAGGCATTGAGACATCTTGTGATGATACTGCGGCAAGTATAGTGAATATGAATGGAGAAATTGTCTCTAATATCTTGTCCTCGCAGGATGTTTTTCATGCAAAGTATGGCGGAATAGTTCCAGAGATTGCCAGCAGAAAACATTTAGAACTTCTTCCTTACGTGGTAGATTGTGCTATAAGTAAAGCAAATTTAAATTTAAAGGATATTTCTCTTATATCAGCTACATACGGTCCAGGGTTAGTTGGCTCCCTACTTGTTGGATTAGATTTTGCAAAGGCTTTGTCATTTTCTTTAGGTACTCTTTTTGTTGGAGTAAACCACCTTGAAGGACATTTACTCTCTCCATTTATCGAGAATAAGGAGCTAACGTTTCCATACTTAGGAGTTATAATTTCTGGAGGACATACTGAATTTGTAGTTGTTTACTCAGAGGGTGAATATAAAAGGGTTGGTGGAACAGTTGACGATGCTTGCGGAGAGGCTCTGGATAAGTTTGGGAAATTAATTGGAATTGATTATCCGGCGGGCCCAAAAGTTGAAGAGCTTGGTAAAATGGGCAATAAATATACCTTTAGTTTCCCAGTTCCAAAGATAAAGTTAGGCGAATATTATGTGAGTTTTTCAGGTGTAAAGACTTATGTATCAAACTTAATAAAAAATTTAAAACCTGAAGAAATTGAAAAGATTAAAGTTGATTTAGCCTCATCTTTTCAAGAAGCCTTGTTTATCCAGATCTCAATAGTTATAAAGAAGATTATCAAGGATTTTAAATTGGAGAGAGTTGCAATTTCTGGCGGAGTAGCTGCAAATAGTAGATTGCGAGAACTTTTAAAAGAAGATTTAGGAGGGAAGGCTCAACTTTTCTTTCCAGGTAAGATTCTCTGCACGGATAACGCTGCAATGATTGCATATGCAGGCTTAATGAAATACAAAAGATCAGGAGAAGATCCACTAAATCTTCCAGTAGTATCTCGCCTCTTATTAGGTTAGTATATTTAGGCTCGTTAGCGACGAGGGGTCATCTATTCGTCACTTCTTGCCTCTAACTCTCAACTCCATTCTGCATTTGATGCAGAATCCAGAGTTTATTTAGGTTTTTCAGAGTTCTCTGTATATACAATGAATAAGTTACGAAACATATGAGACTCTAAATCTAATAAAGGAGTCTTTTGTGTAAATGAAGGGAAAATAGGCACACCACTAAGAACATTCTGTCTCTTCTACAATACGCCACTGTATACTGTATAATAAAGAAACTATGAAAAGATGGATTGGTAAAATAAGGTTTTCAGAAAGCGAAGAGGCACAATTAAGTCGAGTTATGATTCTGAATTAATACAATCTCTTCCTCCACCATAGGTAAAGTTATTAAACGCTATAACCTCACCTATTATAGTAAAGGTAGATATTATCATAATCCCAATAGCAAATTTGCTTTAAAGAAAAGAAATTACAGAATAGAAGTAAAACATTCACCAAGAATAGAAGAGGCTGGTTATATAGAAATGGATACAATAACAAGATTTAGAAATGGAATAAAGCTATATTTAATTACGCAATTGATGTAAAATTTAAGTTTAAATTTGCTTATGCATATATAAGTTCACCAAGTTGCAATACTTTAGTAGATTTCTTTAAGAAATTAATTTCAGTTTATCCTTATTTGGGAGGAATAAAAACTGTTCAAACTGATAATGGTCATGAATTCTTAGGAATCTTTGATGATTACCTTAAAAGAAATGGAATAGTTCACAAATTTATCTATCAAAGATGTCCTAAAATTAATGCATATATTAAGAGATCTAATAGAACTCTTTTAGAAGAATTCTTAAATGCAAATATTTTCCTGTTAAATAAAGGAATAAAGGAATTTAATTCTAATCTTATAGATTGTTTAATCTAGTATAATACAAAGAGGATACACAAAATCTTGAGTAATTTGACTCCCATTGATTATTTACTAAAATTTTATCGTGAGTCTCAAATGTATGCAACTCATACATTAACTTGACATTTAATTTATATTTCTTATTATTTTAACAATATATTTGAAAACTTTTTAATCGGAGGCGCAGTAAAGCGTATCCTTGCAAGTGCCGAGGAAGAGGCCATACTTACGAGGAGAGGGTATTACTGCCGAAGGAGACAAAACTTTCCAATTTGTCATCCTGGGGATATGGAAGACATCCATATCACTGTCACGAAAGAAGATGCTAACTCTTTCGTGGAGAGCCGTGCATGTCTTTAGCCTTCAAAACTTAGCACCATCTATCTCCTCGGAAGAGTAAGAAAGGAGATAGAAAAAGTGAAAATTGGAATAATTGGTGCAACTGGTTTGGTAGGTCGCACTGTTATTAAAGTTCTGGAAGAAGAAAATCTGGACGGATTAGAATTACAGCTATTTGCTTCTGAGAAATCTTTAAATGAGATAATCTCATTTAAAGATAGAAGATTGGCTGTTGAGATAGTTTCTCCTGAGAAAATCAATGGAAATTTTGATTTTCTTTTCTTTTGCACAAGCTTAGAGATTTCAAAGATTTTTGCTCCCCAAGCTGCAAAGAGTGGAGCAATTGTAATAGATAATTCTTCAGCCTTTAGAAAATTTGTCGATATACCTCTTGTTATTCCTGAAATTAATGGCAATCTAATTAGGAATTACCGAGGAATTATTGCTAATCCTAATTGTTCAACAATTCAAATGCTTAAAGCAATTTATCCAATTTATGTTTATTATGGCATTGATGAGATAGTCGTTTCTACATATCAATCGGTTTCTGGTGCAGGTATAGAAGGTGTTTTAACTCTAAAAAAAGAGATAGCTGGTTTGTTTGAAGAAAATACTTTCGGGAAAAAGATTTTCGGAAATGTGATTCCAGTTATTGGCTATTTAGACGAATATGGTTTTTCAGAGGAAGAAAACAAGTTGATTTTTGAGAGCAGAAAGATTTTAAATAACTCTTTCATTAAAATTTTTCCAACAGCGGTTAGAGTTCCAGTTTTTGTCGGACACTCTGAGGCTATTTTTTTGAGAACAGAGAAAGAAATAGATTTAGGGGAATTAAGAGAGCTTTACAATAGCCATTCTGCGGTAATTTTTTCTGATGAATTAATCACACCTAAAGACTCAGAAGGTAGCAATAAAACGTTTATTTCTCGACTCAGAAAGGTTGGGAAAAATGAACTAATGATGTGGGTAGTTGCGGATAATCTTAGAGTTGGTGCAGCATATAATGCTGTGAATATTTTAAAATCTATT
>Ga0067045_1004342_pt1 | contig 19806 bp, 10 predicted proteins | sample TerdegcTABiofilm_FD_59184 | JGI IMG/M metagenome (GOLD analysis project Ga0067045, IMG submission 59184) | Combined Assembly of (Gp0054472, Gp0054536) Wastewater bioreactor microbial communities from Singapore -Terephthalate degrading... | reverse complement strand
GTGAAAAACATTTTTAAAAAACTTGGTGAATTAAGTTTTTCAAATGAACAAGAAAGAGCAAAACTTTCTTTTCTATTCCTGTGGAGATTTTTACCAGAAATTTTTCCTTGGATAAATACTCATCCAGCAGATTCAAGAGCACCAAACCACTCTATATATGACCATCTTGTCCAGACTTCAGCTATAGCCACTTGTCTTGATGTAGATAAGCCAGCATTTTTGATTTTTACGATTACCCCCGTTCAATCTTTCATAGCAACGGCAAGGAAAACTTCAGACCTATGGGCTGGAAGTTATTTACTTTCGTATTTGATTTACAAAGCTATTGAAGTAATAATGGAAAATTATGGGCCTGATCATATTATTTTCCCAAATCTTTTAGGCCAGCCGCTTGTTGATAAATGGCTTAAAGATAAATTTGATGGTAAATTTAATATATTTGCTGAAGATTGGTTTTCAAATTTGCAAACTAATTGTCAGTTAGATGAAAAACTTACAATTGCGAACTTCCCGAATAGATTTTTAGCAGTTGTTCCTTATAAAGAAGCAAAAGATATAGCGGAGAATTGTCAAAAGGCTATCGAAAAAACTATTAGTGATTTGTTAGAAAAAATCCCTAAACATTTAAAAAGTATTTTGTCACCAAAAACAGATAATATAAAGAATAATATTGCAAGTTACTTGAAACCTTTCTGGGTTGTGCTGCCATGGTATAAAGATAGTTATACAGATATTGATACAGTAATAAATGAATATGAAAACCTTGTTGGTAAAAATAATTTATTGGAAGCTATTCATATTATCAAATCTTACCCTTACTATGGTACTGCTAATGTTGGAAATGCTTATTCTTTACTTGTAGAGCTTACTGAAAGATTTTTAGCAGCACGAAAGATGATAAAAGATTTTGTACTTATAGAGCCTCAAACAGGCGAAAAATGCCATCTTTGTGGTAAGTATGATATTTTACCTTTAAATAACAACGAATGGGAAGAAGTTGCAAGAAATCATTATGTTTCAAAAAGTGAAAGGCTCTGTGGGGTTTGTTTGTTTAAGAGGTTGTTGCCAGAAATTTTTAAGAATAAATTTAATCTAACTGAAGATATTAAATTCCCTTCAACATCAGAAATGGCTACAGTTAAGTATAAACTATCTATTAATGATGATTTAATAGAAGAGTTCAAAGAGAAATACAATGAAGTTTTTGGAAATAGTAAACCACCAGAAATCAAGAGTATTCCAGCTTTGAAAAACCATAAACTATACACTATTGATGGACAATGGCTGATGGAGTCTTCATATAGAAAAGAATATTTAGAAAATGAATTTGGAATAACTATAGAAGAAAGTAAACTCGAAGGTATGAAAAAATTTTTAAAAGATAATAAAATTAATCCACCCACTTACTACGCTATTCTTGCCATGGATGGGGATAACATGGGAAAATGGCTTAAGGGAGAATTTTTGCCAGAGATCGAGAAATTGATCCATGAGAAAGCCCAAAAAAGCCTATTAGATTATTCTACGGGTAATGATAGACAAGAATTAGAAACCTTACTCAGAATGAAACATCCAATGTCACCTTCGTTTCACAATCTTTTTTCAAGAAAGCTTTCTGAATTTGCTTTGAATACAGTTCGAGATATTGTTGAAACCAAACATTATGGCAAGCTCATATATGCTGGCGGTGATGATGTGCTCACATTTTTGCCTGTTGATGAGGCTTTGAATTGTGCTTTTGAACTTAACAAAGAGTTTAAAACTCTGTTGGGTAATAATCAAAATGCTTCAATGAGTGCTGGGATTGTGTTTGTTCATCATAAGTATCCGCTTGAGTTATCTTTAGATGAGGTTAGGGATGCTGAAAGGAAGGCAAAATATAAATATGGAAGAAATGCAGTTTGTATAAAATATATCACAAGTGGTGGACAGGATAAATATTTTGGAATAAAGTGGAATGATAAAGAATTTTTTGATGATATTATAAGCAAGTATTCTAAAGACGAATTATCCACAAAATTTGCTTATGATTTTATGGATATTGTAAATAGTGTTGTTTATACTGAAAATGGAAGCAATGATAATTTGAAGCAAATATTGAAAAATGAGCTATTGAGAATTTACAGGCATAAAAAATCTTCGGGAAATGACAAAGATTTTGAAAATATAATGCTTCAAAAATTTGAAAAAACGAGTCCACAGGATTTTGCGAATATGTTTATCATTGCAAGATTTATGGCTCAGATAAAAGGTTGATTCCTAAAGGAGCAGCTTATGAAAGAAGTAAAATTAACTTTGAAAGTAATAACACCACTTTTTATGGGTGGCGCCAATCAGCAGGCTGAGCTTAGAAGTCAGAGTTTTAATGGAGTTTTAAGATGGTGGTTTAGAGTAGCAGGTGGTAGTTTTGAAGACGAGAAAAAAATCTTTGGATGGGGGGGAGAAAAATCAAATAAAGGTGGAGTTAACTTAATTATTTCGCAAAAATTAAATAGTCAAATATTTGAAAAAGAATTTGATGAACATGATAACGTTAGACAAGATAAAGGAATTAATTATTTAGGTTTTTCTCTTGATCAAAGATTTAATAAAAATCAAGATAATAAAACGAGAAGAGAATATTTAGAACAAAATCAAAAGTTTGAGATAAAATTGTTTTTTCATCCAACACTAAAAGAAGAAGATATAAAAAAATTCTTTGCAACATTATGGCTTGCTTTTAATTTAGGGAATTTTGGTTCAAGAAGTAGAAGAGGCTTCGGTTCATTGATGATTGAAAAAATCAATTTTGAAGAAAACGATTTAACAAACTATTGTTTTGGTTTAAATTTTAAATTAAACAGCAATGATGTTAATAGTTGGATAAATAATAATCTTAATAGAATAAGAGAAATAATACATCCGAATGCCAGAAAAGACATACCATTTATTTTTGGGAATGAATTTAAGATTTATAAGATTGATAAGAGTAAGTATTTAAATTGGCAGAATTGGCGAGAAAAGGTTCAAGAAGATAGAAAAGGAAAATTTCTTAAAACGAGTTGGGGAGGGAATGGAATTTATGGTTGGAAAGATTTACTTGATTTTATGGGATTTCTTTTAATGGCTTATCGAAGTTATAAACAACCAGACTATGAGGTTGCAAAATCAATATTACAAAATAAAAACCTCCAAAATATGACATTTGAAAGAGAAATATTTGGTTTACCATTAAATTTCTTTTATTCTTCATTGGGAAATCCTAAAACAGGTAAAAATGGTTATGGTGATAAAGTAGATTTAGTTGAAATTATAAATAATAAACCACATGCTTCACGCAGAGCATCACCTTTGATGATGAAAATTTTACTAAATAATTATAATAATTATGAAGGTTTATTTATTATAGCTAAATCAAAATTCAAACCAGATAATTATACACTTGAATTTCACAGACGAAGAATAACACTTCCGAAAGATAATATATGGCAGGCTATCGATGGTTTTACTGATAGTTTAAAAACTAATAACTTGATAGTGGATATAAAATAACATTTTCTAAAGGATGATTTTTATGAAAGTTAGATTATCAGATTACGAAGTCAATGCCATAAAAGAAGCTGCCAAGAAGTATTTTGGTGAAAAATGCAAGGTTTTTATTTTTGGTTCAAGGGCAGATTTAAAAAAGAGGGGAGGGGATATAGATATTTTTATTGAAACTGAAGTTGGGATTAAAGAAATAGTCAGAAATAGAACGAAATTTCTTTCTGAACTAGAGGTTAAAATAGGTGAGCAAAAGATTGATGTTGTAGTTTATAATCCAGAGGTTATGAAAAAGGAACTCATCCACGAAATTGCTTTTAGAGATGGAGTGGAAATATGAATGAAAAGAAGATTATAGAAAAACTTTTTATAGAATGCGAAAGACATAAAAAAATGATTGAATGGGCAATGAATAGTATAAAGGTGAATAAAATTTATCCATTTACACCAGAAATTTTAAAAGATTTGGATGAAGAGTTTATTTCATTGATAGATACTTTGACTTTTCGATTTTCAAAATTACAGGATGTGATGGGCAAAATTTTTTGGAATTTACTATTTTTGTTAGGAGAAGATACTGAAAACCTTACCTTTTTAGATGTTCTCAATAAGATGGAAAAATATAAAATTATAAACAATTCTTATGAATGGCGTGAGTTCAGGTATATTAGAAATATCATCACTCATGATTATGAAGCTGATTATGATTTATTAAGTGAAAATTTGAATCAATTTTTAGATAAGGTTCAAATTTTATTGAATTACTATGAAAATGTAAAAAACTTTTATAAAGCAAAATTTGGAGGCTAATATGCTTAAATTCACAATAGAACCTTATGATGTTTTGTTTTTTGGTAGTGGAAAACCTTTTAATATTGGAAGTAATGTAGAGTCTATTTTTCCACCTTTTCCACATTCTTTTGCAGCGGCTGTTTATGCAAAATTTGTCTCGGAAAAGGGGATTACTATAAGAAATGAAAAAGGGATATATAAGGCTGTTTATGGTCCATTTATTGAAAAAAGTGGGGTTGCCTATTTTCCAGCACCTGCTGATATTCTTCAGGAGAAGAAAAAAGAAGAGTCTTCAAAATTTAAAATTGCAGATAGATGTAATCAATTCTCCCTAATTAATATTAATGATACCGATCTTGGATCAAAAATAAATTCTTTGCTATGGAGTAAACCAGATGGTAATGACTCAAGTGACTACGAACCGTTTAGAGGGTTTATAAGTATTACCGGTTTAAAGAAATGGTTTAATAATGAAGAAATAAAGAGAGAATATTTACTTACCTACAATGATATATTTGAGCAGGACGAAAGAGTTTCTATTCGTATAGATCACGAAAAAGGAACAGTGCAAGAAGAAGATGGGCTCTATCGGGTTAATTTTGTTCAGTTGAAAAAGGATGTGAAATTTGTTTTCTGGGTTGAATTGGATTTCGATAATGATTCTTTGCTTAAAACTAATAATATTAACAATGAAAACGACTTTGTAGAAATATTTATAAAAAAACCAATGGTTTTAAAGTTGGGTGGGGAAACAAAAACAGCAAGATATACTGTAAAAATTGAAGATTTTAAAAGCTTTTTTAATGGTTTTAATAAAAGTAATAATGATTTTAGAAAAATTTTGTTTTTAACTTGTGGTATTTTTAATAATGATAATAATAACAAAACAATAATTGATAATTTTAACAAATTTTTAACAGGTGTTATTGGTGGATATGAAATAGTAGGAATAGACTCAAAATATAACAAAGATAAATATGGTCAAAAAACTATTAAAGCTATAAAACCCGGTTCTATTATTTATTTAAATGATTATAAAAATAATAATGAAGTTATTACTTTTTTTAATCAAAATGATTCTTTTATAGGATCAAATCTTATTTTAATAAAATAAATTTGGAGGTTTATATGTTAAAAAGATCTGGTTTAATCACTTATTATGCTTTAACTCCTATACATACTGGCTCAGGCAATAGTGTCTCTTATATTGATTTACCTGTTCAGCGAGAAAGGCATACATCTTTCCCAAGTATGGCTGGGAGCGGGTTAAAGGGAGTCTTTAGAGCATTAGCAAAAAGAGAATGGAATAATGATAATGATGTTGATGTAATTTTTGGACCAGAAAATGGAAGTGTTGGTTCATCTTGCGTTGCTTTTACGGATGCTAAAATTTTGTTGTATCCAGTTAGATCGGTTAAAAATACTTTTGCCTGGATCACCTGCCCATTTGTTTTAAAAAGATTTAAAGAGGATCTTGAAAGTGCAGGTAAAGAAATAAAAAATTTTTTTATACCTGAAGTATCTGATGATAAAATAATTGTAGCTTCAAATTCACCATTAATAATTAATAATAACACAAATAATAATAACTCAAAAAAAGTTGGCCTTGAAGAGTTTGTATTCGATGTAGATAATTCACAAATTGATAATAATTTAATAAATGAAATAAATGGATATATTCCTGATACAGAAACTACTCAAAATCTATCAGCAAGTTTTGCTATCGTAAGCGATAATGTGTTTACTGATCTTGTAAACTATGCTGTTGAGGTGAGGACAAGGATTAAAATAGATCAAACTACCGGGACTGCTCAAGGAAAGGCTCTTTTTACTGTTGAGATGGTGCCTTCTGAAAGTATTTTTTATAGTTTAGTTTTTACGGATGATCCTAAAAATTCTAATAGTAACTCAATTAAAAATGTTGATGAAGTTATTGATAATATACAGAAACTGATTGACAATAATAAGGTAATTCAAGTTGGTGGAGATGAAACTATTGGGCTTGGATTTGTGAAGGTTAAATTTACAAATTAAACAAAAGATGAAGCTACAAACTCTCCTTTGAGAGCATCTCCAATTCTGGAAAATATAGAAAAAGAAGGTATAAAAATATGAATGAAATAGAGAAATTGATTGAATACAGAATGAAACAAGCAGAAGAGACAATTTCTGAAGCAGAAAGAATGGTCAAAGAAAATAATAATAGAGTTTTAACTTATGAAAGACTATTATATTTTTAAAAGTGGTAGGCTAAGCCGCAAGGACAATTCTGTATTTCTTGAGACGGCTGATGGAAATATACCTATCCCTATTGAGGATGTTGATAGTCTATATCTTTTTGGAGAGATAGACTTAAATACAAAGGCTATAAATTTCTTTGCCCAGAAAGGGATAGTTATTCACTTTTTTAACTATTATGGATGGTATACTGGATCTTTTAGCCCTAGGGAAAATTTACTTTCTGGTGAAGTTGTTGTAAGGCAGGCTGAGCATTATTTAGATAAAGAAAAAAGATTATATTTAGCTAAAGAATTTGTCAGTTCAGCAATCCATGGGTTTATTTATAACATAAAAAGATATCCAAAGGTAGATGAAGAAATTTTTTCAAGATTGGAAAATTATGCAAATTTGATCGTTGAACAGAAAGATATTCAATCTCTTATGGGTATAGAAGGAAATGCAAGAGAAGTTTATTATAACTGTTTTCCTTTAATCATAAATCAAGAAATTAATTTTGAAAAAAGAGTAAAACATCCACCAGACAATAGCATGAATGCGATTATTTCTTTTGTAAATAGCCTTGTTTATTCTATAATTATTAAGGAGATATATCGGACACAACTTAATCCCACAATAAGTTATTTACATGAACCTTTTTATAGAAGATTTTCTCTTGCTCTTGATGTTTCAGAAATATTTAAGCCTATTTATGGTGATAGGATAATATTTGATCTACTCAATAATGAACAAATAAATGAAAAAGATTTTGATAAAGATTTGAATTATTGTTATTTAAAAGAAAGTGGAAGGAAAATAGTTGTCAAATCATTTGATGAAAAATTGAAAACAACAATATTCCATAGGAAATTAAAGCGAAATGTGAGTTATGAGAAAATTATTAGACTTGAACTTTATAAACTTATAAAGCATATAATAGGCGAAGAAGTTTATAAATCTTTTAAGATTTGGTGGTGATATGTATATTATTCTAGTATATGATATTTCAACCGAAAGTTCAGAAGGGAAAAAAAGACTACCTAAAGTTATGAAAAAGTGCAGACAATATCTACATCATACCCAGAAGTCAGTTTTTGAAGGTGAAATAAGTGAATCAAAATTATTTGCCTTAAAAACCGCATTAAAAAAAATTATAAAGGAAGATGAAGATTTTGTTGTGTTTTATAAACTTGCCAATAAGAATAATCTTGATAGAGAAAACATAGGTATTGATTTTGATCCAAATTTAAATATAATATAGAAAAAATGCATTACCGCCACTTCGAGATTTTTATTTGTATTTTTTTTTGTTTAGATATAGTATTTTCAACCTATATCACATAAAAATTTAATGGGTTTTAGCCTTCAAATATGGGATTTAAAGGTAAAAGATTTTGATAAAGGTCTATATATCCCGTTTTGTTTTAGCCTTCAAATATGGGATTTAAAGTACACGCAATATTTTTTTTCAAGCGAGTTACAGCTACCAGTTTTAGCCTTCAAATATGGGATTTAAAGTCTGTTGAAAAGACATTATTGCTTTCATCTTTTCACGGTTTTAGCCTTCAAATATGGGATTTAAAGGAACCATCAGCTCCAGCCAGGAGGGCTTTGATTTGCTCGTTTTAGCCTTCAAATATGGGATTTAAAGGAGAAAAAACCGTATATAAATATTTTAATCGTGTTTGTTTTAGCCTTCAAATATGGGATTTAAAGAAAATGTTATTGACCAATTATCTGCATAGGCTTTTTTTGGTTTTAGCCTTCAAATATGGGATTTAAAGTAGGTACTTTATTTGTCCGGCTATTTTCTTATTAAATGTTTTAGCCTTCAAATATGGGATTTAAAGGCGTTATATAAACATATTTGCTGGCAAGGGCAAATCTTGTTTTAGCCTTCAAATATGGGATTTAAAGAAATAAAGGATGAATTTAAGGGATTAATAGAATTTATAGTTTTAGCCTTCAAATATGGGATTTAAAGTGATAAAATCCACCTTTTTTTCTTTTTCCAGCATAAGAGTTTTAGCCTTCAAATATGGGATTTAAAGTAGGAGGAGAGGATAAACTCTCATGTATGCGGTCATGTTTTAGCCTTCAAATATGGGATTTAAAGGATGTTTGAGAAACAGCTTGATTAAATTGGTCAAAAGTTTTAGCCTTCAAATATGGGATTTAAAGTCTTTTACGATAAAAATTGATAGAATTGCAGACAAATGTTTTAGCCTTCAAATATGGGATTTAAAGAGCATAGTAGATATAATTTACATCTCCACTACTTCTAGTTTTAGCCTTCAAATATGGGATTTAAAGATTTTACAAGTCATATATCAAATACTTGCACCAATTGTTTTAGCCTTCAAATATGGGATTTAAAGTTTACATAAGAATTGTTAAAATAAATATTCACATAAGTTTTAGCCTTCAAATATGGGATTTAAAGGATTTTTTATTCTCAAATTCGCAAACTCTTTAATTGTGTTTTAGCCTTCAAATATGGGATTTAAAGAAAAAGGTGCTATTCCTTGTATATTGTTTGCATAGATAGTTTTAGCCTTCAAATATGGGATTTAAAGTCAAACAATATGGTTGCAACTTGTCTTATTTCTGTTGCGTTTTAGCCTTCAAATATGGGATTTAAAGCGTTTATTTTTAATTCTGTATCTACATACATATCATTGTTTTAGCCTTCAAATATGGGATTTAAAGGTATTAATAAATGGTGTTTCTTGTGTAGGTGTATTTGGTTTTAGCCTTCAAATATGGGATTTAAAGTTTGTTCCTACATCTGTAATAGTCCCTTCACTACCAAGGTTTTAGCCTTCAAATATGGGATTTAAAGATGTCAATTGTTTGTGTAAACAATACTGGAACTGGGTTTTAGCCTTCAAATATGGGATTTAAAGAGCGACATCAACAGTGGCAACCTTACTTGTCCCAACAGTTTTAGCCTTCAAATATGGGATTTAAAGTTTTTGAATATCATTTATTAGAAGCCCGATATCATGAGTTTTAGCCTTCAAATATGGGATTTAAAGAATTATACTGGCGGAAAATCCACTATGTTTGATATAGTTTTAGCCTTCAAATATGGGATTTAAAGTTCGGTTCAGCGAGTATAAAAGGAAGTTTGGAATTTGTTTTAGCCTTCAAATATGGGATTTAAAGCTGGCAAGGCATATGCAATGTCGATGGGACAAGGAAGTTTTAGCCTTCAAATATGGGATTTAAAGCAGTTAAATTTGCAGCAGAACAAATAACTAATTTAATGTTTTAGCCTTCAAATATGGGATTTAAAGTGCATATTGGAAGCTTGTCTAATATTTTCACGCAGGTTTTAGCCTTCAAATATGGGATTTAAAGTAAAAATCCACAATGGCTTTCTTGCCTTTTATTTGCTGTTTTAGCCTTCAAATATGGGATTTAAAGAAATAAAAGGTTTATCGTTAAATTGGTCCTCAGAGAAGTTTTAGCCTTCAAATATGGGATTTAAAGACTGCAATAGTAGGCGGAAGCGTAGTCGCAGTTGGAGTTTTAGCCTTCAAATATGGGATTTAAAGTCGTTTTTTAAAACATAATAATAATTAAAAGTCAATGTTTTAGCCTTCAAATATGGGATTTAAAGTAGTCAAGACAAAGTAGCATATGCTCAATGGTTTGCCTGTTTTAGCCTTCAAATATGGGATTTAAAGCTTGTCATCGCAATTTGAATAAGCAAGCTTTTCAAGTGTTTTAGCCTTCAAATATGGGATTTAAAGATTGTCTATGAAGTCTTGAAATAAAAGTCGTGAAATGTTTTAGCCTTCAAATATGGGATTTAAAGTTCATAAATAAAGTGCACTGATAGTATACATTCGCAGTTTTAGCCTTCAAATATGGGATTTAAAGACAACTTCGTCGCTTGAAGGTAATTGTTTATTAACAGTTTTAGCCTTCAAATATGGGATTTAAAGAACGATTAATGAAATTGCACAGGAAATAAATTTATTGAGTTTTAGCCTTCAAATATGGGATTTAAAGTCGGGTGCATCTCTTGAATACGAAATAACTGCACAAAGTTTTAGCCTTCAAATATGGGATTTAAAGTTTTTTCTTCCTTATTGTCTTTTAATAAATTTTCATATGTTTTAGCCTTCAAATATGGGATTTAAAGGAGTTAGGAACTATTTGTAAGTTTGATAATATAAGCCGGTTTTAGCCTTCAAATATGGGATTTAAAGCAGAAAATTTTAAGGTTTGGATAAAGTTAACTATTTGTTTTAGCCTTCAAATATGGGATTTAAAGTTTTCGTTTTCATAATAAATGCTAAAAGGGAGTGTTGGTTTTAGCCTTCAAATATGGGATTTAAAGTTTTATATATTTGTTGTAATGTATTGATTAACAAAAAGTTTTAGCCTTCAAATATGGGATTTAAAGTAATTGTTTTGTGCTTCTGTTCTGGTATCACTATCAGTTTTAGCCTTCAAATATGGGATTTAAAGAATAGTTATCATAATGATATACCAACTACGTTTCCGTTTTAGCCTTCAAATATGGGATTTAAAGCAACCATCACAAAGGCAAATTTCTATTGATGTTGACGTTTTAGCCTTCAAATATGGGATTTAAAGTTCATTGATAAGAATCACGAAAAGAAGGAAAGTTTCGGGTTTTAGCCTTCAAATATGGGATTTAAAGATAAGTTTTACTTTGCAAGAAGTTTTAAGCACTCTACGAGTTTTAGCCTTCAAATATGGGATTTAAAGCTTTTTTTTTGGCTTCCTCATAAACAAAATTCATAAGTTTTAGCCTTCAAATATGGGATTTAAAGTTTTATATATTTGTTGTAATGTATTGATTAACAAAAAGTTTTAGCCTTCAAATATGGGATTTAAAGTAATTGTTTTGTGCTTCTGTTCTGGTATCACTATCAGTTTTAGCCTTCAAATATGGGATTTAAAGCTTTTTTTTTGGCTTCCTCATAAACAAAATTCATAATGTTTTAGCCTTCAAATATGGGATTTAAAGAATTCTTCTTTCATACGGAACTATATATTTGCTCAAGTTTTAGCCTTCAAATATGGGATTTAAAGATAATTGATTTTGGAATGTTAAATGCTGTAGCAATAAGTTTTAGCCTTCAAATATGGGATTTAAAGACTACTTATGATGAAAAACTGAAACTTGCAGATTTGAGTTTTAGCCTTCAAATATGGGATTTAAAGATAGTTATTCCGAGATAAAGAATTACTGGAGGTTTAAGTTTTAGCCTTCAAATATGGGATTTAAAGAAAACAGATATATGATGACTTGTTTAATTCAAAAAAGGGTTTTAGCCTTCAAATATGGGATTTAAAGCTCATATTCGATAACTTTTTGAACTTCCTCCGGCTTTGGTTTTAGCCTTCAAATATGGGATTTAAAGAGTCTACAAAGAAATTCAACTCTTTCAATTATCATTTGTTTTAGCCTTCAAATATGGGATTTAAAGAAAACCTTTTCGCTTTTAATATCTTATTATGGTTCTGCGTTTTAGCCTTCAAATATGGGATTTAAAGTAAACTCTTACATCTTTTAATTCATACACAAGGTTGTGTTTTAGCCTTCAAATATGGGATTTAAAGTTTAAGTTATATTTCTGCTGAGTTATCCCGACAAATTGTTTTAGCCTTCAAATATGGGATTTAAAGTATTGCAGGGCGATCTATCCTAAAATTTGTGCCAAGCGTTTTAGCCTTCAAATATGGGATTTAAAGGAAAAACATGATGAAGAAAACGAATTTCTCTTTTGCGAGTTTTAGCCTTCAAATATGGGATTTAAAGGGATTTTTTAAGTCGACAAATCAAATTGAAGGTATGGCGTTTTAGCCTTCAAATATGGGATTTAAAGGGTAATAATACAAAAGGTTCTTTCTTAATTATAAATAGTTTTAGCCTTCAAATATGGGATTTAAAGACTGGTATAACATATTATTTTAGATGTAGAAGAAAGAGTTTTAGCCTTCAAATATGGGATTTAAAGTCGACTGAATGGGATATGTATAAAGGATTAACATTGAGTTTTAGCCTTCAAATATGGGATTTAAAGGATATTTTTCGCAAGTATAACATCGCTTGTATCTTGGTTTTAGCCTTCAAATATGGGATTTAAAGTATGCTTCCTCTTTCGTTTCAACTATCATAAACTCCTGTTTTAGCCTTCAAATATGGGATTTAAAGATTTGTTGGAAAATTCCTTGAATGAACTTGTTATAAAGTTTTAGCCTTCAAATATGGGATTTAAAGTTTAGAAGATTTGAAATGTTGTGCTTTGCAAAGATACGTTTTAGCCTTCAAATATGGGATTTAAAGATATCCCTCGCATTTCTTCCTTTTCTCTGCATTCATGTTTTAGCCTTCAAATATGGGATTTAAAGATAAAGTCTTTTTTCGATTTCGATAATTTTGGGGAGATGTTTTAGCCTTCAAATATGGGATTTAAAGTTAGCATAAAATGTAATTCAGAAGTCGAAAAAAACAGTTTTAGCCTTCAAATATGGGATTTAAAGTTAAGTATTTTAATTTTTAATATTGTTTTGCTTTGGTTTTAGCCTTCAAATATGGGATTTAAAGTTGTCATATCGTTCGTTAAACATCTCTGTTTTCTTTGTTTTAGCCTTCAAATATGGGATTTAAAGTGATATAGAATCATGGACAAGTTAAATTCGACCTGAAGTTTTAGCCTTCAAATATGGGATTTAAAGGTGGCATTACGATAACGATATAGAATTTGTCGGGATAGTTTTAGCCTTCAAATATGGGATTTAAAGTGTGGTGGTGAGTTTAAAAAAGAAGATTATGGTTGGTTTTAGCCTTCAAATATGGGATTTAAAGTAATAAAGATTTAAATAATAATAATAGTAAATTTACAGTTTTAGCCTTCAAATATGGGATTTAAAGACATATATCGATACCTTCCAAACTCTTCAATTCTGTTGGTTTTAGCCTTCAAATATGGGATTTAAAGGTTATCCTTTCTAAAGCATATCTTATAGCATCGATAGTTTTAGCCTTCAAATATGGGATTTAAAGATGAGCATTGTTTGTGTAAACAACACTGGAACTGGATAGTTTTAGCCTTCAAATATGGGATTTAAAGAGAGTGTACAAATAGCAAGAATAAAAATACAGCAAGCGTTTTAGCCTTCAAATATGGGATTTAAAGTTGAAGGAGAAAGAAATTTGTAACATAAACATCAGCGTTTTAGCCTTCAAATATGGGATTTAAAGGATTGGATTGATACTGATATAACATATTGAGGGATGAGTTTTAGCCTTCAAATATGGGATTTAAAGATAAAAAAAACAGAAGTAAAAGCGGAAACAAAAACAAGTTTTAGCCTTCAAATATGGGATTTAAAGTTCTTTTCGATTAGTTGGAACATTGATAACTTTGGTTGTTTTAGCCTTCAAATATGGGATTTAAAGAAATTTACTACAATACAGAAAGTATTTGAGAGTAAAGGTTTTAGCCTTCAAATATGGGATTTAAAGTATTTTTTTAAGGATTTTTGTCCTTATGCCGACCAACGTTTTAGCCTTCAAATATGGGATTTAAAGCAAAAAATTTCATCATTCACTTTTGTAAGCTGGCAATGTTTTAGCCTTCAAATATGGGATTTAAAGATTATTCTTCTGCTTCTTCATCTTCTATTACTTGTTCAGTTTTAGCCTTCAAATATGGGATTTAAAGTTAGGTTCGGCTTCGATAAAAGGGAGTCTTGAATTTACGTTTTAGCCTTCAAATATGGGATTTAAAGCTATTGAACTCTTCTAATAAATAAAATATTTTATCTGTTTTAGCCTTCAAATATGGGATTTAAAGAAATTTATTGACACATATTCAATATCACCATAAGCCAGTTTTAGCCTTCAAATATGGGATTTAAAGTAGGTTTGTTTTCAAGTTCATCAATTATCTTTTTTTGTTTTAGCCTTCAAATATGGGATTTAAAGTAGGTTTGTTTTCAAGTTCATCAATTATCTTTTTTTGTTTTAGCCTTCAAATATGGGATTTAAAGTAAATTCCTCCAAAATATTTTTTTAAGGGCTTTAACCGTTTTAGCCTTCAAATATGGGATTTAAAGATTGGTGCCCAGCTTGTTTTCTTTATTTGTTTAATTCCGTTTTAGCCTTCAAATATGGGATTTAAAGTTCACAGGACACAGACACAACAATAAAAAGCTTTTTGTTTTAGCCTTCAAATATGGGATTTAAAGATAATTATCTTTAAAGCAGATAAAACTTCATCTATAGTTTTAGCCTTCAAATATGGGATTTAAAGTAATAAAGATTTAAATAATAATAATAGTAAATTTACGTTTTAGCCTTCAAATATGGGATTTAAAGGTTTATTTTTGCATTTGTTAAAAAACAATAAGGAAGAAGTTTTAGCCTTCAAATATGGGATTTAAAGTTCTGCTTCTTTTAGTAGTTCTTCGCTTTGCAATTTTGTTTTAGCCTTCAAATATGGGATTTAAAGACTTCTAAATCAAACAGGATTAACAAGTTATGTTTCTGTTTTAGCCTTCAAATATGGGATTTAAAGGAAGAAATACAAAATTCACTTATAAAATATGCCGGGTTTTAGCCTTCAAATATGGGATTTAAAGGATGATTATCGACAAGAAAAATTTGTATACCGTCATCGGTTTTAGCCTTCAAATATGGGATTTAAAGAAACCTTTTGAAGTAAAGGACTTTTATTTATGTATGAGGTTTTAGCCTTCAAATATGGGATTTAAAGCTATTTTTAAATAGCAATCGCTTATCAAATCACCTTCGTTTTAGCCTTCAAATATGGGATTTAAAGAAAAACAAATGCTTCTATTGATTTAACTAATTATGTTGTTTTAGCCTTCAAATATGGGATTTAAAGCAAGTATACAATAGCCAAAGATAGAATTTTTATTGACGTTTTAGCCTTCAAATATGGGATTTAAAGTAGCGTTCATAAGCTTCTTTTAGAATACGCTCAAACTCGTTTTAGCCTTCAAATATGGGATTTAAAGAATAACTTCTCTTATACAAAAATTAAATGAATTTTTCGGTTTTAGCCTTCAAATATGGGATTTAAAGTTAGGTTCAGCTTCGATAAAAGGTAGTTTGGAATTCAGTTTTAGCCTTCAAATATGGGATTTAAAGGGTATTTCAAGCGTGCCTTTTGTAGCTTTAACCATAGTTTTAGCCTTCAAATATGGGATTTAAAGTCAAACAGGGGTTAAGATTGATACATCGGCAAATTCTGTTTTAGCCTTCAAATATGGGATTTAAAGTTAGGTTCAGCTTCGATAAAAGGGAGCCTGGAATTTAGTTTTAGCCTTCAAATATGGGATTTAAAGAACTATATAACCTATGGAGAAGTGAGCAACATTGTAGTTTTAGCCTTCAAATATGGGATTTAAAGATATGTGCAATAATGGGAGGTGAAGAATGAACGCTTGGTTTTAGCCTTCAAATATGGGATTTAAAGTAATATCTATATAAATCACCATCTATATAAATAGTTTTGTTTTAGCCTTCAAATATGGGATTTAAAGGATATTTGACATTTATTACAATGAAATACAGTTTGACCGTTTTAGCCTTCAAATATGGGATTTAAAGTATGTAACATTAATAGCAACAGTAATAGAAGAGCTGGGTTTTAGCCTTCAAATATGGGATTTAAAGAACTATATAACCTATGGAGAAGTGAGCAACATTGTAAGTTTTAGCCTTCAAATATGGGATTTAAAGTCAAAATAAATGTATTTCGTATCTGTCCCAACTTTGAAGTTTTAGCCTTCAAATATGGGATTTAAAGATTGAAATACAAAATTCGCTTAATCGGTACGCAAGTGTTTTAGCCTTCAAATATGGGATTTAAAGTCCTTCATCGGCTCTAAAATAGTTTATAATAATAACAGTTTTAGCCTTCAAATATGGGATTTAAAGTATACTGAATAATCCCATGCTATACAACCATGATGAGTTTTAGCCTTCAAATATGGGATTTAAAGATCAAACAGGGGTTAAGATTGATACATCGGCAAATTCTGTTTTAGCCTTCAAATATGGGATTTAAAGCATAATAATAAATGTCGTTGATTTCTTTTAGGATAAATGTTTTAGCCTTCAAATATGGGATTTAAAGGTTGATGCGCGACTTCCATTTTCGCCTATCCCTGCTGTGTTTTAGCCTTCAAATATGGGATTTAAAGAACTTTTGCGAAGTTAGGCTCACAGAAAGCAATAAATAGTTTTAGCCTTCAAATATGGGATTTAAAGATTTTAAATAAGAATTTGCCGATGTATCAATCTTAACCGTTTTAGCCTTCAAATATGGGATTTAAAGTAAAGGTTCAAGTTTATTAAAAAATTCTTTTACATCGTTTTAGCCTTCAAATATGGGATTTAAAGTTTTTTATTCCTACTACTTGCATTTTACTCCCTCGAAAGTTTTAGCCTTCAAATATGGGATTTAAAGCTGGTATATTGTATCAGGCGAAATCGGAGATAGATATAGTTTTAGCCTTCAAATATGGGATTTAAAGTTTTTTATCCACTCTTTCTTTTTCATTTGTCCTCCTTTGTTTTAGCCTTCAAATATGGGATTTAAAGATAACTATATCTTTCCTATTCAAAAAAATAATAAGCACAATTAAGATTTTTATATACATTTAAAGATAACTATATCTTTCCTATTCTCGGCCGAGTTCACAAGTTTTAGCCTTCAAATATGGGATTTAAAGTTTTCAGCAATTCTCAGTCCTTGTTCTTCCCATTCTATGTTTTAGCCTTCAAATATGGGATTTAAAGTGTAATGTTATAGATAAACTATTTGGAAATGTTGATGTTTTAGCCTTCAAATATGGGATTTAAAGTTGTTGCTGATGTATTGCAAAGATATTTTAATTTACATGTTTTAGCCTTCAAATATGGGATTTAAAGGTGTCATATGATAATACTGGTAATTTTGCATCCTCACGTTTTAGCCTTCAAATATGGGATTTAAAGACCCTATTTTACCCCGACCAACCCCGCAAATAACTAAGTTTTAGCCTTCAAATATGGGATTTAAAGACTTTTTCAATAACTATTCGTGGATAACTCCAACTTGTTTTAGCCTTCAAATATGGGATTTAAAGCACACACATATGTTGGATATTCAATGTATAATCCTAACGTTTTAGCCTTCAAATATGGGATTTAAAGATTTCTCCCGGTAATTCGTTCAGTTCAACATAAAGCGGGTTTTAGCCTTCAAATATGGGATTTAAAGTATAACCTCCTACCAAGATGTGTCTAAACTTGATAGTTTTAGCCTTCAAATATGGGATTTAAAGATTGTAAGTTTTATACCGTATTTTGCAAATTGATTAGGTTTTAGCCTTCAAATATGGGATTTAAAGAACTTTATAACCTATGGAGAAGTGAGCAACATTGTAGTTTTAGCCTTCAAATATGGGATTTAAAGACTTGTTGATGTTGACCCTAACAATAAAACGCACTTGTTTTAGCCTTCAAATATGGGATTTAAAGAACTCTTCACCATAAACAAGTATAGCAAAAACTTTAGTTTTAGCCTTCAAATATGGGATTTAAAGAACTCTTCACCATAAACAAGTATAGCAAAAACTTTATAGTTTTAGCCTTCAAATATGGGATTTAAAGGTATTAATTCAAGATGTACAACACACTGGATTATCACGTTTTAGCCTTCAAATATGGGATTTAAAGGAGAATAGGATTGATAGTGATGATGACGCATTTAACGTTTTAGCCTTCAAATATGGGATTTAAAGATTGTTTTTTCATATGGATATATATAACATAATGGAAGTTTTAGCCTTCAAATATGGGATTTAAAGAGTGTAGTTTGTATTCAACCTTATGTCCATTATGGCGTTTTAGCCTTCAAATATGGGATTTAAAGATATTCCGAAAATCTTTTTGCCTGCAATATTTTCGTGTTTTAGCCTTCAAATATGGGATTTAAAGTATAATCATTTTCTTTCCTCCTGTATATTTGGTAGTATGTTTTAGCCTTCAAATATGGGATTTAAAGAAGGTAAAATATCTTTATGCAGATAATATAATCACTGGTTTTAGCCTTCAAATATGGGATTTAAAGAAAACATTGGATGTGAAGGTGGTTCGCCTGTTAAATCGTTTTAGCCTTCAAATATGGGATTTAAAGGAAACAAAAATTGAAACAAAAATCATTATGTATATCAGTTTTAGCCTTCAAATATGGGATTTAAAGAAAACATCTTTATAAGCAAGACAAGGTTCAGATAAAAAGTTTTAGCCTTCAAATATGGGATTTAAAGAAATTTATTTTAAGGACTTTGTCCTTATGCCGACCAAGTTTTAGCCTTCAAATATGGGATTTAAAGACAAATGCGGATACATTAGTCAAAATAACAAATTTCGAGTTTTAGCCTTCAAATATGGGATTTAAAGGACTTGGGAAAAAATCACGGTTCAAAACTGGTTAATAAGGTTTTAGCCTTCAAATATGGGATTTAAAGTTAAAACTTTTTGTTTCTTTTACTTTTTTTCAAACTCGTTTTAGCCTTCAAATATGGGATTTAAAGGACCAAATGGCTTATGAAATTGATAGAGAAATAAAAGTTTTAGCCTTCAAATATGGGATTTAAAGAGTTAATTTCACCGCAGAAGGATACTGCGGGATATAAGTTTTATCCTTCAAATATGGGATTTAAAGATAACAACAATTTCATCGCCTATTTGTTTTAAGTCATGTTTTAGCCTTCAAATATGGGATTTAAAGCATTTTGTCTCAAAAATTACCTTTTCATTATCCAAAGTTTTAGCCTTCAAATATGGGATTTAAAGAAGTTTTCTTGCTTCTTGGATTCGCTCAACCGAGAGTTTTAGCCTTCAAATATGGGATTTAAAGATGACTTTCTTTGAGCGTGTCAATATATCTTTTAGTGTTTTAGCCTTCAAATATGGGATTTAAAGTTCAATATCAAAAATGCAACCTTAACAAATCTTATAGTTTTAGCCTTCAAATATGGGATTTAAAGGTATATACTTGGACTACGCTTGGTGCAATACAAGGGCGTTTTAGCCTTCAAATATGGGATTTAAAGGGAGGTTCCATTAGTTATTTTAATTATACTTTAAGGACGTTTTAGCCTTCAAATATGGGATTTAAAGTTTCTCCATAATGATTTGAATATGGAGCTAATATAAGTTTTAGCCTTCAAATATGGGATTTAAAGATGCGTGTCCAACAGTTTTTT
>Ga0067045_1003524_pt1 | contig 19810 bp, 20 predicted proteins | sample TerdegcTABiofilm_FD_59184 | JGI IMG/M metagenome (GOLD analysis project Ga0067045, IMG submission 59184) | Combined Assembly of (Gp0054472, Gp0054536) Wastewater bioreactor microbial communities from Singapore -Terephthalate degrading... | reverse complement strand
CAGCCTCGTCGCCCGGCTGGAGCTGGAGGAAAAAGGAAAAACCCTTCGAAAGACCTTGCGCCTTTACCCCATCCAGTGCGACAACACCGTCACGGGCTTCAGGACCCGCCCGGTCACCCCGGGGGAATTCGCCGAAGTCCAGGCCCTTCTGCTGCAGCGAACGGACAAAAGAACCGCCTCCGGAATCCGCACCGGGAAGGACGCCCTGGGCACCCACCTGGAGATCGCCCTTCCCTGAAGCCGGGGAACCGCTGGAACCGGAAAGGAACATGGTCCGGGGCATCGCACTTGACAACAAATCCCGACCCGCATATAATCCCTCGCAACACTTGGAAGATAGGGGAGTTAAGCAATGATACATGCCTTTAGTAACCAGAATTGGTGGTGGCAGGCTTTCTGAGTCTGCCGCCAAGCGCCTGGATAGATCGCGAACACTGACGCAGCGAGAGGCCTTGGAGGCGGATCCCATTCGGGATTCTGTTCCGAGGCCTTTCCTGTTTTTCCATCCCGGGGGGCCGTGCAACAAGGGCCCCCCGATTTTTTGTCACCTCCAAAGGAGGCTGAACGCCATGAGTGGAGATAAAGGCAACGGTAAAAAACACCTGACCTCCCTGGAAGACTTCACCGAACAAGGGCGCACGTTCGAAAGGGTTCCCATTTTCCTGGAACTGCCCCTCGAGAGACGGGCGCCCCTGGATCTCTACAGGAGGCTTCGGACCCCCGGAACGCGCTCCTTCCTCCTTGAAAGCGGAGACGGGGGGAAGGGCGGCGGTCGCTACTCCTTCATCGGGATCGATCCGGACCGGGTTTTCCAGGTTTCGCCGGAAGCCTGCCTCGAAACCGATCCCAGCGGAAAAATCATCGCTTCCTATCCCTCCCCCGGTGGACTCCGGAAAGCTCTTGAAGGGTACCTTTCCGGCACGCGCCCTCCCCAGCCGGAGGGCTTCCCCCCCTTCCTGGGCGGCGTGGCGGGCTACTTCGCCTACGACATGGTGGAGACCTGGGAAGACCTTTTTCACGGCCAGGAAGACCGATCACTGGCACCCTCGCCTTTCCCCAGGGCGGTCCTCATGGGATTCGAAACCGTGGTTGCCATGGACCACTTCGAGGACCGACTCTTCCTGGTTCACAACGTCCGGACCCCTCCGGGCCAGCAGGAAAGCGAAAAGAAGGATCTTTACCGGAAGGGCTGCCGAATGCTGGAAAAGCTTGAACAGCGACTCAACGGAGTTTTAGACGGCCAGGAAACCGAGGAGGGCCGCTTTTTCCTGGCAGAAGCCCATTCCAACATGGAGAAAACCGCTTTCCTGGAAATGGTCCGGCGAGGGCGGGAACACATCGTGGCGGGCGACGTTTGCCAAGTGGTCCTTTCCCAGTGTTTTTCCGCGAGAACGAACCTTCCTTCCGTCGCCATCTACGAGACCCTGGCGGAATGCAATCCCTCCCCTTACCTTTTCCTCCTCGAACTGCCCGAACTGAGGCTCATCGGCTCGTCCCCGGAAGTCCTGGTCCGGTTGAGAGGATCCCGTGTCGTCACACGTCCCCTTGCCGGAACCCGCAGGAGAGGCCAAACGCATGACGAGGATCGCCTCCTGGCCCGTGAACTCCTGGCCGACGAGAAGGAACGGGCCGAACACCTCATGCTCGTCGACCTGGCCCGCAACGACCTGGGGCGGGTCTGCCGGACCGGGAGCGTCGAGGTGACCGAACTGATGGGTGTCGAAAGCTACTCCCACGTCATGCACATCGTTTCCCAGGTGGAGGGAGATCGCAGGGCGGAGCTGACCCCCCTGGACGTACTCCAGGCGGCCTTTCCTGCCGGAACGGTCTCGGGCGCGCCGAAGATCCGGGCCATGGAGATCATCGAGGAGCTCGAGGGGAACGCCAGGGGCCCCTACGCGGGGGCGGTGGGCTACATCGGCTTCGACGGGAACATGGATACCTGCATCACCATCCGGACTCTCGTCCAGGAGGGCGATACCGTTCATGTCCAGGCCGGGGCAGGCATCGTCTACGATTCCGTCCCCGAGCGGGAATACGAGGAAACGCAAAACAAGGCCAGGGCTCTCTTCAAAGCCCTGGAAACCGCCATCGAAAGGGGAAATGCCCAATGATCCTGATGATCGACAACTACGACTCCTTCACCTGGAACCTGGTCCAGTACCTTTCTGAACTGGACGAGGTAAGAACCGTTCGGAACGACCGGGTGACCCTGGAGGAGATCGAGGCGATGAACCCGTCGCACATCGTCATCTCCCCCGGCCCGGGAACACCGGAAGAGTCGGGCATCTCGAAGGACGTGATCCGGGCCTTCCAGGGCCGGGTACCGATCCTTGGAGTCTGCCTGGGTCACCAGGCCATTGCGACGGTGTACGGTGGACGGGTGCTCCGGGCGGCAGCACCTTGTCATGGAAAGGTTTCAGCCATTCATCACAGGGAGGAGGGAATACTGGAGGGAATGCCGGACCCATTCATGGCAACGCGCTACCACTCCCTCGCGGTGGAGGAGCCTTCGCTTTCCGGAGAGCTGAAAGTCACGGCCAGGACGGACGATGGAACGATCATGGCCCTGGAACACCGGGACTTTCCTCTCTTCGGGGTCCAGTTCCACCCCGAATCCATCCTTACCGAGTCGGGGATGCGCCTGCTCCGTAATTTTCACGGGTCGAAGGTGAGAGATTCCAGGAAGGAGTTGAGCCCGGCATGTTGAGGGAACAATTGGAAAAAGTGCTTTCGGGAGAGGATCTCCTTCCCGGCGAAATGACCGAGGCCATGGAAACCATCATGGACGGCCGCGAGCCGGAAATCCTGGTGGGAGCTTTCCTGGCCGGCCTTAGGGCCAAGGGAGAGACCATAGAAGAAATCACCTCGGCCGCCACTGTCATGAGGGACAAGGCGCTGTCCGTCAACTTCCTGGAAAAACCGCTTCTTGACATCGTCGGGACCGGGGGCGATCGTAGCGGGACCATCAACATCTCGACAACGGCCTCCCTTGTGGCAGCCGCGGCTGGATCCACGGTGGCCAAGCACGGAAACCGCTCCGTATCGAGTCGCTGCGGAAGCGCGGATATCCTGGAGGCCATGGGGGTTCCTCTCCTTCCCACGCCTTCCGAGGTGGAAGCCTGCATTCGGAACACGGGATACGGATTCATCTTTGCGCCCCATTTTCACCGGGCGATGAAAAACGTTGCCCCGGTGCGCAAGGCCCTCGGGCTTCGGACGATCTTCAACGTCCTGGGCCCGCTGACCAACCCCGCCCGTCCCCGCCGCCATCTTATCGGGACCTTTTCCGCAGACCTGGTCCGCCCCATGGCACAGGTGCTGGACCGGCTCGGTTCCGAAAGGGCCCTGGTGGTCCACGGTCACGGGGGCATGGACGAACTTTCCCTGGGCGGGAGCAACCGGGCCTGCCTCCTGGACCGGGGCAACCTGGAGGACCTGGAGATCCTGCCGGAGGACGCCGGCCTGAACCGGGCACCCGCGGGGTATGCCCTGGGTGGAGACGCGGCGACGAACCGGAGGATCGTCTTCCGGATCCTCCGGGGCGAGAAGGGGCCCATGCGTGACGTGGTGGTGTTCAACGCCGGGGCCGCCCTTTACGTGGACAGGCTGGCTTCAAGCCTTTTCGAGGGCGCCCGGATCGCGGAGGACGTGATCGACAGCGGGCGCGCCCTGGCCAAGCTCAGGGAAGTGACGGCCTTTGCGGCGTCCAGGAGGGTGATGGTGGCATGATCCTCCGACAGATCGCCTCCCAGAAGGCCCTGGAAGTGGAAACCCTGAAACGGCCGAGGGCATCCCTGGCAAAAAGCCTGGAAGCGCCCGGCCTCTCGGTCGTGGCCGAGATCAAGAAGGCGAGCCCCAGCAAGGGGATCCTCGCCAAACGGTTCGAGCCGCAAAGGCAGCTGGAGGCTTACGTCCGCGGAGGAGCCGGGGCGGTTTCGGTCGTGACGGACAGGACCTTTTTCCAGGGAAGTGGCGAACTCCTCCGTTCGCTTCGCCCCAGGACCACCCTTCCCCTCCTGCGCAAGGATTTCCTGTTGGACCCCCTGCAGGTCTACGAGAGTTTCTTCCTCGGGGCCGACGCCGTGCTGCTCATCGCGGCACTCCTCCCCGGGGAAAACCTGGGCCGGATGCTGGCAACCGCATCCTCCCTGGGCCTCGAGACCCTCGTTGAGGTCCACGACGAAGGCGAACTCCGCCATGCCCTGGAAACGGACGCCCCCGTCATCGGGTTCAACAACCGGGACCTGCGTGACTTTTCCGTGAACCTGCAGACCACGGTCCGGCTGCTCCGGGAGTTGGATCGGCTGGAACCCCGGAGGACCCGCCGCGTGGTAGCCGAAAGCGGCATTTCTTCGCGGAAAGACGCGGCCTTCCTGGAGGACCTGGGGGTCGACGGAATCCTCGTGGGCGAGAGCCTCATGCGCTCTTCGGACCCGGCAGCCCAGGTCCGTAAGCTCCGGGGGCTGGAACCATGATCCGAGTCAAGGTGTGCGGCCTTACCCGGGAATGCGACGTGCGGGCGGCAGCGGCACTGGGCGCCGACGCCCTGGGGTTCATCCTCGCCCCGAGCCCCCGACGGGTGACCCTGGAACGGGCGGCAAGCCTCGTCCGGGGGCTTGACCCCTTCGTCGCGAGGGTGGCCGTCCTTTCCGATCCGACAGAGGCGGAGCTTCGGGAAGTCATCGGAAGCCGCATTTTCGACTGCCTCCAGTTCCACGGCGGGGAGGAGCCCGGCCGGTTGGCGGGTCTTCCCCTGAAGACCGTCAAGGCCTTCGGAGTTTCCGGCAGGGAAGACCTGGAGCGGGTGGAAATCTACGCGGAGGCGGCGGACTACTTCCTGTTCGACACGAAAGCCGGCGGAGCTTCCGGGGGGACCGGGCAAGCCTTCGACTGGTCGCTCCTGTCGGGACGGTCCTTTTCCAGGCCCTTCATCCTGGCCGGGGGCCTGGGACCCGAAAACCTCCCCCGGGCCCTCGAAAAAGTCCGTCCCGCTGCCGTGGACCTGAACAGCCGTATCGAATCCGCAACGGGCGTCAAGGACGCCGTTCTCATGGCCAGGGCGATCCTTGCCGCCAGGAGATCGAATATGGACGAAACGAGAGGTGATTCCTGATGGAGAAGAAAGGTTATTTCGGCCCCTTCGGGGGACGGTTCGTCCCCGAGTCGCTGTTTCCAGCCCTCGAGGAACTGGACCAGGCCTACGGAAAACTCAAGTCCGATCCGGCCTTCCGGGGTGAACTCGCGGAACTCCTCAACCGCTACAGCGGGCGGCCGACTCCGTTGACCTATGCCGAAAGGCTGACTGAGCACCTGGGCGGAGCGAAAATCTACCTGAAGCGGGAGGATTTGAACCACACGGGCGCGCACAAGATCAACAACGCCCTTGGGCAGGCCCTGGTCGCCCGAAGGCTTGGGAAGCGGAGGGTCATCGCGGAGACCGGCGCTGGCCAGCACGGTGTCGCCACCGCCACCGCCGCCGCGCGGTTCGGCATGGAATGCCACGTCTTCATGGGGGTCGAGGACATGCACCGCCAGGCCCTGAACGTGGACCGGATGCGGATCCTTGGGGCGAAGGTGGTGCCCGTCACCTCCGGCAGCCGGACCTTGAAGGACGCCACCAACGAGGCCATCCGCGAGTGGGTCGCCAGCGTGGAGGACACGCACTACATCATCGGGTCCGTGGTTGGACCCCACCCCTACCCAACACTGGTGAGGGACTTCCAGCGAATCATCGGCGACGAGGTCAGACGGCAGGTCATGGCGGATGAAGGGCGACTTCCCGACATCCTGGTGGCCTGCGTGGGCGGCGGAAGCAACGCTATCGGCCTGTTCACCCCGTTCATCGGGGACAAGTCCGTCCGCATGGTCGGGGTCGAAGCCGCCGGGAAGGGGATCGAAACCGGTTCCCACGCCGCCACTCTCACGGGGGGGCGGCAAGGCGTCCTCCACGGGTGCCTCTCCTACTTGCTGCAGGACGCGGACGGCCAGGTCATGGAGGCCTATTCCATCTCCGCCGGGCTGGATTACCCGGGCGTCGGCCCCGAGCACAGCTTCCTCATGGAAACCGGCCGGGCGGAATACACTTCCGCAACAGACGCAGAAGCCCTCGAGGCCTTCGGGCTGCTCTCCCGGATGGAGGGGATCATCCCGGCCCTGGAAAGTTCGCACGCCCTCGCCGAGGCGATCCGTACCGCGCCCCGGCTGTCACGTGAAACCGTCATGGTGGTCAACCTCTCCGGCCGTGGGGACAAGGACATGGATTCGGTCCGCCCTTATTTCACCGAAAAGGGGACTGAAGCCCGATGAACCGGCTGGGAAAGGCCTTCGAGGACCACAAGGCCCTCATCACCTTCGTCACGGCGGGAGACCCCGACCTGGACGTCACCCGCGCGATCTGCCCCGTGCTCGAGGAATCCGGGGCGGACGTCATCGAGCTCGGAATCCCCTTCTCCGACCCCCAGGCCGACGGGCCCTCCATCCAGGCCGCGGGCCAGAGGGCCCTGAAGGCGGGCACCACTCCGGCTTCCGTGCTGGAGCTCGCGGAAAGCCTGAAGAAAACCGTGACGGTGCCCCTTGTCCTGATGGGATATTTCAACCCGATCCTCCAATACGGCGAAGAGAGCTTCGCCAGGGACGCAGCCAGGGCGGGAGTCGCCGGTGTCATCGTGCCAGACCTGCCCTACGACGAAGGAGAAAACTTCTACGCTGCCCTGGAACGGGAAGGAGTGGAGGGGATCCTCATGGTGGCCCCCAACTCACCCGAATCGCGGCTGAAGGAAGCAGGACGCAGGGCCCGGGGCTTCGCCTACTGCGTGTCCCTGCTCGGCACGACCGGCACGTTCGATGACCTGTACGCCGATCTCGAAAGCTATCTCAGGCGCGTTAGGGGGTATTTCAGCATACCCGTGGCCCTGGGGTTCGGAATCGACGGGCCCCAGCGCGCCGCAAGGGCCGCAGCCCATGCGGACGGCGTCGTCGTCGGGAGCGCCCTCGTCCGGCTCATCGAAAAGTACGGCCGGGACGAAAAGCGCCTCACCGCCGAGGTCAGGCAGTTCGTTGGAGGCCTGAAGGAGGCGATCCGGGCTCAGTCTCCCCAGGGGTAGGATCCGAGGACCCTCAGGCTGAAGCAGTGGGGCCTCATTTTTAGCAGGGCCCCTGCTAGAGGCTCTTCCCCGGCGTGACCTTCCACGTCCACGAAGAAGAGGTACTCGAAGGGATCCTCCGGCAGAGGCCTTGATTGGATGAAGGTCAGGTTCACCCCGGCGTCCCGGAGGGGGTCCAGGGCCCGCATGAGAGACCCAGGCGTGTGGCTCACCACGAAAAGCAGCGTCGTCTTGCACCCAGGCGAGGGGCGGGCGGCGTCCCGCCCCACCACCCAGAACCGGGTGGTGTTATGGAACCGGTCCTGAGTATCCCTGGCCAGGACCTTCAGCGCATGGAGTTCGGCCGCCTTCTCGCTGCAGAGGGCGGCCACCCCCTCCTCGGACGAGGCCTGGGCCGCGGCGTCGCTGGTCGAAGGGACGTTCACCCGGGGAACCCCAGGCAGGTGGGTTCCCAGCCAGACCCGGCACTGGGCCAGCGCCTGGGGATGCGACCGGACCTCCCGGACGGAGGCCAGGTCCGCCATGCGGCCGGCCAGGACGTGACGGATGGGAAGATGGACCTCGCGGAGGATGTTCAGCTCGGCCCCGGACTCGGCAAAGCCGTCCAGGGTGGCGTACACGACCCCCTCCAGGGTGTTCTCTACCGGGACGACCCCCAGGTCCGCCTCTTTCCGCTGGAGGGACAGGAAGACCTCCCGGGGACCCGCGCATGGGACGAAATCGACGCCGTGCCCCAGGGCACAGAGGGCAGCAGCGTGGGTGTAGGAACCTTTCGGACCCAGGAAGGCCACCCGCGGTTTCTGCTGAACCGCCCTGCACATGGAGATGACCTCGCGCATCACGGCTGAGACCGCCCGCGGGTCGATGCCCGGGTGCATTTCCTGAAGCCGCCGGACGACATCCCGTTCCCGAGCCGGATCATAGACGGGCCCTTCCCCCTTGGCATCCCCGACGGCCCTTGCCAGTTCCAGGCGCTTCTCCAGCAGGAGCCCCAGGGATTCATCCAGTTCGTCGATCTTCTTTCTCAGTCGCTCCAGTTCCTCCCGGGCCATCCTGCATCCCTCCCCGCGGGAATCTGTCTCCTTCGGCCCGCTTTTGGCCGATTCAGGAAAGAGTATCCCAAGTCCCCGAAATTTCAAAGGGTGAACCCCGCCCCAGAAATTGTTCGGACGACATTTTGAATCTTTCCCTTGACAAATGGATGAATGTCCGTATCATGTTCTTCCAACGGGAGTCGCACTGCTTTGGCGAGAGGAGGGAAGAGCGATGACGGTAAACGTGGAGAGGGGCTATGCCTATTTTAGCGGCGGCCAGTGGCGTTTTTATGCCAGTGGCTCCTGTTCACGTGGAAATCCGTTATCGGCTCTCCCAGAAAACGCCGCCGCAGGATAGTCCTACCGCTTAGGACTCGCCGCAGACCACAGGCAGGAAAGTAAAAGCCGGAACCGGATTTCCACATCCCGGTTCCGGCTTTTTTTGTTCACCATTCCCGGGGAGGTGCATTCATATGATGACGGTTATCCAGATGCAGGAAACGAGTACGAGCCTGGACATGGCAAGAATCTGCGATTCCCTCGAGCGGCAGGGGTGCCAGGCGAGGGTGGTTCCCAGGGCGTCCGCCCCCTGCGTGGTCGTTAGCGGGAAGATCGCAGACAAGGCGGGCCTCAAAGCCTTTCCGGGCGTCGGGCTGGTGAGCGAAACCAACTCCTCGTTCCCCCTTGCCAGCCGCGAGGCGGGGCTTTCCGAACCTGGCCCCATGAACATCGCGCCTGGGCTCTTCATCGGCGAGGGCATGACCGTCGTCATGGCAGGCCCCTGCTCGGTGGAGGGACGGAACCAGATCCTGGAGACGGCACGGGGCGTCAAGGCCTCGGGTGCTTCCGTCCTCCGGGGCGGGGCCTTCAAGCCGCGCTCCAACCCCTACAGCTTCCAGGGGCTGGGCAGCGAGGGAATTGCGCTCCTCATGGAAGCCCGCAGGGAAACCGGCCTCCCCATCGTAACCGAGGTGATGGCACCCGAGGACGTGGAGTGGCTCGCCCCCCACGTGGACATCCTGCAGGTCGGGACCAGGAACATGCAGAACTTCACCCTCCTCAAGGCCCTCGGCCGGGCCGACAAGCCCGTGCTCCTGAAAAGGGGCATGATGTCCACCGTCGACGAGTGGCTACAGGCCGCCGAGTACATCCTGGCCGGCGGGAACACCCGCGTCATCCTTTGCGAAAGGGGGATCCGGAGCTTCGACAAGATCACCCGGAACACCCTGGACCTGTCAATCGTCCCGATGGTCAAGTCCATGACCCACCTTCCCATCATCGTCGACCCCAGCCACGCCACCGGGCGCCGGGAACTGATCCTCCCCATGAGCCTGGCGGCACTGGCGGCAGGTGCAGACGGCCTGATCATCGAAGTCCACCCGCGCCCCGACGAAGCCCTCTCCGACGGGGCTCAATCCATAGACCTGCAGGCCTTCGACGGCCTGATGCGACGTGCCCGGCGCCTCATCGAGGCGCTGGCCGCGGAAAGCGAGAGCCCGCTTTGCAGCTTGCGGATTGCCATGTAGGCATTGACGGTCTCGGGCTGATCGGCGGGTCCTTGGCCGCGGCACTGCGAAGGTCGGGCCGAGCCCGTTCCGTCCGGGGGTGGGACTCCGATCCGGAGACCCTGGCCTTCGCCCATGGGGAGGGGATGATCGACGAAGCCGCTTCCTCCATGGACGAACTGGCGATGGGATCGGATCTGCTCATCCTCGCAGTCCCGCTGGGACAGGTGGAACACGCGGCCCGGCAAGCCCATTCGGCAGCCGGGGGGAGCCTCCGGGCCGTCATGGACGTGGGCAGCGCCAAGGCCGTCGTCGCGGAACGGCTGGTTCCGCTTTTCGGCTCCCGCTACCTGGGGTTCCATCCAATGGCCGGCAGGGAAAACGGCGGGGTTAAAAACGCCACCCCCGAGCTTTTTGTCGACGCGACCTGCGCCCTGGTTCCCGGAACCGGGACTTCCCCGGAAGTGATCGCCCTCGGCCGGGAACTGGCCACAGCCCTCGGCGCCGAAACCCTCCTGCTCGACCCGCTCGAGCACGACAGGATCACGGCCTGCACCAGCCACGCCCCCATGCTGGTGGCCATGGCCCTCTGCCTGGCTGCCGAAGGGCTTATGGGCACATACCCGAACTTGCCTCTCATGGCAGCGGGGGGATTCCGCGACTCGACACGACCGGCTTCCAACCCGCCCTGGCTGGCCGCCGACATCTGGGGTGAAAACCGGGACGCCGTTTCGTCCGTCGTTGACCGCCTCGTGGCAAGGCTCAACGACATGAAGAAGATGTCTCCAGGAGAAATGAAGGCCCTGGCGGAAAGAGCGAAAGCAGCCAGGGAAACCATCCTTTCGCAAGGTCCCCGGAGGTGGAAGTCATGAAGGACAGGGAAAACAGGGAAATCGCCCCGGCTTCGGGGTTAAAGGGGACGGTGCGCGTTCCCGGAGACAAGTCGATCTCGCACCGGGCTGCTTTCCTGGGAGGCCTATCCAGGAAAGGGATCGAGGTCGAAAACTACTCGAGCGGGGCCGACTGCGCGAGCACCCTCCGTTGCCTGGAACAGCTCGGCTTTTCGGTGGAGCGGTCGGAACAGGTCGTCCGGGTCCGTCGCGGAGAAGGTCCCTGCGAAGCGCCTGTGCCGCTCGACGCAGGGAATTCGGGCACCACCGCACGGCTGTTGTGCGGCCTGCTTTCGGGGATCCCCGGTGCTTTTTCCGTCATCACCGGCGACGAAAGCCTGGGCCGCCGGCCCATGAGCCGGGTCGTCGATCCCCTGAGGAACCTTGGGGCCCGCATCGACGGCCGTGAGGGGGGAAGGCTTTTGCCCCTCTCCGTCCGTGGAACCCGCCTGACGGGCGGGACCTGCACGCTCTCGGTAGCGAGCGCCCAGGTCAAGACCGCCCTCATGATCGCGGGGCTATGCAGCCAGGGCAGCGTCACCGTGATCGAGCCCCTGGGCACGCGGGACCATACCGAGATCATGCTGGAACACCTAGGCGTCCCGGTCCGGCGAGAGGACCGGACCATCACCACCTATCCCTTCGATGACCTTCCCGGCGGCTCGTGGCGGATACCCGGGGACTTCTCCTCGGCAGCCTTCTGGGTTGTCGCCGCTGCGATCGTTCCGGCCTCAGAGCTCCTGCTTCCCGGTGTCGGCCTGAACCCGACCCGCACCGGGCTGCTCGAGATGCTGAAGGCGATGGGCCTTTCCGTGTCGGTGGAAGATCCCTCCACCTCCGGCGGCGAGCCGACCGGGACGATACGGGTTCGCTCCTCCAGCCTGGAAGGAACCCGCGTGGTTCGAGAGCAGGTTCCGGCCATGGTGGACGAGCTTCCCGTCCTGGCGGTGGCGGCCACGCAGGCTCGCGGCATCACCGAGATCCGGGGCGCGGAGGAACTCCGCGTCAAGGAATGCGACCGCATCGCCGCCATGGCGGAAGGGCTTTCCGCCCTGGGTGCGGATATCGAGGCCCACCCGGACGGGTGGGTTATCCGGGGCCCGAACCGTCTAAAAGGCGGACGGGTGAAAAGCCGGGGGGATCACCGGATCGCCATGGCACTGGCCGTTGCCGCCCTGGCAGCGGAAGGGCCGGTTGAGATCGAGGGAGCCGAATGCGTCGACATCTCCTACCCGGGCTTTTTTGCGGACCTCGAAAGGCTTTCGCGGGGAGACCGCCGATGACGACCGCACATACACGCCTCATCTGCCTTCTTGGAAACCCCGTTTCTCACAGCCTTTCCCCGGCCATGCAGAACGCGGCCCTTCGCAAGCTGGGATTCGATGCCGCCTACCTGGCCTTCCCCGTGGAACGGGAAGACCTGCGCAGGGCCCTGGAGGGACTCAAGGCCATGAAGGCCCTGGGAGCCAACGTCACCATCCCCTTCAAGGAGGAGGTCTTCCGCCTGGTGGACGAGATAGATCCGGATGCCGAGGTCCTGGGAGCGGTGAACACGGTGATTTTCAGGAACGGCCGGACCCTGGGCTTCAACACCGACGTCCACGGAACGGCAAAAGCCCTGGAGGCCCTGGCGCCGAATGAAAGAAACGCTGCCCTTCTCCTCGGCGCAGGCGGGGCGGGAAGGGGAGCTGCCCTGGCCCTCATCCGGGCCGGGTTTTCCCCCATCTACCTGGCCAACCGGCACCCGGAACGGGCAGAAAAGCTGGCCCGGGACCTGGGTTCGCAAGCTGAATCTGGCCAGCTTCGGGTCGTGCCGTGGGAGGAAAACCTTCCCGAACCCGTCGGCTTGCTCGTCAACACCACCTCTCTCGGCCTGGGTGAAAACCTTTGGCCCTACGAGAGCCTGGATCGCTTCCTTTCTGCCGGGAACCAGGGAAAGCTGAAGGTGCTGGACCTGGTCTACGGACCCCGCGGAGAAACACAACTGACGGTCGAGGCATGGAAAAGGGACATCCCGGCGATCGACGGCATGGAAGCTCTTCTCCACCAGGGAGCGGCATCTTTCAGGCTTTTCACGGGACTCGAAGCTCCCGTGGACGTCATGAGACGGGCCTTGCGAAAGATGCGCGGCGCCTGGGAGGAGCCGGGGGAGGGAAAACCATGGTCCTGCGATTCCTGACGGGAGGCGAGTCCCACGGAAGAGGCATCCTCACCCTTGTCGAAGGGCTTCCCTCTGGGTTACCCGTTGCGGCAGCCGCCCTCTCCGCAGAACTGACCCGCAGGAGAAGGGGATTCGGCCGTGGTCCAAGGATGCAGCTGGAGCGGGACGTCCTTGCCACCTGGTGCGGGGTACGGGACGGCTTGACCACCGGGGCACCCGTCGGGCTTGTACTGGAGAACACGGAGTGGGAAAGCTGGAAAGACGTCCTGGATCCCTCGACGGTGGATCCCGAAGCGGCCGCGTCGAAGGCGGCGACCTGCCCGCGGCCCGGTCACGCCGACCTGGGCGGGGCTCTCAAGTACGGCCACCGCGACCTGAGGAACGTCCTGGAAAGGGCCAGTGCGCGGCAGACAGCGGCATGGACCCTTGCCGGGACTTTGGCCAGGCTTCTTCTTGCCGAGCTGGGCGTGAAGGTCTACGGAGCCGTCACCCGAATCGGGATGGAGGAATGCGCTCCGCCGACCTGCGAGGAGGAGTGGAAGCACGCCCAGACCAGCGACCTGGGCGTACCCAGGGAAGGGGACGAACCCCGTCTCGCTGGGCACATTCGCGAAACGGCAGAGAGAGGAGACACCCTGGGCGGCACATTCCTGGTACGGCTTACCGGCATTCCCCCCGGCCTCGGTTCGTACGCCGAGTGGGACCGTCGACTGGACGGACGTTTCGCGGCCGCGCTCATGTCCATTCCCGGCGTCAAGGGTGTTGAGGCGGGAGACGGGTTCCGTCTCTCCAGCCTCCCAGGCAGTCGCGCACACGACGAAATCGTCCTGCGGGACGGAAAACCCACCCGCATGACCAACCGGGCCGGGGGACTGGAGGGCGGAATGACCAATGGGGAGGACGTCCTCCTCGGGGCCGCCATGAAACCAATCCCCACCCTTCGCCGGTCCCTCCGGTCGGTCGATATCGCAACCGGGCTTGAGACCGCGGCCCATTTCGAGCGCAGCGATGCCTGCGCGGTACCTGCAGCCTGCGTCGTCGGAGAGGCCATGGCAGCCTGGGTTGCCGCATGTGCGGTCATGGAGCAGTTCGGCGGCGATACCCTGGAGGAAACGGTTGCACGCGTGACTGCTTACCGGAAGAGGGTTGGGGGTGTTTTCCATGGAACGGCCGAGGAATAGGGCACCCATTTTCCTGGGGGGGTTCATGGCATCGGGCAAAACCACTGTCGGCAGGGAGCTCTCCCGCATGACAGGGTACCCCTTCCTGGACATGGACGAGACCATCGAAAAAAGAACCGGCCTATCGGTTCCGGAGATTTTCACCCTCTACGGCGAAGGCGCGTTCCGCCGCATGGAAGGGGAACTTCTCCGGGAGGTCGCGAGTCTGGCGGACTGCATCGTCGCCCTGGGCGGGGGAGTTCTCGTTAACGGTGAAAACCGCCGCCTCGTTGAAAGCTCGGGGACCCTCGTGATCCTGGGCGTAAAACCTGAAACAGCCAGGGAAAGGGCGGCAAGCCAGGCCGGGGCGCGCCCATTGCTGGAGAAGAACGACCTTCATGCCCTCTGGGCGGAACGCGAGTCTTTCTACGCGAGCGGGAAACTTCGCATTGAAACGGATTCCATTTCACCCGAAGAGGCCGCCCGGGAAATCCAAGCGGGCCTGGGCCTTCCTCCGGTTCCGCCGCCGGCGATCGAGCGAGTCCTGGAAGGGGTTCGGGGACGCGTCGTCGTGGGTAGCGGCATCCTGGGCCACTTGCCGTCTTTCCTCGACGAGAGGCAACCTCCCTTCGTCGTAGCCGACACGCTCACGGGTCCCCTCTTCTCTGGGCAACTGGGTGAAACGCGCGGCCTCCACCTGCTTCCCCGGGGGGAGGAGGCCAAAACGCTGGACCAGGTCAAAGATCTTTACCAGGCTCTTGCAGCCGCCGGGGTGGACAGAGCGGGGGCCCTGGCAGCCCTTGGGGGAGGCACCGTGGGCGATACGGCAGGTTTCGCCGCAGCCACCTGGATGCGAGGCATCGACCTGGTTCAGTGTCCCACCACGCTACTGGCCCAGGTCGACAGTGCCATGGGCGGCAAGGTGGGGGTGAACTTACCGGAGGGGAAAAATCTTGTCGGGGCCTTCCACCAGCCCGTTCTAGTCCTGTCGGACGTCTCCTGTCTCGCTTCCCTCTCCCGAAAGGACTACCGGCAGGGGCTCGGGGAAATCGTGAAATACGGCCTGGGTGAGGACCCCGAGTTCTTCGGCTGGCTGGAAAAACACGCAAAGGCATTGCTCGAAAGGCACCCCCCCGCCCTGGCCGAGGCGGTCGGCCGTTGCGCCGAAATCAAGCTCGCTGTCATTGCCGAAGACGAGAAGGAAAAGACCGGGGCACGGGTCCGCTTAAACCTGGGGCACACAATTGCCCACGCCTTGGAAGCCGCAGGGGGATACGAAACCTGGCAGCACGGGGATGCGGTCTCCGCGGGCCTCGTGGTGGCAACGCACCTGGCGTACCGGCTTGGGGACTGCGGGGAGAAGCTCCTGCTCCGCCTCGAAGCGTTGCTGGAAGATCTCGGTCTTCCCAGGAGACCGGATCGCCCCTGGGAAGAACTGGAACCGTACCTCGCCAGGGACAAGAAGTTCCGTGAAGGAAGACCTCGGCTGGTCCTCCCCGTGGAAGGGGGCCCGTGCGCCCTGAGGAACGACGTGAGCCTGGACAGGCTCAGGGCTTCATACGAGGAGGTGCGCCAATGGAAAATCGATTGAAGTTTCTCGTCCTGAACGGCCCAAACCTGGACCTCCTCGGGGAAAGGGAAACCGGGATCTATGGCGAGGTCACCCTTGAGGAACTGGAGACGCTCTGCAAAAACTGGGGAGCGGAAAGGGACATCGAAATCCGCTGCGCCCAGAGCAACCACGAGGGAGAGCTGATCGACCTGCTCCACGCGGCCCGTCTCGACTGCCGGGGAGTTGTGCTCAACGCGGCGGGCTACACCCACACCAGCGTGGCCCTAAGGGATGCCGTTTCCGCCATCCGGATCCCCGTCGTCGAGGTCCACCTCACAAACACCGCTGCCAGGGAATCCTTCCGGCACGGCAGCCTGCTGACCGCGGTAGCCTCCGGGCTCGTTATGGGGTTCGGGGCAGCGGGATACGTTCTGGCGCTTGAAGGATTGCTGGGACTCACGAAAGTGGAGTGGACCGGGACATAGCGGCGCCCTCCGGCCCCGAAGCGATGGCAGCTTGCGCCGATTCAGCCGGGAGTGGTAAGATTCTCCTGCAACGCTTTTGACAATCGAAACACACTGTCTGCGGGGGGGCCCCTGTGAGGGGCTGAGATAAAGGGTGTTACCCTTTGACCCCACGAACCTGATCCGGGTCATGCCGGCGTAGGGAGCGAGGCGGTTTTCTAGCGGTTTCGGCCGCGACTGGAGAATACGGCGGGCTTCCGAAGGGGAGCCCGCCGATTTTTTTGCGGGAGGTGGAAACATGTCCATTTACAGGGGAGTCGCTTTGACCGTCGCGGGAAGCGATTCCGGCGGCGGGGCCGGCGTCCAGGCGGACCTCAAGACTTTCGCCGCGCTGCGCGTGTTCGGCACAACCGTCCTGACGGCACTGACGGCACAGAACAGCCTGGGGGTCTCTGCCATCCAGGACATTCCGCGGGAAATGATCCGGGCCCAGTTGGACGCCGTTTGCGGCGATTTCAAGCTTAATGCCGTCAAAACCGGGATGCTGGGTTCGCGGGAAGCGGTCCTGGAGGTCGCCGGTTGCCTCGCGGGCCGCTGCCCCTTTCTGATCGTCGACCCGGTCATGGTCGCTACCAGCGGGGATCCCTTGCTGGAACCGGAGGCCGAACGGACCCTGGCGGAGATCCTTGTCCCGAAGGCCGACCTGGTTACGCCCAACGTTCCCGAAGCGGAAAAACTCACCGGGCGAGCGATCCGGGATGTCGAGGGGATGATCGAGGCCGCTTTCTGCATCGCGCGGACGGGGGCCCGCGGGGTGCTCGTCAAGGGCGGCCACATGGAGGGAACGGTCCTGAGGGACGTGCTGCTCTGGGAGGGCCGGGTCCAGGTTTTCGAGGAACCGAGGATCCCGACGGAAGATACCCACGGAACGGGCTGTACCCTGAGCGCCGCCATCACCGCGGAACTGGCCGCAGGATGCGGAATGGAAGACGCCGTCCGAAGGGCCCGAACCTACCTGAGGTCGGCTTTGGCCTCCAGTTTTCGCGGGGGAAAGGGACGCGGCTGTCTTGGCCATGCAGTGAGCGTCCCCTGGATCAGGCCATGAGTTTCCCGGCGAAACGTCTTGAAGGCGCCTGGGGCGCCCTCCGGGGACGTTGCCCCCTCGTCTACCACCTGACAAACGGGGTCGCGATGGCCGAACAGGCCCATGTCTCCCTGGCCGTTGGGGCCTCGCCGGTCATGTCCCTCTGCATCGAAGAGACCCAATCGTTCTCTGGTGTCGCGGATGCGATCCTGATCAATATCGGAACCCCGTCTACCGCTTCCCGTGAAATCCTGGAAAGGGCCGCTCTCGCCGCGAAAGAATCCGGCCGCCCGGTCGTCCTCGACCCTGTCGGCCTCGGAGCCACGGGCTTTCGAAACCGGCTGGTGCGTTCCATTCTTGACACCGGCGGAATCACGGTCGTAAAGGGAAACGCTTCAGAGATCTGCTTCCTGGCGGGTCAACCCGCATCCGTCCGCGGAGTGGACCGCGGGTTTTCCCCGGACCCGGCAAAGGCAGTGCTCGATGTTGCCCGGCAAGAGAACCTGTTTGCAGTCGCTACCGGGCAGATCGACTGGGTGAGTGACGGGGAGCGAACATGGGCTGTCGAAGGCGGAAACCCGATGCTCGAAAGCTTCTCGGGAAGCGGCTGTTGGCTCGGATCCCTGGTCGCGGCCTGTATCGGCGCTTCCGGCGACCCCCTCGGTGGAACCCTGGTCGCCCTCTGCGCCTTTGATTCGGCCGCCGAGGCAGCAGCTTCGCTCTCCCGTGGGCCGGGGAGTTTCAGGGCTCATTTTCTGGATGCCCTTCACGACCTGGCGCACGGAGCTTCATTTCGTATGACCGAACGGATTCGGGAGGTGGCGCCGTGATTCCCCTGTCCAGGAAGCTTTTCCTCACCGTTCTCTTGGATCCGGCATCGACTCCCGGCGGGCTCGTCCTCGAACAGGCCGCAAAAGCCATCAGGGGAGGGGCGACGGCAATCCAGCTCCGATCCAAGGAGGCATCGGCCCGGGATCTGGCCGCGGTCGGGAAGGCCCTCGGGGGCTCGTCTGCCGAAGCCTCGACGTTCTTTTTATCGTCAACGACCGCCTTGACGTGGCCCTCGCCTGCGGGTCAGACGGCGTCCACCTCGGCCAGGCCGATCTTCCCATCGAAGCCGCAAGGGAAATTGCCCCCCGCGGCTTCGTGATCGGGGCTTCCGCTCATGACCCGGAAGAAGCTCGCGAAGCCGAAAGGCTTGGTGCCGACTATCTCGGCGTCGGGGCCATTTTTCCCACCTCGACGAAAGGAAATGCCCGGTTCATCGGGATCGGGGGATTCCGTGCCGTCCTTGGGGCCACGACCCTTCCCTGCGTGGGAATCGGCGGCATTACGGCGAAAACGGCCCTAGAGGTCCTCCGCTGCGGGGCCTGCGGGGTAGCGGTCCACTCGGCGGTCGCCAGGGCGCAAGAAGCGGAAGCTGCCGCGAGGGAATTCCGGATTGCCATGGAAAGGGGAGAGCCCCGCCTTGCTTGAGGTGTCGGGCTTTTCCCTAAAACGGGGTGGAGTGCCCCTTCTGGAAGGGGCTTCCCTGCGCCTTCAAAGGGGGAAATTCGGGGTCATCGTCGGTCGGTCCGGGTGCGGAAAAACGTCTTTTTTCAAGGCCTTGACGGGGCTCCTGCCCCGCGGTGCCGGGCAAATCCGGTGGCGGGGGGAAACGGTCGAAAACCTCGCTCGCTTGGCCGCCTCCATGCAGCAGAAGGACCTGCTCTTGCCCTGGGCGAACCTCGAAGAGAACGCCCTGCTGCCCGCCCGGGTTTCAGGCAAGGTCCGCCTGGAGGAAAGGCGACGGGCCCGGGAGCTTCTGGCCCGTTTTGGCCTCGAGGGATTCGAAGACGCCCTGCCGGGCCGGGTTTCGGGCGGAATGCGACAGCGGTGTGCCCTCGCCCGAACGATTCTTTCCGGGAGGGAAATTCTCCTCCTGGACGAACCGTTGTCAGCCCTCGATGCCTTGACCCGATCGAACCTTCGGCGAGAGCTTCTCCGGCTTCAAGGGGAATTTGGGAGAACCGTGCTGATGGTGACCCACGATACGGAAGAAGCACTGCTTCTTGCCGATCGGATCTTCATCTTCCACGGCTTCCCGGGAGGGATCGAAGAATTGATGGACATCCCGGAACCCAAACCCCGGGAAACCGATGCCCCGGTCGTCGTCACGAACCGGAAAGTCCTGCTTGAAGCCCTGGAAGGGGGTCCTTTCCGTGCGGCTTAAGACGGGCATGCTGCTCCTTTCCCTGTCTTTCCTCTCCGCCTGGGAGGTCCTCTGCCGCCTCTTGAAAATCCCGGCCTTCCTTCTCCCTTCCCCTTTGAGGATCGCTTCTGCCCTGGCCGGGAACGTACCCCTTCTTCTCCGCCATGGGATCGTCACGCTGGAGGAAATCGTCCTGGGCGTTGCCGGTGCCGTGTTCGCAGCGATTCCGCTTGCCCTGGCCATGTTCGCAAGACCGAGCCTCGAACGCGGGCTTACCCCCTTCCTGGTGAGTTCCCAGGCGGTACCGGTTTTTGCTCTGGCCCCGATCCTGGTTTTCTGGCTCGGTTACGGCATGGCGGGAAAGATCCTGGTAGCCGGGCTCGTTATTTTCTTTCCCATCACGGTGGCCCTGCTGGACGGGCTGAAATCCTGCGACCCGGACCTGGAAGATCTGTTCCTCCTGATGGAGGCTTCCTTTACCGCCCGCCTGCGCCTGCTCTATTTCCCCCAGGCCCTCCCCTGGTTCTTTTCCGGGCTCCGGGTCGGAGTCACCGTTTCCACCATCGGTGCAGTCATCGGCGAATGGGTCGGGGCTCAGAAAGGACTGGGCTACCTGATGCTCCAGGCAAACGCCCGTCTCAGGACCGACCTGGTTTTCGCCTG
>Ga0067045_1029556_pt1 | contig 19811 bp, 21 predicted proteins | sample TerdegcTABiofilm_FD_59184 | JGI IMG/M metagenome (GOLD analysis project Ga0067045, IMG submission 59184) | Combined Assembly of (Gp0054472, Gp0054536) Wastewater bioreactor microbial communities from Singapore -Terephthalate degrading... | reverse complement strand
TGAGATAGTTCAGCGCTTAATGCGAAACGTTCTTATAGAAGAAAATATAAAAAAAGCAGCCAAAATGGTACAGGAAGGGTCTTCAATTTCAAATGCATTATCAAAAGAAAAGTTTTTGCCACAATACATCATTGGCATGATTGCTGCAGGCGAATCAAGTGATACTGTAGATGAAATGTTGCTTAACATTGGCAAAATATATGAAAATGAAATTGAATTATCAATTAATAGTATGACAAGCCTCATAGAACCTATCATTATTGTTTGTATGGGATTTGTTATTGGCTTAATAGTAATTTCTGTACTATTGCCAATTTTTGAAATGAATTTAATAGTTAAATAATTTATAATACTTTTTTTGAGGGGGAAAAACATGAAGTTACAGAATTTACTTCAGTTTATTAAAAGAATTTCAAAATATTGTAACAACGATAAAGGCTTCACACTTATAGAATTGTTAATTGTCATCACTATAATTGCAATACTATCAATTGTAGTTGTCCCCAGGTTTATGGATATACCTCAGAAAGCAAAGGTTGAAGCTGCACGTCAGCAGATAGCTGCATTTGCAATGGCTCTGGACCATTATTATCTGGATAACGGCAACTATCCAACAACCGAACAGGGTCTTCAAGCACTTATTGAAAAACCAACGACTGACCCCATTCCACAAAATTACAACCCAAAAGGTTATATGGATAAAAAGAAAATTCCAAATGACCCATGGGGGAATCCTTACGTCTATAATTGTCCCGGACAGCATGGAAATGATTATGAGATAATGAGTTATGGCGCCGACGGCAAAGAAGGTGGAAGTGGATTTGATTCTGACATAACAAGCTGGCAATGAACAACCAGTTATGTATGATAAAATTCCTTAAAACAAATAACAAGGGTTTTACATTAATTGAACTGATAGTAGTTATTGCAGTATTTTCTATATTGTCTATTGTTGTAATGCCTCGTATTATTAATTATCTTTCATCAGCACGGGATAATTTTTTAATTTTTAGTACGATAGTTACAAAAACGTTTGATGATGCATTTATCAACCATCGTACCAATTTTTTTGTAATCCATTGTCACAGCAAGGAAAATGAAATTTCAGAGATTTCTAATACACTATTTGAACGTACAAATGGTATATCGGTTGCAATTCTTAATGATAATTCAGAATTTATAGATAATCCAAATAAATTATTAAAAACAAGAGAATTCCCTGATTCATTTGCTATAAAAGAAGTGCTGCTGCCAGATGGTTCACGTTATACTTCCGGTAATGTTATGATACCAGTATATTCTTCTGGATCAACCAGTGGAGCTATTGTACATATATTAACAAATAATGAGGAAGAATGGTCGTTGATTATTAATCCCTATATAAAAGCACCTAAAGTAGTAAAAGGGTATACTACCTATGAAGACATCAAATAAAGGGTTTACCCTGATAGAAATTCTTGTTTCAATAGCCATATTATCAATTGCCATGTTGGGCATTATGAGCGCAGTGTCATCAGGGATATTCGGAATTACTAAAAACAAAAACTTAACTATAGCAATGCTCATAGCCCAAAGCCAGATGAATAAATTTTTAATAGACAACCAACGTGGTCCTGATTTGCAGGATGAACCAGTTTCTGATTATCCAGGTTTCAGCTTTTCACGAACTATCACCCGATATGAGAATGCCATGATTGGACCTATAGATTCGTATAAGGTTGTTATTACTGTTAAATGGCTGGAACGACAACAGGAACGCTCATATAGCATATCATATATATACCCAAAACACTAAGATGAAACAGTTAAAACATTTATATTCTAATAATGGATTCACACTTATTGAAATTCTGGTGGCAACAGCAGTATCATCAATTATTCTTATTATGATATATACCGCTCATCACTCAATTATTCAATCAGTAAACAGTTTATCAAAAACTGCTCTTTTTTATGAAGAAGTTAATTTAGCAATTTATAGAATGAACCGTGATTTTTCATGTGCATACTTTGATAGATTTAAAGAAAAACTATTTTTTATTGGAAGCAATGAATATGGCAATAAAAGTTTGGGAAAAGTTGATTTTGTTACTATCAATTCAGTAGATACGTTGCTTGCAGGTAAACTATCTGAGTCAATGCCGCAAACTGATGTTTTTGAAGTAGGATATTATTTAAAACAAATGGAACAACCTGACCAAAATGGCAACTATCTTTACTATCTGATGAGAAGATGTGATATTACTTACGATGAAGACCCTCTTAATGGTGGCGATAGTTCATATATACTATCCAATGTTGTTGATTGTAAATTTGAATTTGGCATAGCTCAAAAATTCACCGATAAATGGGATTCCCGTGAATATCGTCGATTCCCAAATTCTGTGAAAACTACTTTAATAGTAAAAAATCCAAATGGCAATGATGAAAAATTTGTATTTATATCATATATTAATTTGAGCAGATAGTTACGTATAATCATGTTAATACTGATAAAAAAATCTATTAAAAAATTATATAAAAATCAGACCAATCGGGGTTATGTTTTAATAATAGTATTAATTATCATAGCTGCTATCATATCGATTTCATCAGAATTTTTAATTTTGGCTCAAACAAATACCAGATACCTGCAATCATTTACTAACAGGCAAAAGGCTTATTGGATTGCACGTTCAGGGATAAATTTAGCTATAGAATTACTTGAAGCTGATAAAAAAGGTTCAATTGCAAATTTTTTAAGTGGGGACATTGAAACAGACCCTAATGTTGATTCATATAAAGATATTTGGGCTCTTCCTTTGCCTGAAATTCCACTGGAAAATGGTAATATTCAATTGCTCATTGAAGATGAAAATTCAAAAATAAATGTAAGTGTACTGGCTAATGAATTTGTTGACCAGACACCCTATTATATTATCACACAACGATTTTTTATTAATATGGGCTTGCCCATAGACCTTGCTGATTGCATTCTAGACTGGGTGGACATTGATGATGCCCGTTCACCGTATGGTGCAGAAACTTCTGATTATTATCAAAACTTAAAAAAGCCATATAAAGCCAAAAATGCTGCGTTAGATACAATTAATGAATTGTTGCTTATTAAAGGTATTTCACCTCTCATATTTTATGGATTAGGTGGCGGCAATTATGGTTTGGAAAGTAATCTTGTAGATAATAACAAAGGATTACAGAATGTGATTGAATCATTAAGCGGTGGTACCAAAATTGAGATTTCAAAAGATATGTCACTAATAAAGATTGGGAAAGAGAAGAACAGAGCATTATATAATTATTTCAGAGTAAATGGCGAGCGCAGTGACTATTTGAATGATATTAATAAAATTAATATAAATACTGCCAGTTTCAGAGTATTATCTGCATTGACAGATGCCATGACAGATGATAAAGTGACAGAAATTATAAGAAGAAGATTGCAAAAACCATTTAAAAATGTTGATGAAATTAGTGATATAATTACTGATGAAACTATACGAAAAAACCTGTTAACTGTTCGTTCATATATTTTTAAAATAAAATCTATTGGGAAGGTAGGTTCAACTTCTTTAAGCATTGTTGCCTATTACCATAGGGAACGCAAACAAATTATAAACTGGTCAGAGGAATAATACTGGAGGTTTACCTTGTTTGAAAATATTGCTGTTTTTGATATAGGTTCATTTTCAATAAAATGCATCAAAGCAAAAACTGGTTTTAAAAATTTCCAGGTTGAATCCCTTATTATTGAGGATCTTGATTTTTCAATTGATAATAAAATGGAAAGAATAACTAATGGAATTGATAAGATACTTTCACAAAATGATTTAACTGATTATACTGTTATTACAACATTGACTTCAAATAAATTATTTTTTTATACCTTAAATTTCCCTTTTAAAAACATTAGACAGATATCAGAAGTAATTGGATACGAAATTGCAGATTCAATCCCACTTGATATGGATTCAGTGATTTATGATTTCCAGCCAATTCAAACTGAAAATCTAGAAGGAATGGATGTAATTGCGGTTGTTGCGCAAAAAACTTTAATCCATCAAATAATAGAAATTTTCTCTAAATATAATCTGAATCCTGCATTTGTTGGAGTTGAATTTAATTCACTATTTCAATCGTATAATTATTTCAACACAGTACAAAATGAATCTATTATTCAGCTCAATATTGGATATGAAAAATCTATTATTAATTTAATTATTAACAACTATTTATGTGCAACTCGTTGTCTTTTATTTGGCATAAAGAATATTGAAGATCATTTAAATAAGATACTATCTGAACAATATGGCTTGAACCAATTCATTTCAAATCATTCTTTTGATTTATCATCTTTTGAAAATAATATACATTATGGCTTACATAAAAAACTAAATATTACGCAGCAAAAATTTAAAACAATATTTACCAATATCCAGAATGAAATTGATATTCTAATCAACGAAGTTTTTCTATTTATCAATGCTGAAACTCAAAAATATGAAAATTTCTCATTACAAAGAATTATTATATCAGGTGGTGGCGCATTGCTTACAGGTTTTAGTACAATTCTATCTCAACAATTGCAAATACCAGTTGTAATGCAAACTTTGATGAACCAAACCAGCGATACTGAGGTCCAATCACAATTCTACATTGCTTTTGGGACTTTAATTGATTATATTAATCGCTCAAAACAAAAAACTATCAATCTTCTTAAAGATGAATTTCAGGTATCGCAATTTCAACAGTCTAAAAAGAATTTTTATATTGCCCTTTTTTATGGTTCACTAAGTGTACTTTTTCTTGTCTTATTCATTATTTTATCATTGATCTACCAATTATCATCATCATCATATTATAACAGGATTCTTGAAGATAGATATAAACGGTATTTTCTTACCAATATGATTCCTGAAGACCCTATTAAAGAAGCAACAAACCGATATGCCACATTAAAACGAGAGGTGGATAGCATAGAATCTTTTCTCAAGATTGATGATAAAATGATAGAGATTCTCAATTTGTTAGTGTCTAATTTCCCATATGATGCAAATTTTGATTTAAATAATATGGTTATCAATGAAAGCATTATCAGGTTGGATGGGTCAATCAATTCAACAGCAAAAATTGATGAATTTAAAAATAGATTAGTACAGACACAAAAATTTGAATCGGTTATTTTCAATACCAATGTTATGCAAAATAATGTAAAATTTTCAATGACAATTAAATTCAAATCAAATAAGCCTAAACGTCAAACTACTGTCAATGAGGAATAAATAATGATAAAGCTTTCTAATAGAGAAAAATTATTATTAAAAATTCTCATCGGTACATTAATAATCATAATTGGATATAATTTTATTTTTACGCCATTATTTAATTATTTTTCATCTTCTGATACAATAATTGTCAGTGATAAACAAAAAATAGAACAGCTTGATAGAATATATAGTAATTATAAAGAACTGGAAACAAAGCGAAATCAATATATGACTCTTTTGAAAAGTGATTCGGAAAACATAAGTACAATGATTGAACAATGGGCTCAAAACAGCAATGTAGCAAAAAATATTGCCTACTCACGGCGTAATCAAACAAATGTTCAGAACAAGTACATACGAATAACAACCGATATGAAATTAGATGGGGTGTCGATACAATCTTTGCTTAGATTTATTTACGAGATAGAAAGTTCTAATAAGCTGGTTAATATCAGCTATCTCAGAATTAATAAATCATATAAATCTCCCAATCTGTATGATGCAAATTTAAAAATTGAAAGCTATACTTTACAATAATCTCCTGGATGTATGATATGAATTTTAGTGATTATAAAATAATGATAAAAACATATTATGACAGGTTTTATAATGTTCTTAAAGAGATAGTTACTATACAATATTTCTGGCGCTATTTTGTGCTTTCAATTAGCATGATAATACTATTTGTTTTTTTTACTTTCCCATATGAAATTATCATTCAGAATAAAATTAAGGAAGTTGAGCAGAATATCGCTAATTATATATCCATAGGTAAATTAAAAATACATACTATTACCGACTCAATAGCCGAAGACATCACCATAGAATTAAAAAATGGAACGGAGATTACTCTCCAGAACGTTTTATTTAACTTTACCATTAATCCCATTTCAATATTTATTACTAATCATTATGATGGAGCAGTAAAGATACATAATCTGAATTTGAAAGGTGAAAAATTACAGATAAAAACAAACGCTGATATTTTCTATGATCTTAAATATAATAAACCTATTCCGTATCCAGTAGAAGGTAATATTATTTCAAGCATGAAGGATGTTTCTATCAAAGGAATTTCTATACAGGGTTTTGAAATACCAGACATAAATATTTCACAAATAAAGTCAGAACTGGTTTTTGAAAAGGGTAATATGATTAATCTTAAATATCTTTTATTCTCAGGTTCAGAGATAAGAGGCAATGCATATGGGACAATTACCCTATCCAATTACTTCCAGAACTCTTCACTTAATATAACAATTCAAATCGATTCACAATCCAGTATTCTGGAAGATTATAAAGTTTTGTTAGAATCGATGATGAAACCAGGTACAAAAAATATTACAATTAAAATAATGGGTACAATAGGTAACCCTAATATTGTTACTCAGTAGAAAATGATATATGAAAATAAAAATTGCTGAAAATACTGGCTTTTGCATGGGTGTGCGTAAAGCTGTATTGGATATTGTTGATGTAATCAATAAAAGTAGTGAACCAATCTATGTTATTGGCCCTCTTATACATAACCCGCAAACAGTGTCCATTCTTCAATCACGAGGCATTATTACAATTGATTCCATTAATGACATTCAAAATAAAATCATAGCTATTCGTACACATGGCATACCTAAGGAATCATTACGCTTATTAAAACAAAATGCCTCCAAAATCATTAATTTAACATGCCCTCGGGTAGCACGTGTTCAGGGTATTGTCAAAAAGTATTCCAGGGAAGGTTATTTTGCCATTATCATAGGAGATAATCATCATGCAGAAGTGGAGAGTGTTAAAAGCTATGCAGATGCTGGTGTTATCGTAATATCCAGTGTTGAAGATATCAAAAAAATTCCTGATGGTTTAAAATATATAGTTGTAGCACAAACAACCTTTGATGAGTGCCTTTTTGAAGAAATCACTGACATTTTAAAAAGAAAATATAATGATATACTGATTTTTAATACAATCTGCGACTCTACTCATAAAAGGCAAAGCGATGTGATTAATGCTGTAAAAGAAGGAATTGATACATTAGTTGTTGTAGGTGGTAAAAATTCAGCTAATACCCAGAGATTGGCACAAATAGGTAAAAACAGTAATATTAAAACATTCCATATTGAATCTGAAGAAGAGCTTAATGATGAAGATTTTAAAAATTCAAACTATGTTCTTGTAACAGCTGGAGCTTCAACACCCGGATGGATTATAAATAATGTACTTGAAAAATTATATTCCATATCAAATAAATATGAAAACCCTTTATTGTATTTTATTACCCATTTTTTTGAAATTGCTATAAGATTAAATCTCATTTCATCTATAGCTAGTTTTTTCATGTCACTTCTAATAGAAAAAATAACAGGTATATGGTCATCATATAAACTACCATTTCTTTCTGCTTTTTTTATATTTATAATGTATGCCGTGAATAACTACTTTTTAAAAGACACTCTTAAGATTATAAATCCATTTAAATATAAACTTCATAAAAATAATCATTTCATTATTTTAACTTCTACTATTGCAGCCATTTTGTTTTCAGTTATTATTACATTAAACATTAAAAATTATTTATCCCTTTTTGTGTATTATACAATATTACTAACAGGAATGATTTATTCTTCTAATTATTTCAAATCCTTAATAAATAAATATACACCTTCCTTAATTAAAACATTATATTCAATTAAGTCAATTCCAGCTAATATTGGATGGATTATCGTTACGTTATTTATACCAGCTTGCTATGCTTTCCAGGATACCACATTGAGTGAGATACATACAGGTATTGTTTTATCATTAATAATCTTTCTATCATATTTGATAATATCTAGAAATTTATTACTGGATTTTATTGGGTTCAATGGTGATCTCATTATTGGTAACGTTACCGTGCCAATAATTTTAGGTATTAACAGGGCCAAATATTTATTCTATATATTTTCATTTATAGCAATGGTAGCAATATTATATGTATCTATATTCTACAACATAAAGTTTATATTTTTTATTCTTAATATAATTATCAATTACTATCTTATTTTAAAAATTTCAAACCTCAAATATTTTATTTCATTAAAATATGAAATGCTAACAGACATGAACCTTATTATTTTTATTCTATTGTCCCTTATTATTATTTTTTAACCATATTCATTTCAGATAAATATATAATGCATTACTATCTTAAAAATATTGGATGTACATTGATCTAATCATTGATTTCATTTTCATTATATATAACAAATTCCTTTTCTGCAATTGTATTCCCTTTATCTACAATTATTATTTTATATGTACCTACTTGGTAATCTTCAATGTTACCATATATACAAGGTTTATTTTTATAAACGGTATCATAAAAAGAATAGATATCAATCCAAACATTCTCTTTCTTTAGTATAACCACTCCAATTTTTTTTTGCTTTGATACTTTTGTAAAGCAAAAAGCCCAATTTACTTTTTCATCCTGATTAAATTCACATAAGCCATCTTTAATTATGTACCTGTCATCATTGTTATTCTTAAATGCAAATGTACCTGTTTCTTTTGAACATGAAACTACAATTGCAAAACAAAATAATATTAGTATATATTTACTCAATTTTGTAATCATCTTTGTCAAGTTCTATCACTTTATTTTTTGTATCATGATAATTATACTCTTTCTTTTTATTTATATCATCTGATTGATTTATACTTGCTTTTATAATATATTTGATAACATGTATGACAAAATATAGTATAAAAAAGAAAAATATAATTTTTATGAGATTACCTATCATATTGACCTTATTGAGAAGTTTATTATTCAGAAAAAAATCATATATTCTACTGCAATTTCATAATGTTATTTGTCAACTTATAAATTTCAATAATGATTACTTATTCTCGTTGATAATTCGCACCATTTCACTAACCGCATTAGCCAATCCTGTGAAAATAGAACGTGAAATAATAGAATGTCCTATATTCAATTCTTCAAGTCCAGGCATTGTAAGAATTGGTGCAGTATTGATATAATTTAATCCATGTCCTGCATTTACTCTAATACCAATATTTGTTGCAATGGTAGCTGCATGAAAAAGTCTGCTTTTTTCTTTATCAATAGCATCTTTCACTTTTGCATTACAATATGTACCTGTGTGCAACTCAATGAAATCCGCACCAGATTCTTTTGAAAGGTTAACAGATTCTTCTTCAGGTTCTATAAACAGTGAAACTAAAATATTTTCTCTGTGAAATAAGGATACTATCTCACAAATTCTTTTAAAATTTGTTTTTACATCAAGGCCACCTTCAGTAGTAATCTCCTGCCTTTTTTCAGGAACCAGTGTTATCTGGTCAGGTTTTACTTTGAGAGCAATTTCAATTATTTCATCAGATAATGCCATTTCAAGGTTAAATTTACCTTTAACTACTTTACGCAATGCAAAAACATCATGATCCTGTATATGTCTTCTATCTTCCCGCAAATGTACTGTTATGCCTGCTGCACCATGTTCTTCACAGATAATTGCCCCCTGTACTGGATCAGGTTCATTACCACCTCTTGCCTGACGTAATGTTGCTATATGATCAACATTAACACATAGTTGAACGTGTGACATTATAAAAAACCTCCAATATTACTATTCTTCATGAGATAAATATACTTCTGTTTCTAAAGGTTCATAGGTGAATATTTCAAAAGGTGATTTCACCTTTTTTTCAACAATAATTGGCAATTTTATAACTTCCTGGTCATTAGCATCAAATGCACCATTCACATAAGCAACAAGTACATTTTCATTTAATTCAATATTTGTAAAAGATTTTTTTATATACACCATTACTTTTTTATTTTTTAAAACATAATTAATATCATTGCGCTGGTTACGTATTTCAACAGGTATTGTTAAACTTACAAGATTAGTTACTGGAATAATTGGTATTGTAAGCCTTACCGTATCAGGAGAAACAATTATCTTTGAATATTCTTTTATATTAAGGTGTACTGGAACATGTAATGTTTGAATTTCTCTATCAATATTTAACGGATATGTCTTTAAACTATTTACGGTATCTACAATAACATCCGCACCAGTTATTTGAATTAACGGGGGTTCAATAATTACTATGCCTTTTTTATATTGTGGAGAAGGCTCACCAATTATTACAGGTTCTACTGGTACTACTTTATTTTTAATTTTACAAATTGTAAGCTCTAATTTTTCTTTTTCTAAAAAATACTCTATATTATTCAGTAATTCATTCGATTGCATCATAATCAAATATTCATGTTTTTTGCCTACAATTGGCCTGGATAAATCAACATACAATTTTATATTTGATACATTAATGGATTTTATATATTCCTTTTTCCCTCGAAAGGTGATTCGTATTTTTTGAATATCTTCCAATATTATTAGATTTTGCGGAAGATGTTTAATTTCAGGATAAATATGATATGTAATTTCTTCAATCTGACTATTCTGCAAATTAGCCCATAATATTACAGCAAGAAGAATTGACAATATTTTTGGCAATAGATTGTGCTGTTGGATTAATATTTTTATGTGTTGCAAAAAGGATATCATTTTACGTTATAAATCTCCTCTTTGCTTTTGGGATTCATATAAAATAATATCATATTCTTTAAATCAGTATATTTTATCTTTGATTGAAATTTACCATTTACCATAATAGAAATATTTCCTGTTTCCTCAGAAGTAACTATAACAAGCGCATCTGTTTCTTCAGCCATTCCCAATGCTGCCCTATGCCGTGCACCATGTTGTTTTTTCAATTGGCGTGAATCACTCAATGGCAAATAACAAGCTGCTGCTGCAATCTTTGCTTCTTTAATAATAATTGCTCCATCATGGAGTGGGGTGTTTGGGAAAAATATTGTACGGATTAATTCCTCGGTAATGCCTGCATTAACCACTACTCCTGACTCAATGTAACCACGAAGATCCGTCCCTCGTTCTATAACAATAAGCGAGCCCACCTTCTCTTCTGACATGGCAATAATTGCATTAACAAGTTCATCTAAAGGGAATGCATCGGTGTTCATTGATGTTGGCAACCAGGTCCGTTGGCCAAACTGTGTGATAATTCTGCGCAATTCAGGCTGAAAAAGTATGATTATCATAATCACAATGTATGATGTCAAATTTGTAATCAGCCAGTTTAATGTTTCCAGGCGCAATACTTTTGATAATACCGCGGCTATAAAAATGATAATCAGGCCTTTTAAAATCTGAATTGCCCGTGATCTGGATAAAAATGTATAAATCCAGTAAAAGATATAAGCTACGATCAATATATCTATAATGATTCTAAGATATTCCCAGCTTATTTTAATATAGTCCCAGGCTGTAGCTAAAAAGGGATTCATGAGTTTGCAACCTGATATAACATTTTTAAAGGTTTAATAATAAGTTTATGCTCCTTAACATCATGGACACGAATAATATCCGCACCATTATACAGGGCTATAGCATTTAATGCTATAGTTGCAGGCAATCTGTCTTCATTGGTATCATACAACCTGCCAATTAATGACTTTCGTGACAATCCAATTAAAACAGGATACCCTAACCTTTTAAAATTTTTAATATTATTAAGTATAACATAATTTTGTTCTAATGATTTACCAAACCCTATACCGGGATCTATTATAATTTTATCATCGGCAATATGTGCTTTTTTAGCAATCTCAATTGAGTTATATAGATATCGTGTAATTTCGGATAATAAATCATCATATTCTGTGTTTAATTGCATAGTCTGGGGAGTACCCTTTATATGCATAATAACACAATAGGCGTTGTTCCGGGCGATAGTTACTGGCATATCAGGATCACCTTGTAATCCAGTTATATCGTTTACCATAATTGCACCAAGTCTCAATGCTTCATCAGCAACCTTAGATTTTCTAGTGTCGATAGAAACCGGTATATTAAATTCATGTACAATTTTTTCAATTACAGGACACACCCTGTCAATTTCCTCTTCCAGTGTAACTTCTTCAGCACCGGGTCGTGTTGATTCCCCACCAATATCAACAATATCTACACCATCATTTATCATTTCCCTGACATGATATAATGCTGCATCAATTGAATTATATTTACCTCCATCGTAAAATGAATCAGGAGTAACATTAAGTATGCCCATAACAAGCGGTCCATTTTTAATATTAATATCTATCCTGTTCATAGTATGAGCATCACTGAAATAAAATTGTTATAACCCAGATCAACAGAATCGTACGAAAAAGCATAACCTATAGTACAATCACCTAATCCTATTGTGCATCCAGTTGTAAATAATGAATCATTTAAGCCCAAATAAACTGACATGCTTTTATAAACAAGTAATTCAAACCCTATATTATATTCATATTCATCCTGTTCAATTTTTTTAATCCCAGAAAATGCGATAGTAAAATTATTGGCTCTACTGACAATAGCTGAACTAATTTTAATTGAAGGTGAACCAAAATCATATTTATTCACAATATATTCATATTCTTTTGTTGGATAAAGGCCTGTACCAATATCCTGAATAACAAAACCAACCTTCAAAAATGGTATGACTTCAGTAATAACCCCAATATCCAACCCTGTCCCTGCGTAGGAAACATTTGCTATTGTTTCATATAACCCTTTGATTGTAAATCCAACAGCAGCATCACCAATATATGTTGCATATGAAAACATGCCAACATTAGCAGAATATGATGTAACTCCAGTTTTATTCCCACTCATATCATAGGTATCAATATCTGGTGATTTTATGGAATATAATCCCAAACCTAAAGCATTCCCGCTAAATTTGTATGCAAAACCACCAAAACCTGCGTATCTATCCGCAGCAACCATTCCTCCTGATGCACCAATTTGCAACACATTAAAACTTGACTCATCCTGTGAAAAGGTTAAAAGGTCTTTTTCTGATATACTATCTATTTTACCCTGTTTTGCTTTCTGTTTAATTTCTTCAGGTGTTAAAGGCTGCTTCCCTTGAATATCAAGAAGCCCGGCTGGATTCCAGTATATTGCAAAAACATCATTAACAACCACTTCTGCAGCCTTACCCATCGCTATATAACGAGTACCTACCCATCCCGTTCTGGTAAAGCTTGCACGAGAGCCGGCATCATTGATTGCATAAATATATACAGGAAATAACAGGAATAGTAACACACAAAGTTTCAATCGTATCATCATGAAAAAACCTTATTGGATCAATATTCGTATTATTTTTTTCTTATATTCGCCATCAGATCTTTCTAATTCTATCTTTATTATGTACATACCCGGTGCAACAACTTTACCCACATCATTTCGCCCATTCCATTTTAAATCCGTTGTTCCTGACAATACTTTAACCATATCACCATTAATATCATAAATAGTGCACTTAACACTCTGTGCATCTGAAACTTTTATGGTTAAAGTCCCATGTGTTTTTGGTATAAAAGGCACGGGATATGCATACACCTGGTTAAGGTCAATAGCATAACTTTTATAAGCTATCGCACATAGTGATAACAGGACTATCAATATAGAAAAACATTTTGATATACTCATACACATATCCTTTTTATATCAAAAACATAAGGGAACTTCTAAAAACTGTTTTTCAGGTTGTTCCCTTATGGGCACAATACATAGGATAAAACTGCTTTCTATTATATAAATAAATTTGGAAGAAAGCAGTTTTTTTAAGGTGCCCATAATTTATCATGAACTACCGGGCAGTATTCGTCAATTAATATATTTATATAGTATTAAAAAATTAAATTATTCCAGCACTTTATGTGCTTCATCTACACATAAATCAATGAGAGTTTTATAATCATCAATTGATTTTTTAGTATTACAATGGATTGCACTATATAATAAAAATTCAATATTGCCTTTAGGTCCTTTGATGGGGGAATATGTTAATCCAAGTATTTTTATATTCATTGTTTGAAGTTCTTGAAGAACCCTGAAAAGTATATCCTTATGATATTGGGGCATTTTTACCACCCCTTTTTTATGTTGAAAGCTTTCAGCTTCAAATTGTGGTTTTATCAGAAGAATAGCATCAATTTCATAATCAAATATAGTTATCATTGTTTGCATAACTTTAATTATTGAAATAAATGAAAGATCAGCTGTTATCAAATTTATATGCTCATCAAAATCCTCTTTTGTTAAATAGCGTGCATTTCTGCGTTCCATAACAATAACCTTTGGATTGATTCGCAGGCTATAATCCAGTTGCCCATATCCCACGTCCACCGCATAAACTTTTTCTGCTCCATATTGTAAAAGACAATCAACAAATCCCCCGGTAGACGAGCCCAAATCCAGTACAATTTTTCCTGTTACATTGATGTTAAAACAATCTAAAGCTTTCTTTAATTTTTCACCACCGCGGCTTACAAATTTTTGAGACAATTCACGAACAGTGATAACATCATGTTCTTTTACTATAAATGACGGTTTATAAATTACCTGGTTATTCACTGTAACATAACCAGCAACAATTAAGTTTTTGGCTTTTTCTCGTGAAGTGCAAATATTATTTTGAAGAAGATATTGATCTAAGCGGTTTTTTGGCATGAGTATTTTTCTCTGTATTGATCATGCTGATAATTTTTTGTGTTATTGTTTCTGAATCCATCTGGTAATACTGTAATAGTTCAGAAACTTTGCCATGTGTTATAAAACTATCAGGAAATGCAATATTAAAAAGATTTTTATGCCGTATAGACCGGTCAATCTGTGAATTTATGTATTCAGCAATGCCACCATTTGCATAGCTATTTTCCAGAACAATATAGTAAGGTATACTATTCATTATAAATTCAATTTGCTTTAACGGTAATGGTTTTATTGATAAAATGCTGTAAACTGATGATTTAATATTATAGGCATGCAATTTTTTATGAATTTCAATTGCTGTAGATACCATATCTCCAGCAGCAAATAATGCAATCATGGGGCGCTGGCTTTTATAGTATGCTTTTAATTGCGGAATTTTCAATAACCCTTTTTGCACCGAATGTTCATATTTGTCATCACCACCTCTTGGATACCGTATAGCAACAGGTCCCTTGTTATAACTGGCAGCATAGTATATCATATCCTTAAGCTCATTACCATTGGTAGGCGATAACAAAACAAAATTTGGTATTGACCTGATAATGCCAATATCAAACAGCCCATGATGTGTCTCACCATCATCCCCAACTATACCTGCCCTGTCTATCAATAGTTTAACAGGCAAATTCATAAGCGCAACATCATGAATAATCTGATCAACAGCTCTCTGCATGAACGTTGAATATATTGATACAAAAGGTTTCAATCCATTTTTAGCCAGTGCTGATGCTAGTGTTACAGCATGCTGTTCACATATACCAACGTCTATAAATCGGTTGGGGAATTTTTCTTCAAATTCGGCTAAACCAGTTCCTAGCTTCATTGCAGCGGTAATGGCAAAGACTTTTTTATCATGTTTAGCTATATCAACCAGGGTTCTGCCAGCTATCTCCGAATAACTGATAGATGATTTCTTGACTGGTTTTCCAGTTTTTATATCAAATGGGCCTATCCCATGAAATTTAGCGGGATTATTTTCTGCATGCACATATCCTTTGCCCTTCTTTGTATATACATGAATAATTTTTGGGCCTTTGTTGAGCTTAGAAATCCTGTTAAACATCTCTATCATCATTGGTATGTTATGACCATCAATTGGTCCAAAATACCGTATACCTAAGTCTTCAAAAAAACTACTAGGAATAAAAATCCCTTTTATACGTGCTTCAATACGATCAAATAAGGTAAAAAGTTTGGGGCCAATCTTTGGAATTCTGCTTATAAATTCGTATGATTTTCTTCGTAATTTATTGTATGTGCCACCAGTAATGAGGCGCATCAGATATTCCGAAAGAGCACCAACATTTTTTGAAATTGAATGTTCATTATCATTTAATATAATTATAATATCTTTTTTAAGATGGCCAATATGGTTCAATGCCTCAAATGACATCCCACCCGTCATTGAACCGTCACCAATAACTGCTACTATATTATATTTTGAATTATTTACATCACGTGCAATTGCCTCACCCAATGCCAATGAAAGACTTGTACTGCTATGTCCTGTATTGTAGTGATCGTGTGGCGACTCCGAAACTTTGGGAAAACCGCTTATTCCATTGAAGGTTCGTAATGTATGAAATTGTTGATTTCTGCCTGTTAAAATTTTATGTGCATAACACTGATGACCCACATCCCATATTATTCTATCCTGTGGTGAATCAAAAACATAGTGCAATGCAATTGTCAGTTCAACAACACCTAACGATGAAGCTAAATGACCGCCATTTTTTGAAACAACCTCAAGAATACGTTGTCGTACTTCATCCGCCAGAGCTGAAAGTTCTTTTACTGACAAATTTTTTATGTCCTGTGGTCCGTATATATCGCTTAGCATAATAATCTTTTATGAATGATAGTTATATTCAATATACCACACCATTCTGAATAATATAAGTAAAATTTAATTTGTAAATGTCAAGAATTACCTGGCGATAGTTCATATGATTTAACTATACGTGTAACTGATACAGCTCTTCCCTGTTTATTGCAGGTTACAAGTACTGCATTTAATTTGGGATCATTCTGCGCAACTTTGAACTTTATCCTGGTGTGATATATGAAATTATGTATTGAGGATTCTTTATCCATGCCAATAACAGAATCAAAGGGACCTGTCATGCCAACATCTGTTATATATGCAGTCCCTTTTGGAAGTATTGTTTCATCAGCAGTCTGGACATGCGTGTGCGTGCCACACACAGCAGATGCCCTGCCATCAGCAAACCATCCAAAAGCCTTTTTTTCAGAGGTTGCTTCGGCATGGAAATCTACAATGATTATATGTGATTGGGAACTGATTTCGTCATAGAGATTATTAAACGCAATAAACGGACAATCTACAGGTTCCATATTGATTCTGCCAATTAAACTTACTATAGCTATATTGAAATCATGTATTTTTAGTATGGTAAATCCTTTTCCCGGTACACCAGGTGGATAATTTGCAGGACGTAAAATAGATTTGTTTGATTCAAGAAGTTTTATTATGGTTCGGTTATTAAAAATATGATTTCCTGTTGTCAGCACATTGATGCCATATAAAAAAAGTTCCTGTGCAATCTCAGGCGTTATAGACATGCCTCCGGCAGCATTCTCACAATTTGCAATTACACAATGTACTGAGTATTCTTTGCAAATTTCACTGAGGTGATCCCTAATTATTGTGCGTCCAGGCCTCCCAACAATGTCACCTATCAGTAGTATATTTATTGTATCCATACTATTCTTTATTGTAATCGATGGTGTCCCAAAAGGCATATCTTTGCAATGACTTTTGCCCTCCTGTCATTGCGAGGAACAAAGTGACGAAGCAATCCCATAGTTGCAAGCGCCGCATACGCATGGCAATCTCATCTTCTGCGGCATTGAGATTGCTTAACTTCGACATGCTCAGTGCAAGCGCTTCGACAAGAGGTTACTGAGCTTGTCGAAGCACTCAGCAAAGGCACTACGCTCGCAATGACATTGCACTCACGTCATTGCGAGCCCCACTGTTTGTTTTTGGGACACCCTCGATTGATTTTATACTTATCGAGCATAATCTACTATTCGTGTTTCCCGTATAACGGTAACTCGTACAATTCCGGGATATTTTAATTCAGATTCAATTTTTGAAGCAATATCCCGAGCCAGAACAGTAGCTTCTTCATCGGTAACCTGTTCATTGGAAACCATTACCCTGATTTCCCTACCTGCTTGTATTGCATAGCATTTTTCAACGCCCTTGAATCCATATGCAATGTTCTCAAGGTTTTCAAGCCTCTTGAGATATGTATCCAGTGATTCACGGCGTGCTCCAGGACGTGAAGCAGAAATGGCATCAGCTACCTGTACCAGTATGGCTTCAAATGATTCAGGCTCCTTATCATTGTGATGAGAGGCAATTATATTGACAACCACATCATTTTCACCAAATTTTTTAGCAAGCTCCGCACCAACAATGGCATGAGCACCTTCACCTTCTACAATGCTTCCCTTACCTATATCGTGCAATAACCCTGCCCGTTTTGCCGTTGCAACATCAAGCTTTAACTCGCCTGCCATGATTGCTGCTAAATTGGCAACTTCTTTGCTGTGTGAAAGCACATTCTGCCCATAACTTGATCGGTATTTCAGTTTCCCTACGTGATATAATGCATCTTTTGACAATCCTGGAATACCTAATTCAAAGGCAGCACGCTCACCTTCTTCCAGCATGTTTTCTTCCAATTCATTTTTGACCTTTTCTACCACTTCTTCAATACGTGCTGGATGGATACGCCCATTTTCAATTAATCGCTCAAGCGAAAGCCGTGCAATCTCACGTCGAATTGGATCAAAACCAGAAATCACCACAACTTCAGGCGTATCATCAATAATCATATCAACACCTGTAAGATTCTCAAGTGTACGGATATTTCTGCCTTCACGCCCAATAATCCTTCCCTTCATATCATCAGACGGGAGTGACACAGTTGTGATAGTACTTTCCTGGGTATAATCTGATGCACTTCGTTGTAGTGCAGCCAACACTATTTCTTTTGCTTTTTTATCAGCTGTTCTACGCGCTTCTTCTTCAACTTTGTTGATTAATTTTATTGCCTCAAATCTAACTTCATTTTCAAGATTTTTAAGTAGCAGCTGTTTTGCTTCTTCACGGCTTAATCCAGAAATACGCTCTAACTCCTGTTTGTGTTTTTCCAGGTGTTTATTTAATTCCTGCTCTTTTTCTAAATTTTCTTTTTCCTTAATTTGAATTAATTTTTCCTGTTTTTCCAGTTGCTGAATTTTATTGTCGATCATTTCTTCTTTTTGAAGAATTTTTCTTTCAATATTTTGTAACTCAATCCTCCTTTCACGCATTTCTTTTTCAAACTGATTTCTTTCTTTTAGAAGCTGGTCTTTTGCTTCCAGCAGAAGTTCCTTTCGTTTAGCTTCTGCTTCTCTGACAGCATCCTGAATAATTTTTCTTGACTGCGCTTCAGCAGTGTTAAGCTTAATCTTCCCTATGTATGCTCTGAACAAATAGCCTAACAGTGCCGCTATAGGCAGAGCAACAATCAGGAGGATAGTAATTATGTTCATAGTAATCCTCCTTACCTGATGTTTAACTGCAATTACGTATGCTACGGATGTAGCCTCAGGACAGGTTATTTAGAATGGAATTTTTCCTTAAGCTTTGAGCTAACAAACTGTGGGACCAGTCTGGAAATATCACCACCATAGCTGGCAACTTCTTTGACCATCTTGGATGAAACAAATGAAAATTCACTCTTAGACATTAAAAAGATAGTCTCTACTGAAGGTGCCAATTCCTTATTCATTAATGCTATGGCATATTCATATTCAAAATCAACTATCGCCCGCAATCCTCTAACAATAAAATTAATATTGTTCTTCTTGCAATACTCAGCAA
>Ga0067045_1029554_pt1 | contig 19818 bp, 21 predicted proteins | sample TerdegcTABiofilm_FD_59184 | JGI IMG/M metagenome (GOLD analysis project Ga0067045, IMG submission 59184) | Combined Assembly of (Gp0054472, Gp0054536) Wastewater bioreactor microbial communities from Singapore -Terephthalate degrading... | reverse complement strand
TCTCGGCGGCGCTCCCCCGCCGGTTCGCCTCCGCCTCCCGTTCGCGCCGCAGGGCATTGGAGTTGGCGATCTGCACGGCGGCGGTGTTCTCGCCCTCCACGGCCGTCGCATTCGCCGCCGCTACCTGAACCCGCTGCTCGCGCTCCGCTTCCGCCTTGCCGATCTCCCCGTCGCGGGTCCGCTCTGCCACCAGCTTCTTGGCTTCGTTGATGGCGCGCGCGGCGGCCTCCTGGCCCAGCGCCCGGATGTACCCCGACTCATCGGTGATGTCTTTGACGTTCACGTTGATGAGCCGCAGGCCGATTTTCTTGAGCTCCACCTCCACGCCGTTGGTGATGTTCTCCACGAACTTGTCGCGGTTGGCGATGATCTCCTCAATGTCCATCGTGGCAATCACCACACGGGTCTGCCCGAAGATGATGTCCTCGGCAATCCGGCGGATTTCTTCACGCGATAGCCCCAACAGCCGTTCGGCGGCATTCTCCATCACCCCCGGTTCGGTAGAGATGCCGACCGTGAACGTGGAGGGCGCGTCAATGCGGATGTTTTGCTTGGAGAGCGCACTCCGCAGATCAATTTCCATCGTGATCGGCGTCAGGTCCAGGAAGGCATAATCCTGGATCACCGGGATAACAAAAGCGGCACCGCCGTGAATCGGGCGTGACGAACGGGCCCCGGCCGCTCCCTTCCCCACCTTACCATAGATCACCATGATCTTATCCGGGGGGCAACGCTTGTAGCGGCTCAAGAGCGTTACCACGGTCACGATGACGACAAAAACGAGCGCCAACACCAGGAAAAGCCAGCCAATGTCATTCATCAGTTGTTCCCTCCATGTGAATCAGCGAGTCTACAATTCATGCCACCAGCCAGAGCTGCCTTAGAGTTCACGCTTGACCACCACTGTATTCTCATCCAACACTTTGACCACACGGACACGTACCCCGGTCGGCAGCGGCTCTGCCTCCTCGGTGACGGCCGGCAATTCGCGCATCCGCCCCTGGACTACCAGCTGCACCTGGCCCTGCCCCCGTCCCTGCGCCGGGATCGGCAGGTAAACCGTGCCGGCCTGCCCTTGCGCATTGCGATAATCCACCGTCCCCGATTCCGAAAGCCGGTAAATCATCGTCATCAGCCAGAAAACTACCAGTAAGAAGAGCGTGCCGACCACGGTCGCCACCGCAATGGTCGGCAGCAATGCGGCCTCCGACCGCAGCATAATCACACCCGTCCAGCCGAATCCCACAAAGAAGGCCAACACCGTCCGCACCGAGAAAACGCTGGCCGGCACATCGTGAGCGCCGATATCGTGGGCGCCGACATCGTGGATGCTCAAGTCGTGCCCCCCCACATCCAGGTGACCAGACAGGTCCAGCCCTCCGCCATCGGCAGCCAGATGATCTCCCCCAGCGCCAAGTAGACTCAGGACCAGTTGAATCAACAAAATTGCGCTGGACAGCCCCGCGATAAGGTAAAAGAATTGCGCGGCCAGACCTAAAGTTCCCCACCAGGCACCCATTTTTTCCTCACCTCCGTATTAAACTGTCACGGCTGGCACGTTTGCGGGGCGCGGCGAGCGCGCGTTTCCGGATCAAAGGTCCGCTCCAGTGCCCACAAGCCCCGGTTCAGCCCCAGCGCCAGCAGTGAAACAGACAATGCGCCGGCCCAGATCTTGTCGTACCGGCCCACCTGCGAAATACCGTCAAACAGCAACGTCCCCAACCCGCCAGCGCCGAACTTGGCGCCGACGGTGGCGATGGCGACCGCCACGACCACCGCGATCCGCTCGCCCGCCAACATCACCGGCAACGCCAGTGGCAGCTGGATCCGCACCCAGATCTGCCAGCCGTTCATCCCCATCCCGCGCGCAGCCTCTAAGACGGCCGTGTCAATCCCCTTCAGGCCCGCCACGAAGTTCCGCAGCAAGACCACCTGCGTATAGATCACCAGGGCGACGATCACCGATCTGGCGTTGAGACCGAAGAGCGGCAGCAGCAAAATGATCAACGCGAGGCTGGGAATGGTGTACAGAACGCCCAGGAAGCCGGTCACGACCGTGTTCAGCCGTTCATTCCGGTACAACGCCACGCTGAGCGGTAGCGCCAACGCGGTAGAGATGATCAGCGCCAGGCCGGTCATCTCCAGGTGCTCCCACAGCAGCTTCAGCACCACGTCGGGACGGCTGAGGATATAATTCAACATGGCCTTACACCTACGCCCGGCGGAGTTGATCCAACGTCAGGCAACCAACCGGCCTGACCCCGTCCACCACGGTCAACGCAGTCACCCCCGGTTCCAACAACAGTGAAAGGGCCCGCCGCAGCGAGTCGCCCACCGCCACCGTCGGCATACCATCAGCGGTGTAATCCGGCGGCAACGGGCGCATCGCTGTCTCCACCCGCAGGAGGCCGAGTTGCCGCACCCGGTCTTCGGCCCCCATCAAGTTGCGGACAAAAGCGTCGGCCGGCCGGGTCAGCACGGCAAACGGCGTGTCATACTGGACAATCTGGCCGGCCCGCATGACCACCAGCATATCCGCCAGGCGCAAGGCCTCCTCCACGTCATGCGTCACGAAAAGGATCGTCTTGTGCAACCGGCGCTGCAAACGCAGCACCTCATCCTGCAGGCTCGCGCGGGTGATGGCATCAATCGCGCCGAACGGTTCATCCATCAGAATCACGCCTGGATCGCCGGCGAGCGCCCGCGCCAGGCCCACACGCTGCTGTTGGCCGCCGGAAAGCTGCGCCGGGTAGCGACTGCAATACTCCTCCGGCGGGAGCTCCACCAGCGCCAGCAATTCGTTCACGCGCGCTTTGATCCGCTCCCTGGGCCAACCTAACAGCTCCGGCACCACGGCAATGTTTTGCGCGACCGTCATGTGCGGGAAGAGGCCCACCTGCTGGATCACGTAACCGATCTGCCGCCGCAACGCCGTCACTTCCAGCGAGCGGACGTCGGTCCCATCCAGCGTGATCACCCCGGCAGTCGGCTCCTGGAGGCGGTTGACCAGCTTCAGCAACGTCGTCTTGCCGCAGCCCGACGGCCCCAGCAAGACCACAAAGCTGCCCGCCGCCACTTCAAACGTGGCTTCATCCACCGCCGGATGACCGTTGCCGGGGTAACGCTTGGAGACGTGATCAAAACGGATGGTGCTCACATTACTTCAACAATCCCTCCTGCGTCAAGAACTCTCTGGCCACATCCGCCGGCTCGCGCCCCTTGCCGCTGACTTCGTAGTTCAGCTGCTGCACCACCGCATTGGTCAGCTTCGGCGCGAGCTGATTGAGAATATCCTTGATTTGGGGATTAGCCTCCAACGTCTGCTGGCGGACCACCGGGGCGACCTGGTAAGGCGGGAACATCCCCTTATCATCCTCCAGGACAACCAGGTTATAGGCCGCGATCTCGCCGTCGGTGCCGAAGGCCACTACCACATCAGCCTGGCCTTCGACCAACCCCTTGTAGCGGAGCCCCTTCTCCACCGGCTTGTATTCTTTTAGCGTGAACTGACCATACACCTTCATCAGGCCGGGCAGCCCGTCCTCGCGTTGATCAAACTCCGGCGGGCCGATCATCACCAATTGATCGGCATGGGCGACCAGGTCGGAGATCGTGCGGATGCCGTACCTGGCCGCGCCCTCCTGGGTCATTGCCAGCGCCTGGGTGTTGTTCATCGGAGCCGGGTCCAGCCAGACCAGGTTAAACTGCTCTTTATAACCCTTGACCACGGCGGCATACACCTGCTGGGGATCACTGTTGACCGGTAGTTTGAGCACTGTCAACAAGCCGGTGCCGGTATACTCCGGGTAGAGATCAATCTCCCCGTTCTTGAGCGCCTCGTGAGCAACCGGCGTCCCCGCCAGATTGAGCTTCCGCTCCACCTGGAACCCCTTATTTTCCAACAGCTGCGCGTACATCTCCCCCAAAATCAACTGCTCCGGGAAATCCTTGGATCCCACAACAACTTTGGCCGGCTTGCTACCGCCACAGGCCGTCAGCAACAGAGACACTGCCAGTACCACCATTAACCCTCGGATCAGTTTACGCATCTGGCTCCCCCCTGAAAAGATAATCAACGAGTCTTTAGTCATTTGGTTATTTAGTCAGTCGCAGACGTGGCGCGAACTAAAGTTCGCAATCTTCACTGCGCTCAATTTCCATGCTGTTCACACCACACAACGTTCCGCCGCCGGGCGTCGTCCCGCCGCCCGGCCCCCCGGTGGCTCCGTCGCGCGCTGTACCTGGCTCAGGATCACATCGGCCAGCAGCGCCAACACCGCCACAGGGACCGCGCCGACCAGGAGAATGGGGATGTTGTAGAGGGCAAAGCCCCGCGTCACGTAGATTCCCAGCCCCCCACCGCCGATGAAAGCCGCCAGTGTCGCGCTGGCGATCACCTCCACCGTCGCCGTGCGGATCCCGGCCACGATCAAGGGAAGGGCCAGGGGCACCTCCACCCGCCAGAGCAGCTGCGAGCGCGTCATCCCCATCGCCAGGGCCGCTTCCCGCACTGCCGGGCTGATCGTGCGAAACGCGGCGTCCGTGTTGATCAAAATAGGGGGCAGGGCCAGAATGACGAGGGCAATCGCCGACGAGGTAAAAGTCAGGCCAAAGTAGGGCAGGGCAAGGAAGAGAATCGCCAGGCTGGGCACCACCCGCAGCGCGCTGAAGCCGTTGATCACGGTGGTAGCCGCCACTTTGGAACGTGACGTCAACACCCCCAACGGCACGCAAAGCACGATCCCCACCCCCAATGCCACGGCGACATAGAGCAGGTGACGTCCCACCGCGCCGACAAACTCGGCCTGGTGGCTGATCAGGTAAGCGAAACTCTTGAGGAACATTCCCCCTTCCCCTCTCATCGGCCGCCCCGGTTCGCGCAGAGCTGCCCGGTAGCAATTCAATGCGCTCGCCAGCCCCCTCATCTAACATCGTAGCACAAATCTTGAATTTATTCAAGCGCCATCACACAAATTCAAGGGCGCACCGGCCGGGAGGCAAAAAAGGACGCACGGCCAGGTCGTGCGTCCTCCAACGGGGTCAACTGGATTGTTGCTGATTGCCGCCAGGTCTGCCCACCGGCCACGATCGCGCCTGGCGCGGGCCTATCAGACCGGCACGCAGAACGGATCGCGGGGCAACGTAGTCAACGTCTCAACGCCGTCGGCAGTCACCACCACGTCATCTTCCAACCGGATGCCGCCCAGCCCCTCCACGTAGATGCCCGGCTCCACGGTGAAGGTCATGCCGGCGGCCAGGGGCAAAGTATTGCCGGCGACCAGATAGGGCGGCTCGTGGATTTCCAATCCCAGGCCATGACCGGTGCGATGGGTAAACTGCGGCCCATAGCCGGCCGCTTCAATCACCGCGCGCGCCGCCGCGTCCACCGCCTGCGCCTGGACGCCGGGACGTACCGCCGCGCGGCCGGCTGCATTGGCCGCCAACACGATCCGGTGCAGTGCAGCCAGCGATCCCGCCGGTTCCCCAAAGACCACCACGCGCGTGATGTCAGCCATGTAGCCATCCACCATGGCTCCCCAATCCACTACCACCCAATCCCCTGGCGCGAAGGGCCGTTCGCCGGGCACGGCGTGAGGCGACGCGGCGTTCGGCCCGCCCATCACGATGGGCTCAAACGCCAGCGCCTCGGCCCCACGGGTCAACACCTCTGCGGTTAACCGGGCCGCGGCCTCTTTTTCGGTCATGCCGACGTGCAGCTGCGGCACCCAGGCCAGGAAAGCCGCCTCGGCCGCAGCCACCGCGCGCCGCATGGCGGCCAGCTCATCCGGCCCCTTGGCGATCCGCAGTTCCGCCAGCAGATCATCCACCGCGATCAGTTCCACCCCCGGCGCATACCGCTGCAGGATGCGCGCCTCCAACAGCCGCATCCGCAGCGCCTCCACCCCAATGCGGGCCTCGGCCAGTTCCAACGCCGCACACGCTTCGTGGAAGGCCAGCGCGTACCCCTCTTCGTCCGTGTAAGGGAAGGCTTCAATTTCGGCGGCGGTTGCCTTGGCGGATTCAAAAGCCGGGAGCACAATTGCCGGGGGCGCATCCACAGGGAACAGGGCCAGCACCGGCCGTTCGCTCAGCATGAAAGAGAGCGCTTGCAAATAGATCAGATTCGGTCCGGGCATGATGGCCAGGGCCTCCAGGCCGCGCGCCTGGGCCAGGTCCAACAACCGTTCGCGGCGAGCCAGGTTCATTGGGTCGTTACCTCCTCCTCTGAAATATAGAAACCAGTTAAGGAGTGAGCAGAGAGCAACAGTAGAAGTTCCTTAATTTCCGGCTCACTGCTCACTGCTCACATCTTCATCCCCCCGCTGGTGAACGCCAGTTCATGGGGAATTCCCTTAAAAAGAGCGTGAAAAGTTTGTAGTCAGGCGCTTTAGCGCCGTCTTAGCCGCGCTGAAGCGACTCACTACAGCCCATTCTCAGCCGACCGCCAGGGCCGGGAACGAGTTGCATCTTTCGGCGAGTATGGGTAAAATAGAGCGTTCGGCGCAGCCCGGTTCCCGACCTTGAACGCCAGACGTTGAGCGCAGGATAAACGAGGAGTCTATGATTATCGGATTGCCCATTGGGATTTTTGAATCCAACTGTTTCCTGGTCTATGACGAAACCACCGGTGACGGGGTAGTGGTAGATCCGGGTGGGGATACCGCCCCCCTGCTACAAGAGATTCAGCAGCGCCAGCTCAAAGTGCGGTATATTCTCAACACCCACGGTCACATTGATCACATCGCAGCCAATGCCTACCTGGTCGCCGCCACCGGCGCGGTCATCGGGATTCATCCGGCGGACCAGGAGTTACTCGCCACCGGTGGCGGCGCAGAGTGGTTTGATCTGGCCTACGTCCCCTCACCGCCCCCTACCCTGGAACTGACGGACGGTCAGGTTGTGGAAGTAGGGCGGCTCCACCTCCAGGTCATTCACACCCCAGGCCACACCCCCGGCAGTATCTGTTTTTACATTCCAGAGGAAGAAGCGTTGCTGACCGGGGATACACTCTTCGCCAGCAGCGTCGGGCGCACCGATTTCCCCGGCGGCAGCTCCCATGCGCTCACCGAAAGCCTGAAACGCCTGTTGGCGTTACCGCCACAGACCATCATCTATCCCGGGCATGGCTCCGCGACCACGCTGGACCGTGAGCGCCGCCACAATCCCTGGCTACGCCGCTTGCCCCATCCGTCTTAGACCACCGGCGGGCCGCTATGGCCTATTCGCCGGTCAACATCTTGAGCACAGTCAGCACCCCCAGCCCCACTCGCACCGACTGGCCGGCCGACGGCGGCTCCATAGATTCCTGCCCCGCCTCGTCCACCGTGACCGGGGTATTGTTGAAGTAGATGTAAGCCGCCAACACGCCAACCAGCGCGCCCAACAGGCCGCCCATCAATAATACCCGTGTTTTGAGATTCATGCTTTCCCCCCTGAGATGAGTGAATTGACCCGCATGAGAATGGTCTGCACCATACGGACTGTGCTGTAGACCCCAATGACCGGAGCCGCTACCGCCTTCATGCCCCGCTCCACGTACTGCCGGCCCGTTTCCAGGTAGCCAAACACCTGTCGCAGCGCCTGGCGCAACCAAATGCGCGCTTTGATCGTGGCGTAGATCAGCCCGCTCAACAACAGTAAGGGCACCAGTCCGATAAAGATCGCTTGCAAACTGAGGAAAATTAACGCAATATCGCGCGGTGTGGCCCAACCCATCTCCCTATCCTCCTGTCTCCAGCACTCTGTACCAGGCCGACCAGCCTTTGGAATGGTGGTTGCCTTAAGTATAACGCCTTCTTCAACATTGGGCAAGAAGCAGCGGAGCGCGCAAAATCCTTTTTTCTTAGAGCCAGCCCAACCGGGCCAATAAGGGCGGCCCCAGGATCAACAAACCCACCACCACCGCGGTAAGTGCCGTGACCAGGACAGCGCCGGCCGCCAGATCCTTGACCTGACCCGCCAGGGGATGGTAATCCGGGCTGACCAGATCCACCAACAATTCCAGGGCCGAGTTGGTTAACTCGGCAAACAGGACAATACCGATGGTGAGAGCCAGCAGCGCCCAGGCCGACGCCGGCAGCCCCAACCAGAGACCCAACGCGACCACCGCCGCCGCCACCGCCAGATGGATGCGGAAATTGCGCTGGGTGTGCAGGGCCACGGAGAGGCCGGCCCCGGCGTATTTAAAGCTATGCCACAACGTGGCGCTGCGCGGTGGTTTCATTCGGGTAACGGGATGGTGACGCCTAACCGCTGGAGAATGCGCTCCTGCGCCGCCCACATCCGGGACTTTTCCTCCGGCCCGGCGTGGTCGTACCCCAGCAAGTGCAAGACGCCATGGACAATCAACAACTGCAGCTCATGCACCAACGTACCGCCGACGGCCGCCGCCTGGGCCTGGGCCGTGGGCAGCGAGATCACCAGGTCACCCAAGTAGTGCGGGAACTGCCCACCACCGCCGGCAAACGGCCCCCGGCTTTCATTGGCGAATGAAAGGACATCGGTCGGCGCATTGACGCCGCGAAACCGCCGGTTCAACTCACGCAGCGTATCATCGTCGGCGATCACGATCATCACTTCGCAGCGTTCCTGGACCCCCTCCAACACCAGGGCCGCCAGCGCGGCCTGGCGGAGCGGTTCCTCCATTCCCGGCTCCAACGGCACCTCGGCCTGAATTTCAACTTGATAGGGAAGGTTCATCTCGTTCTCTACTCGCTTTAAAATCAGGATATTGCACCCGCGGGTGAAAAGCCCCCCGCAACACCTCAATGTAAGTCTGGCGGACCAGTTCCAGTTCGTGCATCGTGATAGGACAGTCGTTCAGTTGCCCGTCGCGGATCCGGCTCTCAAAAATCGCCTGCACAATCCGCGCCACCTCCTCCGGGTTGGCCGGCCGGTTGGCGCGCGTTGCCGCCTCGCAAGCATCGGCGAGCATCACTAACAGCGTCTCCCGGCTCTGAGGACGCGGCCCCGGATAGCGAAAATCGGCCTCGTCCACCAGACTGGCCTCCGCACCGGCCGCTTGCACTGCCTTTTGATAGAAAAAACTGGCGCGCGTGGTCCCATGATGTTCCAAGATGAAAGCGCGCACCCGCGCCGGCAGCCGATATTCCCGCGCTAAGGCCGCGCCATCGCGGATGTGGCTGTTAAGCACTTCCACGCTGGCGCGCGGATCCAGCCGGTCGTGTGGATTGCTCAAGCCCTCCTGGTTTTCCACGAAAAAATAGGGCCGTGCCAGCTTGCCGATGTCATGATAATAAGCCCCCACCCGGGTCAATAGCGCGTTCGCGCCGATCCGTTCAGCCGCCTGCTCAGCCATACTGGCTACCATGATGGTATGATGGTAAGTGCCCGGCGTCTCGCGCAACAACCGCTGGAGCAACGGATGGTTGGGACGGCTCAGCTCCAACAGCCGGAACGTGGTCGCCAGGTCAAACAACGGTCCCAACAGAAACAGACCGCCCACCGTCAACCCGCTGGCGACCAGCCCCCCGGCCAGTGCAACACCGGCCTTCAAAAGCCCTGATAGGGGGGCGGCCCGGAGCTCGGCCGTGGCGAACGCCAGCGCGGTGAGCGCCTGCACCAAACCGCCCAGCAGCCCCGACCGGAAAATAGGCCCCGTCTGCTCATAACGCGGCAAGGTCAGCACGGCAGCCAGTCCCCCCATAGTGACCAGGATCAGCAGCTCTATGGAGTGCCCGCCGATCCAGCCGCTGACCAGGCTCAGGAATAACAGCCCCCCCAACGCTGCCGGCGTCCCTAATGTAGTCGCCAGGAGCATCGCCAGCGCCGCGCCAGGAAAGAGATAGGGCAGCAGCAAACCGGCCGGGATCAACAAACGGGCCAACACTATGAAACCGGTCAACAGCAAAACCAGCAACGCTTCCAGGCGTGGCGTAGCCAGCACGTCAGGCTGGGCGCGGAACAGATACAGGCCCAGCAGGAACGTCCCACCGACGGCGAGCAACAGCTCCGGGCCCAGATTGCCCCAATCCCGCTGCCGCCGGGTCAGGCCCAACGCCTCCAACGTCTCCAGCGTCAGTTCCGTGACCACCGAGCCCTCCCGGATGATCACCTCACCGTTTTGCACCGTGGTAAAAACCGGTGTAGCCGCCGCCCGTGCCTGCTCACGGGCCGCCTCGGTGGCGGCCTCGTCGTAAAATGAATTGGGCTTGAGAAACCGCTGCACCAACACGGTCACCGCCGTGGCCTCATCCTGGGCCAGATCCAACGAGACGAGCGCCGGGATCCGCTCGGCCACGCTCGCCAACCGCTCCGGCCGGATCTCTTCCTGGCGCATCACCTGATCCAGCAGCTGCACCGCCTCCAGCTGAACCGCACTCCAGTTAGATTCCGGCAATCCCAACAGCAGCGCGACGACGTTGGACGGCAATGTGCTCAACTCCGGCACGGCCCGGACCCAGGCCTGGCGTTGTGCGTCGGTGGCGTAAGGGTCCAGGCGCACTGCCCCCAGGAAAGCTAAGCCCTGCCGGATGCGCGTCAACTGCTCACGCGCAATGGTCAGGTCCGGCGCAGTATAAACCTGGGCGACTCGCCGTACGGCTTCTTCCTGAGCTTGCTGGCTGCGAATTTCACTGACAAAGGTGACCGTGCGGGGCGAGCGAATATCCTGAGTGGCCACGCTCCCTATTTCCAGCTGATAACCATTGGTCAGCGGAACGATAAGCATCAACGCCGTGACCAACACCAGCCAGGATCCGGCCAGGGTCTGCTGGACCCCCCAGCGGCGGGATAAGCGCTGTTGTGCAGTAGAACTCATCATCGCTCCGCCACGTTGGAGATAGCACTTTAAACAAAAGAGGGAGCTCTTGCAAGAGCTCCCTCTTGAATCAGTGCATGATAAAGATTGACAGGCTCAGGCCACGAGCAAGGCACGGACAATTTGGTTAACCAGTTGTCCATCCGCCCGCCCTTTGACCTGAGGCATCAACACTTTCATCACTTTGCCAAGATCGGCAGGGGAGGCCGCTCCGACCTCGGCAATGGCAGCCCGAGCCAGCTCTTGAACCTCATCCGCACTGAGCGCTTGCGGTAGATAAGCGCGCAGAATCTCCAGTTCCACCTTATCCTGCGCCAGCAGATCTTGCCGCCCGCTCAGGAGCACCAGTTCCAGGGCCTCTTCGCGGCGCTTGACCTCACGCCGGATCAGCTCCAACACCTGCTCATCACTCAGCGGCCCCTGTTCTACCTCAGCCAGTTGCACCGCGGTCAACACCAGGCGCAACGCCAGCTTGCGGCGTTCATCATGCGTCCGCATGGCATTGTGAAGATCTTGCTGGAGCGTCTCTTTCAGGCCCATGATACCCCCTATGGCTTCAGCTGTTCAAGATCAGGCCTGACGGCGCACGTCTTTCATGGCCGTCCGGCGGCTCTTGCGCAGTTTGGCCGCCCGCTTGCGCTTGCGGATCACACTCGGCTGCTCAAAATAACGCCGCCGACGAATCTCGGAAAGAATCCGATCCCCCTGCACCTTTTTCTTAAACCGGCGCAACAACGAGTCGAACGACTCGTTATCATCCGCTACCACATACGTCACTTGCTCTCCCCCCCTTCTGCGCTCCCGATTCCCCCTGTAGCCAGGAAACCGGCTAGGAATACCGATCAGCGCCCCAGAGCCAACCGCAAAGGTTTTGCAGCTGCCTGGCAGTTGCCGCTCATCAGCTTAACAGGAATTATACCGGCGGAGGTAAGATTGTCAAGCAGACAAACAAAAGGGAGAGGGCTTACGCAGCTAAAAATAATCCCCGCGCGGTTACCAATCGTAGATCAACGCCAGGGGGCGCCCGTTAGAGGACGTCAGAGTGGTCAGCTGCCCACCGGGGTAAGCCGCCTGGAAAGCGCCCAGTTCCCCTAAGCGCGCCTCCACAAAGACGAAACGGGCCGGAGATGAAATCCCGGTGGGAACCTGCCCGGCCTCCACATCCTGCCCCGGCTGGTCACGCAGCAGAAAGGCAAAACCGCCAAAGCCCCAATAGAGGTAAGGTGGGCCAATCAGATAAACCACTGCTCCCGAACGGGGGTGGCTCTCCACAAAGTGCACAATTGCCGTGGCCGCTTCAGAAGTAGGATTACCGTAAATCCGGCGCGGAGTATAGATCAGAAAATAAAAGACCAGGTTCCAGGTCACCGCCAGGGCCAACAACAGAACCACCGCCCGCCGGACCGCGGCACGATAGCGCGCGCCGAGCTCCCAGAGCGCCTCGGTGCCCCAGGCGACCAGCAGCGCAAAGGCGGGCACCAGCAACAGGCCCCGCTGGCTGCTGGGCGGATTTTCGGTCAGCCCCCAGGCCATGAGCAAGGTAGAGCCGAACCAGAGCAAGGTCAGCCCGCGCGCCGGCCAGCGCCAGCGCCGCAGGGCCGCCAGCAGTCCCACCAGCATCAGGGCGCCGGTCACAAAATCGGCCAGCGGCGCGTTAGGATAGTACCAGAAGGTAGGATCGGGTGTCAGGTGAAAGGCGGTGGCCGCTTTCCAGAGCTGCTGAATCAACAGGGCCAGTGCGCTCTTCCCGGTCACCTGCATGGCCTGAGTCAACCAACCGGAGGCGAAAATGCTCACCTGGTTGTAACGCGCCGTCAAATCGGCCGGATGAGCTGTGTACCAGACCCCCAACGGAGCAGCGACGACCAGCCAGCCCGCCCCCAGTACCCCCAATCCCTGCCGGTGCCGGGCGAGGAAGCGCGGTTCCACCAGCGCCCGCCACACCAGGATAAGCCCTAACAACAGCGTGACCCACCGCGCGCCAAAGTAGAGATACCAGCCCAGGCCAGCGACCATCCCGCTCAATCCCCACCAGAGCGCGGCCGGCGCCCCCTGCTCGTCCCGGCGGAGCGCTTCCCACAGCAGCCAGATGGCTAACGTCCCGATGAGTGGATCAAAGATCTGGTTGGAGGCCAGGCGGCTGAAATGAATGGCGTAGGCCGAACAGGCCACAGTCACTGCCGCCACCCACCCCACCCGCCGTCCCCCCAGCGAGCGCCCCAACAGGAAAGTGGTCAACACCGTCAAAGTCCCCACCAGCGCCGAGAGCGCCCTGGCCCCGGCCATCGTCGCACCGCAAAGCCGCATCGCTAACCCGTAAAGGGCAAAGGACATAGTGGGGACGGCAAACCAGCCGGTCGCGAAGGGATTGCCCAAAGGCCGCGCCACCAGTTGTAAGGCGGCCAGTGCCTGCGTCCCTTCATCGCCCCCAAAGTTGTAGGGGATACGGCCCAGCGCTATTGCACGCACCGCAAACGCTGCCACCAACAGCGCGGCCAGTCCCATCCGCTCCGCGCGCGACAACGACGTAGCCAACCGGGGGCGATGGAGCAGGGGGGAACCAAGTGTGGCCACGAACCAGGCCACGGCGAGGAGCCAGAAAACGAAAAGCAGCGTGAAATCGGCCTCAGCCGGCCGGTTGCGCGCTGCCAGTCCTACCGTGACGGCCAGCAGGATCGCTCCTGCTCGCCCCCACAGCCGGGACCACTCACTCCAGGCTACGGTCCGTCGCGGCCCCGGGGCGCGACGGACCGGCACAGCCAACGACCGCAGCGCCAGCGCCATCCCTAACAGTCCCAGCCCTAACAGCAGGGCGCCGTCCCAGACGTAAAGATGGAATCCGATCAAATACGTCCCGGCCAGCAACAGTAGCAGGGCAATACCGGCCACCACGATCATAAAGTACGGCACACTTCCGGCGCTATCGCCCACTCAAGCGGATGATATCTTCCACAGCAATGCGGGCGCGATGGCGCAGCAAGCCCAGCGCGGAAGCCCCCCGGATCACAATCGCCAGCATGGCGTCTGCCCCCAGGCTAAGCGCATACAGACCATAATCTTTGCCGGCGATGTTGTGCTCCAGACATTCCGGCTCGCGTCCCAGGGCCTGGGCAATCTCGGCGCAGATAGATTGTCCCTGGAGCACCGCCCGAGCCAGCACTTGCACCTGGCTCTCCTCCAGGCGACCCACCCAGAGTTCCAACCGATCCCCCACCGTCAACAGCACAGCATCAGCAGTGACTTCACGTGCCAACACATTCATCAACAACTGGATCTCGCTGCGGTGTTTAGCAAACGACACCGGCGACCTGGCCGGCGCTGGAGGTTGTTGCTGTTCTTTGACCGGGGCCGGCGGGGTTGGAGGAGCAGCCTGGGGCACAGCTGGAGCCGGAGGGGGTGCCATGCCGGCCAGCGGCGCTTTAAAGGCAGCTGCAATCTGATCTGGCAGGTCAGGGAGGAAAAAGGGTTTAGGGAGCAGGCCCTGGATCGGAAACCCTAAGGTTTCAGTCGGCACGACCTCACCGATCATCGGCATGAGGACCAACCGCAGGGCAGGCCAGCTTTCGTGCAACTGGCGGGCCAGGGTGAGCGAATCCGGCTCCTCCAACCCCATATCCAGTAGCGCCAGATCAGGCACCTGGGATTGAATCGCCGCCAACGCTTCCGCGCCGTCGCTACAGGAGCTCATCTGGTACCCCTGCCGTTGCAGTTCCTCCACCAACAACATCGCAAAACCCTCGTTGGGATCTACCACCAGAATTGTCTGCGCCATCTCTCAACCTCGGTGAGAATTACCCGTGCGGGCTGTTCCCATTGTAACCAGAGCGGGCGAAAATGCAACCAGAAGTACCCTCCTTTGCCAATACCCAGGTTGCCAGCGCCCATGGCGCCCTTAGAGGTCCACGGATCATTCCTCCAACCGGGCCAGCACTTGCCGGAAAGCAAGATATTCAGCCCCTGATAAGCCGGCCACTGGCACGTTGGCCCGCAACGCCTGCCCCAACTCCGACCGCGCTAACGCCTTTAGGGCTTCGGTGCAGGCATCGCCCACCAGGTCCTCGCGGATGATCCGCCCGTCCTGCATCATCAGAATCCGGTGGGTGCGCCGGGCCACGGTCACATCATGCGTTACAATGATGATAGCAGTCCCGTACTCCGAATGGAGTTGCTCAAAGACGCCCATCACCTCATCCCCGCTGACGCTGTCCAGGTTGCCGGTGGGCTCATCCGCCAGCAGGAGAGCTGGCCGGTTCGCCAGCGCCCGGGCAATCGCCACTTTCTGCCGCTGCCCACCGGAGAGCTGCCCCGGCAGGTGATGTCCACGGCCCGGCAGCCCCACCAGCTCCAGCAATTCGGTGGCCCGCCGGCGTTGGAGCGCCCCACTGAGACCGGCCCCTTGCATCGGCACCATCACGTTCTCCAACGCGGTCAACGTCGGGATCAGGTTATGCAGTTGAAAGACAAAGCCGACCGTCCGGGCGCGGAAGCTATCCAGATCGCGCAGGGTGCTCAAATCCTCCCCGTTGACCCGGATCTGCCCTGAGGTAGGCCGATCCAGTGCGCCGATCACGTTAAGCAGCGTGGATTTACCGGAACCGCTGGGTCCCATCACGGCGACAAACTCCCCGGCCCGCACCTGGAAACTGACCCCATCCAACGCCCGGACGGCGGTGCCCGCACCATTGCCGTAGACCCGGGTCAGCTCACGGGCCTCTACCACCAGCCGCGCTTGTTCACTCTGCTCCATGGTATTCCCCTCTCCACACGCTCAGATTGCCCATCACGGCTGCCACTGGATATCCACGAACGCCGTCATCCCCCAGCGCAACCCCGGATCCAACTGCGCCAGTTCCACCACCACCTGGTAATTGACGGCGCTCTGCCCCGGCGTAGACATCGGTGCCAGGCGAGCCACCGTCCCCGGCAAGGAGAGATCAGGCAGCGCATCAAACGTGACGACGACCGCCTGCCCGGGTTGGATGCGGGCCACATCCAGCTCGCTGAGGTCGGTGGTCTCCACCCGTAACGTGCTCAGGTCGCCGATGATGAGGGCCGGCTGTCCCGGTGTGAGCAGCTCGCCCTGGTGGACGAACACGGCGCCCACCGTCCCGGCAAACGGCGCGCGCAGCTCAGTCCGCGCCAGCGCGGTGCGTGCTACGGCCAACGCCGCTTCAGCCTGCTGCACCGCCGCCTCAGCGACGGCCAGCTCCTCCGGCGTCGCCGGGGCCTGGAGCAGCGCCAGCTGCGCCTGCGCGACCTCCTTCTGGGCCACCGCGCCCCAGACCGTCGCGTCGGCGGCGCGCCCCTCGGCGGTCGCGCCGCCCTGGACCTGTGCCAGCTGCGCTTCGGCAGCCGCGCGGGCGGCCTCCGCCGCGCGCAGCTGCGTCGTCGCTGCATCGCCCATCGCCCAGCCCTCGCGGTTGTAGAGATCGCGCGCGGCCCACTCCCGCGCCTGCGCCTCGGCCAGTTGGGCCTGGGCGGCAGCGATCTCGGCCTCGGTGGCTCCCGCCTTGAGCTGTTGGCGCTGAGCGCTGGCCTGGGTCACAGCCGCCTCGGCCGCCCGCACCTGCGCCTCGGCCACGGCGATAGCTTCAGGGCGCGTCCCGGCCTGCAGCCGCGCCCGCTGCGCTTGCGCTGCGGCCAGCGCGGCCTCAGCTTGCTGCACGGCCAGACGGGCCTCCGTATCATCCAGGCGCAACAAAACCGCGCCGGCCGGCACAGGGTCGCCCACCTGAACCGGCACCTCCTGGATCACCCCACCGGTCTGCACCGTCAGCGAGGCCCACCGCTCCGGCATCACCTTGCCCGAAGCGGAGATCACCGGCACGGGCGGCACCACGGTTTCTGTGGCAGTCACCTCGCCCTCCGGCCCGGCACAGCCGGTCAGCAGCACCACCATCATAACAAGCACTAAAATCTGTTTCATGTTTTACCTCACTTCTTTCCTCACTCATACCGCAGGGCCTCCACCGGGCTGAGCCGCGAGGCCCGCCAGGCCGGGTAGGCCCCGCCGACCGCTCCCAGCCCCAGCGCAATCCCTAAAGCCTGCGCCACTAAGCCCCACGAGAAGATCACGACCAACCAGCCTCCCCAGGCCGGGAGCTGGCGCAACAGCGCACTCAGCAGGAGCGAGAGCAACAGCCCGCCCACGACCCCCAACAAGCTGAGCGCCACTGACTCCCGCAGCACCATCCCCAACACACGCCGCCGCCGCCAGCCCAACGCCCGCAGAGTGCCGATCTCCCGCGTCCGCTCAAAAACGCTCATGAAAACCGTGTTCATCATGCCGATCCCACCGACGAGGATCGCCAGCGCACTGATGGCCCCCATCATGACATTCAGGTTTTGCATCTCCGGCATGGTTTCGGTGAATTCGGTTGATAGCGACACCGCCAGGCCGGGCATGGCCTCAATCTGCCGGCGGATCAGCGCCACATCCTGCAAGGACTCCAGTTTGATGCCGTAGAGCGTGACCTGGCGCGGTTTGCCCAACAGTTGCTGGGCATCCCGCAGCGAAATCACCCCCCCACTTTCCTCCCAGGCAGTACCGGTCTCGTACAACCCCACCACCCGGAAGTTGCTCTCCCCCAGGCGGATGGTCTGGCCCACGCGCGTTTTGAGCATGGTCGCTGCCGGCCGGCCCATGATGATCTCCCGGTTACCGACCAACCCCCGGCCTTCCACAATGGTGAAATGCTGAATGGCCGGTTCGTGCGGGGCATAGCCCATCACGATAAAAAAGGGCACGGTGGGCGCATGTTCCAGCGTCACCATACCGATAATCAAACCGGAGACGCTCTTGACGCCCGGCAGCGCCGCAATTTGCCGCCCCACCCGCTCATCAATCGCACTGTAACCGATGTCAGACGAGCCTTCCTGACGCACCATCAAATCCACATCGCTGGTGGTCGCCACCCGGTTGAACTCCCGGATAAAGCCCTTGGTCAGCCCGCCCAGGGTGATGACTGCCGCCAGCCCAATGCTGATGCCGAGTACCGTCAACAGCGTGCGCCCGCGCCGCCGCCACAACATGCGCAAGGTTTGAGACTTGATCGGCAAGGTGGCAAGCCGCTGTTCCCCGGAGCCGCCCTCATAGCGCATCGCCTCCACCGGCAGCAGCCGGGAAGCCCACCTGGCCGGATAAAGTCCGCCCACCGCGCCAAGCAAGACCGCCGTCACCAGCCCCTGGACCAGCAATCCCGCCGACAGCCGCCCCTGCAAGAAGCTGAGCGCCGGTTGCTGGCTCAACGGGTAGAGCAGCGCTGCCCCGGCGACGCACCCCACCGCCCCCCCGACCAACCCTAACGCCAGGCTCTCCCCCAGCACCATGACCAGCACCCGTCTCCGGCTCCAGCCCAGCGCGCGCAGCGTACCGATCTCGCGCGTCCGCTCAAACGTGCTCATCATCACCGTATTCATCATCCCCACCCCGCCGATGACGACGGCCAGCAACGCAATGCCCCAGGCAAATCCCTCAATCATGCTGACCATATCCTGCTGGTCGGCGACCTCACTGGATTGCGACGCCGTCAAACGGGGGAAGAGGCGGGCCAGTTTAGCCCGCACAGCCTCGCTCTGGCGGACATCTTTAAGCTTGATCTGGACCGCCCCCACCTGCCGGTGTTTCTGGAACAGCTGCTGCGCATCGGCCAGGGAGATGACCGCCGCCGCATCCTCAAAGCCGCTCCCGGTGGCGTAGATGCCCCGGATGTGGAAAGTGCCGCCGGTCAGTTGCAGGGTGTCCCCGACTCCCAATTTGAGAGCCTCGGCGGCCTTTTCGCCCAGGAGCAATTCACGGCTGCCCCGCCCACCGGCACGGGCGGTCCCTAACGGTTCGCCGGCCACCACCTTAAACCGCTCACTGGCAAAACCATCCAACGCATAGCCAAAGACAAAAAAGTAGGGCATCCCCGGCGCGGTGAGGTTCCCCACGATCATCCCGGTAGCGGCCTCCACTTCTGGCAAAGCCGCCACCTGGGCGACCACCTCCTCGTCCACGCCGCTGAGCGTGATGTCATAGGCCCCCCGCTGCATCAGAATCAGATCGGCGCCGCTGCCGCCGAACATGTCACCATAGCCGGTGCGCATCCCGGCCCCCAGCGCGCCCAGCGTCACAATCAGCGCCACGCCGACAGCAATGCCGGCGACGGTCAACGCCGTCCGCATCTTACGCCGCCACAGGTTCTTCAAAATTTGGTTGAGCATCAGCCACTTCCCGTTAGCGGGTAGCAAACCCGTGCATCAAGAGTTCCACCAGCTGCTCGCGCGCCCAGGTCAGCCGCTCCGGGCTATCCAGCGGCTCATCCGGCCAAAGCAGTTGCAGGCGGGGCAGGAGCAAAATGTAAATGCGGCAGAGAATGGTCGCCAGGACGATCACCAGGCGCGGATCCAGGGTGGCACGCAACGTGCCCGCAGCCACCCCCTGCTGAATCAACGGCGAAAGCTGGCCAAACAGTTGATCGGCCACGTCCTGCCCCATCGTATCCGCGCCGCGTTCAATCGCCGTGAACGCCGGCCAACCGTGAATAGCTTCATGGATGATCAGCTTGCTGTAATTAGGCTCAGTCTGTACGGTATCAAAATAGGCGCGCAGCATCGTATGGAGTGCCTCCACCGGATCCTCATGCTCGGCCACATCAAACGCCTCGTTCATACGGTTAGCAACCCGCTCCAACATCTGCCTGACGACCGCCACATACAGGCCCTCTTTGTCGCCAAAATAGTGGTACAGCATCTGCTTGTTGATCTGAGCCCGCGCAGCGATAGCATCCACCCGTGCCCCGCTGAAGCCCTCTTCAGCAAAAATGGTTTCGGCCGCGGCCAAAATGCGCCCGCGAGTGACTTCGGCGTTACGAGTATCGCCCATAGCCCCCCCCTTAAATGAAATAGCGTGAAAAGTTTGTAGTCAGGCGCTTTAGCGCCGTCCAACGCGCTGATGAAGTTTGAAAATTAAATTCGGTCACAGGCGAACCGGCTGAGAAGGCGTGGGTAGTGACGCCTTTAGGCGTTCTCCCCTTCGGCAACAGCGAAGAAACGCC
>Ga0067045_1029555_pt1 | contig 19822 bp, 13 predicted proteins | sample TerdegcTABiofilm_FD_59184 | JGI IMG/M metagenome (GOLD analysis project Ga0067045, IMG submission 59184) | Combined Assembly of (Gp0054472, Gp0054536) Wastewater bioreactor microbial communities from Singapore -Terephthalate degrading... | reverse complement strand
GTGCCAGGGGGCCAAGGACATTCCCGACACGGTGGCCCAGGCCGACGCCGCGGCCGCCAAGGCGCTGGCCCTGATCGACGCCGGCCAGATCGAGTTGGAGCCCAACACGGCATGGATCGAGGAGAACATGTGCTCGGGCTGCAAGACCTGCATCCTCCTCTGCCCGTACAACGCCATCAGCCGCGACGAGGAGCGGAAGATCGCCGTGATCGATCAGGCCCTCTGCAAGGGCTGCGGGACCTGCGTGGCCGCCTGTCCCTCCGGCGCCGCCAAGCAGCATCTATTCAGCGACGAACAAGTGAACGAGGAACTCGAAGGTTTGATGAACTACGTGTGAATATCCAAATATCAAATATCAGATTGACAACATCAAATTGCAGATAGGAAGCTCGCAATCGTGGGCGGGGGCAGGATGAATGGCCATCAGACAACGTCGCGAGCACGACCCAATTTGATATTTGCAGTTGGAGATTTGCATTTCCGCAAACAGCAAGCAAAGGGACTCTCTATGGCTGACCCTTTCAAACCCAAGATTGTCGCCTTCCTCTGCAACTGGTGCAGCTACACGGCGTCGGACCTGGCCGGAACGGCGCGGATCAAGTATTCGCCGTATGTGCGCATCATCCGGGTCATGTGCAGCGGGAGGGTGGATCCCAGTTTCGTCTTGAAGGCATTCGCCCTGGGGGCCGACGGCGTCATGATCGCCGGCTGCCACCCCGGCGACTGCCACTACATCGAGCAGAACTACAAGACCATCCGCCGCCACACGATGCTCCGGTACTTCATCGAACGCATGGGGATCGAGCCCGATCGGCTCCGCCTCGTGTGGGCCTCGGCCGCCGAGGGGCAGTACCTGGCCGAATCGATCGACTCGTTCGTCGACGCGGTCGAGAAGCTGGGGCCGCTCGACTGGTCGGCCAACTGGGAAGAGAACGGCGACCGATTGGAGGCGTTGGAGGCCATTGTCGGCGAACACGCGGAAGCAATGGAGGTCCGGCCATGAGCGAAGCGGCGAAAGGCAAGTTGGCGCTGTACTGGGCGGCCTCCTGCGGCGGCTGCGAGATCGCCGTCCTGGCCATCAACGAAAAAATCCTCGACGTGGCGGCCTTGTTCGACATCGTCTTCTGGCCGGTGGCCGTCGACGCCAAGGTCCGCGACGTGGAGAACATGCCCGACGGCTCGATCGACGTCTGCCTGTTCAACGGCGGCATCCGCACCAGCGAGCAGGAATACATGGCGCAGCTCTTGCGGCGAAAGTCGAAGGTTCTCGTCGCCTTCGGCTCGTGTGCCCACGAGGGCTGCATCCCCGGGCTGGCCAACGGCAACAACCGGCGTCAGATCTTCGACACGGCCTACCGCGACACGCCCTCGACCATCAACCCCGACGGGGTCGAGCCGAAGCACCACACCGAGATGCCCGAAGGGGCGCTCTACCTGCCGGTCTTCTACGACACCGTCCGCACGCTCGATCAGACCGTGGCCGTGGACTACTCCCTTCCCGGCTGCCCGCCCGAGGCCGATCGGATCTGGGATGCCCTCACCGCGATCGTGGAGTCCAAGCTGCCGCCGCCGGGCACCGTGATCGGCGTCGACACGACCGTTTGCGAGGAGTGCCCGCGGACGCGGAACGAAAAGAAGATCAAGAAGTTCTACCGCACCTGGGAGATCGTTCCCGACGAGGAGACGTGCCTGCTCGAACAGGGCTTGCTCTGCTGCGGCATTGCCACACGGGCCGGGTGCGGGGCGCGCTGCCCGCGGGTCAACTCCCCGTGCATCGGCTGCTACGGGCCGAACCAAGGCGTTCAGGACTACGGGGCCCGGATGATGACGGCCCTCGCCTCGGTGATCGACTCGAACGACCCGGAGGAGATCGACCGGATCATCCGCGAGGGAATCCCCGACCCGGTGGGGAGCTTCTATCGTTTCAGCCTGGCGCACAGCCAGCTCCGTCGATCGAAGCTCGTGGGGCAAAGCGTGAAATAGGGGAGGCTGCGATAGGAACCTCGTTCCCACGCTCTGCGTGGGAACGAGGGGAAGATAAAGGGAAACGTAACACTTCAGCCATATGGAGTCGCCAGAGGAGGAGAAGGAAAAAGGAAAAGGTGGGGAGAAAGGGGAAAAGAACAGGAGAGGGTTCCCATGCAGAACTGTGTAATCAGGGCACGGTTTCTTGCCTTTCCCATTTTCCCAGGGCTTTTCCTTTTCCCTTCCCTATTCGCACTTCATTCCGCTGAACACTTACAGGGAAACGGGAAAAGGGGACTCGGCGATGAAGCGAATTTCGATTGACCCCATTACACGGCTGGAGGGCCACGGGAAGATCGATATCTTCCTGAACGACGAAGGCGAGGTGGCCAACGCCTATCTGCAAATCCCGGAGTTGCGGGGTTTTGAACGGTTCTGCCTCGGGCGGCCTGCCGAAGACATGCCGAACCTCACGGCCCGCATCTGCGGCGTGTGCCCCGAGGCGCACCACATCGCCGCCACGAAGGCCCTCGACGACCTCTTCCACGTCGATCCACCCCCGGCGGCCAAGAAGCTCCGCGAGCTGTTCTACAGCATCTTCTACGCCACGGACCATACGACGCACTTCTACGCCCTGGCCGGGCCCGACTTCGTCGTCGGGCCCACCGCCCCGGTCGCCGAGCGCAACATCCTCGGCATCGTGAAGAAGGTCGGCCTCGAGATCGCCGGCAAGGTGCTGAAGATGCGCCGCGACGGGCACAACCTGATCGAGATGATCGGCGGGCGCAAGGTTCACCCCAACTGGGGCCTGCCCGGCGGCGTGAGCCGCGGTATCAACGAAGAGCAGCGCCGCGAAATCGAGCAGCTCGGCCGCGATGCCCTCGAGTTCGCCCTCTTCTCGTTGAAGCTCTTCGGCGACGTGGTGCTCAAGAACTCCGACTACGTGAACCTGATCTTGGGCGACACCTACGTCCATCGCACCTACAACATGGGCACGGTCGACGCCGCCAACTGCGTGAACTTCTACGACGGGCAGATCCGCGTGGTCGGACCGGACGGAAAGGAGCACGCCAAGTACCACGCGCGGGACTACCGCGAGTACGTGGAGGAGCGGGTCGAGCCGTGGAGCTATCTGAAGTTCCCCTATTTGAAGAAGATCGGCTGGAAGGGGTTTGTCGATGGGGTCGACTCCGGGGTGTACAAGGCGACGCCGTTGTCGCGGCTCAACGCGGCCGACGGCATGGCCACGCCCCTGGCCCAGGCCGAATACGAGAGGTTCTACGAGACCCTGGGCGGCAAGCCGGTGCATCACACGCTGGCCACCCATTGGGCCCGCTTGATCGAGCTGCTCTACGCCACCGAACGCTGGCTGGAGCTGGTCGCCGATCCGGAGATCACCAGCAAGGAATACCGGGTGCTGCCGACGCAGACGCCGACCGAGGGCGTCGGGTCGGTGGAAGCCCCTCGCGGCACCCTCACGCACCACTATGCCACCGATGAGCGCGGCATCCTCACCCAGGTGAATCTCATCGTGGGCACGACGAACAACAACGCCCCCATCTCCATGTCGGTGAAGAAGGCGGCCCAGGGTCTCATTCGCAAGGGACAGCCCGTCACCGAAGGCCTCCTGAACATGGTGGAGATGGCCTTCAGGGCCTACGACCCCTGCTTCGGCTGCGCGACGCACAGCCTGCCGGGCCGGATGCCGCTGGAAGTCAGGCTGCGGGACCCGGCCGGACGCGTCGTGGAACGATTCTCGCAATTCCTCAAGTGATCAACCGGGAGACACGTGCCATGATCTCACCAGAATTGCTGCGGCGGTATCGCTGTTTCGCCACGGTCAGCGAAGCGAGTCTGAAGTCGGTGGCCATGATCGCCAACGAACAGTCCGTTCCCGCCGGGACGGTGCTGTTCCGTGAGGGCGATCCGGCCGACACGCTGAGGATCCTCGTCGACGGGGAGGTGAAAGTCCAATACACGATGGGCGACGCGGAGCTGCGAACGGTCGACACGCTCATTCCGGGCGACCTGGTGGGCTGGTCGGCCCTCGTGGAGCCCTACAAGATGACCTCCGTGGCCACCGCGAGCATCGACACCCGCCTCATCGCCATCGAGGCGGCCCGCCTCCGCGAACTCTGCGACCGCGACCCGCTGCTGGGACATCGACTCCTCGAACAAGTGGCGAGGCTCCTGGCCGATCGCCTTGAAGGCGCCCGGGTGCAGCTTGCGGCGGCCGGGTGAGACTACCGACTCCGCAGAATCTGTAGGGACCGTTTGGGGAGCTGCCATCGTTTGGCAGGCGCGGCGGCGGGGTTCTCTACGGGAACGTAGGGATCGGTCGTTTCGATCTGTTGAGGCGATTGCCCATAGTTCGCCAGCACCAGGTACAAGTCCCGGTTGGCAAACGCTGAGACAACACAGTCTTTCGGCAGAGGTGCAGCGAACAGGTCGGAGTCGGCAATTTCCAGGTAGGCCCAGGTCCCGTCTTCGACCAGCGGCAGGTACTGCTTGAGCCAGCGGGCGTGGGCCGGCCGCGTCTCGGGATTCGGTGGAATGGGGTCCCAACCGCCGTAGATGTAGGGACCGTTGGGATGGGCCCGGTAGTACTTCCAGGCCGCGGTGTAGAACCCGTTCTCTTTCACCCCGGGCAAACGCGGAATGGGGATGACGCCCCGCTCCCCGGTCAGGGGCCGGCCGCCCTGGAGCAACGGGAACTGCATGTAGGGAATCGAGTGCAGGAAGTGCTCGCTCTCGCCTTCGATCTTGGCCGCCGTCCCTTGGATGCAGGGGACCACGTAGGGCGTATGGTTCTTCGTTGCTTCGCGCAATCCGTCGGCATTGGCGACGTTCTCGCCCACCCAGAGGTAGTCGTAGACCTTGAGCCCGCCCGTCAGGGGCTCATTGGTGAAATCCGCGTGCACCTTGTAGATGCCGCCGCGCCGCTTCACCTCCGCGTAGATGAGGTATAACAGGTCGGTCACGGCCCCATCGTACTGCGGAGTCTCCTGGAAGGCGAGGATCTCGTCCGGGGCGGGCTGCTTGATCCGCTTCGCGGCATTGGGGACATACCCCCAGTCGTTGTAAAGACCGTCGAGCTCATAATCCTCCAGGATCTGCACCATGCGCGGCAGGAAATAGGCGCGCCAGCCGGGACTTGCCGGCGAGCACCGCGGCAAGTCCCACCAACCGCCGATGGCATCGCCGGGCCGCGACCATTCCGTGCGGTAATCGGGATCGCGCCCCGCGAAGTACCCGCTCGAGGCATAGGCGAGGATCTTGATGCCGCGCCGGTGGACCATCTTCACGAACCGGCGAAATCCCTCCGGATTGACCGCGGTCAGCTTATTGCCTCCGAAGAGCCCGTACCGGTCGTTCCATTCGTCCATCACGTGGACCAACTGGATCCCGTGCTCCTTGAGCCGGTCGAGCTCCGCTTCGTCGTAGTCTCCCGGCTCCCACGGCTTGCGGCTGGGATACTCGCCCAGGTTGTAGACGCACTGGGCGGGGAGATAGTCGGTGACCAGGTGCTTGCGCATGCACCGGCGGATCTTCCGCGTGCACGTGGCGATGTTGCCGAGGCGCCGCCGGTGGTCGTCGGCCGAGTAACTGACGAGAATCGGCGACGCCTTGCACGCGACCTTGGCCGCCTTGGCGGCGGGTGAGCCCGCCGCCAGGATGCTGTCGGCCGGCAGCGAAACGGCCGCGCCTGCCGCGGCCACCTTGGCGCCGGTCTTGAAGAATTGTCGCCTGTCCATGAGAGACTCCTGAGGTGCCGGCCATTGGCTGTTGGTCTTCTTCCGCGTGGCCTTGCCCTGCGAGAAGAGCGAACCACGTCGATGGCGACTCTACCCGCACCCCGAGCGCAGGGCAATACCCGGGGTGTTTTCCGGTCCCATCCGCACCCCCTGATTGACGAGGGCTTCGGGCCGCAGCATACTGAGGCATGCCGGGTTCTCGCGAGGTCGCAGGTTCTTGTGGCCTCCGGCCCCCAAGCGGGCACGGTTCCAAGAGCAACAAGACTCCTTGGGGAGGGACGATTCATGTGCGAACAATGCACGCGCCGGGAATTCATCGGGACCGCCGGGGCGCTGGGCGGTGTGGCATGGGCGGCAAGCAGCCTGGCGGTTGGGGGCGGGAAAGCGAGCGCCGCGTCTCCGCCGCCGTCCAAGGTCCGCATCTGCGCGATGGTTGCCGGCGCTCCCGCCAATCAGAGCTGGGGGACTCCCGAAGCCAAGATCGAGGCCGCGAAGAATCGCCTGGCCGAGGCCGCGAAGAACCTCGGCGATGTGGAGTTCATCGTGGGCCAGGCGACCAACACCGAGGAGGCCGCGCGGCTGCTGGAGAAGGCCGGCCCGGACGCCCCCGTTCTGGCGATCAGCGCCAGCATCTTCGGCCTCAGCCGGGTGATGCCCGTGGTCTTCCAGCAGCGTCGGCCCGCCGCCGTGTTCCACTTGCCGGTGATCGGCGGGCACGACTGGTGTCTCGTGCCGCGGTGGCTGGAAGAAGGGCATCGGGTGACGCTTTTCAACTCGAGCGACTTCGGGGACTTGGAGCGGGCGGCGTCGCTTTTACGCGTCATTCCGCGCTTGCGGCAGAGCCGCGTCCTGGTCTCGCCTCCCTTCAAGGGAACGCCCGAGTCCTTCGCCCCCGAGAAGGTCAAGGAGCGTCTCGGCGTGGAACTCGTGGCGATCCCCGACGGCCGTTACGACGAGGTCCTGGCCGCCGCGGACGCGGCGGCGGCTGAGGCGGAGGCCACCCGGTGGATCGACGGGGCCAAGCAGGTCGTCGAGCCGACGCGCGAGGACGTCGTCAAGGCCGCTCGCGCAAGCCTGGCCCTCGAGCGCTTGATCGCCGAGAGCGGCGTTCAGGCGCTTTGCGTGGGGACGTGCATGCGCTGGCTGCCCCGCGGTTTTCCCTGCCTGGGCTTCTCCCGCTTGAACGGCCTCGGCATTCCGGCGGCCTGCGACGGGGATGCCGATTGCGTGCTGACCATGCTGACCATGCAGTACGCTTTCCATCGTGCCGGCTTCCTGGGCAATGCCGCCGGCGTCGACATGGCCAGGAACGTCTTTCATCTCTCCCACTGTTCCGCCCCGCTCAAGATGGAGGGCCCCGGCGGCCCGGAAGCGACCTACCTCCTGCGCCGACACGCCGAACTCCGCGGCGGCGCCGTCCCCGAGGTCCACTACCCAATCGGGCAGAAACTGACCTTCACCAAGATGATCCACCTCGACACGCTTCTGGTCTTCACCGGGAAGATCGTCGAAGTGCCCGAGGTGCCGGCGGGAACCGAGCGCGGCTGCCGGACGGAACTCGTCGCCGAAGTGAACGACGCCACGAAGTTGCTCTACAACTGGGGCGGCGGGGCGCTCGGCGCCAGCGCGAAGGACTACTACGCCTCCCTGCACCGCGTGGCCTACTACGGCGACCACACGCGGGACCTTCGGCACTTGGCGCACCTGATGGGACTCCGACTCGTGGAGGAAGGATGAGGTTGTACCCTTGGCTCGTCCGCGGAGAACGGAATGCAGAGTGACAACCGGAACTGGCGGCGTCTGGGGACGCTCGCGTCGGTCGCGGGTTGGTTCGTCGTCTTCTATTTCTACGTGTTGCTCCGCGTCCGGCCGGAGTTGCTCTATCAGCAGAATCCCGCCGTCTTCTTGTTCGACGCCCATTTCTTCCGCTCCTTGGTGAATCCGCCGGGCGGACTCGTCGAGTACGCATCCGCCTTCTTGTCTCCCCTGCTGGCGCTGGGCTGGCTCGGCGCGCTGGTGATCACCTCGTTGGCCGTGCTCGTCTGCCTGGCGACGCGCCAGCTTATGGCCGCCATGGGACGAACGCCCGGCCCGGTCGTGTCTCTTGTCCCTTCGCTCCTGATCCTGATGATGTTGGATCGCTACCACCACCCTGTCCGCGTCTGCGTGGGGCTTTGCGTGGTCCTGGGGTTGGCCGTCGGGTACGTGCGTCTGGGCCGCCGGCACTGGGCCGTTCGGTGGACGGCGTTTGCGGCCGGTTCTGCGCTGGCGTACTGGGCCGCCGCCGGGCTGTACGTGGTGTTTGCCCTCCTGGCCGGCATCTTCGAGTGGCGCGTCGGCCGCCATCGATGGCTGGGCGCGGTGTGGGTCATGGCTGCCGCGATCGTGCCGGTCGCCGCAAGCAGATGGCTTTGGGTCCTGAGCCTTGAGGATACCTACCGGGGGATCCTCCTCCCGACGGAGAGATACTGGCTGGCCGTGCCGTCCTCCGCGCTGCTGAGCCGGGCGATCCGGATGGCGCTGCTGCTGTTCTTTCCGGTCGCAGCCCTGGCGGCAACATGGCGAGGGCGCGGAGCCGATGGACCGTCCGACCCTCCCGAATCGCAACCCTCGTCGCAACAAGGCGACGCGGTGGCCGGGGCTGCAAACGGCCCGAGGTCCTGGCTCCGCTCGGCGGTCCCCTGGGCGGCACTGATCGCTTGCGGAATTGCGGCCGACGTCTTCTTCTTCGACGCCCCGACGCACGATTCCCTGGCGGTGGCTTCCAGCGCGGAACGTCAGCAATGGGAAGACGTCCTGACCTGCGCTCGACGTCTTCCCCCGTCGGATGCCTGGAATGTGTTTCAGGTCAATCGGGCCCTGTATCATCGCGGTGAGTTGCTGGAGCGGATGTTTGAATATCCTCAGGTGGCGGACTCCGTGCCGGCCCTGACGCTGCAATTCGAGAGTCTGAACGACACCGCCCAGCGGGTGCCCCTGGAGTGCGGCGACATCCTCTTCGACCTCGGCCGAATCAACGAATCGGAGCACATGGCCTACGAGGCACTGGAGATGTTGGGCGAACGGCCCGGAACTCTGAAGCGCCTGGTCTACCTCCACGTGATCAAAGGCGAGCCGGATGCGGCGCGGAGGTTCCTGGCGGTGCTCGAGCGCAGCCTCCTGCACCGCGGGTGGGCGAGCGAGTGCCTCCGGCAACTGGAGGCCGACCCGACGCTCGCCGGCGTGCCCGAGGTCGCTTCGCGTCGGGAGTTGATGCTGAAACAAGACGATACCGGAAAGCTGGACCTGGAGACGATGCTGGGACAGCTTCTCCATCGCAATCCCAAGAACCGCATGGCGTTCGAGTACTTGACGGCCTACTACCTGCTCACCCGGCAGATTGACAAGGTGATTGCGAATCTCCACCGGTTCGATGATTTCGGCCAGACTCGCTTGCCGCGGTACTGCGAGGAGGCGATCCTGGTCTATCGGAACGTGGCCGGCCCGCGGGCGATCGCCCTGCCGGTGCGCGAGATCCGTCCGGAGACAGAGCGGCGCAGCGCCGAGTTCGTCCGGGCCGCGGCTCGCTTTCAGGGAGATCCGAACGCCGCCTTCGCGGCCCTGCACCGCGACTTTGGCGACACCTACTTCTTCTTCTACGTGTTTGGTCGCAGCGATGCGCGGTCGGGGAAGACGAGGCCGTCGCGATGAACAGGGTGGTCCTCTCTGGAATCGGTTGCGTCGGCCTGGTGGTCGCCGCCTGCCTGTTTCGTGTCTTCGCGGTTGGGCCGGGCGGCGATCCGGATCGGGAGGCAACCGCGGTCCCCAGGCCCCCGCGGATCGTGCCCGATTACTGCGGCACGGTCGTTCCACCGAACATCGCGCCGCTCAATTTCCTGGTGGACGAACCGGGCACGGAGTATTGGGCGCGGATCCGGGCAGACCGGGGAGAACCGATCGACGTGGCGAGTCGGACCGGATCGATTGAGATTCCGCTGCGAGCGTGGCGTTCGCTGCTGAAGGCCAATCGTGGCGGCAAGCTGATCTTCGAGGTGTGCGTCCGCGGTTCGGACCGGCAGTGGACGCGGTTTGAACCGGTCGAGAACACGATCGCCGACGCGGAGATCGACCGCTATGTCTGCTACCGGCTCATCAGGCCGATTCACATTCTGCGCGTCGACGTGGCCATTTATCAGAGGGACGTGCAGACCTACCAGGAATCGGTGGTTGTGAGCAACCGGTCGTTCGGGCGGGGAGGCGGCTGCGTGAACTGCCACACGTTTGCGCCGCACCACCCCGACCGGATGATCCTGCATTCCCGCGGTACCGGCGAACTCTCCGACCTGAACGGCATGATCGTGGTTCGTGAAGGACGGGTGACGAAGGTCGACAGCCGCAAACTGGTTCTCGATGCCGAGTCGAAGCGGGGACGCGTCACGAAGTCGATGGCGGGGTATATCGCGTGGCATCCGAACGGGCAAGTGGCCGCGTTCGGCGCCGGCGATATGATTCAGTTCTTCCACGCGGTCGGCCAGAACCGCGACGTGTTCGACGTCGAGTCGGACCTGGCCCTGTACCACGCCGACTCCAGCACGGTCACGACCGCGCCGGCGATCTCGCGGGCGGATCGGGTCGAGACGTTTCCGACCTGGTCGCCCGATGGCCGCTACCTCTACTTCTGCAGCACGGACCCGATGCCCGTGGAGCGTCACCGGGAGGTCCGCTACGACCTCATGCGAATCCGTTACGACGCGGAGTCCCGACGCTTCGGCGACTTGGAGCCCGTGCTCCTGGCCAAGGATACGGGGCTTAGCATCTCGGAGCCGAGGATTTCCCCGGACGGGCGCTGGCTTCTGTTCTGCATGTCGGACTACGGCGAGTTCCCCGTGTTTCAGCCTTCGAGCGACTTGTACCTGATGGACCTGGGCACGCGGGGCTATCGCCGCCTGGACGTCAACAGTCCACGAAGCGAGTCGTGGCACAGTTGGTCGGGCAACAGCCGCTGGATCGTCTTCGCCAGCAAACGCCGGGACGGGGTCTTCGGCCGGCTGTACTTCAGTTTCGTCGACAAAGAGGGCCGGGCCCACAAACCGGTGCTGCTGCCGCAGAAGGACCCGACGTTCTACGACCGTTTCCTCAAGACGTACAACGCCCCGGAGTTGACCCCCACGCCCGTCCCGGCCACGCAGCGGCAGCTCGTGGAGGCCATCTGCGGACCCGACCCCTCCGCGAGCAAGGAACGATCGGAGTGGAAGCATCCATGAGACAATCTACGCGGCGAGTCGCCACCTGAAGATGAACAGACCGGCCATCTACGCAATCATCTCCGCCGGCCTCGTGGGCGCCGCCTGGATCTTCTGGGTCTTCGCGGCGGGGCCGGGCGGCGAGACGGAGTTGGAGTCCGCGGAGTCTGTATCTCGGCCCCCGCGGATCATGCCCGACTACCGCGGCACGGTCATCCCTCCGAACATCGCACCGCTCAATTTCCTGGTGGAGGAACCGGGCACGGACTACCGGGCACGGATCCGGGGGGACCGAGGGGAAACAATCGACGTGACGAGCGCGAACGGAACGATCGAGATCCCTCTGCGAGCATGGCAGCAGTTGTTGGACGCCAACCGGGGCGGGAGGCTGGCCTTTGAAGTGTGCGTCCGCGGTTTGGACGGGCAATGGACTCGCTTCGAGCCATTCGAAAACACGATCGCCGAGGCAGACATCGACCGGTACCTCTGCTACCGGCTCATCAAGCCGATCTACACCTTCTTTGTCAATGTAGCCATCTACCAGCGGGACGTGCAGACGTACAAGGAATCGGTCGTCGTGAACGCCCGATCGTTCGGAGGCGGGGGCGGCTGTGTGAACTGTCACACCTTTGCGCTCCACCACCCCGACCGGATGATCCTGCATTCCCGCGGTTCCGCGGAGCTTTCCGACCTGAACGGCATGATCGTGGTCCGGGAAGGACACGTCACGAAGGTGGACAGCCGCCAATTGGTCCTCGACGCTGAGTCGAAGCGGGGGCGCATCACGAAGTCGCTGGCCGGGTACATCGCGTGGCATCCCAATGGGCAAGTGGGCGCCTTCGTTGCGAGCGAAGTGAGCCTGTTCTTCCACGCCGTGGGCGAGAACCGCGATGTGTTCGACGTCGAGTCGGACCTGGCGCTGTACCATGCCGATTCCAACACGGTCACCACCACGCCGGCGATCTCCCGCGGCGACCGCGTCGAGACGTTCCCGACTTGGTCCCCCGATGGCCACTACCTGTACTTCTGTAGCACCGACCCGATGCCCAAGGACCGCCATCGCGAAGTCCGCTACGACTTGATGCGAATCCGCTACGACGCCGAGTCCCAACATTGGGGAAGCCCGGAGCCCGTTCTCCTCGCCAAAGACACGGGGTTGAGCATCTTGGAGCCGAGGATATCCCCGGACGGGCGTTGGCTCTTGTTTTGCATGTGCGACTACGGCTCATTCCCTGTGTACCAGGCGTCGAGCGACCTGTACCTGATGGACCTGGCCACGCGGCGGTACAACCGGCTGGACATCAACAGCCCGCGGAGCGAGTCGTGGCACAGTTGGTCGAGCAACAGCCGCTGGATCGTGTTCGCCAGCAAGCGACGCGACGGGATCTTCGCCCGGCTCTACTTCAGCTTCGTGGACGAAGAGGGCCGGGCCCACAAGCCGGTGCTGCTGCCGCAGAAGGATCCTACGTTCTACGACCGTTTCCTGAAGACGTACAACGCCCCGGAGCTGACCCCCACGCCCGTTCCGGCTACGGCACGGGCAATCGTGGACGCCGTTTGCAGGCGTGCCCGCCGCACCGACACCGATTCCTCTTCCGGGAGTGACTGAGGACTCGAAGCGGATCGTGCCCTGCGGCACCTATTGTCTCGGAGAAACCGGAGCAATCTCCAGTCCGGACGTATCCCACGGACGCCGCTGCCGGTGCCGGCGAAGCATCTCTCGGGCGAGATCCTCGCGCCCCGCGGCCCGATAGCCCGCGGCCATGCCGAGTAGCACTTCGTATTGGATCGTGTCCAGGTTCAAATCGGCGAAGATCTTCCGCTCCAAGGGGGAGAGCGCACCAAGGCCCTGCCGCAGCCGCGTTCGGATCCGTTCGCTCTGGAGGGCGCAATCCGGAGAGAGATTCAACGGCCAGGCCTCCACCATCATCAGGGCGTAGCTCTCCACCGCCAATCGGTCCAGGGGAGTGGCCCCCAGCAGCTCATCCCGGCGTTCGTCGCTCGGAACGCGTTCGGGCTGCCACTCGGCGTGCAGAAGCGTCTCGTGGATGAACTTGCCGAGGATCAACGCGACACGCCAGGTCCCCTCCAGGTTGTAGTGTACGTGTTCCAGGAAGAAGTCCTCGCCCGGCTCAGGATACTCGGATTGCTCGCGGAGACGAGCGGCGACGTCGCAGAACAGAACCGTGTCCGGGCCTGCGGACGCAACGCGCTGGACGGCGGCGCTGAAGGAGCTGGGCGCTCGGAACCGGCAACCGTCCAGGTCGCCGGCCAGGACATAGGCATCGGCCGCCGCACGCTTGCGCCCGAGCATCTCCAGGCATTGCGCTTCCCGATAGGCCAGGATCGCGCTGGTCGGGTCGAGTTGGCGGGCTGCCGTGAGCGCCGCCAACGCCGCCTCGTACTCCCGGTACGAGGCGTGCCGGCAAGCCGCCTTGTACCGCTCGGCCTGCTCCTGCTGCTGTTGGTCGGTCAGGTCGGACCGGGAAAGCGAGTGCATCGGACACTGATCCCGGAGATTGCAGGGGACGGTCGTCAGCAGGATCGGAATCCGGGCCTCGACCGCCAGGGCCGCCATCTGGCGAAGATTGGCCTCGTAAGACTCCCGGGCACGGGCGAAAACCGGCCCGTCCAACGGGATCGAAACGTCGGCAGGCAGGATCTCCTGCGGATTTCCCTTCGGCGGGCGGCGCAACACGGAGCCGGCAAGCTGAAACACCCGTTGACGCCGCAAGACCTGCAACAGCGGATGCAACCCCGGCATGAACACGCTGGCCGTGGAAGCCGCACCGCCCGGGCCATAAAACTCGTTGTGCCCGGAATGGACCAGGATCAAGTCCGGCTCGGAGGCGATGCCCTGCCGCACGATGTCCACTTCGCTGAAGGAGTTGATCGCCGTAATCCCCGCATTCAAGACCTCGAACTGCCGGTCCGGCGATTGTTGCCGCAGGACGATCTCCAACTGGCGCGGCATGGCCAACTCGAAGGGAAATGGAAAGCCCGCCACCGTGGAGCCCCCGACGACCAGGATGCGGTAGAGCCCTTTCGGCTTCGGCAACACCAGCGGCCGCGGCTCCGGCCCCGACAGGTCCATCGGCCCGTAGTAGGCGCGGTCCGCAGCAGGATTCAGCCGGTGGGTGCCCGGCACCGAAGCCCCGGGGACGGGCACGACCAGACGGGTCTCGTTCCCGTAACCCGCGAGGCGCAAGCCGATTTCCAGAAGAACCAGAGGCGAGATGGACAGGACCACGGCGACGAGACGAAACAGCCACAGGCGTCGCCGGCTGAGACGGGGCTGCGGTGGGATGGCCTTCGATGGCCCGGTAGATTCGGACATGGGTGTTGCGTCCAAGCCGAAATGGGCTTGGGGCTTGGGCTCTGGGGCTTGGGTCTTAGGGCTTTGGTCTTAGGGCTTGGGTCTTGGGGCTTGGGTCTTAGCGCTTGGGTTTTGGGGCTTGGGTTTTAGGGCTTGGGTGGTTGACGCGAAGACCAGAGCCCTAAGACCAGAGCCCTAAGACCAAAGCCCTAAGACCAAAGCCCTAAGACCAAAGCCCTAAGACCAAAGCCCCAAGACCAAAGCCCCAAGACCAAAGCCCCAAGACCAAAGCCCCAAGACCAAAGCCCTTAATCCCCAAGGACCGAACACGATTCCAGGTCACTTCTTTCGGATACGGTGATCGTGCCGCTGGCTTTCCTTCTCCGCCGCAACGACCGGCATGTGACACCGCACGCAGTCCGTCTTCGGCGAAACAGGGCACGAGACCGACTTCCCCGCCCCGTGACAATCCAGACACCGTTGGACATAAGAGGCCGGATCGACGGAGATCGGCGCATGCGGATCGTGGCACGTCGAACAGCCGAGCCGGTCCTCCGACTGGGTGAAACAGCGGCTTTGCAGCAATTCGGAGGCTTGGACCCGGACGCTGCGGATGTGGCCGGGCATGCCTTTCAACTCGTCCTCGGCGACCGACTGGAGATGGCATCGGCTGCAAGCGCGAATCTCTTCAAGCGGTTTTGGCTTGGGAGGAAGAAGAACCTCCTCGCCCCGGGCCTTGGCCTCACGCATCGCGATCACGTGCTCGCGTCCCGGCCAGTGGCAGTTCTGGCAGCCCACGCTCGGCTCCAGGCCGCGGATTTCCAGGTCGCGGACTTCTCCCCGCGTCGCATGGCACTCCAGACATCGGCCCAGGGCCGCGGAATCGATCACGCGGCCGAACTGTTCTACGTCCTGACCCGGGGCATGTCCCTGGTGGCCCGGGGTGAGTTCCAGGACGGGCCCCTTCTGGCCGCCGCGAACCGACACGCGGTGTTCGATCCCCACCGTCTGACCAAGCCGGTTGGGGATCAAGGTCACCAACGTCACTCGCGGTTTCCCTGCGCCGAATGCGTACGTGAGCGGGAAGGAGTCCTTGCCGAGCCGCTCGGGAACGGTCACCGACAGGCCTTCCTGGGGAGTGAAGTGGTAGTGGTACTTCACGCGGCGTTCCGGGTCCTGAAACGTCATCTTGTCGAGGGCGGAAGCGAGCGGCCACGCCGCGGCCGGGCGCAGGGTCTGTGCGTGGCCCGTCTGCGCATGGGAAGCTGCCTGGTCCGGATGGCATTCGGCGCACACGCGTTCGTCCACGTAGAGTCCGAAACCCGGCACCACGTCGGCCAACACCTCCTCGGAATGCCGCAGGGCCCGCTCGTGCGACGAATGGAAGAGCGGCAGGCCGGCGACGGCCATGCAGAGGCCGGTGATCGCGAGCCACACGACGATTCTCGTTCGTCGGCCGGGGGCCCAGTGCGGGTGCATCATGGCTAGCGTTGTCTCATGCGTCGTATGCGTTGGATCTCTTGGCGAAACTTCTCCGCATCCTGGGATCGCCCCGCGGAGGCGGCCGCCTGAGCCAACAAGGAGACCAGGCGCAATTCGTCCGGGTAGTGCTGGTAGAGCGGCCGAAGGCGATCGAACGCCTTATCCGCCTGGCGGTCGAAGAGGAGCAATTCCGCTTCAAGCAACCGGCAATGGAGGTCCTCGGGGGCCAACTCCAGTGCTTTCTTGATTTCGGCCTTGGCCTCTTCAGGTCGGCCCTGGTCCCGCGCTGCCGTTGCGAGCCAGCGGCGGGCCTGGACGTCCTTGGGGTTGCGCGTCAGGCACCACACGGCCTCCCGACGCGCCTCGCCGGGCTGGCCCGTCTTGGCGTAAGCGTAACACAAGTTCAAGTGGGCGGCGTAGTTCTCCGGCTCGAGATCGAGCACCGTGCGCAAAGGAGGAATCATCGCCGCATGGCGATCGAGATCGTCGAACAGCTCCGCCAAGAGGAAATGGACGCCGGACTGCGAAGGATCGAGCTCCGCGGCCCGCTGCGCGTGGTGCAGCGCGAGCGCGATCTGCCGCTGGCGATAGAACGTCTGGGCGAGCGCCGTCTGGACCCAACCGTCGTCCGGCTCCTTCGCCTCCAAGGCCAAGAGCGCCTCCTTGGCCTCCTGGTCGCGCCCGCGAGCCAGGCAGACCCGGGCGATGAACCGCAGCGACTCCGGGGACTCCTCGGCCTCGGGCGGGATCTTACGCAGTTCGACGAGCGATTGCAGCGGGTCGATACCGTCCAGCACGGCCGCCAGTTCCAGCCTCGCGCGCCAATCCTCCGGATGCCGGGCCAGATGGACCAGATAGCACTCGACGGCCAACGGCAATTGGCCCTCCGCGATGACGTGGGCAGCGAGTTCCAGGGGCGACGGGCGACGGAGCCAAAGCGCGACCGATAGGGCCGCCCACAGCGCCGCCATGACGGCCAACGCCCGGCAAAGCCGCTCGACGCGGCCGGTCCCGGTCCTTGCGGAGGCGTCAAGCTCGGCCGCCATAGAAAGAACCCCGTGGATGCTGGATCCTGTCAACCGTCAAGCTGCCGACTCGATGCAGGGCGGATCGGCAACCCCTCCCGCACATCCCCGCTCTCATCGACTTCCATTATCCGGCAACGACCTCACCGACACAACGGGGAGGAATGGCCTTCCGAATCCATGCGCCATGGCGGCTCCCTATTCCCGGCCTGCCCCTTCCGCAAGCCGATGGAACGTGTTGACCGGAAGGTCCGTCCATGATTCCTGAAGGCCGCCAGGCCAACGGACCGTCACGCAAGGGACGCGCGCCGCGTCGCCCACACCGACCAAGAGCCGTTCCTCGCCGCAGGAACAGTAGCCCGAGCCCGCCTGACGCGTGCGGACCAGCGACTGCCGGCCGAGATCGACGGTCACGACGGCGCCGACGCCGCTACGGTTGCTCTTCGTCCCGACGAGTTCGAGTTGCAGCCAGCCGCCGGCAGGAGTCGTGTCGTTACGCAGCAGGGCGGCCGGGCCGTTCAGGTGGAGGACGGCCACGTCGGCGTCTCCGTCGCGATCGAAATCGGCTGCCGCGACGCCGCGCCCCACGTGCGGCGTCGTGAAATACCCCCCGGCGTCGGCCGAGACTTCGCGGAACCGCAAGCCGCGCTCGTTGTGAAACAGCAGCGGCCGTTGCGCGAACGGTTCGTCGCGGCCGATCTCGTTCAGCCGATCGTGGACATGACCGCAGACCACCAGGAGATCCAGGAAGGTGTCCTGATCGAAGTCGAGGGCGACCGTGCCGAAGCAGAGCCGGAGCTTGGAGGGCGCGCCCAACCCGATGGCGGGCGTGACGTCGCTGAACAGCAGGTTTCCCTCGTTCCGGTAGAAGGTGTTTGTCTCGTGGAAGAAGTTCGTCACGAACAAGTCGAACCGCCCGCTGCCGCTGAAATCCGCCGCCTCGACCGACATTCCGGCTTCACAAGCCCCGTAGCGATTGAAGGCCACTCCCGCCTCCAGGCCGCGGTCCACGAACTTGCCGTGGCCTTGGTTCTCCCAAAGGAGGTTGGGGCCCATGTCGTTCGAGACGTAGAAGTCCACATCGCCGTCCGCGTCGAGGTCCGCCGCCACGACCCCCAATCCGCACTGGGGCGGCACGGCGGTGATGCCCGCCTCAGTCGAGACATCCACGAACCGCCCGTCACCGCCGTTCCGGTACAGCGAGTCGGGCAGCGCCTGCAACAGGCGAGGAAGGGCGACTACGTACATCCTCTTGTCGCCCTCGACGTGCTCACACAGCGGGTAGTCCTTGGGGCCCAACTGGGCATAATTCGTGATGTACAGGTCGAGGTTCCCGTCCCCGTCGACGTCGGCCCAGGCACAACTCGCGCTCAGCCGGCCCGGACACCTCCCGCCGGGAAGTGTCTGCCTGGAGAACGTCCCGTCGCCGTTGTTGTGATACAGGACATTCTCGCCGTATCCGGTGACGCACAGGTCCGGGAAGCCGTCGTTGTCGTAATCCGCTGCGGCGACTCCCATTGAATAGCCAGCCTCGACGAGGCCGGCCCGCTCCGTTACGTCGACGAAGGAGCCGTTCTGCCGGTTGAGGTACAGCACATTGCTGGGATCGGTCTGAGGCGGCGAGTTCCCGCCGGGCATGCCTGGGCGATAGGCCGCTCCCTGGCAGCAGAAAAGGTCCGGCCAGCCGTCGCGGTCAAAGTCGAGCCAGCACACCCCCGAGCCATACACTAAGTGCGCGTGCCGTTGCTCTGTCAGCGGCGAATAGTGCCGGAAATGGATGCCGGCCTTCTCCGTAACGTCGACGAAACGGAAAGGCGCAGATTGCGGCAAAGTTGGCGACTTCGACTCGGACGGCGTTTGAGGCCAGACCCCAGGCACCGGCGCTTTCGAGGCGCCCTCCAACTTGGGTCTTTCGTCAGTGGGAGGGGACGGCGATCTTGGAGCACATCCCACCCACCCCCAGACCATGAAGAGGCCAATCCAGCATCCGCAGAGAACCGCCGTGCGCCGCATCTTCAATCCCGCTCGAGTCCAGGCCGGACTCGAAACAAACCGATCCGGCACGCTCGGGCTCCCCAAGGCGCCGCCAGCGTGTTCACCGTCGCCCGCGTCTTCTCCTCCAGCCGTTGCTGTCAGACCTCGCTGGACAACGACCTCCGAAACGCCTTACGGGTTGAAGACGTTCGATTCCTGCCCGGCCATCGAGCCCGTGTTCCTCCAGACGGTCCCATCCACCGTTTCCGGGATGAACTTCACGGAGCCGTCGCCATAGGCGCACTGCGCCCCGCCGGGGTGCAAGCTGGAAATGGGCCGGCGATCGGAACTATTAAAACATCCCCCGCAACTCTGGTCCGACCACGTGATCAAGTCGTTCCGGCGGTCGTTGGGCGGCAATCCGAGCGCCACGCTGTTCTCGATGTTGCCCGTGACGGCGCCGCAATAACCGGTCTCCTCAACCCATCGACGGCAACGCTGGTTGTTGAGCGCCCCCACGCCGCTGGTCACGTGATCGCACGCCTTTCCGCGGAACACCTCGCCGATCATGGCGGTGTTGGCCGTGCCATCGGTGACGCTTGCCATCGTGACTTGATACCTCGCGGCGAAGATGCCTCGGGGCGGATTATTCGTCAACGACGGGTTGTCGCCCCAGATCCCCGCGTAGTTCGTGGGTGCCTCGCTTCCTTGCTTATTTGTCGGGTCGCTGGGACACATGAAGGTCGGAATGACGGTGTAACCGGGTGAGTTTGCGTTGGTCGCCGCCGGATCACCCATGCGAGGAAACCCCCTCCCTTCTCCAGGGGGATAGCAACCACCGATCTCGTACCGGAAGTCCATCTTCTGATAAAGCGGCATCTGTTCGAGCTGAGGCAGGATCAAGCAGCGCCAACTGAAACCATTAGAGAGGTACCACCCCGCACAGTTAGGGTAGACTGTCGCGGTCCCCGTATACCCTGCCACGGCGGGCGGGAACACCTTGTGGATGTCATGGTAGTTGTGCACGGCCAGGGCGATCTGCTTGAGTTGGTTGGTGCAGGTGCTCCGGCGTGCCGCCTCGCG
>Ga0067045_1004050_pt1 | contig 19822 bp, 14 predicted proteins | sample TerdegcTABiofilm_FD_59184 | JGI IMG/M metagenome (GOLD analysis project Ga0067045, IMG submission 59184) | Combined Assembly of (Gp0054472, Gp0054536) Wastewater bioreactor microbial communities from Singapore -Terephthalate degrading... | reverse complement strand
TACCTTCATGCCTTCGCCCAACATTCTCCAGGAAGCGCAGGCGATGTCGGTTTCGGAAAAGCCCAGTTTGTTCTTGATAGCCCTGGTCAGACTCCTGGTGGGCATGGTTCCCGTCAGGACGTGTCCTCCCGCATTTTCCACCTTTTCCCGGATCCCTGCGTCGAATTCCTGAACCCCCGGTGTGGAAAAACCCGTGTTATGGGTTACTATCACCAGATTGAAATCTCCGCCGGACAGGTAGTCCAGAGCCTTCTCCGCAGTATATCCCCAGGTGGACGCTATAACGATATGCTTGATTTCCCGCTCCTTAGCGGTCTTGAATGCTATCTCCAAAGCCTGATCGGTGTTTTCTTTGCCTTTTTTGGGAAAATACATCTTTTCATCCTCCTCGGTTTGGAAGTCAGAAGTCGGAAGTCGGAATTCAGATCGTATAAAAAACGCGATAAACGGTAGTCTTGTAGTTGATGGACACCCTGTTTATCCCTTCAAAACACAAATGTATATGGAATAGGTTTTTGCATCTAACCACCATCGGTAGTATGACCCGACATGATTTTCACATCATGAGTTACGCTTTTTATCACCAAAACAATGATTTTATGCCGATTTCCTCGAATTTGAGCGTAAGTCCCGCACGCTTCTTCCCCTGCTTCGGCTTTAGCCGACTCCCACATACACTCAATTACTTTCTCCCGATACGGAATTTATCCTTGCAGAAAAAAATAAAAATATATCCATAAAGCGAATCTTGTGGAGGATGTTGATATATTGTTAACTTTCGCCCAACCGCTTCCATTAGGGGAGGATTTATTGTAAAATAAGGGTGGATTAAAGACAATGACTTATTATTTTCGACTTTCTGTCTTCTTTCCAACATCCAACTTCTTTTTGTGAGAGCGGGGTATAAAAAGGTGAATAATATTAGCGGAATCAATACGGCAATAAATACGGGGATCAACGGTGGAGTCTCTCCTAAAGGCGGGTCATCTCCTGCCGCAAAAGAGACGAAAGCCAATGAAATAAAATCAAATATAGATCTGTTTTCAAAAGAAATCCCGGCTCAAAAGGATGAAGCGGGATTTATTGACAACCTGAAAACCCTGGGAAAGAAAGGATCCGGCCTAACTCTGGGACTTCTTATGGATTCGGCATATTCCACCTCAGGACTCTCCACCCTGATCCACGAACATGGACATGGAGCTATGGTACGGGCTTTCTTCGCTGAGCCCAAAATAGATATTCAGGTGGATGCCATTGATAACATAAAGAATTTCGCCGCCGATCCCACCATGGAAAACGCCGGAAAAGTCATAGATCATTATGACATAAATCAGGACAAGGCAGCAGGTATGACCCGATTCGAAACCGGCGAAAAAGCCACCCTGCCCGCTTATCTGGTAGGAGGCAAGGGAGTTTCCGCCCTTATTTCCGCCGCCGGTTGTGTAGCGGAGGAGATTCCCACCTTTGTAGGATTCACTCTCGGTTACAAGATGAGAAAAGAATCCCCGGTCATGGGATACGCCCTCATGAGTATGGCAACGGTCCACCATCTGAATACTTCCCTCTATCCCTTCAGTGCCATGATGCCTTCCATCGCCTCCACTCCCGGACACGACTGGACCGCCTTCGCCAAAGCCACCGGCATCCCTCCCCTGGCAACGGCAGTGGCTTTTGCCGCCTCCCTCCCCGTTGTGGGATATTTCCTTCACAAATCGGAAGAAAAACAGAAAGAGAAAGAACTGAATCATCAGGCTGTAGCAAGATTGATTCAGAACGGAGGCATTTCATCTCAGGAACTGGAAACCGCTTTCAACAGTTACAAAAATAAAGAAAAAATCGAATCGGCTCAGGATAAACTGGCAAAACTCCTGGATACCCCCGTCAACTCCCTGGAAGATAAATCCGCCAAAAAGAATCTGAAAAAAGCCATTACGGGATTAAAGAGGGAATTCGACGGATTCTCCGACTATCTGGCAGAAAAATTCCCCGATAAAGTAGGGGAGGAAGTCAAAAAAGAACCCCCTGCACCCAAAAAGAGTTTCGGCGAATCGGTTCGGGATATGAAGAATAACTTCGCTAAATCCTGGAACGAGGATAAAGTGGGAACCGCTCTGGCAACCGCCTCCATCACAGGCAATGCCGCCCTGGCCATGGGAGCCACCACCGCCACCGCCGCCCTCCTGTCGGGTATGGGAGGCATCACCGTAGCCCTCACCTCTGCCCTGGTTCCCGCCATTCCCGTGGTTTCCGCCCTGGGATCCGCCAGTACCGTTTATACGGCAGGCAAAACCCTCCGGAACCCCGACGCCGATAAACTGGACAAAGCCACCGCCGTCAGTTCAGCCCTCTTCTCCTCCCTGACCACCGCCGGACTTCTGATTGCCGGAGGAGCCCCCGTTGCCCTGATCGGTGTGGCAGGAGTTCTGGGAACACTGGGAGCCAAAGCCCTGATAAAAAAATTCAGGGACTAAATCAGGGATCACCGGGGGGATAGAACTATGGTCTTGCCCGTCTGTTTCTTATCTTGAATCAGTACAGGAGTTACGCCTTTTTCTACCGAAACCCGGATTTTATGCCGATTGCCAGAGATCCTGAAACAAAGCCTGTCCTGAACTGGTTTCAGGATGACGGGTTAATGCCGGTTTCCTCGAATTTGAGCGTAACTCCTGTAGGAATCACTATATCATCTTTTCAAACCCCTTTCATCTCTTCCAAAGTGCCGGGGATTTGGCGGGGGAGTGATAGGAATTCGGAGGGGGAGTAAAGAATATAGAGCCGTTTCAAGGGGATCCTGATCTCTCTTTGAATTACGAAAAAAGAGACTGTCGGAAAGGAGGGAGCGGCATGGGTGAAGAAGTCAGACTGTTTGTCGCTTTGCCGATCTTACCCAAATTGAGGACGAGGTTTTTTAATCTGGTAAAAAATCTGGAAAAAAAGAACGGGGATGTAAAATGGGTGGAGGAACAGAATTTTCATATCACCCTGAAATTTCTGGGAGAAACGGATAAAACAAAAATCCCCTCTGTAGAAAAGGCCATTGAGGAGAGTCTTGCCCCCTTTAATTCTTTCAGGGTAAAATTTCAATCCCTGGGAGGCTTTCCCAATCTGAAAAGACCCAGAGTGCTGTGGGTGGGAGTAGAACGGGGCGGAGATGAAATGAAAAGTATCGCAAAAGAATTAGAAAACAAACTATCATCATTGGGATTTGAAAAAGAAAGTAAGGAATTTTCGCCTCATCTCACTATCGGCAGGGTTAAATCCCCCAAATTTACGGATGCACTGATTGAAGAAATAAAGAGAATCGGCAATTTCGACGGCGGAGGAATGAAAGCCGACCGGATCCACCTGATGAAGAGCCAACTTACACCCGGGGGAGCCGTCTATTCGGTGGTGAGATCCTTCCCCCTCCCCGACCGGGAACCCGGTTTGCCGGAGGATTAAAACCCCTGCAAAAGAGGGACATTCCATCATGGGGGAAAGGGTTTAAGTCCGTGTAAAAAATAAAAAGTAAAGGTTCGATTAAAATTAAGAATTCAGAATCACGACGGGAACGGAAAGAAAAGAAGACGGCAGTGTCTGTCTTCCATAAGGAGGAATATACAGTGGAATTAGACGCCCAGAAGAAAAAAGCCCTGGAAATGGCTTTGAGTCAACTGGAAAAACAGTACGGGAAGGGAACCATCATGAGGATGGGAGACCATCCCGATAAGCTGGAAATAGACGTGATCCCCACAGGAGCCTTATCCCTGGATATAGCCCTGGGCATAGGCGGACTCCCCAAGGGAAGGGTTATCGAGATATACGGTCCCGAAATGTCGGGAAAAACCACCCTGGCCCTCCACACCATAGCCGAATGCCAGAAGAAAAACGGAGTGGCAGCCTTTATCGATGTGGAACACGCCCTGGATCCCGAATATGCCAAAAATCTGGGAGTGGATCTGGAAAACCTGCTGGTATCCCAACCGGACACCGGCGAACAGGCCCTGGAGATCGTGGATACCCTGGTGAGATCCAACGCCCTGGATTGTATAGTGATAGATTCGGTGGCAGCCCTGGTTCCCAAGGCGGAAATCGAGGGTGAAATGGGAGACAACCAGATGGGTCTTCAGGCCCGGCTCATGTCCAAGGCCCTGAGAAAACTGACCGGCATCATATCCAAGACCCATACCGCCGTCATCTTTATCAACCAGGTGCGGGAAAAGATCGGCATCACTTTCGGCAATCCCGAAGTAACCCCCGGCGGCAGGGCCATGAAGTTCTACTCCAGCGTCCGTCTTGAAGTGCGGAGGGTGGAAGCCATGAAGAGCGGCGGAGAATCGGTGGGGAACCGGGTGAGAGTCAAGGTGGTCAAGAATAAACTGGCTCCCCCCTTCAAGAGCGCCGATTTTGACGTCATCTTCGGAAAAGGCATCTCATGGGAGGGGACGGTGCTGGAACTGGGAGTGGAAAAGGAATTCATCAAGAAAAGCGGCTCCTGGTACAGCTATAAGGACGAAAAAATGGGCCAGGGAGCGGAAAACGCCCGTGCATTTCTGGAAGCGCATCCCGAAATCACCAGGGAAGTGGTGTACCGGGTTCTGGAAAGCGTTCAGATTCCCGCATTATTGAAGCGGATTCAAAAAGAATCGGTAGAACCAGTGCCGGAAAAACAGGAACAGGAGGAAGCCCCCGTGCAGTCCCGTTCTTCTCGCAAGTCAAAAGTCATCGAAGAGGTTATGACCGACGACGACGGCGACGATTTCGACATCTCCGACCAGGAATAGAGCAAAAACGGGAGAATCCCTGATAAATAGCGAGGTTTGTTTTATGAGTGAGGAAGAGTTTTCATCTTTTGACAAGGAAAAGGAATATTCTTCCTCACTGGTTCGGGCATACCGATTCCTTGCCATGAGAGACTACTCCCGGCAGGAGATGAGAAACAAGCTGATCCAAAAAGGTGCCTCCGAGGAGATTGCGGAACGGGTTCTGAGGGTGTTGGAGGAACAAAAATATATTGACGATGAGCAATATGCCCGGGATCTGGTCAACCACTGCCAGAGGGTCAAGAAACTGGGATATTACGGAATCCTCCGGGAGATGAAAAGGAAAGGACTACCCGAGGAAATGATAAGAAACACCCTGGAGGAGGAGTACTCTGAAGAGACCGAGAAGGAAAATATAGCGGTTCTTACGGAGAAGAAGCTGAATCTGGGTAAAGATCCCGATAAGGTAATTCTGTTTCTGAAGAACAAGGGTTATGAATGGAATAGCATATCGGAGGTCATCGGAGGAAGGTTTAAGTTATAAAATAGTTGACATTGAGAGTAAAAAGATATAAGATATGAGAATGGGGGAGTCAGTTTGTGTTTTGTTCAGAAAAACTTTCTCCCTTTTCAGATATAACCTCATACATGCGTATTCGAAACCCAGGTATCTCTTTAATGCAATTATAGACCCCCGGAAGGGGACAGTATGCTGAATAAAAGAGGTGGTAGCCCATCAACTGAAAACTGAATAAGGAGGTGAAAAGCCAATTAACCCCATTATATCCATAGCAATATTCGTGGTAGCATTTGTAATCGGCTCGGTAGTATGCTTCTATTATTTAAAGCGAATGGAAAAGGTGAAGATGGATAACGCCAGGGAAACGGCGGAATCCGTCATAAATAATGCCAATAAGGAAGCTGAAGATATAAAGCGGAACCGACTTCTGGAAGCCAAGGAAGAGATTCTCAAGGAAAAAGCCGAGATAGAAAAGGAAAGGGAAGCCCGAAGGAACGAGCTGCAGCGATTCGAACAACGGTTGATAAACCGGGAAGAGATTCTGGACAAGAAATCGGATCAGATGGATCGAAGAGAACGGAATATCAAGCAGAAAGAGAACGAAGCCCAGAAACTCAAGGATAAAGCCCAGGATCTGGAACGGAAGCAGCAGGAGGAGCTGGAAAGGATAGCCAAACTGTCCAGGGAAGAAGCCAGAGACATCCTGTTCTCCAACCTGGAAAACGAATTGCAGTTGGATCTGGCCCTCAGGGTAAAACAGGGCGAGGAGAAGATCAGGGAAGAGTGCGACCGGGTAGCCCGGATGATTATCACCACAGCCATCCAGAAATGGGCGGCGGATCAGGTGGTGGAAAATACCGTATCGGTAGTATCCCTCCCCAACGATGAGATGAAAGGTAGAATCATCGGCAGGGAAGGACGGAATATCAGGATGCTGGAAAGTTTGACTGGAATTGACCTGATAATCGACGATACCCCCGAGGCGGTCATCTTATCCGGATTCGATCCCATCAGAAGGGAAATAGCCAGGATGACCCTGGAGAAATTGATCATAGATGGTCGTATTCACCCCGCCCGTATCGAGGAAATGGTGGAGAAATCTCAGAAAGAAATGGAAACGCGAATCCGGGAGGAAGGCGAACAGGCAATGTTCAAAGTGGGAGTAACCGGCATCCACCCGGAGATCGTGAAACTTCTGGGAAAACTCCGGTTCCGTACCAGTTACGGACAGAATGTGTTACAACATTCCATGGAGGTTGCTTTTCTGTCGGGAACCATGGCAGCCGAACTGGGACTGGATCCCACAGTGGCGAAAAGAGCGGGACTTCTGCATGATATAGGAAAGGCTTTGAATTCCGAGATAGAAGGTCCCCATGCCCTCATCGGAGCCAAGTTCGCCGAGAAACACAAGGAATCCAGAGACGTGGTTCATGCCATCGCCGCTCACCACGAGGACGAAGAGCAACAGACCATTGAAGCGGTGCTGATTCAGGCAGCAGATGCCATTTCCGCCGCGAGACCCGGTGCCCGGCGGGAAACCCTGGAAACCTATATCAAACGGCTGGAAAAATTGGAAACCCTGGCTAATTCCTTCGAAGGAGTTGAAAAGGCTTTCGCCATCCAGGCAGGAAGGGAAATCCGGATCATGGTTCGCCCCGATCTGGTGGACGACTCCCTCAGCGCCAAAATGGCAAGAGACATCGTCAGAAGAATCGAAGAGGAATTGGAATACCCCGGACAAATTAAGGTGACTGTTATCAGAGAAACCAGATCCGTCGAATACGCCAAATGAACATGATTTTTACTCTTTTAAGATAAAAGCCTTATCGGAATACGACTGTAAGCCAGGATAAGGTTTTTTTCTTTCCCTGGACCGGTCGGGGATAACAAGATCAGGATGACGGGTTCATGCCGGTTTCCTCGAATTTGAGCGTAACTCCTGAAGAGGTTCTGTGATAGAAGTTCTCAGATTTTTTTCTTCCCGGTGGAAAAAAAGAATATTTATGCAGGAATTTTCACATCTCCTGTCAAAATGAGATTTACCAGGGCAGTCGAAACCAGGACTGTTGTAAAGGTCGTATGATATACTATCGGTTGTGTTTTGTCTGCAGATTAATGACCGCCGGTAGTGGTTTTCAGCAATTATACTTAATTTGGGGAAAGGAAGGAGCTGTTTTGATGGAAGTTTTGAAAGTCTCCTCCAAGTCGAAGCCCGCGTCCGTGGCAGGAGCCCTGGCGGGGGTTCTCAGGGAAAGGGGAACCGCAGAGATGCAAGCCATCGGCGCAGGAGCTTTGAACCAGGCGGTTAAGGCTGTTGCCATAGCCAGGGGCATCGTGGCTCCCAGCGGTATGGATCTTATCTGTATCCCCGCCTTCAAGGAAATACAGATTGACGGCGTGGAGAGAACCGCCATCCGTTTAATCGTGGAACCCCGCTACAGCGGCAGATAAAGGCCGATAAGAGCCGGTTTTATAATCTGGAAAGTATCCGTATACCGCCGGTAATGGAGGGATTTTCGTTTTATCTTCCGTTGCCGGTGGTCTTTGGTGATTTTCCCCCCCGGATGAGCGGTAGGGTTTCTTTTTTTTTTGAAGAGGGAAAGAAAACAATTTTGCGAAAAAGAATGAAATATTAAGCACAAGGTACCAAGTTACCAGGAGGAAATATAAAATGATGGAAATTACAACCCGCGAGGAATATGCCCATGAAGTACAAGCCGACGCCGTGGTAATGGTGGTCTTTTCCGATGAAGCCCCCACCGGCGAACTGGCTCTTCTGGATGAGCAGATGGAGGGTATGATCTCCAAACTCATCGCATCGGGGGAAATCGGCGGAAAGTATCGGGAGTTTACCATGCTCCATACCGATAAACTCCGCTCTCCCAGAGTACTCATCATGGGATTAGGCAAGAAAAAAGAATTCGATGTGGATAAAATAAGATCCATGGTGGGCAGATCCGCCCGCATTCTCAGAAGAATCAACGTGAATCATATCGCCTACAGCAGTTTTACCGGCCTGGGCATAGATCCCGCTCTTGCCGGACAGCTCATTGTAGAGGGAGCCTTACTGGGACTCTACCGGTTCAAAAAATATATTACCGGCAAAACTTATGAGGAACCCCTGAAAAAACTCACCATTCTTGCCAAAAACCGGGATGAACTGGTCAATCTCAATCTGGGAATCAAAAAGGGGAAAATCCTGGCCGATGCCACCATGATGGCAAGGGATCTCACCAACGAACCCGCCTGCTTCATGACCCCCAGATATTTCGCCGATAAAGCGGTCTCTGTGGCAAGAGAACTGAACCTGGAACACTTCATCATCGATGAGGGAGAAATGAAACGGCAGGGTATGGGCGGTATTCTGGGCGTGGCTCAGGGTTCCGAGGAACCTCCCCGCATAGTGATCATTCACTATAAGGGAAATCCCGGCGGCCCCACCCTGGGACTGGTTGGCAAGGGAATCACCTTCGACTCCGGCGGGCTCTCCCTGAAAACCCCCGACAGCATGGCCCGTATGCATACCGACTGTGCCGGAGCCTGCGCCGTTCTGGGAACCATCTCCGCTATCGCCCGGACGGGTCTTAACTTCAACGTCATCGGAGTCATGGCCCTGGCTGAAAACATGCCCTCGGGCAAATCCTACAAGGTGGGAGACATCCTCAAATCCTTCTCCGGCAAGACTATCGAGATCCTCAATACCGACGCCGAAGGAAGACTGCTTCTGGCTGACGCCCTCTTCCTGGCAAAAAAAATGGGCGCCGATTTTATCGTGGATATCGCCACCCTCACCGGAGGATGCGTAACCGCCCTGGGTTATACCTCATCGGGACTCTTCTCCAATAATGACATCCTTATTAGAATGATCAAAAAAGCCGGCGAAATGTCCGCTGAAAATGTTTGGCATCTGCCCCTTTACGAAGACTATCTCACCATGATCCGTTCCGACGTGGCAGATCTGGAAAACTCCGGCGGAAGAGCCGCCAGTCCCTGCACCGCTGCCAAGTTCCTTGAACAGTTCGTCGAGGATACCCCCTGGGCTCATCTGGACATCGCGGGAACCTCGGTCATTGAACGGGAAAGAACCCCCTACCTGAAAAAACCATACCTCCCCAAAGAAGGTGCCACAGGTGTGGGCGTCCGTACCCTCTTCCACCTGACCGAACTCCTTTCCGACGAATACGTCAAATCCAAAGCAAAAGAGAAATAACTTCCTTAAACTATTGAATTTAATACCATATAAACCGTAGCGAAGAACTTTAGTTCTTCTTCCTTTTTGGAGATAAAGGACTGAAGTCCTTCGCTACCCATTACACCTTTTCCAACCTCTGATTTTTATTTTCCAACCTCTTTCCGACTTCTAACTTCTGACCTCTGACTTCCAAACCGGGGGTAAATATATATGGATGCCATTCTTAATTTTATGGGTTCCGTCTTCGGTTTTATACCTCATAAGGAACTGAAAAAACTGGCGGAAGCCTTTAAAGATCAACCGGAAGAGTTTCTTCGGGTTTTAGAGGAGCGTTCCCTTAAAAAAATGAAAGAAAATAAAAAAGGAGAGATATTGGTAACTATCGGGATTACTCTGGCTCAGCAGTATTTTGATCTTCTGTCTGTGGCGGTGTTTGAAAAAGCTCTGTCCTATTTTATTAAAAACGGCAATAAGGAATGGGAAGCCCGATGCTATGTCAATCTGGCTGTTGCTCTGTCCTCCACGGGGGATATGGAAAAGATCAAGGAATATCTGGAAAAAGCCCTGGAACTCAATAAGGAGATAAAGGATCCGGTTATCGAGGCGGGATGTTATACCAATCTGGGAATGGCTCACAACAGTCTGGGCAACTACGAAAAAACCGTCGAATACAACCAAAAAGCCCTGGACATAGCCACTCAGAAAGGAGACTATGAAGGACAGGCATCCTGTTATACCAATATCGGAATAGCCTGGGACAACCTCAAGGATCACCGCAAGGCCCTGGAATATCACGAAAAATCCCTGGATCTGTGTCGGAAAATGGGCCATGTCGTGGGAGCATCCTACTGTTTCTCCAATATGGGCATCGCTTACGAGAGTCTGGGAGAATTGGAAAAAGCGGAAGGGTGTTTCAAAAATGCGGTTAAACTAAAAGAGGATATAAAGGATATCTATGGACTTCAGATTTGCCAGAAATCCCTGGGACAGGTCTGCGAAAAAATGAAAAAATGGGATGAAGCCCTGGAATACTACAATAAAAATCTTGAATTCTTTAAAAAAGAGGGAAATAAAGAAACCCAGTCCCTTTTTCTTGCCCTCATGGGAGGAGTCCGTTTCCAACAGGGCAAAACCGGCGAAGGGGAAAAACTGTATCAATCCGCTATAAATCTGGCTCAGGAACTGCAACGGAACGACCTGGAAGCCCGCTTCTACGAATCCCTGGGGGACTGCTATCGGGATCGGGGAGAACATGAAAAGGCACTGGAATACCACCAAAAAGCCTTTTCCCTCAATGAAAATAAAACATAAGCGGGGCTGACGAATGGAAGTCATTGTCAGCAGAACCGGTATCCCTGCCGGTGTTTTCGATTTCAATCCGGTATTATTCCTTACAGCCACTTTTTTACTCTGAAATAGATTAACATACTTAGCGATATTACCCCCATAACCCCAAGAACGCAGAAATATCCCCACTCCCACTTCAATTCGGGCATATATTCGAAGTTCATGCCGTAAACTCCCGCTATAAAGGTCAGGGGTATAAAGGTAGTGGCTATAATGGTGAGAACCTTCATTACTTCACTCATCTTATTATTTATACTGGAGAGATATATATCCAGAAGACCCGATGTCATATCCCTGAAAGTCTCTATAGTATCAATAATTTGTATGGTGTGATCATATACGTCTCTCAAATAAATATCGGTAGCGGAAGTAATGAGAGAGGATTCGGACCGTTGCAGTTTGTTAATGACCTCCCGCAGGGGCCATACGGATTTTCTGAAAAAGAGGAGTTCCCTTTTGAGAGTATGAATGGTTTCTATGTCCTCCCCTTTAGGGTTTTCCACCAGGTCATCTTCAAGTTCTTCGATATAATCTCCTATGTTTTCAAGGGCGGTAAAATAATTATCCACTATAATATCAATAAGAGAATATGCAAGAAAATCCGCCCCCGTTTTTCGTAGTTTTCCTCCGCTTCTTAGTCTCTGGCGTACCGGTTCCATACAGTCTCCGTCTATCCCCTCCTGAAAGGAAATAACGAAATTATCTCCCAGCACCAGGCTTACTCCCTCGTTATGGATCTCTTCTCTGGCTGTATCGTAATAGATCATCTGAATAACGATAAATATATATTTTTCGTAATCTTCCATTTTTGGACGGTTTCCCGTATGAACTATATCCTCCATGGTTAATGGATGAATATTGAATTTTTTTCCTATTTTTTCCACTATCTCCGGTCGGTGAATCCCGTCCACATCTATCCAAGTTATGAGCGAATCCTGGGATAAAGCAAGAATATCATCCAGATTAATACAGGAGGCTTTATTCTTATCGCCTGCATTCCCCTTATCGTCAGGGTTAGCTTTATTTTGATTTTTTTCATTATTATCCCGCTTTACCTCATCCTTGTTTTTTTTCTTCTTATCCCGGGGTTTTTTCTTATTACGGGGATTCTCTTGGTTACGGTTTTTTTCATTATTGTCCCGGTTTTCCTTCTCGTGGGAATTCTCTTTGTTATCGGGGTTTTTGTCGGGGATTTTAACAAGGGTTTCTTCAAAGTGATTTTCATTGTATTTAAAAACCCTTACCGTTACTTGTTCGTCGGGAGTTTCCCCCACATGAACCACTGTTCCCGGAGCCATGCCGACCTTTTCCGATTTGAAATCCAGAAAACGACTCATACTCTTTACCCTCCTTAAATGCAATCCAGATGATAGAGCAAACAGGACAACCCCACGATAGGAGCGGTACGGGCGTCTAAAATCCTCGCACCCATAGACAGGGGGATCAGGTTCTTCTTCCTTGCCTCATCTATCTCTTCACCCGTATATCCTCCCTCGGGTCCCGTCCATATACCGATGAGGAGATCTTTTAATGGAATTTTTTTAATTTCCTCGTCCATAGATAAAAGTTTTTGCTTTAAAGAGATCCCCTCTCCCTCTTCCCAGAAGATAAAGTTAAGCCGGTTCTCCTTAGATATGACAAGAGATTCCTCAAAAGAAACCGGTTCCCCTATATGAGTCATACCCGTTCTCCCCGACAAAGCCAGAGCCCGCTCTACAATCTTTTCCGCCCTTTTTCTTTTATTTTCTCCTTCATCCCCTTTTTCCCGCGATCCTCTGCCCCTGGATACCGATCTCTCGCATATTACCGGATAGATTCCACTCACTCCCATATAGACCAGGGGAGGTATAATCTCCTCTATTCCTCCCGCCTTCAGGGTTCCCACAAACATGGAGATCCGGGGTTTTATCTCTATATCACGGGGAATTTTTTCTATTATCTCCGATTCCACCTCCCACGACGAAATTTTATTTATTCTCAGCCGATACAAAAAACCGTCCCCTGCCACCGCCTGAAACTCCTCACCGGGACGACATCTCAGAGTATATCCCAGCTGATGAAAATAATCGCCCCTTATCCGGACTAAATGGCGATCATTTTCATTCAATATCTGAGATGGAATAAATATTCTTTTCATATAGGATCGTTACTGCCTTTAAAGAGGATATGTAAGAGGGATCTCCTGATCCCGATTTTAGCTCCTATAAGGGGTTCAGAAATCGGCTTCTGGAGGGGANATTGTAGGAGGGATCTCCTGATCCCGATTTTAGCTCCTATAAGGGGTTNAGAAATCGGCTTCTGGAGGGGAGATTGTAGGAGGGATCTCCTGATCCCGATTTTAGCTCCTATAAGGGGTTTAGAAATCGGCTTCNGGAGGGGAGATTGTAGGAGGGATCTCCTGATCCCGATTTTAGCTCCTATAAGGGGTTCAGAAATCGGCTTCNGGAGGGGAGATTGTAGGAGGGATCTCCTGATCCCGATTTTAGCTCCTATAAGAGGTTCAGAAATCGGCTTCTGGAGAAGCCTCCTACAACAATTCCTACAATCGTTCTCTTTTAGGGGTTTACTTCTTTGAGTTTGTCCACGTTTCTGCCGTTGTCGTCCTCGTCGGGGATGGATTGGGTCGATCCGGAGGGGGTTTCTTTTTGAGTCCCGGTCTTAGTTTCCGATCCGGTTTTGTTTTCCTGTTTCTGTGCCGATTCCTGCTTTGCTTTGCCGGTGTCCTTCTTTTCTTTGGGTTCTTCTGCGGGCATGTCATAGACTTTCCACTGGAAGATTCTCAAGCCCAGATATTCTCCCATATAGAAGGGGCTGAAGGTCAGTTGGAATCGATCCTGGACGTCCACCGTCATGGTCTGGTAGTATTCCTTGATGGGGAATTTTTTCAGCAGTTTGGTTCCTTCATAGAAGCGGAGGTTATAGAATTCGCCGTCTTTTTTCAGCATCATGGTAACTTTTTGCGATACGGGGATCCGCACGTCCTCCGGCAGGGTGTCATAATCGGAAGCCCTGATGAGAAGCAGTTTGGCGGTGGAAAGTCTGCCAATATTCAATAAATCTTCCGCTATCTTGTCCGACATGGTGATATCCGCTTTCACATCGGATTTCCAGTCCAGGGTGATTATATCCTCATCGGAGCCGGAAACCCACACTGTTCCCAGGTCTTCTCCGTCGGCGACGAAGGGGAAGATGATGCGTCGGGAGATGTTCTTCTCGTTCATGGTATAGACGGGCATACTGACATCGAAGGGAACCCAGCCCCATCCGTTGATATAGGCTTCACCGTGATAATGGGAGCTGTCCTGGGCAATCAGTCGGGAGGGGATACCTGCGGATTTGAGCATGGAGCATGCCAGCAGGTTCTTGGAATAGGAGGAACCCTTTTTATCTCTGAGGACTTTCAGCACATCCTTTTCAAAGAGATCCTGAACATCCACGCAGGATTTACCCCGGAAGATCTCATCCAGGGAAGAGTCGTAGGGCATGGTGGTGAATACTTTTGAAAATATAATATCCTCGGCGGTACGGAACATATCCCCCTTGGAGGATTTTCGCACCAGAGAATTGGCCCGTTGCATGATTTCGGGGTTATCCGAGGGGATCAGTTTCCCTGATTTCAGGTATCTTCTCACATCCATGGGTAATTCGTCGGGGAAAGGGTAGCCGATGGTTCGATCCGCAGAGTAGTGGCGGGTTACTTTTCCCTCGGTGAAGCCCATCTGCAGAATGTCGATGGCGGGGAAGTCGCCTATAACGGTAAGCCAGCGGTTATCGAAGATTCCCCACTGGAGTTTCACATCGGGATCCAGGTTGTCGTACTGTTTATCCACGAAGTAGGCGGTCCATCCCCAGACTACGTAGCCATAGCGGTTCATGGGAAGAGCACAGGAGATATTCACCGGTTTATCCTCGCGTCTTTGCCAGGAATATCCCGTGAGATTCCGGGCGGTAACCGTTTCGGGAACTACCCGGTCGGGGTTGACCACCAGGTTGGAAACTCCCCGTTCTGTCGCCACCCACATATTGCCGTTGCCGTCCAGGGCCAGGGATGAGACCTTATTATCCGGAATATCACTGTTTTTTCTACTATATATTTCAAATTTCTGCAGTTTGCTGTCGAATTTGATAATTCCGCCTCCCCAGGTGCAAGCCCAGAGGTTGCCGTTCTTGTCCACATAGAGATCCCGGACGGTATCCACGGGAAGACCGCTGTTGCTGGTATCCATGATATTCCAGGTGATACCATCGAACACCGCTATGCCCCGCTGGGTTCCCGCAAAAATCTTACCATCGCCCCCCTCGGCTATGTCGTTGATACTGTTGGAGGGGAGGGTGGAGTTGGACTCGGTATAGGGTACCCAGGTGTCTTTCTGCTGATAGGCGATGCCCTGCTGAGATCCGACCCAGAACCGTCCCTTGCTGTCGATCATCATACAGGTAATATCGTCGAAGGGGCATTTCAGGGATTCCACGTCCCAATCGTTTTTATCCCCTTTAATCCGATAGAGACCCCCTCCCCGGGTTCCCGCGTATATCTTGCCGTTATCGTCCTGGTATAGAGTGGTGATTTTGTTGGACTTGAGAGAGGAGTTGGTCTTATTCAGAATTTTCCATTCTCCCCTGTCGCCTCCCCAGCGGCACAATCCGTTGTCGGTGGCAAACCAGACCCCGTTGCCTTCGGGATCCGTTAGAATTTTTCTCACGTTGTCATCGGAGATACCGTCATTTTTGTCAAAGGAGAGAACCTTTTTATTTTTATTGATGATGGAGAACCCGCCCTTACCGTCGGATTCCCTGCCTTCAAAGCCGATCCATACCCAGTTGCCGGGATCCACTGTAACCGTTACCGGGGTTCCTTCCGCCAATCCGTCTTCTTTTATGAAGTTGATGACGTCCACCTTGACCCTGGCGGGTTGCTGAGAATAGGATACCCCCTGGAGAAAAACAAATAAAAACATGAATAAAAACAACCAAAAAATCCCCCTGGCATAAAAAACCGGGGTAAAAGAGACTTTTTCTTTCATGATATTCATTACAAACCCCTTTCCGGACCGAATTATAGTGATTCCAACAAACCACTCCCTTTGTGATCCCGTCATCCCGAACCGGTTTCAGGATCCGTTATGGAGGAACTTTTACGGATTCACTATAGTAATCAGGTTATAATTAAAAATAAATCTCCCGAATCCTGCCTGATTTTTAATTCCTTGCCCCACATTTTTGCAATAGATCGGCGATCCTTTCATGGTGGTAAAGGGTTGCCAGTTGCAGGGGAGTCCATCCGCCGGAGTTCATGGCGTTGACATTGGCGGAGTTGGAGATAAGCACCGTTACCACCTTCAGGTGTCCCAGGATGCAGGCGATATGGAGAGGGGTATTGCCGTCGTCGTCCCTGATGTTGATCTTCGCCTTGTGGGATAAAAGAAGTTCCACCGCCTCCCAATTTCCCTCCGACGCGGCTATGTGTAAGGGAGTCCATCCTCCGCAGAGGGTTTTAGAGTTCACGTCCGCCCCTCTCATGATCAGGAGTTTCATTATTTCCGTCTTGCCGTATCCCGTTGCCCGATGAAGGGGGCTGAGTCCGTCGTCGTCTCTTCTGTTCACCGCTTTGGGATCTTTCCGCAGGGTTTCCAGTACTTTATTAAAATTCCCCTGGGAGGCGTATTGGTGAATCTCCTGCCCATAAGCCCCCGTCAAGGGATATAAAAACAGGGAAGACAAAAGACAAAGATATAAACAAAGAATCCTTTTACTTACACACAATATATTCACTGCTCTGTTTTTCCTTATTTTATACCTTATCCGTTCTCTTGTCTTTCCCCGGTTTGGGATTTTATTGTAATGATACGCTCAGGGGGGCCATGTTCAATCCCTGCAGAACCAGGGACATGGGTTTGGCGTCCTCCGGAATTTCAAACACCAGATAGCCCATATTCATACCGCCGGGACGCAAGACCACTAGCCAGTAGTTGCTCAGGTTCTCCAGATATTCGTAATTATGGTTAGACTGATCTATAAGGCACAATTTTCCCGTATAGATCTGTACCGCGTTGGACACGTTCTGCTGGGATACGTAAACCAGGACGAATTTGAATCCGGGTTTCGGTTTGTAATAATCTTTAATGATTGTTACTTCCTCAAGATTGGTTACGGTAACCTGGAATATCTCGTTACTCTCGGACTTGGGAATAAAGGCGTCCTTTACTTCCGCTCCTGCGTTTTGACTGATGGTGGGAGGAGTGTACTGGGTGTCTCCGCCCTGATTTCCGCCTCCCTGATTTCCACCGCCAATCTTGACGGGAGTTCCGGTGGGTTCGGGAGTGGTCTCGGTCTTGGTGGGAGTGGGGGTGGGAGTATTAACCGCCACCCGGGTTTCGAAGGTTCCCTTCACCGAGGAACTTTTCCCTGGGGATACCAGCACTTTCCCCCGCCATTCCTGACCGTCCTTTTTCATGACCACCTTATGTTCTCCCTGGGGAAATTCGTCAATCTCCTTGGGGGTTTCGCCGTAGTAGGTTCCGTTGATATAAATACTGGCTCCCGAAGGCTCCGATTCCAGTGCCAGAGTTCCCTGGGCGGAAGGGAGGTTTACTGCGACGTTGGACACGGCTCCGTTTTTGATAAATACCGTCTGCCGGGTCTTGGTATATCCCTGTTTGACCAGGGTCAGAACATATTCCCCTTCCTGAATACCGCTAAGTTTAAGAGGCGTTTTTCCTTTATATTCGGCGCTCTTGGCTCCTACCGCTCCCATCCATACCTTGGCGCCGTCGGGAGTGGAGGTGATATAGGCGTCTCCCCGGGTGTCGTTGGCGGGGAATTTGGCGACGATGGTCTTGGCGTTTTCTTCCAGATTCTGGGGATTTCTTATGGACATGAAAACCTTTCCGGGCACATTGCCGTCGGCGATGACGACTCCCAGAAAAAGGAGATCCTGACGGTAGATGCCCAGCTTCTTCTCGCAATATTCCCGCACCTTGGGATTATTATAATCATAAACAAAAATGGGAAGCGTGGATGCATTATTGCCCGACGCCTGCCGATAGTAAACCAGATATTTTTTAAGAGCCTCTTCCCTCTGACTCATATCGCTGTCGGAGCGATCTCCCACCACCAGAATCGCCTTGCGAGTCTGGGCATGAGAACTCAGGGACATTAAGGGCAGTCCCAGAACTAATAGAAGAAATATGATAAATACCCTGGTTTTCATACAAAACCTCCGTAATGAGTGTGAAAAAGTTAATTAATCGTAGGAGTTACGCTCAAATTCGAGGAAAACGGCATGAAATCGTCATCCTGAACTTGTTTCAGGATCTCTGGCAATCGGCATGAAATCTGGGTTTTAATATAAAATGGCGTAAGTCCTGTAATCGATTAATTTTAGTTTACAGCAACAAAAATCCGACTCCGGCCAAACCGCCGTAATATTCCTCAACTCCCGGATTCCATCACCTGAGATCGATTCTTCTTAATTTTCCATACTACCATAATTGTAACAAATTTTCAGGTTATATTCGTTCTTTCCCGGTTATTATCAAGATATTTTCCTCTTTTTTGGCTTTTCCCCTTTTTTCGTTTTTTTTACTTTTTGTTAACATTAGAGAGAGGGTTTGTGGTTGATAAAAAGAAAAACCACCCTTATAATAAAATCAGGAGAAAAATACGGTAGCGAAGGACTTTACTCCTTCTGAAAACCGCTATATACAGTATCGGCGGTGTTTTTTGCTCCTGTTGGTGATGTCAGGGTAATCGCTATTGAGGTTTTTCGCACATCCGAAGGTTAGAATCCCAATCAGTATAACCGGCGTCAGACGAGTCTGTTTTGTCGGTGGCGGAGGAAGAGTTATGATTATAAATTCGGGCGATTTTCAGATTTCAAGACCCGCACTGGGTCCTGTGGTTGATGACGTAAAAACCGCAGGGGCTAAGAAGACAGAAAAGCAGTTTCTTTTGGAGGGGATTAAGGATGTGTATGTGGCTCTCCCCGATACCAGCCAGAGAGGTGAGGGAGAAGGTCCCATCTATCCCACCATCGGCAAAAAACTGTATCCCGCTCTGGACGCCCTGGAAGAAACCATGCAGCAACTGGGCAAACATCCTTCTCCCGAAGAAGTGGACAGATCCAATATTCGCAGATTGATCCGGGCTTTCGAACCGATTGCGGAGGCTTTTCAGGATTCCTACAAAGAGAAAAAGTTTGACAAGGCCATGAAGAAGATCCACAAACTTGCCGGCAGTCTGGGCAAATATAAGGATGTATCGGTTATAGAAAATGAAATAAAAGCTATATCTCCCAAGAATCTGGTTCCTTTGAAGATGGAAAAGGAATTGAAGAAACTTCAAGAAAAACGGGCGGAGGATTTCAGAGAAGTCTTTGACGATTTCAGAAAAGAGGATATGGACAAGGCGCTGAAAACCCTGAGTAACCCCAAAGGAATCGAGGGAACTCCGGAACAGATAGAAAAACAGGACAGAAATAAACTCTGTTACAGACTTCAGGAACAGATGGACAAGGTGGACGAAGTGGGACTGGAACACAAAGATCCCCATACTTTCCATGAGGGAAGAAAGACTCTGAGGGTTCTGCTCAATTCCATGAACGCTTCCCAGGACGTGTTTGGTTTCGATAAGAAAGACGTGGATTCCATGACCCGACTGGTGGACTCCTACGGTTTTGCCCAGGATAAGTTCATTGCTTACGAGTGGCTGCATGAGAACGGCTTTGAAAAGGAAGCGGCGAAAATGTTGGAATCATATAATCAGTTACAGCAAAAAGCCCTGGACGAAGCCCAAGCCTTCGCAAAATCCGGAGTCCTGGAACGGGTGAGGGAAAAGATAGAAGGATAAAAAAGCGTAGTACTGGAGTAACGCTCAAGTCTGAGGAAATCGTATATATTCAGTCCTCTGGCGGAGAACCACGTCATGTTATGTTATAGTCAACATTTCCTTATGATTTTCCGGTATTTTTTTAGTATTAGTTAAGTGTTGCAGTCGTTCCTTCTTGTCCCCAGGGGGTACCCC
>Ga0067045_1029553_pt1 | contig 19824 bp, 17 predicted proteins | sample TerdegcTABiofilm_FD_59184 | JGI IMG/M metagenome (GOLD analysis project Ga0067045, IMG submission 59184) | Combined Assembly of (Gp0054472, Gp0054536) Wastewater bioreactor microbial communities from Singapore -Terephthalate degrading... | reverse complement strand
ATATTTAAAGAGATAATTTCTTCTCTTTAAATATAGAGGAGATTAGGTTATAATTAAAATAATTTCATATAGATTTTTATATGAGGCATCGATACTTTTTTGTTTATATTTTTGATGAGGCAATTCGAATGATTGACTTTTTTGACAAAGTAATTTAATATAATACTAAATTAGGTGATGGAGCCCACCTTAAAATTCTCGATAAAATGAGATGATGGTCCCTATTTATCAAAAAATAAATAGGGATTTTTTTATTGGTAATACTATTAGATACCCAGGATAAAATTCGCTGAATATAAACCCAATCTGATTTGATATCTTAACTTATATAATTGCTGCAAGGTATTGCAGAATATAGGGGAAACCTTGGCTCTACACTCAGGAGGCAAGAGAAATTGACCTTTCAAAGCATATTATTTAAAGAAAAAGAAGATAGATTAGCAGAGAAGTCTCTGCAAGAGCCAGATTTTTTTGTCGATTTGAATTTAGATCAAATAGTTGCGGCAATTACTGCTGGTAAAGAAGAATATAACCTGAAACCATTTTTTTATAATCCCCTCTCCCGGGTAAGTGCGATTCAATATCGTCAGGAAATTATGCAGGATTTGGAAAAGGAGACATTGTTTCGAAACCTTGCTTCTTTTGCGCATAAAATGCGTAGAATGCGCCAGTATTTTTCTTTATTGGAAAAGCTTGATTATTTATATCATCGAGAAGGATGGTTTATGGAGACAGTAGCAATTTATTGTGAGGCTGTATCTTCTTTGGAACAGGATATTATTCAAGCTGAAATACATTCCTCGGGTCTTTTGTCGTTTAAAAATTATTTATCCGATTATGTTAGTTCAGATTATTTTACTACCTTGGTGAACGCGACAAGAAAATTAAAAAAGGAATTATCTGAAGTGAGGTATTGTCTCCAGATAAAAGGACTTAAAATCCAGGTGCGAAAATATGCTGGGGAAAGTGATTATAGTACTGAGATTGAAAAGACCTTTGCGAAATTTAAGCAGCAAGATGCAAAAGATTATAGTGCAGAATTACTGCCTCGAACAGGAATGAGTCATGTAGAAGCTCAAATACTAAGATTGGTAGCTAAAATTTACCCCGAATTATTTAAGAGCCTTATTGATTATTACCATAAATACAAGAATTTTTTAGATGAGCGGATTGTTCTTTTTGATCGGGAGATCCAATTTTATATTTCTTTTCTAGAATTTATTTCAAGATTTAAAAAATCAGGGTTATGTTTCTGTTATCCCCAGATCACTAGAACAACCAAAGAGGTGTATAGTAAACAAGATTTTGACCTGGCTTTAGCTTATAAATTGTTAAAAGAAAATTCTACGGTCATAGGTAATGATTTTTTTTTGAAAGGCCAGGAGCGTATTTTTGTAGTCACCGGTCCAAACCAAGGGGGGAAAACAACTTTTGCCCGTACTTTTGGCCAATTACACTATCTGGGTAGTCTTGGTTGCCCGATTCCCGGAAGTAGGGCTAAACTATTTCTTTTTGACCGGATTTTTACTCACTTTGAGAAAAAAGAGGATATCAAAGAGCTACGAGGTAAACTGGAAGATGCCTTGATGAGAATCCATTCTATTTTAGAACAGGCCACTCCCAATAGTATAATCATCATGAATGAGATTTATTCTTCCACCACTATTCAGGATGCTTTATTTTTAGCACAGAGAACTATGGAAAAGATTATCCAGCTGGATACCCTTTGTGTCTGTGTTACTTTTATAGACGAATTAACTTCCTTTAGCGAAAAGATTGTCAGTATGGTTGCAGCTGTTGATCCGCAGGACCATACTTTGAGAACTTACAAAATAGAGAGGAGACCGGCTGATGGCAGAGCTTATGCCATATCTCTGGCCAAGAAATATCGGCTAACCTATGATTGCCTAAAAGAGAGGATTAAATTATGAAAGTTTTTCTTATGTATCCTGACCGAGACTTTAGCTTAGAGGGTAAATTACCGCCCAATGAGAAAGAGATAGTACAGGATTTAGAAATAAACACCCTTATAGAAGCTATGGCTGGGGGAGATGAATTTTTATGGGAAGTAGCTCAGAAAACTGTTTTAGGTGGCTGCTGTGGGGATAATAATTTAGAAGTTATTTTATACCGGCAAAATATTCTCAAGGATTGTATTAAAAATACTTCCGTTATTAAAGAGATATATCAACTTGTAGTTGATACTATCCAAAAAAGAAGAGAGTATTTTCTTGGTTATTTTAACCGCTTTCCTTCTTCTATTGTTTACAGTTCAGTAGAATTTCTGAATATGCTGACCGGAATACTCAGAAAGCTAAAGAATATTGCTGATCTTTATGCTGATCAATTTCAGTCTGAGGGGTTCAAAAGATTTTTTGCCATGTTGAAAGAGGAGTTAGAAGAAAACTATCTGGATAAAATTCAAGGTCATTTGAATGAACTTAAATTTAACAACGGAGTTCTCATCAGCGCTCAATTGGGGCAAGGTAATGAAGGCACCTCTTACATTCTTCGCAAATTTCCCCAAAAGAAGAAATGGTTGCAGCAAATATGGTCAGAGAAAATGCCGGTATACAGCTTTCAGATTAGTCCACGTGATGAAGCAGGTTGCCGGGTATTAGGAGAAATAAAAGATAGAGGACTGAATCTGGTAGCAAATTCTCTGGCCCAATCTGCTGATCATATCTATAGTTTTATAATCGTTCTAAGATTGGAATTAGCCTTTTATATGAGTTGTCTAAATTTATACCAGAAGCTGCAAGAAATAAATACCCCTATTACTTTCCCTAAACCGGTGGATTCTTGTCAACGGAAACATTCCTTTGTGGGATTATATGATATATGTCTTGCCCTGACTATGAATAAAAAGGTGGTTGGGAATAGCTTAGAAATGGATACCAAGAACCAGGTTATTATAACTGGAGCGAACCAGGGAGGTAAATCTACTTTTTTAAGAAGTATCGGATTAGCTCAACTGATGATGCAATGTGGGATGTTTGTACCGGCAGAATCTTTTACTGCCAATATTTGTAATGGTCTGTTTACCCATTTTAAAAAAGAAGAGGATGTTACTATGGAGAGCGGTAAGTTTGATGAAGAACTAAAGAGGATGGACCTTATTGTTCACCACCTAACCCCGAATTCTATGGTTTTGTTAAATGAATCCTTTTCTGCTACTAATGAAAGGGAAGGTTCAGAGATTGCTAGGCAGATCTTGGAGGCTTTATTGGAAAAAGGCATCAAAGTCTTTTTTGTTACTCACCTTTATGAATTTGCCAGTAATTATTATAATAAAAGGAGAGAGGATGTTATTTTCCTGCGGGCTGAGAGAGAAGAAAATGGCAAACGTACCTTCCTGATGATAGAAGGAGAACCATTACCAACCAGTTTTGGTAAGGATTTATATGATCAAATTTTTAGTAATAAAGATTGAAAAGCTGGAGGTGAGGGGAGATTAGAAAAGTATTCCTGGCAAAGAGTCGGTAAGATTGATCAAAATATTAGTAAAATTTTTTGCTATCTTCAGCAAGATTTGAAAAAGGATGATTATAAAGGAAAAAATTGGGGTAATTTAAAAAGAATTATTATTTTGTTCAGGTTCAAAAACCTGACCAAATAGATAAAAATTTTTGCCGATTTTATTTAATGAGGTAAGACAACCAGGGAGGGGAGATGGTGTTAGGAATTAAATTATTCTGAAGCAGGAAGGAGAGATAATAATGAAATTAGCTTTACAGAAGATTTTAGGCAATACTTATATGATTTCTGCTCCTACTAATATCGGAATATATGTTACCAGGGAAGGGGCGATTTTAATTGATTCTGGGAATGACAAAGAAGCAGGTAGACAGATTGTTAAATTACTGAAAGAAAAGAGTTGGGATGTAAAGATGATAATCAATACCCATTCCAATGCAGATCATATTGGGGGGAATGATTATATTCAAAAGAGGAGTAATTGTAGAATAGTAGCTACTCAACCAGAAGCTCCTTTTATCCAAAATCCAGTTCTGGAGCCTGCTTTTCTCTGGGGAGGGTTCCCCTGTTCTGCTTTTACCAGTAAATTTTTAATGGCTACTCCCTCGAGAGTCACTGATATTATCCCTTCTAGTGGGAAGATACTGGATACAGATTTAGAAGCTATTTTCTTACCGGGTCACTTTTTTGGAATGATTGGTGTAAAAACACCTGATAATGTATTATTTCTGGGAGATGCCCTATTTCCAGAAAGGATCATCAGCAAATATCATCTTTGTTTTTTTTATGATCTGGCTGCCCAACTTCAGACCTTGGAGAAGTTAGAAACCTTAGAAGCAGAAATCTTTGTTCCTAGCCATGGCATACTAACTAAAAGTATAAAAAATCTGATCACTATAAACAGGAATAAGATCCAGGAGATAATTTTTACCCTCCTCTCCTTTTGTGAAAAACCGGTCGCCTTTCATCAGATACTGGAAGGTATAAGAAACAAGTATAATATTACTTTTGACGCTAATCAGTATCTTTTAGCTTCCAGCACAATAAAATCTTATTTGACTTTTCTTAACGAAAAAGGGGATCTGGAACTATTTTTTTCAGAAGGTAATATCTTTTGGAAGAAAAAAATTGTTGACTATTGAGGAATAGAAGGATAAGGCAGGAAAGGGGTTAGTTTATCACAGGATGTTAAAAAAAATAGGAGAGTACAAATATATCTTCTGGGATTGGAATGGGACCTTAATTGATGATGTCTGGCTGGCGGTAGAAGTAATTAACAGGATGTTAAAGAAACGTAGTTTACCAGAAATAGACATAAAAAGGTATAAGGAAATTTTCGATTTTCCGGTAATAAAATTCTATATAAGGTTGGGATTTAATTTTTCTAAAGAACCATTTGAAGAGCTGGCGAGGGAGTTTATCGAGGATTATTATGCTCACTTTAATGAATGTAGATTATTTGCTGGGGCGGAAAGTATCCTGAAGAAGATACAGGAAAGGAGAATTACTCAGGCAATTCTTTCCGCCTCCCAGGAAGAGGTGCTGTTAGAAAAGATAAGATATTATGGGATTGAGAGTTATTTCAGTAGAATAATTGGCCTGGAGAATCACTATGCCGAAGATAAAACTGATATCGGCAAGAAATGCCTGGAGGAATTAAGGATCAATCCGGAGGAGGTAATATTGATTGGGGATACGGTCCATGATTACACTGTTTCTAAATGTATAGGTGGTGATTGTATATTAATTGCCCAGGGTCATCAAAGTTACGAAAGACTTAAAAGACTGGGAACCTTGGTTATCGGCGGCTTACCAGAACTGATGAATTATTTTTAGAGATAGTAACCCGGTTATCTTTTAAATATGGGTAATTTTACAATTTGTCGATCCCATGTTGTTTTAGCCATTCTTCAAATCCACCTTTTTCCTCAAAAAATTCCTGGTCATAATTCTCTTCCAGTTTTTTAATCTGGGCAGCCAGCAGGGGTTGTTGGCGGACTAGCTCATCAATCTTTTTTTCGAAATGGGTACTCTTTACTGATAAATCTACTAGGCTAATTTCAATATTGAGAAGCTGATTTAATTTTTCTAATACTGCCTTGATAGCCTTCGGGTTTCTGGTCTGGATATAAATAGGTATTTCCACTACTAGACTGGTTATGGTTACTCCCTTCTCTTCACCAAGTTTGGTTATCAAAGTAGTGATACTAGCCGGACCTTCATAATTAGTAAATCGGATTCCCAATTCTTGAAGCCTCGTCTTTTGTTTCTGATTAGACGTAGAACAGAATAACCTTACCGCTCTGGTGTGTGGTATTGGACCGGCTACGCTTCCCACAAAATAAATATTTTTTACTCCCAATTTTTCTCCTATGGTAAAAAAACTATTAGCGTATTCATCCCAGTTGATATGGGGTTCTTTGCCACAAAAAAGAACCAGATTATTCTTTTCGTCATAGAAAAATTCATTCTGCGGATACCAGAATTCTACTACCAGACCTTCTTGAATTTTGGTGTAAGGTCTGAACTGGGCAGTTTCCGTCATCGCTCCCGGAAAATTAAAAATGTAAAATTTTTGCGGTTCTATTTGCGCAAACTTCTTAGTCTGGAGAACAAACCTCAGGTATTGAATGGTGCCCGTCGAAACCTCTCCTCCATCCATCCAGCCAGAAAAACCAATAATCATAGACGGATCTTTTAAAGAAGGTTCGTGGTAAATAGTAATATTTTCCATTTTTATCTCTCCCCACTTTTACCTTTGGATAAGCTTGAAAAGGCAAACATTACTAGCTATATTTTATCACAGCAGAGCAAAGTATTGAAGTTCTTCAAAGAGAAAAACTTAATGCTTTTCTTTAGGCCATCTTGTAGTGTTTTGAAATCTAATAGGGAGAATTTTTCCAGTGGCAGAAGAATGGAAGAACATGAAGGTATTACTATGCCTAAAAGCGTATAGAAGCTGGATATATGATGTTTTGCTTAGGTTTCCAGTAGCTTTAGAGGCTCAAAATTTAATTTTAGATTGGGGGCAGGCTTTTAACTGAAATAACTTGAGTGAAATTTTGGCGAAGCCGCAATGATTTAAATTCAAAAATAAATTAGTTATTTCTATTATAAAGATATTGATATACATTGAATGGTTTAACTGATATAATTAAATAAAATTTATTATAGGTCGAGGGAAATGAAATGGATATTCTAAAAATATTTACAGATCTTACTGGTAACCAGGAGGTTATCCAACAGCTGAATAAGTCGGTAGGCGGAGAGTCAGAAAAAGTAGAGAAGGTTGTGCGATTAGGGATTCCCTTACTTATGGAAGCACTAAATCGTAATACAAATGACCCAGAAGGTGCTCAAGCTTTAACCAAGGCTTTGGAACAACATCAAGAAGATAAGGTTGACGACCTATTCAATTTTTTTCGCAATGTTGATACAGAAGATGGTAGAAAAATATTGCAACACATCCTCCCCCATAAGAATGAGGTAGTTCAGAGGAGTTTATCCAGAACCACAGGTTTAAAACAAGAACAGATTGGCTCCTTATTAGCCCAGCTAGCTCCACTTTTGTTGGGAGCTTTGGGAAATCAGAAGAAAGAACAGAATCTTGATGCTAACGGTATATCAGACTTAACTTCTATGTTATCACAAAGCTTACAGCAATTGAGCGGAGGTAAACTATTTTCTTTAGTAACAAAAATTCTGGATACCAATAGAAATGGAAGTTTTATTGATGATTTATTCAGAATGCTTTTTAAGAAAAGATAGAGATATTGGTTTATAAATTAAAGAGATTGCCTTAAGCTAATAAAGGATAGTTTTACCAAAATTAAGAGGTGATATCTGAAGATTCTTTAACTGAGGCGCCTGAAGAGAGGAAATATTAATTTTCTTTTAAAAGTTTAGTCTCTTTTAGAGTCTTCTTGAGGTCAACCGCTATGCAGGTAAGATATTTATTGCGGAGAAAGGAATATAACATTCTAGGTTATGGGGGGATTATCTAAAGAGAAATAATCTCAAGAGACCCTCCCTTTTTTGTCTGTAAAAGCAATAACTTATCTATCGTTGAGGATTTAGAAGGACCCTCTTTTACTATTAGAGGAGTAAGAGTTTTTTTTGAGGAAGAATTAGACAGAATTGAAATTCCTTCAAGAGTATTATTCGAAGATACACCAAAAATGATTTAGTAGTGGATATCATATTTGGATTCTAAAATTATATCTGCTCCGGATGGGCTTAGAAAAAGAATTAATAAAGAGATGTCTCTTGTTTTACAGAAAAATTGGGAGAGACTATGATTATCACTGGAAGATTTTAACTTAAATTTGTTTTTTTAAACCATTATTTTCTCGAAAAGAGTAGGAGTATTTTATATGTCAGGAATAAAGTTAAGTATTATTGGGGCGGGAAGCGCCATCTTTTCTTTGAGACTGGTAGGAGATTTTTGTAAAACTAGTAGTTTATCGGGAAGTTGGATTTCTCTGATGGATATTGATGAAGAACGTCTAAAGGCAGTCTATAAATTAGCCACTAAATATGCCGCTGCCCTGGGGATTGATTTAAAATTTGAAAAGACCACCGATTTGAAGCATTCCATAAAAGATGCAGATTTTGTAATTAATACTGCCCTGGTAGGAGGGCATGAGCAATTAGAGGAGGTAAGGAGGATTGGCGAGAAGTACGGATATACAAGAGGAATAGACAGCCAGGAGTTTAATATGGTCTCTGATTACTATACTTTAAGCAATTATAATCAACTAAAATATTTTCAGGAAATTGCCAGAAATATGGAGGAACTATGCCCGCAAGCCTGGCTCTTTCAGGCGGCAAATCCTGTTCTGGAAGGGACGACTTTACTGTCCCGATATTCTAAAATCAAAGTGGTAGGAATTTGTCACGGCCATAGCAGTATAGAGGTTTTAGCCCGGTGCCTGGGATTGGATTATCCAGAAGTAGACTGGCAGGTAGCGGGATTTAATCATAATATCTGGCTTAATCGTTTTAGGTATCAGGGTAAAGATGCTTATTCTCTTCTTAATCGCTGGATAGAAGAAGAAAGGAATAGGTGGAAACCAGAAACTCCTTTTGATGATCAATTAAGTCCGGCAGCTCTCGATATGTATAAGTTTTATGGAAGATTGCCAGTAGGCGATACCGTAAGGAATGGTAGCTGGAAATATCATTATGATTTAGAAACTAAAAAGAAGTGGTATGGAGAGCCCTGGGGTGGGGCAGATTCTGATTTAGGCTGGAGCTGGTATCAGAAAATCTACCTGAAAGAGCAAACTGAGAAAACTTTTCGACTCGCCGCAGATGACTCAGTAAATCTTTTAAGGGTATTTCCTCCTGACCAGAGGAGTGGCGAACAGCATATTCAGTTAATTGACGCCCTGGTGAATAATCATCAAGAAAGGCTGGTTTTGAATATCCCGAACAGGGGACCAATCTTAAAAGGCATCCCTGAGAATGTAGTAGTAGAGGTACCGGCGGTAGTAGATGGTTCTGGCATTCATCCAGAAGAAATAGATCCTCCTTTACCCAAGAGGATATTAGAAATGTATCTTCTTCCCAGGATGTTGAGGATGGAATGGGCCTTAGAAGCTTTTCTTACGGGAGACAAAAAAATACTAGAAGAAATCCTGATTCGAGATCCCCGCACGAAGTCTTTCGAGCAGGCAAGATTAGTTATTGAGGAAATACTGGCCTTGCCTTTTAATCAAGAAATGAGAAAACATTATGCAGATGATCCTTAGAATATCTGATGGGCGGGCAAAATAGTTTTTTAAAAATTAAAAAAGGCTTCTTAGCTATTTTCAAGTTCCCGGCTGAGGAGCCTTATAAAGTGAATCGGTAAAAAAGGATAATGAGGGTTACCGTTATGCAGAACAGAATTTTTACCAGACCGAAAGAATTAGAAAATAATGAATTGGTTTTATATGCAGGAAATCATTACCTCAGTTTACCGTTGATTAATCCCTGGAATGGAGCTATAAAAAATATAAATGTATTATCCTTATCTAATAAGGCCTTGGTAGAACTGCAGGGAGAAGATTATTTACTCCAGCCTCACTTTTATAAAAACGGGCAGGAAATCAAGATCCAAAGAACCAAATTCTTCCAGGTACAATACTATATCCCCCGCCTGGAATTTGATTTAGAAGGAAGCATCAAGGTAATTGCGGTAATCTATGCTGATTTACAGGAAAAGGGTTTGGTCTATGAGTTTAAGAGTTCAGAGGAACTGGAAGTTGATTTGTGCTTGGATGTGCGATATGTTTCTTTATTACGGTTTAACTCTCATCCAGTAGAAACTAAGAAATTAATCCAAGTAGATAAATGGTTAAACTGCCCGGTAATAGAAATTATAGGTTCAGGAATCTCTCTGGCTTTAGCCCTGGGTGGAGAGCGAGGATGTACTTTTATTAATGAAGGAGAGAAATTATCCGCTCATTTAAGGATAGCCCAGCAGAATTGTTTTTATCTCAGTATAAATTTTGATCCTGATGGTGCCTCTGCTACTTTAATTCATTTAAGAAGAAAGGGATATGAGCGGATTTATCAGGAGCTAATCACCTGGTTAAAAGAAAAGACCATTCATTACCCGCCAGATCTAGAATTAGAAGCTCGACTAAATAAAAATTTATTCTTTAACTATTTTTACTCGATAGCTAAAGATATAGAAAGCGATAGTTATTTAGCTTTAACCTCTCGTAGTCCTCGCTATTATGTTTCTGGGGCATTCTGGGAGAGAGATTGTTTTTTATGGTCTTTACCAGCTACTAAATTAGTTTGCCCCTTGCTTTATCATCATCTGCTGAGGGAAATGATTTTATTGCACAGCAAAAATCCTGGCGAGCATGCCCATTATATCGACGGGACTGTACTTTATCCTGGTTTTGAGCTGGATGGTGCTGCCGGTTACTTTATTCTCCTTAATGACTTAAGGGAAGATGATTATTCTGATTCAGCTTTAATGCGAGCCTTAGAACAGGTGCTGGAGAGAATAGAAAGAGAATATGACCCTTCAACTGGACTTTATAGAACTTTTTTATTACCTTCCGATGACCCCGCTGAATATCCTCTGGTTACCATTGATAATGTTATCCTATGGAAAGGATTACAAAATTTGAGGGTACTATATTTAAAAAGAAAAGAGACCGAGAAGGCTAAACTGTTGCAAGAGAAAATAGAAGGAATTACCAGGGGAGTAAATAGGTTTCTAACCAAGGAGTTGGGGGGAAGAGTTATGTTTTTGTGGTCTGCTGATGGGAAGGGGAATTATAGATTATATAATGATCCGCCTGGTAATCTGGGGTTGCTTGCTTTTTATGGCTGGGTAAAGGAAGATAACTTGGTCTTTAAGAATACTATCGATTATTATTATTCTACTCGATATCCTTATTATCGGGCAGAAGCTAAAATTAAAGAATTGGCCTGCGACCATCATCCTAATACACCTTCCGGTTTAGGTTTGTGTGGGAGTCTTCTTAATCCCTTGATGAGAGAGAAAGCTCTCCAGTGGCTGAAGATGGCAGATATGGATTATGGACTCCTCTCGGAGAGTTTTGAGGGCGAAACAGGAGTAGCTAAAACCGGAGTAGGCTTTGCTACTGGAGCAGGTTATCTGGCTTATGCCCTTTATCAGATATTAATTAGGGAAGGAGAAGATAAGTGAAAGTTGCTTCAGTAGAATGGTCCAGGAAGGAATGGAAAGAAATAAGACGGCCCGAAGATTTATGGGGGAAGATAGAAGAGTATTTGAAAAAAGCAATACAAGAAGAAGTAGATCTAATCGTTTTTCCTGGATTTACTGGTTGTTTTTATAATCAACTTATTTCTTCCTCTAAAAATGAATATTTGATGAATTTATTGCAGAGAGTAGATGCTCAGGTTTATGAGGAGAAAATAAAAGAATTATCCTTGCAGTATGCTCTGGTGATTTGCCCGGGTAGTTACTGGGAAAGAACAGGAGAAAAGATTTTTCACACCTCGAGTTTAATATACCAGGGGGAATTATTACTTCATCAGCAACAGATATATCTGGCTCGCTGGGAAAGGGAGTTGGATCTCTCCAGAGGAGTAGAAGTGGAAGTAAAAGAGATAAAAGGGAAGAAGCTGGGGATTATTGTTTCTACCGATGTTTTTTACCCTCAGGTCTCCCGGAGATTAGCCCTGAAGGGAGCAGAGATTATTCTCTCTCCAGTGGGTTATGTAGGAGAAAAGAATGAGATTTTAACGATTGGTGGTTTATGGGAAGAAGTTCAACAGAATCAGTTTTTTGCGGTGGAGAGTGGATTTAATGGTTTTTTAGGGGAGCTTAATTTTTGGGGAGAATCCACTATTTATGCCCCTCTAGAGATGACCGACCATCAGGACGGCTATTTAGATAGAAGCAGAGGGAAGAGGAGTTTAATTATGGCTACCTTAGATAGTAAGAAAAGAGAGGAAGCCATCTCCAGGTTCAATGTACTTTCCCAGTTAAATCGGGAGTTTTACTGGAAGATGGGTATATTCAGGCAAGGGGAGTAATTATGGGGACTATAGAAGATCTAATAGAAAGATGGTTTAGAAGGAAGTTATCCCCGAAGAGGATAGAAAAATATTTGAAAAGATTAGAACTGGAAAGAAGAGGAAGAGAAATTTGGAAGGATGTTTCTCCTTCTAATTTTCGGGTTTCCTGTGTGCAAAGAGAGATTCAGTCGGTAAAAAGTATAGAAGAGTATATTAATATGCTCAACTATTTTATAAAACAGGCAGTAAAAGAAGAGAGTGCCCTGATTGTTTTTCCAGAATATAATTTTTTTGATTTACTGAATATAATTCCTGGCTTTAGTTTAATCAATAGTTACTTAAACCAGAGGGCACAAAAAGTTAAAAATAATCCTTCTGAGCAGTCTTCTTCAGAAGAGATTAATCCTCTCTTTGTCCATATTTTAAAGGGGATGGCCAGGCCAATAGAAGAGGGAATGAAGATGATCTTTTCTTTTCTAGCCGGAACATATCAGATTTATATTTATACCGGGACTTTTATCTTAAAGGAGAAAGAAAATATTTTTAACGCTGGTTTTCTCTATGGGCTAAAAGGTGAGTTAATCGGAAGCCAGAAGAAGATACATCTTACCGACTTAGAAGAAAGATTAGGCATAAAGAGGGGGAATGAAATAGAGGTCTTTAAACTGCCTTTTGGTAAAGTAGTATGCCCAATTTGTATGGATGCTACTTATTTTGAGACCTTTCGTCTCGCCCGGGAGCAGGGGGCAGAGGTAGTTATTTTGCCTATTGCCAATCTAGAAGAATATAATCCCTGGAAAGCCTTAAGGGGAATTTGGTCTAGAGTTCAGGAGTCGTTTCTTTATGGTTTAAAAGCTTCTTTAAATGGCTGGATGGCCGGGATGCACTTTACCGGAAAGGCCGGGATTTTCGCTCCCTGGGTGATCACCGCTAACCAGGATGGATTAATATCTATTTCCTCTCATTATGAGGGAAATTTTTTAATTACCGGCGAAATTAATATTCCCCGATTATATGAAGCCAGAAAGCAGACGGAATATCTGGAAGATAGAAATATGGAATTTGAAACAGGCTATCTAGAAAAGACCTACGAAATTGCAGAGCCAGTCAAGAGCAAGATAAAAAATTAAGAAAGGAGAAGAATATGGAAGAGTGTAAAGGTATAAGACTTTTATTCTATAATCTATCTACTGCGGGATGGGTAATATTAGATACCATTTGGCTGACTTTCGCCATAGCCTTTCTGCTTCCTTCCCAGGAGAAAGTAGCTGAAGGGATGATCCCTTTCGTTTCTAACCAAAGATACTGGGGTGTTATTACTACTTTAGGAGCATTAATGCTTTTTGGCAGGATTGTGGACGCATTAGCAGATCCTCTAATTGCTTCCTGGACCGATCGCTCTACTTCCAGATGGGGCAGAAGAAGGTTTTTTATGCTTATCGGAATGCTTCCTCTAACCTTATCTACTATTCTAATCTTTTTTCCGCCTTTACCCTATACCTCCTGGCTTAATGGTATTTATTTGGCTATAGTTTTTGGTTCTTATTTCTTTTTTTTCACCGTGTATGTGGTTCCTTATCTTGCCTTAATTCCAGAATTAGGGCATACCGAAAAGGATAGGATTAGAATCACCGTAGCCCAGGGGTATTTTTCCTTAATTGGTTCAGCAGTAGTGATGATTGGGGGGCCCCTTCTAATTACTTTTTTTAGACAAAAAGGAGATTACGTAGCAGCCTATCGACAAATGGTTATCTATCTGGCTCTCCTTGGTGCCTTATTATTGGTAGGTGCGGTATGGGGAGTAGATGAGAAGAGATTTTCTGATGCTAAACCCACCAATATTCCCCTTAGAGAATCATTTAAAAAGACTATAAAGAATAAATTTTTTATTATATATCTACTGGCTAATATTGCTTTGTGGTTTCTTTTTAATATAGTTAGATCCTCAGTCATACCTATAGTAATTACCTTAATCGGCACTGATGAATCCTTTGCCAGTAATATGTCTACCCTTCTTTTTGTATTTGCCGCCTTTTGCTTTCCTTTAATTAGTTTTCTAGCTAAAAGATGGGGCAAAAAAATGGTCATGATGCTCGGTCTTGGTCTATTCTCATTTTTGTCCATTCTCTTGTCTCTTACCGGACTGATTCCAGTTAGCCCTAAACTATGGGGAATAATCATTGCTGCTTTAATGGGTTTCCCCGCGGCCATCCTGATGGTAATTCCTAATGTAATACTATCTGAACTTTGTGATTTTGATTATCACCAGACGGGAGAGAGGAGAGAGGCGATGTATTTTGGCGTGCAGGGATTCTTTATGAAACTGAATTTAGGCCTTTCCACCGCTAGCCTTGCCCTTTTATATTCCCTTTTTGGTAAAGATATTAGTAATCCCTGGGGGGTGAGGTTGGCCCCTGTATTAGGGAGTATAGTAGCTCTTATTGGCTTACTGATTATGGCCAGATATCCAGAAAGGCAGATTTACGAGGATCTAAAGAAGGGTAATTAAGTATTTTTAACCTGTTACAAAAAAAAGAAAAAAGAGAAAAAGGGAACAGCTATTATTTTTTTGATAAAAAGAGGGATTTTATAGGACTCTGTAGAAATTATTTTGTATAAAAATAAAATCAATTTTCTATAATTTCTCTATATCTGATTTTTATTATCCGGCAAGGTCAGAATTAGATATATTAAATAGATAAAAATATTTTTGTTTATTTAAAAAGGAGGAAGGATTATGAAATTAGAAAGTCTAGATTTTGAGAACAATGATTTTATTCCTCAAAAGTTTACCTGTGACGGAGAAGATGTGAATCCCACTTTAATTATTGAGGATATTCCGGAAGGGACCAAGAGACTAGCCTTAATCGTGGAGGATCCTGATGCACCGATGGGGACCTGGGTACACTGGATAGTATTTAATATTCACGTTACCGATATTATTGAAGAAAACTCTGTTCCAGGAATCCAGGGGACTAATGACTTTAGAAAATTAGAATATGGAGGGCCCTGTCCACCTTCTGGTACTCATCGCTATTTCTTTAAGTTATATGCCTTGGATGAAAAACTATCTCTGGAAGAAGGATGTAAAAAGAAGGACCTGGAACAGGCTATGGAAGGGCACATTTTAGCTACTGCTGAACTAGTGGGATTATACAGTCGAGAGAAAGACTAATGGTAAGGAGATATAAGGAAATAGATAAAATGAAATTAATAAAAAGAATGAAAGTGAAGTGCATATTAAACTATTTGATTCTGATGGTATTAATTTTCTCTGGAGTGGTGGTTTCTTATGCTGTAGAGGTGGAAGTGGATTCCAAAATAAGTAAAGTTTGTGTTTACCCTAATTTTGCCCTAATCGATAGAAAGACTCACCTGGAGCTGGAGGAAGGAAATTACCAGATAAATTTTTCCGGCATTGTGCCGGAGATAGATGAGGCTTCTTTGAAGATTTCTGCAGAAGGTACGGCGGAGACTCAGCTTTTTGGTGCCCAGGTAAAAAAGGAATATCTGGAAGAAGTACCTTCCGAAAGAATTAAGAAGCTAACTGAAGAGATTCAAGCAGGGGAGGATAAAGTAATTAATTTAGAAAATTTTAAGAGTATACTGGAGAAGAAAAGGGAATTCCTTAATTCTATAACCTTGTTTTCTAACTCCCAGATTCCCCAGGACTTGGTTACCCGAATGCCCCAGGTTAGTGATTTAAAAAATGTATTAGATTTCTTAGATAGTGAACTTGAAAATATTTATGAACAATATTTAGAATGTGAAATTCAGATTAGAGAGCTAAAAAAGAAGATAGAAGCCCTAAAAAGAGAATTATCTCAGATATCGGGAATACAGAGAAAGTTAAAGAGGTCAATTTTAGTAGAGATGGAGGTTTTGGAGAAGGGTAGTTTAGATTTAACAGTGTCCTATTTAGTAAAAGGTGCATTATGGAATCCGCTTTATGATGCTCGAGCACATTTTGAAAAATCTGAGATAGAGTTAGTTTCTTATGGAGTGATTAAACAGGTTACCGGGGAAGACTGGGAAGAAGTAGATTGTACTTTGTCCACTGCTAAACCAATAATAGGGGGGAATATGCCTGAGATAACCCCCTGGTTTATCCGGCCATATCAACCGCCCAGGGCTGAAGACAAAGCCTACGGAGCACCTGCTCTGGCTTTTCCAGAAGCTCTAAAAAAGGAAGTAGAAATTTCCGCGGAATTAGCTGAGTCAGAAATAGAATATGCCGAGGCAGAAGAGAAGGGCGTAGCGGTAGTGTATAATCTGCCCTATAAAGTAAGAGTAAAATCTGATAATTCGGAAAATAAATTCCCTCTCTCTACACAAACTTTGTCTGCCGAGTTCGAGTATTCTACTTATCCTCGAGTTAGTCCTTTTGCCTACCTTGGTTCACGAGTGATTAACCAAAAAGAGCTTCAGTTACTGGCTGGTAGGATAAATATATTTTTAGAAGGAGACTTTGTAGGTTCTTCCCGCATTGCTAATATCGCACCGGGTGAGGAGTTCGATCTATATCTGGGTATCGACGAGAATGTTAAGGTAAAGAGAGAAATTTTAGAAAAGAAAGTGGATGAAACCTTGCTTGGGAGTATCTCTTCCCGGACTAAGAAAACTACTTTTCGATATAAACTTACTGTGGAAAACTATAAATCCAAGAAAATAAAAGTAAATTTATTCGAAGCCATACCCGTATCGGAAGATGATCGAATTAAAGTAAAGGTCGAAGAGCCGAATATTAAGCCGAATTTTCAAGACTGGGAAGACAAGAAAGGAATCTGGTTGTGGCAGTTAGAGATAGAACCTCAGCAGAAGACAGAGATACTTTATACTTTTACTATAGAACATCCCCGGGATATGCAGATAGAAGATTTATAGACAAACTAACGACCTTGAATTGTTTAACTTAAAACCATAAGTGGGGAGTGGATTAATAAATTTAAAAAAGATAATGGGAGGAGGAAATAAATGTTAAGATTACAGAAGAAAATGGGGGTAGGAATTTTATTGATTTCTTTAATATTATTGTCTAGTAGTATTAGTGTAGTGGGAATAAGTGGGCCAGAAATCATCAATAATATGCAGAAGGCTTACGAAAAACAGATGGCCGGAATTAATGATTATATGGTCATACAAAAGCCTAGTGGGGGAGTAGCTGCTATGGCTGGCGAGACAAAAATCTATTACAAGAAAGCCAAGGTTGAGGGAGAAGAAATTTATAAGATGCGCACAGAATCACAGCCCATGGGAATGACCTATGTCTCTATTTATGACGGAAAGTATAATTGGGCTCCCAATTTTATGACTGGAGAGATTGAAAAGGAATTAGTTGAAAGTAATCCGTCACAGTTCTGGAAGAATATGGACTCGGCCAAGGCTAAATATTTAGGAGAAGAAATTATTGATGGTGAAAAGGTATATGTATTACAGATTGAAAATGCTATCCAGGTTATGGGAAGTCAACTAGCGCAGGCCGGATCTAGGCAGGGGGGAGGACCGCAGGAGGCGTCAGGGAAATTATGGATCAGTAGCAAAACTTGGATGCCTTTACGAATGGAATTGGTTGTAAAGACTAATTCAGAGGGGATGAAAATGAATATGATTACCACGACTGACTTCAAAGACTATCGACAAGTGGGGACCATGCTTCATCCTTTCCAGTTAGTTATGAAAATGTCAACAGAAATAGACACTTCTGGAATGAGCGAGGAAGAAAAGGAAGAACAGAAACAGGCCATGCAAATGATGCAATCCATGATGTCAGGAATGGGTTCTTTTATTATCGAAACGGTGGAGATAAAAGTAAATATTGGTCTTTCTGACGATCTTTTCGATGGAACAAAATTGAAATAAGATCAGAGTACCTATTATAAATCGTTACTCGCTGGTCATAAAATTGTAAAATTTATTTGACATTTTTAGTTATTGAGGTATAATAAGACGTCACCTGATAAGCAGGTGCAAATGTTATAGATGGATAGTTTATAACATTGAAGGAGTAATTCATTAAATTAAAGGATTGCTCCCCAGTAATATATAAATAGAGAAATTGGATTACTATCTGGTAATGCTTTGCCTCTAAATTTAATGTTACTGAAAAAAAATAAAATAATAAATAAAAAAGGAGGTAGAGACATGCAAGGTAGTAAACTTTACGTGGGGAATTTAAACTATTCTGTGAATAACCAGCAATTGGAAGAGCTTTTTGCTAATCAGGGCACTGTAAATAGTGCCAGTGTTATTGAAGGCAAAGGCTTTGGATTTGTGGAAATGTCTTCTTCGGAAGAAGCACAATCAGCTATGGAAGCTTTGAATAATACTGAGTTTGCCGGGCGTCCCTTAAAGATTGATGAAGCTAGACCACAAAAACCCAGAAGAGATTTTAGTGATAACCGAAATAGACGTGATTACCGTGACAACAGAAGACATTATTAATTTTTCACTAATACGCTAATAACACAAATAAAACCCCTTTACCATAAAGAGTACAGGGGTTTTATTTTTATGGAAATAAGCTAGTTATTCACTGTACAGCAGAGTGATTTGCATCAGGAAAGATATTAGAATAAAATATATTTCAAGGGAAAATAAACAGTGAAGACAAAATTGTTTAGGTTTCTTCATGCAGGGAAAATAAAAAGGATTTATAAAAAGTATTGTCTTCTAATTCAAAATTTGTCAGGAATAATCAAATAAGATTAATGAGGAGAGAAAGTGGATGGATGGGGGGAAACAGCTGAAGATAATCGAACTATTAGCAGAACACGAGAGAATAATTGCTGAGCTTTATAATGAATATAGTCAAAAATTTCCCCCGCAAAAGAATTTTTGGTTGAAGTTAGCGGGGGAAGAAATAGGACATGCAGAATGGTTAGACCAGCTAAAATCTAAAATAGAGGAAGGGAAATTACATTTTAGAGAAGGAAGGTTTAATGAAGAGGCCATCCACACCTCAATCGACTACCTAAGAAGACAAATGGTTAGAGCCCAGGAAGAGAAAATTACTACTAAAAATGCCTTGTCCATTGCTCGTGATATCGAGAATGGTTTGATTGAAAAAAAATTCTTCGAAGTTTTTGAACCAGATTCTAAAGAAGTAAAGAAGGTGTTTATGGATTTAGCTTATGCAACCCGCGAACACCATAATAGAATAATTGAGGAGTGGAAGCGGGAAGGATAATCTAAAGTATACCAGTTATAGTTTATGGGCTTAAAAGTATCCTGGAGGATATAAGCCTATACTGGTTAAATTGGATAGGTGATTATATGAAGGTTGAGCAATACTGGGAAGAGAAGGAAAAAGAAATTCAGGAGAAGATCATCCATAAATGTTTGACTGAATATCTAAGTGGTTACCAAAACATCTCCGGTCCGATATGGGGTTTATTCTTTTTTACCAAGCAAGCACTTTATTTTCAAACCTTTCCCAAGAAAAGCTGGTATTCTTCCCTTATCTGGCAAAAAGAGAATGAAGACTGGAGCGGTGATTATTTTAACTTTCGTCTACCCTGGAAAGATATTCGCAAAATCATTTTTCCCAAGAAAAAATCTATAATTAAAAAAATTTTTTCTTCACCAGGTAGCATAGTAAGACTTGAGTATCTTAGCCAGAACGAAAGATACATCCTGGATATTTTATTTAATAGCGATGAGGATATAGATATCTTGAAAGAAAATTCCTCCTCTATAGTTACGGATTTAGAAGATAGTGTAAAATTTTAGTAGGTGTTTACTAAGAAATCACTTGCCAGATAGTCAACAAAAAAGGTAGACTTACCTCATAAACCAAACTAAAGAAAAAGAAGAGACATTCTTTTTCTAAAAAAGGAG